>Ga0115003_10000111_pt1 | contig 63496 bp, 58 predicted proteins | sample ArcticOcean_MG_C_7_FD_88736 | JGI IMG/M metagenome (GOLD analysis project Ga0115003, IMG submission 88736) | Marine microbial communities from western Arctic Ocean - ArcticOcean_MG_CB11_88 | ecosystem: Environmental > Aquatic > Marine > Oceanic | place: Arctic Ocean: Canada Basin | collected...
ATCTCCTCAGCCATCACAGTAGCTGGCAACTCACCCGCGAACTCCGGCAATCCACTGACTCGGCTATGGAAAGCAGCAAAGTGCCCTGCTCCAGACTCTCCAGGCTTAATAAAGCCGAAGGCCGGTGACGAAGCCATCATGCCACCGCGTACATCCAAGGAATGGGTAAGAATATTAATCATATGAATCGCCCACTGACAGAGAGTGCCATAGACCTGCACCGACACCCCCATGCGGCCATAGCAGACAGCCCCGTCTATATTGGCCATATCACGGGCCAGCTGGCGAATCTGCTCGGCGGCAACACCGGTTCGCTGTTCGGCTAACTCCGGGGTAAAGGACTCACAGGCACTGCGGACATCATCGATTCCAACCAGCAGGTCGGTTAGGTGGCCGGTGTGAACCAGGTTCTCGGCAAACAGCGTATTGAGCATGGCCATTAATAAGAAGGCATCAGTGCCAGGGCGAATAAATAAATGTTGGTCGGCAATCTCAGCGGTTTCTGTGCGTCGTGGATCGATCACCACAAAGCGCCCACCGCGCTGCTGAATCGCCTTCAGACGCTTGGGGACATTGGGCACAGTCATAATGCTGCCATTAGAGGCCAGCGGATTACCACCAATAATCAGCATGTAATTGGTGTGGTCAATATCGGGCACAGGAATCAGCGACTGATGGCCAAACAGACTTAAAGAGGTTAAATGGTGGGGTAACTGATCAAGACTGGTCGCCGAAAAATGTGTCTTAGTTTGTACCGCTTTGCGCAACACACTGGCGTGGGTCATGCTGCCGTAATTGTGTACATTGGGGTTGCCAGCATAGAAGGCAACAGAATCTGCGCCATGTTGGTCTTGCACTGCCGTGAGCTTTTCAGCGACGGTACTAAAAGCCTCTTCCCAGCTAATCTCGACCCAGCTGTCGCCGTCTTTTTTAACTGGCAACCGCAAACGATCGGGGTCGGTGTAGATATCTTCCATCGCGGTGCCCTTGGGGCAGATATAACCTTTACTGAAAGGGTCATTCTTATCACCTTTAATCGACAGAACCTGATCGCCCTGAGTTTTAATTTCAAGGCCACAGATGGCTTCACAAAGGTTACAGGCGCGGTAATGGGTTTGGACTTCAGCGGGCATCTTTTACTCTCCGGTATTTAGTGCGGCTTTATAGTAACCGAAGTGGTTGGGATCTGGGGTGGAAGTTTGCGGATGGTGGGTATTGATGGAAAACCCCTACGCTGCGGGAGTGGCGGTGGATGTGACCTTGTTCGGACTATCCCCAGCATATCATCCTCAGGGAAGCCTGAATATCTCCTGGCCGACACCCAAGGACTCCCCTAAATACGTCCTATCCGAATCACCCAATCTATGTCACTCTGATCAGAACCAAAGGGTCTTACTCAAATCACTCCAGGCTACTAAAATAATCACTTTTGAGTGCCAAGAACTCGCTGACACAGATTTAGGTACAACCAATGATCAACCAAAGTATGGGTTCCAAAGACTGGGCAATGTTGCTGTCACTGTCATTCCTCTGGGGTGGCTCATTCTTTTTTGTCGGTGTCGCCGTAACCGAACTGCCACCACTTACCATTGTCACCCTACGAGTGGCTATTGCAGCGATGATTCTATGGCTGATTTTATCCCTCTCACAGCACCAAGCACCGAGAACGGCCAAGCTTTGGCGCGATCTCTTTGTCATGGCTTTACTCAACAATGTTATCCCCTTTTCATTAATCGTCTGGGGACAGACCCATATCGCCTCGGGCTTGGCCTCTATTCTCAACGCCACCATTCCACTGTTTACCGTAGTGATCGCCGGCTGGCTGTTGCCCGACGAGCAGATGACCGCGCGCAAAGTCAGCGGTGTCGCCATTGGCTTCTTTGGCGTCATTGTTCTCATGGGCCCCTCATCACTAGAGCAGATGGGAACAGACACCCTAGCCCAGCTAGCGATTCTTGGCGCGGCGATCTCATACGGTTTTGCCACCTCCTTTGGCCGACGTTTTAAGACCATGGGCATTAGCCCATTCCAAACCTCCGTGGGTCAGGTCACCGCCTCCACCATTATGTTATTGCCACTGGTCTTTCTACTCGAGCGTCCCGATCAGCTTGCCAACCCAAGCAGTGAAGTCTGGCTGGCCATCATTGGGTTAGGGGCATTATCAACGGCTCTCGCCTATATTTTATTTTTCAATGTGCTCTCCTCAGCAGGGGCGACCAATGTCACTCTGGTAGCCTTTTTAGTACCAGTAACGGCAATATTTTTAGGCTGGCTTGTGCTCGACGAACAACTTAATATTGAGCACTTCGCAGGCATGGCCTTTATTGGCCTAGGGCTAGCTGCCATCGACGGACGACTCTGGGCGAAGCTAAAAAACGCCACAGATTAACTATCAGGTAAATAGAAACAATATGACCCTCACCGCCGCATTCACGCTCTATTCCACCATGATCGTACTGGCCCTGTTTCCTGGGCCGGGGGTTATGGTAGTCGTCGCCCGCGCCTTGGACTCTGGCTTTCGCCAAGGCCTGGCAACGGCCATGGGTATTCTCAGTGGCGACTTTATTTTTATCGCTCTGGCCATATTGGGTCTCGCCGCCCTTGCGGAGGTCATGGGCAGTTTTTTCGTTATTATTAAATATGCTGGCGCCGCTTACCTTATCTACTTGGGCTATCAACTGATCACCTCCGGCACTAGCAGTAGCGCGAGCCAAGCGCTAAAACCCGCCAACTACTCCACCAACTATTTGGTCGGGCTCGCCACCTCTGTGAGCAACCCAAAGGTCACCCTGTTCTACCTCAGTTTCTTCCCCGCTTTTTTGGATCTGGAGAATATTTCCATGGTCGATATAGGGCTATTATTCCTGATCGCAACATTCTCTGTCGGACTGGTTATGGCAGGCTATGCTTATGTTGCTGCAAAAACCAAATCCTCATTTGCAGCCTCACCCAAGACTAGGTATCTGAAGTTTGGCTCTGGTGCGATGTTGATTGGTGGTGGTGTGTTTGTGGCCTTGAGGAGTTAAGCCTTAGAAGATCATGAGAATGAATATTTTATGGATGAAAAATTCAAACAACTCTCAGAACTCGGCGCTGCTGACTTTGCCCATATTAACGGCAGTCTAATCGACCACCTCAAAGGCACCAGAGACCTTCTATCCTCCTGGTCGGCACCACCAGCGTTGCAAGATGCCGGCCTCTATCATGCCGCTTACGGCACCGCGGGTTTTGAAGAGCGGATGGTCGCGGCCAACCAGCGGGAAAAAATCGCTCAAATCGTTGGCCCTCAGGCTGAGGAGATTGTTTATCAATATTGCGCCTGCGATCGCGGCTATTTTTGGCCTCAGCTTGGGCTTATCGAGCACCACAAATTTCGCAATCGATTCACCCTGGAAACCTATCAGCTTAAGCTACAAGCAGTTAAAGACTTTTGCGAACTGACCGTGGCCAATGAGTTAGAGATCGCTATGGCAAGTCCCGATTTCGTCACCCAGTATGGTAGCGTCCTGCTCAAATTATTTACCCAGGTGGCACCATTGCTCAGCCCCAGCGCCAATAGAGCAGTCACTCGGGTGCTTGGCTAATACAAGGCCTATTTATAACGTACCAGTCCAGCTAAACTCTCGCTTTGAACTGAGTGCATCCAATATGAGTTTACCCACAAGCCAAACAAGCATCGAAATCACCCAACCGGGCGGCCCAGAGGTTTTACAACCCAGCGCTCGAGCTGTGCCTCAACCCGCCGACAACCAACTATTAATTCAGGTCGCTGCAGCCGGCATCAATCGCCCAGATGTGTTTCAACGCATGGGTTTTTACCCGCCACCTCCAGGTGTTACCGATATCCCCGGTCTCGAAGTCTCTGGCACTGTAGTGGCTTTAGGTGCGGGCGTTACGGATTGGGCAATTGGTGATCAAGTCTGTGCGCTGCTCTCGGGCGGCGGTTATGCGGAGTATGCCATTGCCGAAGAGTCTCTGTGCCTGCCCATTCCCGAGGGTCTGGATCTGGTGGATGCGGCGGCCCTGCCCGAGACCTGCTTTACGGTTTGGCACAATCTGTTTGAGCGCGCCGAATTAAAAGCCGGTGAATGGCTGCTGGTCCATGGCGGTTCCAGCGGTATTGGCACCACGGCGATTCAGATGGCCACGGCCATGGGGGTGAATGTTATCACCACCGCGGGCTCCGATGAAAAGTGTGCAGTCTGTGAGGAGCTGGGTGCGGTGAAAGCGGTGAATTATAACCAGCAAGACTTTGTTGAGGTCTGCCAGGAGTTGACCGGCAACGGCGTCAATGTGATCTTAGATATGGTCGGCGGTGACTACATGCAGCGCAACTTTAGTGCCTGCGCACCACAGGCAAGAATTGTCAGCATTGCCTTTTTGCGTGGTTCGAAAACAGAGCTGGACCTGCTACCACTGATGCTCAAGCAGATCGTCTTAACCGGTTCGACTCTGCGCGCTCAGCCTCTGGAAAATAAAGCGCGCATTGCCGCAGGGGTTGAGTCACAGGTTTGGCCATTGATCGCCGAGGGCAAGTTTAAGCCTATTATCAATAGCCGCTTTCCAATGGCAGAGGCCCACAAGGGACATGCCCTAATGGAATCGAGCCAACATATTGGTAAAATCATCTTAAGCACTTAATCAAGAACGCAGAAATCGAGAACTCACATGGCAAATAATGAATCGCGACTGGTCTACTCCACGGATTCTGGGCGCATTAAACAGGCACCCACAGAGCAGGTCGCCGAGAGCGATGGCACTGTGCGTATTCGTCGCGAAACCAAAGGTCGCAAGGGCAAAGGTGTCACCACGGTCTCCGGTTTGGGTCTGGCAGCAGGCGACTTAAAAACACTGGCCAAGCAGCTTAAACAGAAATGCTCTACCGGCGGTACGGTAAAAGAAGGCGTAATTGAAATTCAGGGAGACCATCGCGACACCCTAAAAGCTGAACTGGAAAAGCTCGGCCACAATGTCAAACTGGCGGGGGGCTAAGATGTCTAAAATAGCCAAGGCCTATGGCAGCTGGCCATCCGCTGTTAGCGCCGAGTTAATTACCCGCGCAGCACCGGGATTAAATTTTCTCCAGTCCCATGGCGAGCGCCTATTTTGGGTTGAAAGCCGGCCTTGGGAAGCGGGTCGCAATGTCATTATGTGCCGCGAGGCAGATGGCAGTATCAGGGACTTACTCGCAGCGCCCTTTAGCCATCACAGTCGGGTCCATGAATATGGCGGCATGGCCTATGCCGCAGATGATAACTACCTGTATTTTGTCAATGCCGCAGACCAGCGTATTTATCAGCTATCGTTAATCGAGAACAGGCCGCCAACCCCTATCACCGCAGCAGGCCCGCGCTTTGCCGACCTAATAGTTGATCCATCAGGCCAGCAGATTATTGCGGTCTGTGAGATTCACCATAAAGATCCTGAGCCGGAAAACAGTCTGGTGAGCATTGCCATTGCCGACGGAAGACTCAGCACTCTAGTCAGCGGCGCAGACTTTTACGCCTATCCCCGTATCAGCCCCGACGGCAAACAACTTTGCTGGATAGAGTGGCAGCATCCCAATATGCCCTGGGATAGCACGCAATTATGGCTGGCTGATCTGACTGATAATAGTCTGGCTAATAATACCTTGATGGCTGGCGCCGATAACAGTGAAGCGATTTTTCAGCCTCAGTGGTCACCGGACAATCAACTCTATTTTGTCTCGGATAAAAATAACTGGTGGAATATTTACCGCATTGAAGATGGCGCCATCCATCCAGTACTAGAAATGGACGCGGAATTTGCCACACCCCTGTGGCAGTTTGGTATGACAACCTATGACTTTATTGATGCCAACAATATTGCCTGTATTTGGAGTGCAAATGGTATCTGGCACTGTGGATTTATTCATATGCCCTCAGGACAACTGAGCCAAATAGACTGCCATTACAGCAGTATGCAAGCACTCACCTGTCATCAGGATAAACTCTATGCGGTAGCCGGTGCCGCGGCACTGCCCAGTGAACTGATTAGCATTAGCCCCCAAGGTTCTGTTGAGTCAGTCTATTCCCCAGCTAGCTTGGCGCTTGACCCTGAAGACCTAGCCGAACCCCAATCAATTGTATTTTCCAGTGGCGACGATAAGACACAAAAGCAGGTGCACGCTTTTTATTACCCGCCAACCAATGCCCAATACTGCGGTCTCGACGATGAACTGCCCCCAGTGATCGCCCTCTGTCACGGCGGCCCCACTGGCGCTACCGACAGCGGTTTAAACCTTAAACTACAGTACTGGTGCAACCGTGGCTTCGCCGTGGTGGATATTAACTATCGGGGCAGCACCGGCTTTGGTCGCGCCTATCGCCATTCATTGGCCGGTGCCTGGGGCATTGCCGATGTGCAAGATACCCAGCAGGCCATTGGCTATCTGACTGAGCAACAGATGATCGACCCCCTGCGCTGCCTGATTCGCGGCGGCAGTGCCGGCGGTTACACGGTGCTCTCGGCGCTGACCTTCACCGATACCTTTCAAGCGGGCGCCAGTCTCTATGGTATTGGCGATTTGGAGACCCTGGCCAAAGACACCCATAAATTTGAATCACGCTATATGGACAGTCTGATTGGCCCCTACCCTGAGCGCAGAGATATCTATCTCGAACGTTCACCGATCCATCACGCCGAGGGTCTCAACTGCCCAGTGATATTTTTACAGGGCTTAGAAGACAAAGTGGTACCCCCCAATCAAGCGGAGATGATGGTGAAGTTGTTGCAAGAAAAAGGTATCAAAGTCGCCCATGTCACCTTCCCAGATGAGGGCCATGGTTTTAGAAAGGCAGACAATATTATTCACGCTATGGAAAGCGAATTGGACTTCTATCGTGATGTGTTTAGCTTAACGGATGGAACCTAAACCATGGGCCGCTATCGACCACCCTCACCAAGAAGTTCCCCCTACATCACCCCAGAGGGTGCTAGTAAGATGCGCGCTGAAGTTCATCAGCTATGGAAAATCGAACGGCCTAAGGTCACTCATATTGTTCACGAGGCAGCCAAAAACGGCGATCGCTCGGAGAACGGTGACTATATTTATGGTAAGCGCCGCCTGCGGGAAATCGACAGCCGCGTGCGCTATCTCACCAAGCGCATAGAAGAGGCAACCATTGTTGAAGACAAACCCAGAGACCCCTCAAAGGTATTTTTTGCCGCCTGGGTTACTGTGGAAGATCAAGACAGTGGCGATGAGCATGTCTATAGATTAGTGGGTTCCGATGAGATTGATTCGTCACTCAACTGGATCAGTATCGACTCTCCCATAGCCCGGGCACTGGTAGGCAAATCTATTGACGACGAGATAAATGTAAAAACACCGGCTGGAGACCGGTGTTTAATCATTACAGCAATAAGTTACTAGCGACCCTTAATCAGGGCGACAGTCGACCAATATCCCAGCTGTCGTCCTCAGAGCGCGAATAACTAAAGCGATCATGGAGGCGCATCTCACCGCCCTGCCAAAACTCAATCTCCTCAGGTACCACCCGAAAACCTCCCCAAAAATCCGGCAAGGGAATCTCACCCTCAGCAAACTTCTCTTTGATCTGAGCAAACTGGGTTTCCAATGCCTGGCGGGAATTAATTCGACTGCTCTGCTTAGAGGCCCAGGCAGCTAACTGGCTGCCCTTGGGACGGCTGAGAAAATACTTCATCACATCCACAGTGGATAAACGCTCGGCACGCCCACCAACAATCACCTGACGGTCCAACTGCAACCAAGGGAAATGCAGACTGACCTGCCGGTTGGTAGCGATCTCCTGAGCCTTGCGGCTACCGAGATTGGTATAGAAGACAAAGCCGCGCTGATCAAAGTCTTTTAACAGCACCATGCGCTGCCAAGGTTTACCCTCGGCAGACACGGTAGCCACGCTCATCGCCGTGGGATCCTGAATACCCGCCTCGATCGCCTGCTCCATCCACAGCGTAAACTGATCGAAGGGGCTGGCCGACAGAGACTCTCGGGTTAATTTTCCATAATCATATTCACGGCGATTATCTTGCAAGCTCATAACATTTCCATCTGTGCAGTTTGATTAAGGTTGTTACATACTGCCGATACATTGCCCGCCATCGACCGGCATTGCAACACCAGTCAAATAACTGCCCGCATCACTGGCCAAGAGCAAAAACGGCGCACTGATCTCGTCCATGTTGCCCGCACGACCCAAAGGCGACGAGCCAAGAAATTTGGCACTTTCAGGGGAATCAAACAACATCTCAGTCATTTCGGTTAAAAAGTAGCCAGGACACAATGCATTGACACGAATACCTTTGCGGCCCCACTCCAGCGCCTGTGCCTTGGTCAACTGAATGACACCGGCTTTAGAGGCCGAGTAAACCGACTGAGCAAAGGCCACACGAAGACCCAAAATAGAGGCTGTGTTAACAATGCTTCCGCCGACACCGGCTGCAACCATACGCTTAGCCGCTTCTTGAGCCACCATCCACACGCCTTTCAGATTAGTGTCTACAACCCAATCCCAGCTCGCTTCGTCTGCTTTTAATGCACTTTTGCCATCGGCAACACCGGCATTATTGGAAATCACTGTGATCGTACCAAAGGCCGCTTCGCCCTTGTCAAAGGCAGCAGTAACCGACTCCGCACTGGTCACATCCATAGCCACTGCAACCGCCTCACCACCAGCTGCTTGAATTTCAGCCACCAGGGCCTCAAGACGATCAACACGGCGCGCCGCAACCACCACCTTGGCGCCACGAGCGGCCAAGATTTTTGCAAAATTTACACCAAAACCACTGGATGCACCGGTAACCATAGCGACCTTGCCGCTCATATCGAATTCTGTTGTCATCTATCTCTCCCCTTATCGTTCGTTATCAACCATTCGGCTGTTTGTTTTAGTGTCCACAGTTTAACCCGCAGACGTGATTGCCACTAGAAAGAATGGGACTTCGGAGTACTACTGATCTCAGACAACAGAGATCCGCCGGTTAAACAGGTAAAGCGCTCTGCTTTGGTCTATTTTAAATCCAATGAGTGGGGTAATTGACTGCGCTTTTAAGCGCCAGCAAATACCACAGCCAGCCAAGTCCAATCACCTTCAACGGAGTTAACATGCAACTGCCAACCTTGCTAAGCATTACACCCATCTACATCGCCCTATTGGGCCTGCTATTTATCCCCTTTACGCTGCGCGCCGGTTTATACCGAGTGCAAAGCAAAATTTTGATCGGCACCGGCGACGATCCAGAAATGCTGCGACGCATCCGTGGCCAGGGTAACTTTGTTGAGACCGTGCCTATCGCCCTACTGCTGCTTGTGGCAATGGAACTTGTGGGAGCCAAGGACGCGTGGCTACATGTTCTTGGCATCGCTCTAATTCTTGGGCGTATCTGCCATTACCTAGCGATCACTGAGCTTGGCCCAAAGGTCCTGCGCCCTATCGGCATGTCCACAACCATGATCACCATCCTAGTGAGCTCACTGTGGATTCTGATTAATACCCTGTAACACTGTGGCAAAAACCAAACTCTAAGAACTAATAGCTAAGAAAAAAAGCCTAACCGGCATTTATCAAGGAGCAACACCATGAGCGAGCTGTATTCCGAACATCCCGTTATGTTCAAAAACAACCCACTGGGTTTTATCATCTGTTTAATACTGATTCCAGTAGGCGGCCTAGGCCTACTAATCCTGCTGACCTGGCACCTAAAAAACAAAGCCTCAAAGCTCACTGTTAATGGCAATGAGATCCTCTTTGAAAAAGGCCTACTCAGCAAAGAGCGCTCTGAAGTGAATATCAGCAGTGTGCGCACCACCAAGGTTAAGCAGTCATTTTTTAACCGCATCTTTGGCGTCGGCACCATCGAGATCTACACCGCGGGCGACTCCCCAGAAATCATTGCCACTGGAATGCCAGATCCGAATAAAATTCGTGAGTTTATTAAAGCGAACCAAAATGGTGGGTGATAGCGATGGCTGGAGAAATAGACGAAAAAGATAAAAACGAAACCCGCAAGATCGCCATAGCGATTGTCAGCCTGGTCTTGGTACTGGGTTTGGCGATTTTTCTGATGGCGCCGATTGTGGCTGAGCTGGTCAGTGTGCACTTTACGCCGGGGCTGGGATTTAGGGATTCGGCGGTGATTTCGTTCTTTGTCACCATTGTGATCATGATTGTTTTTGCCATCTCGTCTGGGGATGGGTTGTTGGGTGAGATTCAGTTTATTTTGGGTGGGTTCTTTTTGTTTTTTGTGATTATTTGGTTGTTGGTGGCTTGGATTTTTTTGAAAAGTAACAAAATCTGAATTAAAGTGAAACGCGATAGATGGACTAAAAAACACTGCTATAAAACCACGAGAACTTAACATTAGTGGCAAAAAATGATCAACTAGAAATTCTTCGTTCCGGCGTAAAACAGTGGAATCAGTGGCTAGCGGCTAAACCTCGAGGAAAAATCGACTTTACTGGCGTCGACCTAAGCGGTTTAGAACTTAGAGGGGCTATATTAAATGGCGCTGACTTTTCTGGATCACGGTTGATTAATGTAGATTTCTCATTAGCTCGATTATATGGAGCTAATTTCATAAACTGCTTATTATTAGGAGCAAATTTTCAAGGGGCCCATTTGGGCGAAGCAAACTTATCTAGCTGCACGCTTAATGGCGCTGATTTCAGAAATGCTATTATGATCTTGGCTAACTTTGAGAACTCAAGTGTCATCGCTGTTAAATATAATCGCTGGGGAGCTTACCAAGGTGTTCGTTTAAGTGGGTGCCAAGGGAACCAACGTTTTATTCGCTTTTCTAACGACCAATAATATATTGAGGAACTTAGAGGCCACAGTTCCGGCCGCCCACTAATTACAGTCGGAAAGAAGTTTCATTCAGCTCGCCAGAGCCTTAATTATCTGAAAACATTCAGTTCAGCTAAAGGCAGGAATTTCTGGCTCATCTACCTACCATGGTTAGCCTCATCAGACTGTGGAAGATCATTTACTATTTGGTTTTTTTGGTCGCTATCAATAGCATTATCTTTTGGTTTTATTTTTGCATCTAACCCCGAAATTATATCATCCTCTAGAGATCAAACAGAATTTACACCTTATTACTTTAGTATCGTTTCATTTACGACCCTTGGATTTGGCGATGTCGTCCCAAACAACTTGACTGGTGAAATAATACTTACATTAGAAGTTGTTTTTGGCTACATAATGTTGGGCGGTCTAATATCTATTTTTTCGAATAAAGTTGTAAGACGGGGAAATTGAAATCAGCAGATAATCTTTTATCCACCATTAGAAAGATATGACATGATAAAAACCGACAAATTTATAAACAAAACAGCTAGCGTCAGACGCGAATTTTTTAATCGTAAAAGGGCGAGTATCAACCCTACCCATAAGTGATGTACTGCTCCATCTCATTCGTATCCAAATGCGGAATCCCATTAAACCCTGTCAAATTCATCTTCTTTGCATTAAAAAAGAAATGGCTAATCGCGGTATTTTTATACTGTAGGTTTAGATCAAATATATTCTCATCCGGAATCCCCAACACCCCTCCCACGAAGGTACTTATCGAACCGCCGGAACCAATCGCGAGAATAGACTTACCACCGTCGGCCATAGCTTGAATCTGCTGCTGAGCGTCGAGCACCCGTGCTTTAAATTCGATCCAGGTTTCTGGCACATTGTCGATTTCGCCTCTTGTCCAGACGGTCAACACTTTGCGCAGTAGGCGGAAGTAGTTCCTGCGGTCATCTGGGTTGGCGGCAATGGTTTGGTAGAGCGGGTCGTCTCCATGACTTTTGCCATAGGCTTCGGTCATTTCGGTAAAGTTATATTCATTTAGTCCCGGCAGCACGATGCGATCGCTGCCGTCGATCTCCATACCGGCGCAGATGCCGTCCATGGTTTCATGGTGACGAACCATATCGCCGAGCACAAAAGTTTCAAAGCGGGCTCCACGCTTACCCAGGTGCTCGCCTAACCAGCGGGATTGCTGATGACCTAGATCTGAAAGTTGATCGTAGTTGGCAGCGCCAAAGGAGGCTTGGGCGTGGCGGACTAGGTAGAGCTCTGACATGAGGAATCCTGTGGCTAATTATTATTTTTTGAGCTGAGTATTTAAACCCAATTTCCTCGGCTTCGATAGCTTTCCTTATCCATGACGGGCATTTACTAAGATAATAGAAGCCGGATTACATACTGGGGTAATAGGGGCATATTCCTGTGCTACCTTGTTAGTAACATTTGAATAACCTCGCAGGTACCCGCTTCCCATGTATATCCCTAAACATTTCCACATCACTGATCGTGACGAAATTTTCTCTTTTATCGAGCACAATGCATTTGGGCAAATCATATCAACCGTTCAGGGAAGGCTATTCTCAACCCATATTCCCTTATTAGTTAGCGATGACAAGCAAAAACTCTTTGGTCATTTCGCCAGACAAAACCCTCAGAGTAAGAATATTAATGGGCAAGAAGTGATGATCACTCTGGAAGGGCCCCATGGTTATATTTCTCCGTCCTGGCACCTAAACCCCGGGGTCCCCACATGGAATTATCAGGCGGTACATATCTATGGAATATGTAAGATTCTGCCAGAGCTTACTGCGGTGAAAACCATCGTCGACACTCTGAGCAACAAGTATGAAGAGGCCTTTGAAACCTACTGGGAACCAGACTATAACGCGGGAATGCTAAAGCATATTGTTGGCTTTGAAATAGAGATTACACAGATTCAGTGCAAGTACAAACTCAGCCAAAATAGATCGGAGCAGGATTTAAACAGTGTGATCAAGCAGTTACAGAACAGAGGGTCAAAGACCCTTGCGGATGCCGGTAAAGTCATTAACAAACAATAGGGGAATCAGGAAATGTCTGAATATAGCGCAAAGATAACCTGGAAGCGCCAACCCGAAGAAGCCTTCACCGATAATAAATACAGCCGCGGCCACAGCTGGGAATTTGATGGCGGGGTTGTTGTTGCAGCATCCTCGGCGCCATCAATTGTGCCACTGCCCTATTCGATTGAAGCCAACGTCGATCCTGAAGAGGCGTTTATTGCCTCTCTGTCCAGCTGTCATATGCTGTTCTTTTTGGGGATCGCGGGGAAGCGAGGCTTTGTGATTGATGAATATATTGATAATCCGATCGGTGTGATGAAAAAGGATACCGATGGCAAGATCTCAATAACGAAAGTCACTCTTCGACCCAAAGTAACTTTTGGTGGTGAAAAAACGCCAACATTGGAGAAGCTTGAAAAATTTCACCATCAATCCCACAATCAGTGCTTTATCGCTAATTCAGTAAAGACTGAGGTGGTAGTTGAGGTTGTTCTTTGATGCTGTGCCTTCTAGGCCGCTCGGACATCGATGGTTAGTCGCTTGTTTTTGTAGACTGGTTTAAAACGATAACCAAGACGAAACAGGCAGGTCATCAATAGGTCGATTGAGAATTTATCAATTTTACCATTGAGCAAGTTGCTCACCCTAGGCTGAGTGAGGCCCATTTCCTCTGCGGCTTCGGCCTGCTTCCAGCTGTTCTCTTGGACTATATCTCGTATCACGCTCATTAGATCCGCCCGTGTTTGAAGTTCACTAGCTTCTTCGGGATTATCAGTGATGGCGTCGAAAATATTGTCGTATTGAATGGAAGTCATTTGATCACCTCATATATCAGAATTGATATATTATTCCCTTTTTAGAAATATACAAGTACTGATATGTTATTTTTTTAGTTCAGCTGCCATTAGCTTGTAGCGCTGTTTTGCTGTGGCCATCGCTTTGCGGTCCATGCCATTGGTGGTTTTAGTAAACGAGTGCAGCACAAAGACGGTCTGTTTAAACTTGGCAACATAGATGGTGCGATAGGCTGGACGGCCATTTTCAATCAATTCAATGGCACCAATGCCGACACTGCTGGCAATGTGTTTGAATGGCGAATAAGGCTCTTTACCCTTGCAGATTTCATTCAAATCCGCAGCAAAACGCTCCTGGATTTTGCGTGGCAGTGCTTTAAATTCCTTGAGTGATTGCTTGTTTACAAAGCTGAATTTTTTCACAATTTGCTTCCCTGCATTTTGACTATCTATCCTAGCAATCCACCGTAGGTGAAAACGGACTTTTTACTCAATGCCAGCCTAGGATTGAAGCCATCTCCTGGGAACAAAAACAAAGCCGAATAAAGTATAAAAAAGCGCCACTTAGGCGTATACTTCGCCGCCTCTTAATCCGGGGCCCAAAACTCCCCAAGCACAGGTAATTTAATGTCGTCCGTTGACTTCGCATCACTGGGTATTTCTGCCCCCGTCCTCAAAGCCGTACAGCAACTCGGTTACGAGCAACCCTCTCCCGTTCAAGAGGCGAGCATACCGATCCTTCTGGAAGGTAAAAACCTTCTGGGTACAGCACAGACGGGTACTGGCAAGACTGCAGCTTTTGCGCTGCCTTTCCTGAGTATGCTGGATGAGAAACAAAAATCACCTCAGATTCTGGTTCTGACTCCTACTCGTGAGTTGGCGATTCAGGTGGCTGAGGCGTTCCAAAGCTATGCCAAACATATCAAAGGTTTCCATGTTCTGCCGATCTACGGTGGTGCAGATATTGGTGGCCAGCTACGCGGTTTAAAGCGCGGTGCTCAGGTTGTTGTAGGTACGCCTGGTCGTATGCTTGACCATTTGCGTCGCCGCAGTCTAGACCTCAGCCACATCAAAGGGCTGATTTTGGATGAAGCTGATGAGATGTTACGCATGGGCTTTATCGATGATGTTGAAACTATTCTGGCTAAGACGCCACCGGATTGTCAGCGCGCGCTGTTCTCTGCAACTATGCCGCCAGCGATCAAACGTGTTGCCGATAAGTATCTCGGCGATGCAGAAGTGGTCAGCATCCAAAACAAGACTAAGACTGTTGAGCGTATTGCTCAGTCTCACCTGATGGTTAAAGGCCACCAGAAGATGGATGCCCTGACTCGCATCCTCGATGTTGAGCAGTTTGATGGCATGATTATTTTTGTGCGCACCAAGTCGTCGACATTAGAAATTGCCGAGAAGCTTGAAGCTCGTGGATTTTCCTCAGCGGCTCTTAATGGTGATCTCACTCAGACACTCCGTGAGCGCACGATCAACCGTTTAAAGAAAGGCCAGCTGGATATAGTTGTGGCCACCGACGTCGCCGCGCGCGGTTTGGACGTTGAGCGTATCAGTCACGTAATCAACTATGACGTTCCCTACGACAATGAGTCTTATGTTCACCGTATTGGTCGAACTGGACGTGCTGGTCGTGACGGTAAGGCGATCATGTTTGTGACTCAGAAAGAAATTCGCATGCTGCGTTCGATTGAGAAGTCGACCCGTCAGCCAATTAGTTCGTTTAATCTGCCGAGCAACGAAGAGGTTAGTGGCCAGCGTATTGCGCTGTTTAAAGAGCAGTTGGTTGGCATGTGTAAGTCCACCAAGCTGGATAAGTTTCACTCTCTGGTTAAAGAAGTTGCCGCTGAGAATGAAATCGATATGGTTCTGTTGGCTGCCGCTCTGGCCTTTGAAGCTCAAAAAGAACGTCCGCTGTTCCCGAAGATGGTTGCTATCGACACTCCACGAGCTTCAGCTAGCGATCGCAACGAGCGCAAGCCACGCGAACGTAGTGAGCGCAGCGACCGAAACGAAAGACCCGATCGTAATGAAAGAAAGGACCGCAGTGATAGAAGTGAGCGTCCTGACCGCTCACCTAAGCCACCTCGCGACAAGGGTCCAACTACCGATAGCGAAGGCAATGAAGTTGCCATGATCACCTACCGCATTGAGGTAGGCCGCAATGATGATGTGTCGCCAAAGAACATTGTTGGCGCGATTGCCAATGAAGCGGAGATCGATGCGCAGTTTATTGGTCATATCAAATTGCATGATGACTACAGTACTGTTGATCTGCCAGAAGGTATGCCTAAAGAGTTGTTTGATCACCTGTACAAGGTTCGTGTTTGCCAGAAGCCACTAAAGATCAGTGTTGATAATGGCACTGCTGGCGAACAGCGTGATGCCAAGCCTTACGCTGGCGGCAAGCGCGATAAGCCTAGCTTCAGCAAAGACAAGCCTGCGTTTAAGGGTAAGCCAAAAGCCCACCGTGGTGCTGACTCAGCGCCGCGCAAGCCAAGCAAGCGCCCGACTACTGACCGCAAATAAAGTAATCTATAGCTGCAAGACGCCGGATAATTGATCCTCGATCAATTTTTCCGGCGGTTTCTTTAGAGTCCTCGCTAGAACACTCGTTTACATTTCCGCTAGAACGCTTCCCCAATACTTCCTCAGCACTAAAAACCTGTTCCGCCATAGGCGCAATGCTACAGCTCAGTGGTAGGTCTTCTGCCGCCTCGATGGTGGCATACATTTTCGGCAGGAAAATAAACTGCAGCCATTCGGTGAAGGTCAGTAGATCAATTGAAAAGGGTTCGGTGCTGAGTAGCGCTTCGGGCGCTGGGCTCTGTTCCGCCCACAGCTGTGATTCTCGGAGTTCTTTTTCCAGATCAAAAAGCAGGTTGGCTAGCTGGCTGTGGCGTTCGCTCATAGACTCTCTCCCTACTTTATAAGCAGGCTCTTCAAACCTGCTATGGCTACCCAATCTCACGACGGAAAGGCGGCAGTCCATTTAACAGCTGGTTGCCATAGCGCTTTGTGATTAAGCGCTTATCCAGAATGGTGACTGTGCCGGTATCTTTTTCGGTACGCAGCAGTCGGCCACAGGCCTGAACCAGTCTCAAAGACGCTATGGGCAGGGAAATATCAAAGAACGAGTTACCGCCCCGGGCTTCAATCCATTCCGACAGGGCTTCATGAAGTGGGTCATCGGGCACCGCAAAGGGCAGTTTGGCAATCACCACATGGCGACAGTAGTCACCGGGCAGATCCACACCTTCGGCAAAGCTGGCCAGCCCCATCAAGACACTGGTACGGCCTTGATCAATGCGCTCTTTGTGCAGGCGCACCATCTCGCGATTGGATAGTTGACCCTGAATCAAAATATTTTTCTGCTGATCTTTGGAAAGGTCATCGTAGACCTGCTCCATCTGCCTGCGCGACGAGAACAGTATCAAAGTACCGCACTGAGGTACTTCGTACTCGTTGAAGTGATCGATAATATAGCGGGTGTGTGCGTCCGCCTGGTTGCCTTCAACGGCATCGGCCGGAACACGAATCACCGCGGCTTGCTGATAATCGAAGGCCCCGGCAACAGTCATAAAGTGGGCGAAGTCGGGAATGCCGGTCTCGCGCTGTAAGGTTTGAAATGATCCCAGCGCTCGTAGAGTTGCCGAGGTAACCACTGAGGCATAGCAACTGCCCCACAAGACATCCCTCAATAGTTCTGCCGCTTGAATTGGGCTGGCGTTAACCGAGATATCAATATTGCCGCCGCTGTCATCGAGACGCAGCCAACAGGCCAGTGGCATGGCGCCAGCTTTGATTTCGCGCTGGAGTCTGTCCCACAGGGCTAAGAGCTGCTCTGCGCGCGATTGCCAGCTACCGGCCTGCTGATAGAACAGTTCTACGTCAGGAGCAGGGATGGGATAGTTTTTATCCCCCAGAGCATCACTGAGGGTATCCACCAAGACCTCTAGTCGCCCGAGCCAGGCGCTGGTGGTTTTAGCCAGCTGTGAGGCTATATCGCGCAGCCCTTCGCCTATATCGCCATTGGCATACCTGTAGCGCCCGTCTTCAGGAGACTCGGCGGATTCCAGGGCTTGTTGGAGTATTGGATAGGCGAAATTAAGCAGCTCAATAATTTTTGTCGCTTCCCGCTCAATGCGCGGCAGCTGCTCGGCCAGTGCGGTATCTTTTTCAAATAGGGGAGCTTGGCCTTTGCACTGCTTCTGCAAGCGCTCTAGCCAGGTAATGCTGTTGTTAACCCGGCACTCGGCACCAAAGTGACGGATGGCGGTGTCGCCGATACGGTGGCCTTCGTCGAAGATGTAGATGCAGTCTTCCGGTGGCGGCAGAATCGCACCGCCTCCTAGAGCAAGGTCAGCCATCACCAGATCGTGGTTGGCGACTATGCATTCGCTCTCTTCAAGTTCATTGCGGGCATTAAAGAAGGCACATTGATTAACGAAGCGACAGCGGCGTCCACTACACTGGCGGCGATCAATTGTGAGGGCGCGCCATTCCACATCTTGGATGCGTGACTCCCAAGAATCCCGATCACCATCCCAGCTGCCGTCGGCCAGGGCATCGTTCATTTCACGATAGAGGTCTTCGGTCTGCACATTGGGGTTAAAGGCTTCTTCATCTTCGAACAAAAACAGCCCGGCGTCTTTTGATTTGATGGCGTCGAGGCACTGTTCCATTTTCAGGTTACAGGCGTAGCGTCCACGGCCTTTAACCAGTGCGCAGCTGTGATCCCAACCACAGGCTTCAAGGAGCTCGGGAAGGTCTTTGTGAATCAGCTGTTCTTGCAGGGCAATGGTGCCGGTGGCCACGACTACAGTCTTTTTTAAGGCTCGGGCTATGGGCAGTGCGGCGATTAGATAGCCTACGGTTTTACCTGTACCGGTGCCCGCTTCAACCACCGCCAGACGCTTGTCCGGATCGTCGTCGCTGAGGGCGTTGGCGACGGTGGCGATCATCTGCTTTTGGCCAAGACGGGGGCTCAGGTCACGTGACTTTAAGAACTTGCGATAGCCCTGCTGGATTGTCTCTCTGACTTCTGCGTCTAACAAAAAATTAACATCCCTGTGTCGCCTGACAATAGTTGAATACCGGTGCGGCGTAGCTCTCGGTAATAATAGTACGATAATCTCGCGGTGCGGCACTGAGGCGGCTTTTAAACGAGGCTTCTACGTCGAACCAATCACAATCTGGCCACAGCGCCTTGGCCTGTTCTAGGCCTTCAGTGTTACCCAGCAGCTGGTAGGCAATAATATTGCTCGGGAACAGTTTGTACTGACTGTAAACTTGCTGATCTATGGCTGCGGCAAGGTTGTCGGCGCTCTCTAGTGGCTCACTGAGTTCACTGTGAAGCACATCACCAAAGGCCACGTGCACCCGTCCTTTATAGCCAACAAGTCCCTTCTGAATGGTGTCGAGATCCTCAAACTCCTGCTTGATATAGTCCTGGCCATTCTGTTTGGCAAATAGCTCACGGCCTTTGTCCACATCACAGGGATCGTACTCATAGGAAATACTCACCGGCACAATGCATAGCTCGCCAGAGGCTTGGGCAAAGCTCTGCTCTTTAGTGCGCGACAGGGCGAGCATTTTTAACAGTGCGGTCTCGGTGCGGTCCTGGCCATCTTTGGCACGCCCTTCCCGCTGGGCAATCCAGATTGAGACGCCATCTTGCGTTATGGAGTGGCGGATATAGCCAGAGAGGTTTTTCAATGCATTGAGCTTGTCGCGACGTCCAACAACCGAGCGCTTAACAATAAAGCTGCGATTAACTCGCATCAGGTCTGAGGCAAAGGCCTTGCTCAGCAGGTTGTCGCCAATGGCGATGCGCAATGTGTCCATACCGCTTTCGATCAGCGCTAGGTTGACCATCGCGGGATCCATGGCGATATCGCGGTGGTTGCTGAGAAACAGGTAGGATTTTGCTGGGTCGAGCTTGTCTAAACCACTGAAGCTAAAACCATCGGTGGTTTTTGCCACCAGCGCTTTCAGTGAAATAGTCAGGTAGCTCTGCAGGTCGGCGACCGTATGCATCTCTTTAGCGGCTTTGGTCAGCACACGACGCAACAGCGGACGCAATAGCCAGGGACAGATTTTGCTTAATAGAGGCGCGCGCCGAGACAGCAGCAGGTCGATAAATTCTGGGCTGGCAATCAGGCGCGCAATAACCGCGGGCACTTCACTGTCGTTGTAGGGACGGATATCGTCAAATTCACTCATTAGAACCTCAAAAGTACGCTCTGCCTGAACCCTTTATTTTTTGACTCTTTGGGCTGCTCGGTTGAATACTTGGAACACATTTTTATTAGCGGTTTTACTGCTGTCGCGAGTTGTACCACTGAACCTCGTGAGAGAATTCATCGACTTTATCCACCACATCCAGCACCAGGGCAAATAGCGCCATGCGAATCAGCAGACCATTGTCGGTCTGGCGGAAAATGGCCAGATTGGGATTGTCGTCGAGGTCGCAGTCGAGCTCATTAGCATCGCTGCGAGAGTCTCTTGGCAGCGGGTGCATAATCACTGTGTTCGGCTCGCAGTGTTGGGTGTAGATCGCCTGATTGAGACGAAACTTGCCACGGTAGACATCCGCTTCGGCTTTGCTGGTAAAGCGCTCTTCTTGAATCCGCGTGGAGTAGACAATATCGACATTGGCGATACTATTATTCAATTCATCGGAGATGGTGACAGTGACGCCGGCTCTGCGCATCTGCTCGATAATGCTCTCGGGCAGGGCCAGCTCTTTCGGCGAGATTAGCATTACCTGAATATTGTTGTAGAGACTGAGCAGCTTGCTCAGGGAGTGAACTGTACGGCCGTGGCGCAGATCGCCGATCATGGCAATTCGCAGGCCATCGATGGTGCGGCCTTTGGCGCCCAATTCGCGGCCAATGGTATAGAGGTCCAATAATGCTTGGGTAGGATGTTCGTTGGCACCGTCACCGCCGTTCATCACTGGCACGCGACTGGCGCTGGCAAAATCTGCCACTGAGCCTTCCTGGGGATGGCGCATACAGATTACATCGCTAAAGCCTGACAATACTCTGGCGGTGTCCTGAAGGGATTCGCCTTTGACCAGTGCCGAGCTTTCAAAGCCGGCGGTCTCACGCACTTCGCCACCGAGCAGATTAAACGCTGAGCCGAAACTGACTCGGGTTCGGGTACTGGCCTCGAAAAACATATTGCCGAGAATTGCGCCTTCAAGCACGCGGGTAACCCTTTTGCGCAGTGCATAGGGTTCCATTCGATCTGCTACGGAGAAAATCTGCTCAACATCTTGCCGTTGAAATTGGCTGATGGAAAGTATGTGCGCGCCGGTAAAGTTCACAGGGTACCTTGGGGGCAATTTAGTTGGCGGATTCTAGCCTGTTTACCGGTGCTTCTCAATTACAAACGCAGTTCACTAGGCGACTAAAGCTAGGCAGCCAAACTACAGAACTCACTACAGAGCAAAGCGCTCTGCCACAGATTGGCTCCAGCTCTCCAGGGCCTGGAGCACCCCGCGCTTGTGATCAGTTAGGCTGCTGTCGGCGAGTAATTCATCCAAGGTTTTGCGGTTTTGCTGCAAGGTCAGGTAACCGGAAGCCTCATCAGTCAGACGCCAGCGACAGCTTTCGAGCCAGGTCTGCTGCTCTTCGGCAGTCAGGGATTCGGGGAAATAGCGGGCGCGATAGCTAAACAGCAGTTGGTTGTAGCGCTGATCGGCAAAATAGAATTGCTGCTGGGTAAAATCACGCACCGTGGCGCGGCGCACATCATCCAGTAGGCTCTTGTCCTGGTTCGGTAAAAAACCGCCATAGAGCTGTTGCTCGGCATCGGATTTGGCTGGGAATTTTTGATCGCGAAACACCAGTTGGAGCTTGTCACTGAGATCCAGGCTATTGAGGCGCTGCCAGTTGCGGTCACAGCGCTCAAGGTCAATATCCAACCGCTTAGCCGCGGCGGCATCCACTAGTTTGTGAGTCGTCACTACCGGTGCCTTATTGATATGGATAACTTTGAGGGGAATACGCTCTGTGCCTTCAGGTAAATCACTGCTGGCAGTAAATACGCGATCGCGAATCTGGTGTTCGTTAAGGCTCACCAGAGTCTCGGGGTCGGCGGAGAGATCAAAGCAGATAATGCCATTGCTATTGGTCGGGTGCTGGGCCAGGGGCATCATCAGCGCCCCATACATATGCTCTTTGGCAAGCATGCCGGAGATATGGAAAAACGGTTTCCGCGCTTTGAGGTAGACCATCGCGGCAATCGCTTTTTTACCGCGATTTTGCAGGGCGTAATCAAATAGTCGCGGCTGCTTTTCCTTGACCAGTTTGGCCATGGCAATGGTGGCGGTGACATCGGAGAGCGCATCATGGGCCGCTTCGTGGGCCAGGCCATTGGCGGCGGTGAGGTCTTCAAGCTTAAAACTAGGGCGGCCCGGCTCATGGTCCGGCCATTCGATACCCTCGGGGCGCAGCGCGCGGCAGAGGCGCAGCATATCGATAATATCCCAGCGCGAGTTGCCATTTTTCCACTCCCGCTGGTAGGGATCATAAAAATTTCTATAGAGGGTATAGCGGGTCACTTCATCGTCAAAGCGAATGCTGTTGTAGCCGACGCTACAGGTATTAGGCCGTGCCATCTGCTGATGGATGGCATCGATAAACTGAGGCTCGGTAAGACCTTCCTTGAGCGCGTGCTGGGGGGTAATACCTGTGACTAAGCACGCCTGTGGTGCGGGCAACAGATCCGGCTGTGGCTGGCAGTATATAACCAGCGGCTCACCAATGGGGTTTAGGTCAAAGTCAGTGCGCAGGCCAGCAAACTGACTGGGTCTGTCAATCGACGGATTGATACCAAAGGTTTCGTAGTCGTGCCAATAGAATGTGTTGTCCATTTTTCATCCTCTCAGATTTGCCATGCTGCATTATCCATCACAATGATTTTTTATGCATAAAAAAACGGCGCTGATAACAGCACCGTTTTAGAGACTACAGACAAATTAAACTACTTAAAAGTTAAAGACTTCAGAAAAAGACATCTCACCGACAACACGGCGATTGCGCGCGCGGCCCTCTTCAGTGTCGTTGCCCTCTATTGGCTGAGTTTCACCGTAGCCCACTGCACTGATACGCGCGGTAGGTATACCGTAGTCTTCAACCAGCTTGGCCTTAACCGCTAAAGCACGGCGATCGGACAGGCTCATATTGTATTGATCGGCTCCGCGACTGTCGGTATGACCCTCGAGCACCAAATCAATATCATCATGGGCTTTCATGGCTGCGGCAATGGCGTCTAGCTGATCGCCGTAAATCGCCAATACGGTGTCTTTGTTAAATTCAAATTCAACATTGAGTCGCACGGTAATGGTACGAACGTCTTGCTTAACTTCTGGCTCAGCTTCAGTGACAATCGATGCAGCAGGTGCAGCAACAGGTGCTACTACCGGCGCTGGCGCGACTGACTTGCTGCCAAACACTTTATTCAGCGAGAACTGCACGCCCATATCTTCGCCATCTTCATCATGACCCGCCATGCCGCGCACATCAGCCCGAAACTCGAGGCCGTGACTAAATCGGGTACCCATGCCAACACCCACCATTAACTGGGTAGAGCGATCGTCATGGTCAAGGGCGAGATTAGAACTGTCCTGGAAGTCGTACTGATTAGCACCAAACAAGACATAGGGACGCCAGCTAGTCGCATCACCGTTGCTCAACCAGACCATTGCATTGAGCGACAGTACGTCGACATCATCATGTCCGGCATTGGCGCCATAACCCAATTCTATGGCCAAATTGTCAGACAGGTATTTACCCACCTGGATACCTGCGGTAACTGTATTGTGATCTTCGCTAATGGCGCGTTCGCCATCGAGATCGTAGTAGCCTGCTGTTGCACCTAGGTACCAGTTATCAGCGGCAGTTGCTGCCCCAGCCAAAACCAGTGCCGTCGCTCCCAAGATTACATTTAACGATTTCATATTATTTCCCTTTTATGTTGAATAACTCCTTGTGGAGCCTGTGCTGATATTGCTTTACGCGTTCCTGCCCCGTCTTACTACTTCCTGCTACTTCCTGCTACTGCAAGCTACTGCCTGCTCCTTCCTACTGATCGCTGCCCCTTCCGGCGGCAATCCTAACAGGCTTGTCTATTCACTTAAGATTAAACCAAAGTTAGCGCTTTTTCCTCAATTTTTGCCTGCCATAGCTGTGGCCCTATGCGATGCACTGATTCACCCTTGGTATCAACCGCCACAGTGACCGGCATATCCTTCACTTCAAACTCATAGATCGCCTCCATTCCCAGCTCTGGGAAGGCCACAACCTCGGCATGAGTAATCGCTTTGGACACCAGATAGGCAGCGCCACCCACGGCAATCAGATAAACCGCTTCATTGTCGCGAATAGCATCTATACCCAGCTGCCCGCGCTCGGCTTTACCGATCATGCCCATCAGCCCGGTTTCCTCGAGCATGGTGCGGGTAAACTTATCCATGCGTGTGGCTGTAGTGGGTCCAGCAGGGCCAACTGCTTCGTCACGAACCGGGTCAACTGGACCCACGTAGTAGATAAAGCGATCGGTTAGGTCCACTGGCAACTTTTCACCAGTGGCGAGAATGTCGGTCATTTTTTTATGCGCCGCATCGCGTCCGGTCAACATTTTGCCCGAAAGCAACAATGTGTCTCCGGGGCTCCAAGTGGCAATATCCTCTTGGGTGACCGTATTCAGGTTAACGCGACGCACTGATTCGTCAGCTTCCCAGGTAATCTCGGGCCAGTCTTCCAAATTCGGCGGCTCCAACTGCGCTGGACCACTGCCATCCAGATCAAAGTGCAGATGACGGGTGGCGGCACAGTTGGGAATAATGGCTACGGCTTTGTTGGCTGCATGAGAGGGATAGTCTTTGATCTTAATGTCCAGCACCGTGGTCAGCCCGCCAAGACCCTGTGCGCCAATACCTAGGGCATTGACCTTGTCGAACAGTTCAAGACGCAGCTCTTCGTTGCGATTGCTTGCACCTCGAGCCTGAAGCTCGGAGATATCGATATGCTCGAGCAGGGATTCTTTGGCCATCAACATGGCCTTCTCAGCAGTGCCGCCAATACCAATGCCGAGCATGCCCGGTGGACACCAGCCAGCACCCATAGTGGGAACCATCTTCAACACCCAGTCGACCACTGAGTCGGAGGGGTTGAGCATGGCAAATTTGGATTTCGCTTCGGAGCCGCCGCCTTTGGCTGCGACGTCGATTGATACCTTATCCCCCGGCACTATGTCGTAGTGAATCACTGCTGGAGTGTTGTCCCCAGTATTTTTGCGCTCGCCATCGGGATCGCTAAGAATCGAGGCACGCAATACATTGTCTGGGTGGGTGTAGGCTTGACGCACACCCTGATTGATCATATCCGTGAGGCTCATATCCCCCTGCCACTGCACGTTCATGCCGACACGGACAAACACTGTGACAATGCCGGTGTCCTGGCAGATCGGACGGTGGCCCATGGCACACATGCGCGAGTTGACCAGAATCTGAGCCATGGCGTCTTTCGCTGCCTTGGACTCTTCGCGGTCATAGGCCTGTTTTACCGCCTGAATAAAATCCACCGGATGATAGTAGGAAATATATTGCAGCGCGTCGGCAACGCTGTCGATAAGGTCTTGCTGGCGAATAATAGTCATGCTGATTTCAATCCCTGTTATTTATTGGCTGGGGGGAGTCACATTACTTGGCGCTGGAGCTGGACCAGAGGAGCGGTTTTCCAGTGCATAAATTTTCTGATTGGTCTGACGGCGGAAGGCGTCCATAGATTCGATGCCCTCGGCATTGGCCTTAAGCTGTCGATCGAGACTGGTCAGTGTTGAGCGCAGCGCAGCGAGCTTGTCAGACAGGGCGCGAACACGGGCATTAACGCCGTCTATATCCGCTGAAATAGCGAGATAGTTGCCACTGAGATTGGTCAGGCTGCGATTTTCTTTATCCACTCGGGCACTGAGATCAGCCACCGACTTTTCAATCGCGGTGCGCTTGCTGGCCAAAAAGGCGATATCTTTTTTGTTGCCTTCAATTTTGGCTTTATTGATATCGTTGGTAATACCCCAGAGTTTGCGGATCTCACTCCAGTGCTTTTTCAGTTCGTCGGCCTGCTTGCTGATATTGAGCTGCATGGCGGCGCCGGACTGAGTAACCGATTCGTCGGTGCTGCTGAGGCGCGATTCAAGAGTCTCGAAACGCTGCTGCAAGTCGCTGTGTTTGTTCGACAGTGCAGTAAACTGCATCCAACCAAATGCCCCTGCGCCAATCAGAACCAGTAGAACGATTAGCACCAGGATATTACTGCCGCCAGAACCCTTAGATGAACCGTTGGACGAACCACCCCCAGGTCGCTTGCCATCGCCCCCTGAAGAACCACTTTTGAGGGAAGATGCGGAAGTCGATGAGCGACCAATCATATCGTCTCGTTCGGCAACAATCGGGTTGATTCGGGGTTTATCCGCAGTCATTTTAAAATCCTGTTTAGAGAGCCCTATTTGAGAGCCCTGATAGAGAGACCTGAAAGATTGCCTCATTATACGCAAATTAATTTCTACCTACATCAGCACAATGGGGTTATTTATTCTTAGCAGCTAAGCCTTTGCCTTGGCCTGGGTCTAAATTGAACAGGCACAAAAAAGCCGACATAGAGTCGGCTTTTTTGCGGAACGCTTAGTTTGGTGTTTTACACCAGGTTAAGCACCAGAACCATTACCGCAGTCAGACCCAGGCTTGAGTGAATCACGCCTTTGACTGTAGTCATTGGACCCTGCTTGCCAACCAGTGCGTTGACTTCGAGCAGTGCAACAACAACCAGCATAACAATCAGGCCAGTGCCGCCAACTGCTGTACCGTAACCTTGAGTCCCATAGTGAGGACCGGCAAGCATGCCCAGCAACATAGGAGCAGAGAACAGTACGTTTGTACGTGAAGCCAACAGTGCCTTGGCGCCTGCGGCAGCTTTGTCGCCACCTTCAACCAGACCCAATGCAATTTTCTGTGCTGGCCAGATCACTGCCCAAACATTGATAAACATCAGTATGCCCATTGCCGCGCCAACAATAATGTAGTTGTTGAGCTGACCTTTGCCAGTGGCAATGTGCAGCAGGTAGAGACCTGTGATGAATGTAAACATTGCACCCCAACGGAACCACCATAAAGCACTAGGTGCCAACTTCGCTTTGGCATCAGCCAGAGCTTCTGGAGAAGCTTCTTTGAAGTAGCCGCCCTGTACAAAGTTGAAGTAGTACAGCATACCTATCCAAACGATTCCGAAAAGCACGTGGCCCCAACGGACTAGAAATTCAATTAATTCACCGGTCATAACAGACTCCTTTTATAATATATTTAACGTATTGCGCCCTCGCGGACGTCTATTTTTCTTGGCGTCAATTGTTGGGGAAGAGCGCCTAAATAGCAATCACCTTTGACCGGCAATGGTGAGTTTTTGATGCTTATTTGCTTTCAACAAAAAAATACGCGCAAAAAAAAGCCCCGCAACAATCTGCGGGGCTCTTCTTTAAGCTTTGTAGCAACCTATATAAACAGGTCGGGAGGCCTTATTACATCATGCCGCCCATGCCACCCATTCCGCCCATGCCACCCATATCTGGCATACCGCCACCAGCTGGTGCGTCGCTAGCTGCATCGGCAACCATGGCTTCAGTGGTGATCATTAGTCCAGCGATAGAAGCAGCGGCCTGCAATGCAGTACGTGCAACCTTGGCTGGATCGAGGATACCCATGGCAATCATGTCGCCGTATTCGCCAGTCGCAGCGTTGTAACCGTAGTTACCTTCGCCTGACTTAACTTTGTCGACTACTACAGAACCTTCGCCGCCAGCGTTTTCTACGATCTGACGCAGTGGCGCTTCCATGGCACGCAGAGCAATGCCCACACCCACAGTTTGATCGTTGTTGTCGCCAACTGTGCCGGCAATCTTCTGCAGTACACGAACCAGAGCAACACCGCCGCCAGGTACCACGCCTTCTTCAACCGCAGCACGAGTTGCGTGCAGGGCGTCTTCAACGCGGGCTTTCTTCTCTTTCATTTCCATTTCAGTGGCTGCACCAACCTTGATCACTGCAACACCGCCAGCCAACTTGGCTACGCGCTCCTGAAGCTTCTCACGGTCGTAGTCTGAGCTGGTGTCTTCGATCTGTGCACGGATCTGCTTAACGCGAGCCGCGATAGTGGCTGCATCGCCAGCGCCGTCAACAATAGTTGTGGCTTCTTTGGTCATGGTGATGCGCTTAGCGGTACCCAGGTGCTCAAGAGTAGCCGTCTCAAGATCCAGACCGACTTCTTCAGAGATCACAGTGCCGCCAGTCAATGTGGCGATATCTTCAAGCATTGCCTTGCGACGATCGCCGAAGCCAGGTGCTTTACAGGCAGAAACTTTAACAATGCCGCGCAGGTTGTTAACAACCAGAGTGGCCAGGGCTTCGCCTTCAACGTCTTCAGCAATAATCATTAACGGCTTGCCAGCTTTAGCAACATTTTCCAGCAATGGCAGCAGTTCGCGAATATTGGAGATCTTCTTATCAACTAACAAAATAAATGGGCTCTCTTGCTCAGCGCTCATATTTTCTTGATTGTTGATAAAGTAAGGAGAGAGGTAACCGCGATCGAACTGCATACCTTCAACAATATCCAGCTCATTTTCCAGACCAGTGCCTTCTTCAACAGTGATCACGCCTTCTTTGCCGACTTTATCCATGGCTTCAGCAATGATGTCACCGATGTGCGCATCGCTGTTGGCAGAGATAGTACCTACCTGAGCCACTTCTTTAGACTCAGAGCAAGGCTTGGCCAGTGCGGCGATTTCAGCAACAGCAACAATGACTGCTTTGTCGATACCACGCTTAAGGTCCATTGGGTTCATACCGGCAGCTACTGACTTGAGGCCTTCGATAATAATCGCCTGGGCCAAAACAGTTGCAGTGGTAGTGCCGTCACCGGCTTCGTCAGAGGCTTTAGAAGCCACTTCTTTAACCATCTGCGCGCCCATGTTTTCGAACTTGTCTGCAAGCTCAATTTCTTTGGCCACAGATACGCCATCTTTGGTTACTGTTGGTGCACCAAATGACTTGTCTAAAACTACGTTGCGGCCTTTGGGACCGAGAGTTACTTTTACCGCGTTGGCGAGGATGTTTACACCGTCCAACATACCTTGGCGAGCACTGCTGCCAAACTTCACTTCTTTAGCTGACATATTCAATTCCTTTCATAAATCTGGTTATAACAAAAATTCTGTAGGGGGCTCTTTATTACGGGCTACCTATTACAAGCTGCCTATTACAAGCTCCCGGCTAAAAGCTCTTAAGCTTCAACAACGGCTTTAATATCGGTTTCGCTGAGAATAATCAGCTCTTCACCGTCAACATCAATGGTGTCCTGTCCGGCATACTTGCCAAACACAACCTTATCACCCACTTTTACATCAACTGCGCGCACATCGCCGTTATCCAATACACGGCCACTGCCGACAGCAATTACTTCGCCTTGGTTTGGCTTTTCTTGAGCAGAACCTGGCAGCAGGATACCGCCGGCGGATGTTGCTTCTTCTTCCTCGCGACGAACGATCACTCGGTCGTGTAATGGACGAATTTTCATACTTTGTCTCTCCAATTTATCTATCTACAGTGGTCAAAAGTTAATAAGTGCGTGGGGAATCCCCCAGTTGCACATCATATGGTGGCGCCTGATTTCTTTTTCAAGGGATCAGGGCGAAATTTTTTATCTCTTCCTGTTGGGCAAACCTCCTTGTTTATTTTGTCTCTAAATTTCCTTAAGTTACTTTTCGTCCCATGACTCACCTTCGATAATGTCATCGGACTTATTTGAACCGGCCTTGGCCGAATGATCGACTCTGCCGCCGCGAGCGGTAAAGCCTGTAGTTGATGAGCCCATAGCCACACCACTAACGACCATGCGACTGAGCACCAGACGCGCCATTGCGCCCCGCACCATGGGAATCAATCCGGCAAAGCCAATGGCATCGGTGACAAAGCCCGGGGTCAGCAACAGGGCGCCGGATACCGCGAGAATAATCCCCTCAGCGATTTCCTGGGCTGGCAACTGGCCCTCGGCAAATTTGCGCTGGCCGCGCCACAATGTGTCGAAACCCTGATAGCGCAGCAAGTTTACGCCCACAAAGGCGGTGAGCAATACCAGGCCTATAGTGGGCAGTGCGCCAATCTGGGCGCCGACGTTTATCAGCAGCCACATCTCCAGCACCGGCGTAATCACAAATATCAAAAATAGGTAGCGCACAGTCGTTATCTCATTTTCGCCCGCCCATTTCGGCCGGGGTATTAGGTACATTGGGGTAGTTTTCACTATTTCAACAGGGCACCGAATAGCGTAATCTTGGTCCATGAAAAATAATCACCTTGCTGAGAGCTCTGCAACAGAACTAAATCGAGAGCAGAGCCAAGAACACAACCAAGAACACAACCAAGAGCCGAGCCGCGAACAGAGAGTCTATACCGCACTGGCCGAGGTCCCCACAGGTAGAGTCGTGACCTATGGTCAGCTGGCCGATCTGGCGGGACTGCCCCGAGCAGCGCGTTTGATAGGACATATATTGCGTAATCTGCCCGCTGAGACTACATTGCCTTGGCACCGGGTGATCAATGCCGCAGGCAAAATCAGTCTCGGGCCAGAGACTGAATCCGGTCTTCGGCAACGGGCTCTATTGCAAGAAGAAGGGGTTGTGTTTAATAACGGCCGTATCAGTCTCAAACAGTATCGCTGGCAGCCCTAAGCCGCCGCGTAGAAAACCACAATAAGGCTTTTAATGAACTCAACCAGCATCAAGCAGGCGCTGCTAAATCGCCGCATGTTGATCTGTATCTTTACCGGCTTTGCCTCGGGCATGCCGCTATATTTACTGATCTCACTAGTACCGGCCTGGCTGCGCTCTGAGGGCGTGGGTCTCAAAGAGATCGGTTTCTTTGCTCTGATCGGCCTGCCCTACACCTGGAAATTTTTCTGGTCGCCGCTGCTGGATCGCTATCGTTTAGCCATTCCCGGTTTCAGTCAATTTGGTTTTGCTGGCTTACGCCGCGGCTGGATGCTGGCCACTCAGATCGGTTTATTACTGTCGATTGGCGGCCTGGGCTTTTTTAATCCCAACACCGAGATCTGGAGCATCGCCTGGCTGTGCCTGCTGATCGCTTTTTTAAGCGCCACCCAAGATATTGTACTCGACGCCTACCGTCGGCAGATACTGCCGGACCAAGAACTGGGGCTGGGTAACTCGATTCATGTGAACGCCTACCGAATTGCCGGACTAGTTCCCGGCTCACTGTCCCTGATATTGGCCGACAGCCTGCCTTGGCAATCTGTGTTTATGGTTACCGCGGCGTTTATGTTGATCGGTATTGTAATGACACTAAGTATCGCCGAACCCAAGGCCGACGCCCGTCACCCCACCACACTCAATCAGGCCATTGTCGATCCCTTTAAGGAATTCTTTTCCCGTCAGGGTATTCAGCAAGCCTGCCTGATTCTAGCGTTTTTACTGCTGTATAAACTTGGCGACAGCATGGCCACGGCGCTGGCGACACCGTTTTATTTGGATCTCGGGTTTAGCATGACCGAAATCGGCTGGGTGGCTAAAAATGCCGCACTGTGGCCGGTTATTATTGGCGGCATTATCGGCGGCATCCTGATGCTTAAGATCGGTATTAATCGCGCCCTCTGGCTATTTGGTCTGGTGCAGATTGTCTCGATTCTCGGCTTTGCGGTGTTGGCAAGAGTGGGCGAAGGGCTGTGGTTATTAGGGCTGGTGATTAGCTTTGAATATCTCGGTGTCGGCCTTGGCACTGCCGCCTTTGTGGCCTTTATGGCGCGCTCTACCCATCCGGCCTTCGCCGCCACCCAGTTGGCGCTGTTTACTGCCCTGACCGCGGTCCCGCGCACCGTAGCCAGTTCATTCACGGGGATTATTGTCGAAGGGGTGGGCTGGGAAAATTTCTTTTATCTGTGCACCGCGCTGGCGATTCCCGGCATGCTACTGCTGTTTAAAGTAGCGCCTTGGAACAGTCAAGAAAAAGCCTAACTAGCCTGCTAAGTGCTCGTCTAACTAGTCAACACAAGCAGCGCAATCACCACCAGCCAGCCGGTCATGGAGCGTCTAAACAACGCGACGATTTCCCCAACCTGCGCCAGTGCGACAGTGTCACTGGATGCAACATCAGGCTCTTGAGAAACCTCTTGAGACACCCCTGAGGACTGACGGTTAAGCGCACCCAACACACAGAGGCGCAAGACATCGGCAGTAGAGGTTTTTGGACAAAAGACTAATTCCTTTAAAGGACTGATAGCCTGGGAAAAATCTCCCATCAAACCTAGAGTCAGGGCGAGAAACCGAACCGGGATCCACTCGAGGTACCAGAGTAATTTATTGGCTTGGTTTGGAACTGCTGCTTCCAGTGCTTCGGCAATATCCTCGTCACCAGCCTGATCCTCGTCTAGCAGAACCTCAGTTTCCCCAAGCTGCATATCGCCATGGAGCGCCAACAAACGATAGGCCAAGGCCAGAGGCGCGCCGAGAAAAAAGAACCAGAACACCACCACAAAGCTGCGTTCGAATAATCGGTAAGGTAATGTTGCAGCCAGTTCGCGAAACAACCCCTCAGCACTGTCCGCTGAAACCGCGCGATGACCAATATTAAACACTGCCGCATCGTGAAACGCGGCCTGTAAGTCACTGCGCTGAATATCCGACTCCAGCACGGCAATCTGAGCGCTGAGATCGCCGCGACCCAGGCAGTAGAGCAAGACCCCTAGCTCAAGTAAAAACACCAATATGCCATTGCCACCGCTGCCGAGATACCAGAGCACCAGCTGTAGAGCGATCACTGGAACCAGTACATAGACCGCTACCTTTAGCAGCCCGCTGTTTTTCAGGGCTGGCAGCTTAGCCAGAGCCCGGTGCCACTTCTGCACCCATAGGTCGCGCTGAATAAAGGCCAGCTGACCATTACTTTCCAGTACTGCAATGGCGATTAAAATAATTAAGAAATGCACGCTCTACCTCTGTGGTGTTGGTCCCGGCATTTAGCCGAGCAGCTTTTTGTAGTGGTCCCATTGAAACGCACGGCCCGGGTCGGTTTTGCGTCCCGGTGCAATATCACTGTGGCCGACAATACGATCTATGGTGAGTAATGGATAGGCTTCCAGAAGCGCCACACTGACCTTGGCCAACTCCTGATACTGAACCTCAGTGTAGGGAATATGGTCGGCTCCTTCCATCTCAATGCCAATGGAGAAATCATTGCAGCCATAACGCTCTTCAAACTGCGACACCCCCGCATGCCAGGCGCGTTGATTAAAACCGGCAAACTGGGTGATCAGGCCCTGACGATCAATCAGCAGATGGGAGGAGACTTTGAGGTGACAGATTTCGGCAAAATAGGCGTCCGCCTCAGGATCCAGACGGTTGCTAAAGAACTCGCCAATATGGCCACCGCCAAACTGATTCGGCGGCAAGCTAATATTGTGAATCACCAAGAGACTGATATCGGCAACCTGAGGGCGCTGGTCAGTATTCGGCGAAGGCATCTGAGTGGCACAACTAAGCCAACCGTTTTCTATCTGCATAAGGGCGATCTGCTAGCTCGCGACGGGCAATTCTTTGATTTGGGTGATTGCGTCTTTAATGGCTTTATCAAATAGATAGGAATTATCTAAGACAGTGACAGTACCATTCAAAATATCTACCGCCAAGCGTGCTCTATCGCGCTCGGCGATTAATTTTCCCTGATTGTCGACAAACACATACTTCCACGAGGGCCCAACGATTCCCGCCAGTTTGCCGCGCTTGTGGGCTTTGATATCACCCCACAGCTCGATCCAGCAACCGGTTTTCATCGCCGCCAGACGGCGCTGGGCATCGCCATCTATGGCCTCGGCATCCTGCACTGCCTGGGCGATATTTTTACCCGGCAACTCGGTTTTAAGAGCCGACATCAAGCGGCTTTTAACTTCATCTACAACATGCCCCTCAGCCTCGCTGCCGGAGCGGTATTTTTTCACTAGCTTATTCGCCCACTTTTTTGCTGCCGGGGCAATCTCGCTGATCTTGGCGGAACGCTGGGGCGCTGGGTTGAGGCCCAAAGCGTCGCTGAGCTCTTCGATTTGTAGGCTACGCTGGGTTATATCCGTGGAGATATGACCGAGCCGCACATCCAGGTGCTTAATTAATTCATGGCGATACTTAAGGTCTTTTTCACTGGCCGGGCGACTGGCCAAATAGAGCAAATTATCCAGCAGTTTAAGCGCCACCTGCCAGTCGCTGCTGACCTCGCCCTTTTGCTGATGGGCCATATGCAATACCAGACACCAGCTGCGCTGAACAAAATCAATCACCGCCTGAGCATGGTTTTTGCCGACCATGCGCTTGGCCACCTCTTCTTCCACTCGGGTGCGCGCCCAGTTGACCTTCTCACGCACGGCCACCCGCTCAATTTCGCGCTTTTCTGAAATCGAGGTCACGCGTTTGTCGCGATCGATAATGCTCATAAACTCGCTGAGTATTAACGGCAAATTGCGCTCTTCAAAAGAGTCGGTACTCATGGTCTCAGCCAGCTTGAGCATCTGCTGATAAATTTTATTGTCTTCGCAATCCCCCTGTTCTAGGCCGATGGCGTATTTGGCCATCTCGTTAAACAGCCGTCTGATGGGATGATTTTCCTGCTCAAATAGCAGCGGTTTTTTTAGCGCCAATTTCAGCATTGGACTCTCACAGCGATTGATCACCTGCCGCACTTCCGGCGCCACCACCATGGATTCGCCAAAACTGGCAAAGGTATTTTCCACCACCTGAAAGACACTGGCATCGTTGCGGTGCAGACGGCTGCCATCCTCCCCCTGCCCAAGCTGCTTGATGGCGGCAGATAGATCCCGGGTAATCTGCCCATTGCTAGCCAACTCGCTGCGGTGGCTAACCAGATGATTAACATGCTTATTGATCTCGGCAAAGAGCTGGGGCTTATCCATGCAGGGCTGACGAGATGCGCCGGGACGTGCTGTGTTTTTATTTGTTGCAGTGGACTTTTCTCCAGGCTCTCTAGTCCCTAGCTCTCCGCTCCCAAACTCTGGGTCGCCAATCGCCGTCTCAAACTGTAGTTCCTGATCGGCGTTTTCTAACATCGAACTAATCTTGGCCAGCAGTTCAGTTTGAACGCGACTATTGGCCGTAGTTAGTGACTCATCGGCGTAAGCGGCATGCTCTTCTTCGACGCCAGTCTTATCTCCAGGCGCCTTATCTAAGGGCATTTGCGCAGGACTGATGGGCCTATCCATGGAGTGGGCATCAACAAGCGGATTAACCAGGGGCTCGGCTTCAACCTTTGTAGACGCTGCTGTCTGGATTTTTGATTTAGCTTTTGAATTAGTGCGCGCCTTGGCCGGACTATGATTTGCCTCAGGGCTTTCAAGCAATTCAAAACCCGCCTCGGCAAGCTCATCAATCACCAGATTAAGCAACTCCCCATAGGAGCGGTCAAAGCAGACCTGAGCAAAGATTTTGAGCAGCTCCAGCTGTACCTCAAGAGCAATCATGTCATCATCGAGGGCGCCGACAAAAGCCTCAAGCAAGGCATCCGGAGACAGAGGTATTGGGCTGGGCACTCTATGACTACTGCTATCTGCGCTATGACTCTTTTCGCCATGAGGTGCAAATAGCGATTTAAAGCGCCCCTCGAGTTCATAAAACTCGCCACCCAACTCTTCACGCACACGACTAGAGCAGTTATCCAGAGCAATCATCACTTCAAGATCTTCATGCTCGAGCAACTTAAGACTATCTCCAGCGCTGCGCGGTGACCGCGCTGCAAAAGGCTCGAGCTTATCTCTGTGGGTGTTTGATGGGGCAGTGCTTGATTGAGTGCCGGATTGAGTGCTGGATTGAGTGCCGGGTAAAGAGCCGGGTAAACTATCAGCTAAACACAGAGACTCCACAGCCATATCTATAATGCGCAACTCAATCTCCGCACCATGTAGGCGCAGCAGTCGCTGGGCATCTAAATAGAGCGCTTGCAAGCGGTTACTGGGGGCACTGGAAGCTAGCGTAGCGAGTTTGGTAGTGCAGAGTGACTGGAATTTATCGAAGGCATCAGCAAGATGTTGCTGGCAGTGCTGCCTCGACGACTGTACGAACTGTTGCTGTGCGTGACGAGATCCATTACTCATTTAGCGGCCAACCCCATGGTGAGGCACTTTTGCAGTGTACGGATGCGATAGTCGACTGATACTTGTTAGTCGTCTGATTGATCGTTCAAGTATGGTTTATATTGAACCAGATCACATAAAAAAAACCAATGATCAATTACACCGCCAACAAATCACTGACCAATCAATACTGCTATAATCTCGCGAATCCAAATTGAGCCTGCAACACAAGGCTTGAAGTGACAGATTATAACGACTTAAAACTGACTCTCGAGACGTTGATGACCCCTATCAAAAACCCCACCCAAACAGTCAATAACCTTAGCCCTATGCTCAGCGATGACCTAAGCAAGGATATTCCCCACTGCGTTGCCCGGGCACTGGAAGAAGATATTGGCAGCGGCGATATCACCGCGCAGTTAATTCCATCACAACAGCGCGCCACCGCAGTCGTGATCTGCCGTGATCAGGCAGTGATCTGTGGTCGCCCCTGGGTCGACGAGGTTTTTCGACAGTTGGACCTCAACTCAGCAGATCAGAGCGCCAGCACTCAGATTGAATGGCATATAAACGAAGGCGATAGGGTCATCCCCAATCAAAAACTCTTTACCCTGCGCGGCAATACCCGAGTGCTGCTCACCGGCGAACGCGCCGCACTGAATTTTTTGCAGACCCTGTCGGCCACCGCCACCACCGCCCGTCAATATGCCGATATCAGTTTAAGCAGTTCAAACAGTCAGATTAAAATACTCGACACCCGCAAAACCATTCCCGGCCTGCGCCTGGCGCAAAAATATGCCGCCGCAGTGGGTGGTTGCCAAAATCATCGCATTGGCCTCTATGACGCGTTCCTAATTAAAGAAAACCATATCGCCGCCTGTGGTGGAATTGGCAAAGCCATAGCCAAAGCCCGTGAGATCGCCGCGGATAAGCTGGTGGAAGTGGAAGTGGAGACACTGGATGAGCTGCATCAGGCACTGGCCGCCAAAGCCGATGTGGTGATGTTGGATAATTTCTCACCGGCTGATATAGAGGCGCTTTCATCACTAGATTTGGGTGAGACGAAGATTGAAGTCTCGGGGGATATTACCGAAGAAAAAATTAAGGCTTATACCCATGGGGCGGTGGACTTTATTTCATCTGGGAGTATTACTAAGCATATTCGTGCGGTGGATTTATCTATGAGATTGGTGGATTAAGGTTTTCATCGGGCATGAAAAAGGCTCCCAAGGGAGCCTTTTTGCTTAGCCTGAAACTATTAACACAAGTTAGCGTTGGTGTTGGAACAAACTCCACCGTTCCAAATGATTCGCCCACTGGCCTGAAGTGTTCCTGTAAGTGTAAACGTCTCTGTGGTATTGGGTGATGACGTTGGCGCTGTCGCTGTAATAATATATGTATTAGCCGCGGCTGCAGCACCGGTTTTTGCTGGCGCAGTTCCTGTAAGAGCAATCCCAACAATTTCAGAAGCCGCAGTAACGTCAACCGGAATTCCATTGCTATTATTATCACAGTCTCCGGCGGCGGTTAGTCCTACACTCTGCACGCAAACCTCAATGGCTGTTTTAATCACACTGGTTCCAACAACAGTTTCAGTAAACTCAGCACGGCGTGTGTAATCTTGATAAGCTGGTAAGGCCACAGCCGCCAAAATACCAATAATCGCTACAACAATCATCAGCTCGATTAGGGTAAAACCACTTTGCTTTCTATTCGTTTTCATAGGTACTCTCCATTAGATTAAAAATTCGTTATTCCAGTTAACTGGCAAATGATGTTACACGCTAAGGGGGTAGCAATTGCTGTGCAAAAAAAAATTTAGCGTGTTATTTCAATGGCTTATAGTTTTTAAAATTCCTTAACCAAAAAAACCAGAGCTAAATATTGCCGCCAATCGGCACCGCCCTGTCAGTTTGTGACTTTTTCTGTCAGTCCTATACAGAAAGACAGAGATTAAGTTTTTCAATTTTTCTTTTTCACTCAACTATGCTTTTAGACATGGCCGCTCTAGATAGGGGCTGTAGAAGGCCTTTTTAAAACACTTCTTTATAAGAAAAATAAATAACCTTCTTTACAAGTAGCATTTGCTGAGCAAGTCGACCATCTATGCCAACTGTTTTTAAATAGACTGCTATCCAGTTCACAGAATATTTTTTGTTCTGTGGCGTTGGGCACGGTATTCAGCAAAAACGCTCAGTAGACTTGCCGGTACTGTTAATTAAGGATGATCGCCGTTATGAATATGCCCCAGATTGCATTGCATGGACTGCCAAAGCGCTTGGTCGATGATCAACTAATTGCTGCAAATGTTATAGAGGAAGCCAGCGCCAGCGCCAAGACCAATAAAATCTACCTGGTACAATATCTCTGCGACAAACATCTACTCTCGTCACATCAAATTGGCGAGTCCGCTTCAAAAGAATTTGGTATCCCCCTCTACGCCCTCGATCAACACAACTCTGAGTATTTCCCCCGGGATATAGTGGACAGCAAGTTGCTGAAAAAGCATCAGGCAATTCCCTTGGTATTGCGCGGCAAGCGTCTATTTCTGGCGATTGCCGACCCCACCAATCAGCGCGCCATTACCGAAATTCAATTTCAGGCAGGTGTTGCAGTGGAGCCGGTGCTGGCACTCTATTCGGATATCAGCGAGACATTGGCAAAGTGGTTGGAGAGTGGCAATGAAGGTGATATTAGCCAGGCTCTGGGGACCATGAATGATGTGTATCTCGATGACTTGCATATGGAGGCAGTGGAAGATGGAGCCGAAGCAGCAGATGGGGCTGATCACAACGGTGACGACGATGCGCCGATTGTGCGCTTTGTCAATAAGATGCTGTTGGATGCCATTCGTGTCGGCGCTTCAGATATTCATTTTGAACCCTATAAAAAGTCTTACCGAGTGCGCTTTCGCGTCGATGGAATTTTGCAGGAGATGTCCCGACCCCCAGCCAATTTAGCGCCGCGTCTGGCGGCACGCTTAAAAGTCATGTCGCGCATGGATATCTCTGAGCGCCGTGTGCCTCAGGATGGCCGGGTTAAATTGAAATTATCGAAAAATAAAGCCATTGATTTGCGAGTGAATACATTGCCGCTACAGTTTGGTGAAAAAATTGTGCTGCGTATCCTCGGCCCGGGCAGTGCCAAGATGGGTATTGAGGCGCTGGGCTATGAGGATGATCAAAAGCAGCTCTATATGGATGCCTTGGCACGTCCTCAGGGCATGATTCTGGTGACCGGCCCCACCGGTAGTGGCAAGACCGTTTCCCTCTATACCGGACTGAATATCCTCAATACCACCGAGCGCAATATCTCCACTGCCGAGGATCCTATCGAAATTAATATGGAGGGGATTAATCAGAGGCAGATTAATATGCGCGTTGGGCTCTCCTTTGCCGAGGCTCTGCGCTCCTTTTTGCGTCAGGATCCCGATGTTGTGATGGTCGGTGAGATTCGAGATCTGGAAACCGCGGAGATCTCCATTAAGGCGGCCCAAACAGGTCACCTAGTGCTCTCGACCCTGCATACTAACAGTGCTCCTGAGACCTTGACCCGACTATTAAATATGGGCGTGCCGGCCTTTAATGTGGCCACCTCAGTGAACTTGATTATCGCCCAGCGTCTGGGGCGCAAGCTCTGCTCCCAGTGTCGCCAGCCCTTCGATGATATTCCTGACAAGGTGCTTACCGAGGAAGGTTTTGACGATATCGGCATTCCACGGGAGCAGATCACGATTTACAAGCCGATCGGCTGTGGCATGTGTACCAATGGTTATAAGGGTCGTGTCGGTGTTTATGAAACCCTTAAAATCACCCCGACAATCTCACGGCTTATTATGGAAGGGGGTAGCTCACTGGATATTCTCGACGCCGCGATCAAGGAAGGTTTTAGACCTTTGCGCAGCTCGGCTTTACGCAAGGCCGCGGGTGGTCTAATTAGTATTGAAGAAGCTAACCGTATTACCAAGGACTAGCCAAAACATAAAAGGTACAAGGAAGGAATAAACTTATGGCCACGACTGCCGAGAGCCAGCTATTTATCTACCGCGGGAAAAACCGCAAGGGCGAGAAAGTTCAGGGGGAGATCAAGGCTGACACATTGATTGCCGTAAAGGGTCAGCTGCGCAAGCAGGGGATTATTTCCATCTCGATCAAGAAAAAATCCAAACCACTGTTTAGCAATGCCAAAAAAATTGTTCCCGCCGATATCGCGCTGTTTACTCGGCAGTTGGCCACCATGATGAAAGCTGGAGTGCCGCTGGTGCAGTCCTTTGATATTGTCGCCGATGGCTTTGCCAACCCCACTATGCAGAACCTGATCCGTCAAATTCGTGATGATGTGGCGGCGGGTGGCAGTTTTGCCAATGCCCTGCGCCGCAGCCCACGCTATTTTGACGATCTGTTTTGCAGCTTGGTGGATGCCGATGAAACCGCCGGTGCCCTGGAGACCATGCTCGACCGGGTCGCCACCTACAAAGAGAAGACTGAACAGTTAAAAGCCAAGATTAAAAAAGCCCTCACCTACCCGATTGCGGTGTTGGTGGTGGCTATGGTGGTGACGGCAATCCTGCTGATTAAAGTGGTGCCGGTATTTGCCGAGACCTTTAGTAGTTTTGGCGCTGATCTACCAGCCTTTACCCTTTTTGTGCTGGGTCTGTCGGAGATGATGCAGGAGTATTGGCTGATTATGTTAGTGGCCATTGGGGTGGGACTCTATGCCTTTAAAGAGGCGCGCTTTCGCTCAAAGAAGTTTGCCTATCAGGTGGATCGCTACTCCTTAAAGCTACCGATTATCGGCGGGATTATCTATAACTCCGTAGTAGCGCGTTTTGCCCGTACCCTGGCGACCACCTTTGCCGCCGGTGTGCCCATAGTCGACGCACTGGAATCAGTGGCTGGCGCGGCGGGTAATGCCCTCTATCACGACGCTATTCTAAAGGTTCGGGATGATGTCACCACGGGTGTGCAATTGCAGATGGCGATCAAGGCGACACAGATGTTTCCCATACTGCTACAGCAGATGACCGCCATTGGTGAGGAGTCTGGAGCCCTGAACGAGATGCTGGAGAAGGCGGCGACTCACTATGAGGAGCTGGTGGATAATCTCACCAGTTTGCTGGAGCCGCTGATTATGTCAGTGCTGGGTGTTTTGGTCGGTGGCCTGATGATCGCCATGTACCTGCCAATATTCCAGCTGGGTAATGTGGTTTAATGGGCCTCTGGCTTTTAATCGGCCACGGGCGCTTGATCAAATGCTAACTCTTACAACCGCGCGGCGCCTATTAAGACGCTGCGCCTCAACTGTGAATAATCTATGTTTTTAGACACTGGCCTATCCGGCGCCGCCTCTTTATCCGCCGCAGCGCTTGCTATCGCCGCCTTTCCCTTTGGCTTAATTATCGGCAGCTTTCTCAATGTGGTGATTCTGCGTTTTCCTGAACAGCTTAAAAACAGCTGGCGCCGTGAGTCTGAGGATTTTCTCGGTTTAGCTCAAGAGTCCGGTGAAGCGCAAGAAACGCTATCCCTATCGAAGCCGGCATCGCGATGTCCCGGCTGCGGTGTGCCGATCAAGCCCTGGCACAATATTCCAGTAATCAGCTATCTGCTGTTGCGTGGCAAGTGCACGGCGTGCTCGACGCCTATTTCAATTCAATATCCTCTGGTGGAATTACTCAGCGGTGTGGCCACGGCGTTTATTGTTTATCAGTTTGGTCTGTCGCTGATGGCCGGCTACTGCCTAATATTTACCTGGGTATTAATTACCCTCACCGGAATCGATTTTCGCGAGCAGCTGCTCCCGGATCAAATTACCTTGCCATTGCTATGGCTGGGACTGTTCGCCAACCTTAGCGGCACCTTTGTGCCCCTGAATGAGGCGGTGATTGGTGCCCTGGCTGGCTATCTCTCTCTGTGGTCGGTGTTTTGGTTGTTTAAGCTGATTACCGGCAAAGAGGGCATGGGTTACGGGGACTTTAAGTTGCTCGCCGCGCTGGGGGCTTGGATGGGCTGGCAGATGCTGCCGCTGATTATTATTCTGTCGACCTTTGTCGGCGCTCTGGTGGGGATTGTGGGACTGCTAATGAAAACCAGAGAAAAACAGGTTCCCATGGCCTTTGGGCCATTCTTAGCGATGGCAGGTTGGATTGCTTTAATCTGGGGTGATAAGATCCTCGGCTCCTATTTAAGTGTATTTGGCCTCTAGAGTCGGCACTTAGATTAAGCACTTTTGCGATCCACAGCCATGGCACTCTACAGTGAAATCAACAGTATCTAATTCTAGTTCTCAATCTAGTGCTCAATCTAGTGCTCAATCTAGTGCTCTAATTGTCGGCTTGACCGGCGGTATCGGCAGTGGCAAAAGTACCGTAGCCAAGGCCTTTCAACAGCTCGGCATTGAGACGGTTGATGCGGATCGGGCTTCCCGCGCTGTGGTTGAACCGGGCATGCCAGCACTGGCTGCTATCGCCGAGCAGTTTGGCCCGGAAATTATTCAAGGGGACGGCCATCTAGATCGCGCGGCGCTGCGGCAAATTATCTTCGCTGACTCGGCTAAAAAGCACTGGCTCGAGTCACTGCTGCATCCCTTAATTCGGCATTGGATTGTGCAGCAGTTAGGGGCCGCCACCAGTCCCTACGTAATTCTTGAATCGCCCCTGTTATTTGAAACCGATCAGCATCAGCTAGTGGGCAAGACAGTGTTGGTGGATTTGCCAGTTGAACTGCAAATAGAGCGGGCCTGTGCTCGGGACGCTAATCAGGCTGATCAAATTCAACGGATTATCGATGCCCAAATGCCCCGTGAGGAAAAACTTTCCCGGGCCGATATAGTATTGGATAATGCGCAACCTTTGGAGACACTGGCAGCCCGCGTGGCAGCCGTTCATCAGACACTTCTCAGCTTACCCATGTAAGCTTGAGAACGTTAAGCTTGAGCACTTTAAGCTTGAAAAAAAGACACTTGGCCAGTCAGGAAAAACAACCATGAGCTCTGTAACCAAATTAAATTGCCCAACCTGTAAAACTCAAATTGAGTGGACGGATAAGTTCCCTTTTCGCCCCTTTTGCTGTCAGCGTTGTCAGCAGATCGATTTTGGTGGCTGGGCTCAGGAGAGCTTTGCTATTAAGGGTGCGGCGCTGCTGGATCCGGAGGTGATGGATTCCGACCAGTTGGCTCAAGAGTTGCTCAATGCGGGGATGATTGATCCGGATTTATTGGATTCCTAGAGCCAGCTTATGTTTAACCAACTGGCTGCTTAAGACCCTGTTCAGCAAGGCGCTTAAGAATCGGCTGATTGCCCGCGGGGAAACAGAGGTCAGCCTCTGCTGCTGTTGTAACTGACAGTAGCAACTGTTCCAGACTCAACCAGCGACACTGCTGCCCTTCTTTACTCTGGGCTACGCCAGAAAAATCATCTACCTGCCAGATATCCAGCAAGACCTTCTTATCCACATAGTCATGCTCAACTTGCATATAAGGTTGCGACGCGATGATATGGATATCAATCTCTTCAAACAGCTCACGAACCAATGCTGTCTCGGGGCTTTCGCCGACTTCAACTTTGCCACCGGGAAATTCCCAGAGTCCACCCTGATGGAGATGGTCGCCACGTCGTGAGATAAAAATCTGCATATCTGGGCCGACGATAATCGCCGCCACTACATGGATACGTTTCACTACGACGCTCTAAGTGCGATATTCGGCATTGATACGCACATACTCATAGGTGAGGTCGGTGGTCCAGATGGTCTCTGTTACGGTCTTTTCAGGGACACCGCGATCCAGGGAAATTCGAATGGTGATATCTTCCGGCGCCATCGCCGCTTCGCCTGCGGCTTCGGTGTAACTGGCGGCTCGACAACCGGCTTCGACAATTAGCACATCATTGAGGTGCACGGAGACGCGGTTAACATCGAGATGGTCCACTCCGGCTCGGCCGACGGCGGCAAGTATGCGCCCCCAGTTGGCATCAGATGCGGCCAGTGCGGTTTTGACCAATGGTGACTCGGCCACTGTGTAGGCAACTTTTAGGGCTTCTGGGGAATTCAGTGCACCCTCGACAATCACCGCGACAAATTTACTCGCCCCTTCGCCGTCGCGAATAATTGATTGAGCAAGCTCAATAAAGACGATTTCAAGTTGCTCAACAAAGGCTTCAAAATTGCTTTCGTCGATGCTGATCCCACTTGCACCAGTGGCAACTAAGATCACCGCGTCATTGGTGGAGGTGTCGCTGTCCACGGTGATGCGGTTAAAAGATTTGTTAGCGACCAGTCTCAGGGCGCGCTGAAGTAACTCAGCATCGACCTGGGCATCGGTGGCCACATAGCCGAGCATGGTGGCCATATTGGGCTTGATCATGCCCGAGCCTTTAGTGATGCCGGTAATAGAAATCAACTCGACAGAGGCGCTGTTAGGCTGGTATTGCAGACTTGCGCCTTTGGGGCGAGTGTCGGTGGTCAATATTCCTTCGGCGGCATCGGCCCAAGCATTTTCATCTAGGGCGGCGACGGCGGCGGGCAGTGCTGCCAGAAGCTTTTCTATGGGCAGTGGCTCGCCAATCACACCGGTGGAAAAGGGTAATACCTGATCGGCAGAAACTCCCTGCAGCTCGGCCAGAGCAGTACAGCTAGCTTGGGAATCAGCCATGCCCTGCTCGCCGGTTCCGGCGTTGGCATTGCCCGTATTGGTCACCAGATAGCGCGGTGTGGCGGCGCTGAGGTGCTGTTTCGCAACCACCACAGGTGCGGCACAGAAAGCATTCTGGGTGAAGACCCCAGCCACTGTCGCGCCGGGCTGCAGCTCCATTACCACCAGATCTTTACGCCCCGGCGTTTTAATGCCGGCGCTGGTGGTACCCAGTTTGAACCCTTTGACCGGGTGCATCTTTGGAAAAGGCTTATTACCTGTGGCCATCTCTATTCCTGCTCTCTATCTAATCAATCTAATCTATCTAATCGATCTAATCTAATTAATTTTACCGTGGCACTGCTTGTACTTTTTCTCGGAACCACAGGGGCAGGGATCATTGCGTCCTACCTTGGGTCCGGCACGCTGTATTGGCTGTGCTGCTGGGGCGCCTTCTTCTCCCTGTTCCTGAGCCAGATCCGCTGACGCGGCATGCTGATACTCACGGCCTTCCTGCTCTTTGCGACGCTGGGCTTCGAGCTTGCGCATATCATCATCGCTGGCCACTTGGATATGGCTGAGGAAACGAATGGTCTCGTATTTAATATTGGCCAGCAGCTCTTCGAACATGGCGAAGGATTCACGCTTATATTCCTGCTTAGGATTTTTCTGGGCGTAAGCGCGCAGACCAATGCCCTGACGCAGCTGATCCATATTGGCCAGGTGATCTTTCCACTGGGTGTCGAGTACCTGGAGCATAATCTGGCGCTCCACTTCGCGCATCTGTGGACCGACATCGGCGTAGCGTGTCTGATAATCCTCTTGCACCAGTTCAATAATCTTAGCGCGGAGGGTCTCTTCGTCGAGACGACTGTCTTCTTCCAGCCACTGACTTATAGGCAACTGCAAGGTGAAATCGGTGTGCAGGGATTTTTCCAGCCCCTCGATATCCCACTGCTCTTCGAGACTCTGGGGCGGAATAAACATATCCATGGACTGAGTGACCACGTCTTCGCGAACCGCGGTAATCACGTCGGAGATATCACCATCTTCAAGCAGATCGTTGCGCTGCTGATAGATCACCTGACGCTGATCGTTGGCCACATCATCGTATTCCAGCAGGTGCTTACGAATATCAAAGTTGCGCCCTTCGACTTTGCGCTGGGCTTTGACGATGGCATTGGTGACCATGCTGTGTTCTATAGATTCGCCGTGCTCCATACCCATTGAACGCATCATATTTTTGATTCGGTCTGAGGCAAAGAGGCGCATCAGTGGATCTTCCAGAGACAGATAGAAACGCGAGACACCGGGATCTCCCTGACGACCGGAGCGGCCACGGAGCTGGTTGTCTATGCGCCGTGATTCGTGGCGCTCGGTGGCGACTATATGCAGGCCGCCAGCTTCGATAACGGTTTTATGACGCTCTTGCCACTCGGCACGAAGCGTTGCTAGTCGGGTATCACTGGGGTTATCCAGCTCTTTGATCTCGGCTTCGACATTGCCGCCCAGTACGATATCGGTGCCGCGACCGGCCATATTGGTAGCGATGGTGACTGCACCAGGAAGTCCGGCTTCGACAATAATATTGGCTTCACGCTCGTGCTGCTTGGCGTTCAAGACATTGTGCTTAACACCCGCTTTTTTCAGCATTTGAGAGAGTAGCTCGGAGGTTTCAACCGAGGCAGTACCCACCAGCACGGGCGCGCCTTTGGCGGTGATATCGGCGATATCTTCGATCACTGCTTCGAATTTTTCTTCCTGGGTTAAAAACACCAGATCATTTAAATCCTGACGCTTAACCTCCACATTCGTGGGAATCACCATCACTTGCAGACCGTAGATCTGTTGGAATTCGAACGCTTCGGTATCGGCGGTGCCGGTCATACCGGAGAGCTTGGTATAGAGACGGAAATAATTCTGGAAGGTAGTAGAGGCCAGAGTCTGGCTCTCTTGCTGAATATCCAGCCCTTCTTTGGCTTCAATCGCCTGATGCAAGCCCTCAGAGAGACGGCGGCCGGGCATGGTGCGGCCGGTGTGCTCGTCAATTAATACCGCTTGGTTGTCCTGAACTATATATTCAACGTCCCGCTGAAATAGGTTTTGAGCGCGCAACGCAGAGTGCACATGGTGCAACAGACCTAGGTTAGCAGCCTGATAAAGACTCTCGTCGGCGGTAAGTAAACCCTCACTTATCAGTATATCTTCAACCTTTTGGAAACCGGCTTCCGAGAGTTCTACCGAGCGGGTCTTTTCATCGACAACAAAATCCCCCGGCTGTTCTTCAGTTCCGTCATCGAGAGTGCCGTCACCGAGAGTGCCGCCATCAAGCTTAAGAGTCAGGGCATTAACGCTGCGATAGAGCGAGGAACTGTCTTGGGCGGCACCGGAGATCACCAGTGGCGTGCGCGCTTCATCGATCAAAATCGAATCCACTTCATCAACTATGGCAAAACTGAGGCCGCGCTGGGATTTATCATCCTCACGCAGGGCCATATTGTCGCGCAGATAGTCGAAACCAAATTCATTGTTGGTGCCATAAGTAATATCAGCGGCGTAGGCTTCACGGCGACTGCTGGGTCGCAGGGTCTCGTCACCCTGATCCATGATAAAAGAGTTGGCGCTATCCGGTCCCTGATAGGACTGGATTACACCCACCGAGAGTCCCAGAGCCTGATACAGCGGTGCCATCCACTGGGCGTCGCGACGGGCCAGGTAATCATTTACCGTGATCACATGCACCCCTTCACCGGGCAGTGCATTGAGGTAGGCGGCCAATGTGGCAACCAATGTTTTACCTTCACCGGTGCGCATTTCAGCAATGCGGCCCTGGTGCAATGTCATGCCACCGATCATCTGCACATCGAAGTGGCGCATGCCCATGACTCGGCTGGAGGTCTCGCGGACCAGAGCGAAGGCTTCAGGCAACAGATCGTCCAAATTACTGCCCGCTTCCAGCTTCTCGCGCAGACGCAGTGTGCCGGCCTTGAGGTCGGCATCACTAAGCTCGGCCAAGGCCGCTTCTAGCTGATTAATTTGCACGACAGTTTTGCCTAACTTGCGTATTTCTCGGTCATTTTTAGAACCGAAAATTTTCTTAAAGAGATTCGCGAACATTACATTTTTTCCATCAATAGATAAGACGTGTTTTAAAGATACTGGCTAGTGGTTTCTGCTAAGCGGTAACCCTAGAATTAACCACAGTGTAGACCGTTTGTAGAGAGAGCTTTACGCCATCTGCACGGGCCTCAGGGGTTTGTCTGGGAGTGTTAGCGGTGGGTCTTGTGGATATAGCTGGCAGGGTCGACCGTGCGGCCGTTTTTGTACACTTCAAAGTGCACATGGGGGCCGGTAGAGCGGCCGGAACTGCCCATGCGGGCAATCTGCTGACCTTTCTTGACGATGCTGCCAAGGGTCACGAGGTTTTCATCATTGTGGCCATAGCGAGTGACAAAGCCATCGCCGTGATTAATTTCCACCATATCGCCGTAACCGCTGCGCTTGGCAGACCAGGTCACTACTCCAGCGGCGACGGCAATCACTTCTGAGCCTTTTTTGCCGGCGAAATCAACACCAGCATGCCAGCGCTCTTTGCCATTGAATGGGTCGGTGCGCATGCCGTAGGAGGAGGACATCCAGCCTTTATTGATCGGTGTACCGGCAACGGTCTGCTCTTTTTTGAGGCGGTTGTCGGACATCATTGAAGTGAGTATTTGCAGCTGCGATTCGCGGTTGTCGAGTTTGCGATCCAGTTTGTCAAAGATCGCGGTTAACTCAGGCTGCACATTTAATGAGCTTATGCTGCGTTGTAGCGGCGAGCCCTCGGGGCCACCCACACCTGGGGTGTCGGCAAAATTGAATTCGCCATCTTCGAGGCGGGCGATCTGGGTCAGTCGCTCACCCAGTGCGTCGAGGCGAATCAGGCGCGAGCGCATCTCGGCCAGTTTGATGGTCATGGCAGTGAGTGTGCGGCTAGCTTCGATCCTGCCACTGTCCACTTCTTGCTGCTGCAAGACCAGTTCGTGCTGCATCTCGCTAATATTATTTTCGACCAGCAGTTCCCAACGTCCGTCGGCGATTTTAACCCCCAACAGGGTGCCGGTGGCGACGGGAATGCCCAGTAATAACACAGACAGCAGTCCTTTGGCCCAACTATTGAGGCTCAGGGTGCGGACCTTTTCGGCCCGGTTGCTGATCAGTATGATTTTCACTGTCTGTTAGTAACCCGTTCTGTTTGTTTCTTTAGCTCTAGTGCCTGCTAAAAATAGTGCCTGCTAATAATCTAGCTTGCTTTTAATTTAACTCGCTCTCAATCTAACCGGCTTTCATATATTGAATCGGAACATCTTCTGGATTATCGACAAATGTCACAACTTCCCAAGCATCGGTGTCGGCTATAAGAGCGCGCAGGGAGGCATTGTTCAGTGCATGGCCAGATTTATGGGCGCTAAATTCGCCAATCAAGCTGTTGCCAAGCAGGTAGAGGTCGCCGATGGCGTCGAGAATCTTATGCTTTACAAATTCATCTTCGTAACGCAGGCCGTCTTCATTTAAAATCTTAAGGTCATCCACCACAATTGCATTCTCAAAGCTGCCGCCGCGGGCCAGACCCACGGAACGCAGATATTCAAACTCGTGCATAAAACCAAAGGTGCGTGCGCGGCTGACTTCTTTGACAAATGAGGTGCTGGAAAAATCAACCGTGGCGGTCAGGGCCTGAGTTTTAAACACCGGGTGGTCAAACTCAATCTCGAAGTTCACTTTAAAGCCATTAAAGGGCTTAAAGGTAACGACTTTGTCATCTTGACGGACGGTAACATCACGGATCACGCGAATAAATTTCTTTGGTGCGTCCTGTTCGCGGATGCCCGCGGATTGCAGCAAGAATACAAAGGGGCTGGCACTGCCATCCATAATCGGCACTTCAGGACCAGAGACGTCGACAATCAGGTTGTCGATACCGAGGCCAGCAAAAGCCGACAGCAGGTGTTCGACGGTGCTGACGCGCACATCGCCATTCATTAGGGTTGTGGAGAGTTTGGTGTCGCCGACATTTTCGGCTTTGGCTTGGATTTCTACCACGGGATCTAGGTCGGTACGGCGAAAAACAATGCCAGTATCCGGTTCAGCGGGGTGCAGGGCCAGGTAGACCTTATCGCCGGTGTGGAGGCCCACGCCAGTTGCACGTATCACGTTTTTTAACGTGCGCTGCTTTATCATCCCGTAACTCTCTTAATTGAGGCTCGGGATATTACCAGAGATACCCCCCATCACCAAGATTTTAAATCTGAGGCGAAGGTGACAGAGGGCACGGTTTCTAGACCATTTATCAGTCCGCTTGCTTGCGCAAAAAGGCTGGAACGTCGAGATAGTCGAGCTCTGGATCGGCGTGCAGATCCATCTTGCGGGCGGTAGATTGTCCAGCGCCCTGACCACGACGGGTGACAGTGGGTTTAACCAGGCTGTCATAGTCCACTTCACCACGTGAGGTGCGCGGTGGATTGTCGACAACCACACTCATCGGTGTACGCTTCTCGCCTGGCTCTTGAAGACCGGTGGCAACTACAGTTACACGCAGGCTATCAGTGAGTTCTGGGTCAAATACACTACCGACAATAACGGTGGCATCTTCGTCAGAGAAGTCGCGGATAATATTACCCACATCTTCAAATTCACCCAGAGTCAGGTCATAACCACTGGTGATATTGACCAGAATACCTTTGGCACCCTGAAGGTTGATATCTTCCAACAGTGGGCACTTGATAGCGCTCTCGGCGGCAACAATCGCACGATCTTCACCACTGGCTTCGCCAGTACCCATCATTGCCATGCCCATTTCTGACATAACAGTGCGCACATCGGCGAAATCGACGTTGATCAGGCCTTCGAGCAAGATCAGATCAGCAATACCCTGAACCGCACCAAAGAGCACGTTATTGGCCTGTTTAAAGGCGTTCAGTACAGTCATGTCCTTACCCAGAACCTGAAGCAGCTTCTCGTTGGGGACGATAATCAGGGAGTCAACGCGCTCTTTAAGTTGAGCTATGCCCTGATTGGCAATATCCATGCGCTTGCGACCTTCGAAAGCGAAAGGACGAGTGACGACACCGACGGTCAGAATACCCATCTGCTTGGCCACTTCGGCAATTACCGGTGCGGCACCAGTGCCTGTACCACCGCCCATACCTGCGGTAATAAAGACCATATCAGCACCTTCAATAGCCTGGGCAATACGCTCTTTATCTTCCAGCGCAGCCTGACGACCGACTTCAGGGTTGGCGCCAGCGCCTAGACCTTTGGTCAATGTGCCGCCGAGCTGTAATACGGTTGCATTGCTCAGGTCGTTGAGGGATTGGGCATCGGTGTTTGCGCAGATAAACTGCACGCCGTCGATATTGCCTTCCATCATGTGACGAACTGCGTTGCCGCCGCCGCCACCGACTCCGATTACTTTGATATCTGCATTCTTTGGAATGCTCTCTACTAGTTCAAACATATGTTTCCCCTTTGCGCCTCACAATTAAAAATAGTAGTCATCAACCTTGATGACCTTTTATAAACCACCCTGGGTCCAGGCTTTGAACTTGCTAAACAAGCTCTGTGTTGGACCCTTCGTCGAACTTCCCCGGCTCTGCTTGCGCTGAGCTTGGGCTCCAAAATGCAACAGGCCAACACCGGTTGAGTAGATCGGATTGTTAACCACATCCGACAGACCCTTGATGTTGACCGGTGTGCCGATTCGCACTGGCATATGGAAAATCTCCTCCGCCAGCTCGACCACACCTTCCATCTTTGACGTGCCGCCAGTAAGTACTACACCAGCAGCAATCAATTCTTCAAAACCGCTGCGGCGAATTTCCGCCTGAATCAGCGTAAACAACTCGTCATAGCGAGGCTCAACCACTTCGGCAAGCGATTGACGGGACAGATCCCGGGCCTCTCGATCGCCAACACTGGGTACTTTTACGGTCTCTTCTGGACGCGCCAGTTTCGCCAGTGCACAGGCATATTTAATCTTTAGGTCTTCGGCATGGGGCGTCGGTGTACGCAGCGCCATGGCGATATCATTCGTCACCTGATCACCGGCGATTGGGATCACTCCGGTATAGCGAATAGCGCCCTCGGTATAGATAGCGATATCGGAAGTGCCGCCGCCGATATCCACCAGCGCCACACCCAATTGCTTTTCATCTTCGGTGAGCACCGCGTCGCTGGAAGCCAACTGTTCGAGGACAATATCTTCCACTTCAAGACCACAGCGACGAATACACTTTTTGATATTCTGGGCGGCGTTAGCGGCACAGGTCACCAGATGGACTTTGGCTTCAAGACGCACACCGGACATGCCGATGGGCTCATGAACACCCTCTTGGTTGTCGATAATAAATTCTTGCGACAACACATGAAGAATTTCCTGATCTGCAGGAATGGCCACCGCTCTGGCGGCATCCAGCACTCGATCCACGTCCAGCTCCTGCACTTCACGGTCGCGAATCGCGACAATGCCGTGGGAGTTGAGGCTGCGAATATGGCTGCCGGCAATACCCGCATAGACCGAGTGGATTGAGCAGCCGGCCATTAGCTCGGCCTCTTCAATGGCGCGCTGAATCGAGTTCACCGTGGCTTCAATATTGACCACAACGCCCTTCTTCAAGCCCGAGGAGGGATAGCTTCCAGTACCGATAATCTCAAGCTCACCGCGCTCGCCGATAGAACCGACAATGGCGACAATTTTCGAGGTGCCGATATCCAATCCGACGATCATATTTTCTTCATTTTCACTAGCCATGCTCTTACCTCACCAACGCTCTGTTATATCTAAACAGCGGCTGAATTATTGTCATTTGCGTTTTTTTGTTTCGAATCTGTCTGCACTGCCAGCGCCGTCTCGCGCCAGGCAACAGCCAACCCATTGGGGTAGCGCAGATCCACTGCTGCAATGTTTTGTACATACTTGTTTAGGCCAGCAGCCCAAACCAAATTAAAACGGCGGATCTTTTCGCTTATCTGATCGCGGCCTATAACCATGCGTAATCCAGGAGCTGTATCCAGATACCAAACCCCTAAATTGTCCCGCTGTAATTCGGCGATTTTCAGCCCTGTGGGCACCAGCAGCTCTGCCATCAGCTGGTAGTTTTCCATCATCTCTCGGGAGCTACCGGTCTCGGCGCGCAGCACCGGCAAGGCACCCAGATGACTGTTATTTTCAATAATTAATTCTTCACCGAGGCGATTGAGAAAGCCTTTTTTGCCCCAGCGAGCGATGGGCACTTCTTCAGTCACTTCGACTTTTAGCATCGAGGGCCACTCACGGCTCACCGTGGCTTCTCTGACCCAGGGATGGGCGCGCAACACCTGTCTGAGACGGGCCAAATCAACGCTTAAAAATCCACCATCCACTTCACCGGCAACCATCTTGGTCAGCTCAGTTGGCTGCAAATAGGTAAAGTCGCCGCCGATCATCACATTGGTCAGAGGCTTATCAATCTGTTGATAGAGCAGGCTGCCGCCGTAGCCCACCAGGGCTAATACCGTCACCAGCATAATCCGCGCCAGATGGTTGCCGGCTTTCGCCAGCATTGACTCTGAAGGCTGCTCCTCGCGGCGATTTGCTCTAGCCATTACAGCGCCCCCTGGAGAATTTTTGCCACCAGCTGATCAAAGTTCAAACCCGCCGCTTTGGCGGCCATGGGCACCAGGCTGTGGCTGGTCATGCCCGGCACGGTATTAACCTCGAGCAATTGGAACTGGCCCTGATCGTCGACCATCACATCGACTCTTCCCCAACCGCGACAGCCAAGGGAAGCAAAGGCCTGCATAGAGAGAGCCTGAAGTTCTTGCTCGCGACTTTCAGAGAGTTCGCTGGGGCAGAGATACTGAGTTTGCTCAGAGAAGTATTTCGCCTCATAGTCATAAAACTCGGCATTGGACTCAATGCGGATCGACGGCAGTAACTGGCCATCCAATATGGCCACGGTGTACTCCGGGCCAGGCAGCAGCGGCTCGGCAATCACTGAGGTGTTGTATTTGGAGGCATCGGTCCAGGCAGCCTGTAACTGTTCTGGGGTTGCCGCGCGGCTCATGCCGATGCTGGAACCCTCAGCGGCGGGCTTGACCATCACTTGACCGCCAAGGCGCTGAAGCTCTGCAGCCCAATCTGAATCCGCGTTTAACAGTGCAAAATCTGTGGTGGGTAAGCCCATGCCCTGCCACATCTGCTTGCAGCGCAATTTGTCCATGGCCAGTGCTGAGGCCAAGACACCGCTGCCGGTGTAGGGAAGTTTGAGATATTCCAGTGCACCCTGAAGGGTACCGTCTTCGCCGCCGGGGCCATGGAGGGCGATAAATACCAGATCCAAGTTATAGCCGGGCAGTGATTGCAGCAGATTAGCGTCGGCATCTATAGCCACTACATCAACGCCCAGATTGAGCATTGCCTGATGTATGGCTTCGCCGCTCATCAGCGACACTTCCCGCTCTGAGGAGCTGCCGCCATAGAGCAGGCCGACGCGACCGTATTGATTGCTCATAAGGTCACCTCGCTCTCGGTTACTAGACCCAGACCAAGACCGCCATCGGCGAGCATTGCGACTAGCTTATTAACACTGCCTGCACCTTGGGTTATAACCAAATCATTATCCCGCACCAGTTCGTTTAACAGTGCTGGCACCTCTTCAATGGTCTCCACATAAAGTGGGTCCACAGTGCCACGCTGGCGGATACTGCCAGATAGGTTTTTACTGCCAGCACCGGCGATCATGGTTTCACCGGCGGGATAGACGGCCAACAGAATCAGCACATCCACCTCAGCCAGGACTTTGACAAAGTCTTCATAGAGATCGCGGGTGCGGGTATAGCGATGGGGCTGAAAAATCATTACCAGGCGCTTCTCTGGCCAGCCGCCGCGCACGGCATCAATGGTTGCTTTTAATTCGGTCGGGTGGTGGCCGTAGTCATCAACCAACATGGCGCTGCCGCCACTGGCGAGCTGGTAGTCACCGTAAATTTCAAAGCGTCGGCCAACGCCACCAAAGCTGCTTAGGGCTTTGATAATGGCGCGATCAGAGATGCCTTCATCACTGGCCACTGCTATGGCGGCAGCGGCATTCAGGGCATTGTGACGGCCGGGAATATTAAGACTAATCTCAAGGGATGCGAGGCCATCTGGACGCTCAATCACAAATTTGGAATGGCGCTGATCGACACTCAGATCGCGAATACGGTAGGCCGCATCTTCACTAAAGCCATAGGTGAGCATGGGTCGTGCCACATCGACTAACAGTTCACGAATCACTGGGTCGTCGATACACATCACGGCCAAGCCATAAAAAGGCAGGTTGTGTAAAAATTCGATATAGGTCTTGGTCAGGCGACTAAAGTCGAAATCATAGGTTTCCATATGATCCGCTTCAATATTGGTCACCACCGCAACCATGGGCTGTAGGTGCAGGAAGGAGGCATCGCTTTCATCCGCTTCAGCCACCAGATAGCGGCTGCCACCCAATTTTGCATTGGTGCCAGCGCTGTTAACGCGACCACCCACCACAAAGGTCGGATCGCGGCCATCTTCCGCCAGAATCGCCGTGATCAAACTGGTCGTGGTGGTCTTGCCATGGGTGCCAGCAATGGCGATACCGTGGCGATAGCGCATCAGTTCGGCGAGCATCTCGGCGCGGCGTACAACCGGAATGCCCTGGGCACGCGCCGCGGCAATTTCGGTATTTTCAACAGTCACTGCGGAGGACTTCACCACCACATTGGCACCGACTATATTGGCTTCACTGTGACCGATAAATACTGTGGCGCCAGCAGCTTGTAGGCGCTGAATGCTGGGTCCCTGACTGATATCAGAACCGGAAATTTCATAGCCCTGGTTAAGCAGCACTTCGGCAATACCGCACATGCCACTGCCGCCAATACCGACAAAGTGAATACGCTTGATACGGCGCATCTCGGGTGGCTGGAAGTTAGTCTGATCAGTCATGGGCCAGCTCCAGGCAGACATCGGCAACCCGCTCTGCGGCACCGGCTTTGGCCAGCTTGCGAGCATTTATAGCCATCTGTAGACGGCGTTCACTATCGCCGCAGACTGCGCTGATCTGCTCGGCCAGCGAGGCCGCTGTGAGATCGTCTTGGGCCTGCATTAGAGCAGCTCCCTGATCAACCAATAGCTGACCATTAACCGTCTGATGATCATCAATGGCGAAGGGAAAGGGAATTATTAGGGATCCTAGACCGGCGCTGGTTAACTCAGCCACGGTCAGTGCGCCAGCACGGCAGATAGCAAAATCCGCCCAGCCGTAGGCTTGGTCCATCTCGGCAATAAACGGCACCACCTCAGCGCTGACAACGGCGGCAGCATAGAGCGCCTGAGTCTCGTCACAGTGCAGCTTACCTGTCTGATGGCGAACTTGGGGGCGCTGACTTGGCTCAATCAGGGCCAGTGCCGCAGGTAATAATTTATTGATCGCCAGAGCACCGCGACTGCCACCCAGCACTAACAGGCGAGCCGGACCTTCACGGCCAGCCAGGCGCTGTTGCGGTGCAGCCAGATTGGCAATCGACGGACGCACCGGATTACCGCACCACTCGCCCTTAGCAAAAACGTTGGGGAAGCCCTGCATCACCCGCTGGGCGATTCGCGAGACCAGCTTATTGGTGGTGCCGGCAACAGAATTCTGTTCATGTATAACGATTGGAATACCTTTTAAACGGGCTGCCACAGCACCGGGGCCGGAGGCAAAGCCACCCATACCCAGAACCACTTGCGGCTGAAAATCACTGAGCACAGTGGATGCCTGGCGAATTGAGCGCCACAGCAATAACGGTGCTTTTAATAGGGCGCTGAGTCCGCGACCGCGAATACCTTCAATGTCGATGCAGTTCAATACAATACCTGCTGCGGGAACCAGATCGGATTCAATACCACGCTGAGTGCCGAGCCAGGCTACCGATGCATTGGCCGCACGTAGCTGATCGGCCACGGCCAGAGCCGGGAACACATGCCCACCAGTGCCGCCAGCCATAATCATTACCCGACAGCCGCTGCCTAGAGCCCTTGTAGATAGAGCCTCTTTAGATAGAGCCTCTTTAGATAGAATCTCTGTAGTTAAAGTGTCAGTATTAGCGACCACGACGCACCCTCCTGACAACCTGTGTATCCGGATGTAACTCGTGACCTATGCGCAACATCATGCCGACCATGGCGCAGGTGACCATCAGGCTGCTGCCGCCATAACTGACAAAGGGCAGAGTCAGGCCTTTGGTGGGCAGGAAGCCAGCGTTAACACCTAGATTAATCAATGTCTGGCCACTGATCAGGCAACCAAAGCCAATCAGTACAAAGACGCCATACCAGTATTCTTGGCTGACGGCCTTTTTGCTTAAACTAAAAATTCGCCATACCAGCAACACATAGAGACCGAGCAGGCAGAGCACGCCGATAAAGCCAAATTCTTCAGCAAAAATTGCGAATACAAAGTCGGTGTGGGCTTCTGGCAGATAGAGCATTTTCTGCACCGACTGACCGAGGCCAACACCAAACCATTCGCCGCGACCAAAGGCTATTAATGACTGAGTGAGCTGGTAGCCAGAGTTAAACTGATCTGACCAGGGGTCGAGGAAACTGCTCAGACGAGCCATGCGATAGGGTGCCGCTTCGGCAAACAGAGCCAGCGCTGAGGAGCCCACTAAGACCAGCCCAAGGTAGTGCCACAGCTTAATGCGGGTTAAAAACAGCATCGCCATAAAGGTGCATGAGAGCACCACCAGAGAGCCAAAATCTGGCTCCATTAATAGTAAAAACAGTGGCACCATCAACACACATAAGGGCTTAAACCAGTCCAGCCAATCGTCGCCGAAGTTCTCACGGTTGCTGGCAAAATAGCTCGCCATAAAGACCACGGTGGCGACTTTGGCCAACTCAGAAACCTGCAGGGTTAGACCGGCAATGCTCAACCAGCGGCGACTGCCATTCACTTCACGGCCGATACCCGGGATCAATACAACCACCAGCAGCACAATCGCCAGCAACATCCACAATCGGCTGTATTGGGACCAGACACTGGGCGGGGTAAAGAAGGTCACACCCATGGCCGCCAATGCAATAAAGATGTAGATGGCGTGGCGCTTCACAAAATAAAATTCATTATTAAAGTTGTGCTCGGCATAACTGAATGAGGCCGAGGCAACCATGGTTAGGCCCACTGACATCAGTGCCAATACCGCCAGTAAAAGCAAACTGTCGATGCGCCAGCAGCCGCGCTCTGAGCCAGAGAAGTTAAGTGGCCATCTCATAGTCATCGTCATATTCATGCTGCCACCGCCATGACTGCCTGCTGGAAGCAGCGACCGCGTTCTTCAAAGCCAGAGAACATATCAAAACTGGCACAGGCTGGAGAGAGCAGCACAATATCGCCTGGCTTTGCAGCGGCGCGGGCAGCGTCCACAGCAGCCTGGAGTGAATTGACTGTTTCGATTTCAGTGCTGCCAACAAGCGTCTCAGCGATGGCTTCGGCGTCTTCGCCGAACAGCGCCAGGAACTTAACAAATTTGCCCAGGGACGCTTTTAGTTCGCTAAAGTTTTGTCCCTTGCCCTGACCACCGGCAATCAAAATAAGGTTGGCTGTACCACTGTCGCCAAAGCCATCCAGGGCCGCGACTGTGGCGCCAATATTGGTGCCCTTGGAATCGTCTATATAGGTCACGCCATCTTGAGTCGCCACATACTCACAGCGATGGGAGAGACCTTTAAAGGTTTTCAGGGTTTGCAGCATGGCGTCCATATCTAGGCCAGCAGCCTGACCCAGTGCCAGTGCCGCCAAGGCGTTGGCAATATTGTGACGCCCTTTAATGGCCAGCTCGGTGCTAGCTATCAGTGGCTTCAGACCATAGGCAAGCCAAGACTCACCCTCGATTTCCAGCACACCAAAGTTGGCTAAGTCCGGGCGGTTTAAACCAAAGTTACAGAGTTTCACCTCTGTCGATAATAGCGGATTGGTTAGGGCATCCTGGCGATTGAAGATCACCTGGCTAGCACCGCGAAAGACACGGTGCTTGGCAGCATGGTATTGCTGTAAGCCAGCGTAGCGATCCATATGATCGGGGCTGATATTTAAAATGGTCGAGATGGCACCGCGGGTATCGGTTACCAGTTCCAGCTGAAAGCTCGACAGCTCGATCACATAGAGTTGGTTCTCGTCGTCGAGCAGATCCAGCATAGGGGTGCCAAGATTACCGCCAATACCCACCTTTAAGCCACTGGCTTCAGCCATTTCGCCGACCAGTTTGGTCACGGTGCTCTTGCCATTGGAGCCGGTAATAAGAATAACCGGCGCCTTGGCATAGGCCAAAAACAGCTCCACATCGCCCAGTAATTTAATTTTCTGCTGTTGCGCAGCAACCAGTGCTGGCTCTTGGAGAGAGATGCCGGGGCTGACAACAACGCTGTCAAAACTCAGCAGCAGATCCGCCTCAAAGGAACCCAATACGACGGCAACATCGGGGTAGGTTTCACGGACTTCCGCAAGACGCGGTGGCGCAGTGCGGCTGTCGGCAAAGACAAAGGACTTACCTATCGACGACAAAAATCGGGCGACCGACAGTCCCGTGGCGCCTAGGCCAAGGATAGCGGTGTTGCGATTAGTGGCAATCAAGTCTGTCATCTTTGTAGCTCTACTCTCTCTTTATAAGTGTTTTATCTAGGCTCTTTATCTGAGTTCTTTATCTAAGCTTTAAGGTAGCCAGGCCAATCAGCACTAGCACCACGGTAATAATCCAAAAACGCACAATTACTCGCGGCTCTGGCCAGCCTTTTAATTCGTAGTGGTGGTGCAGTGGCGCCATACGGAATATGCGTTTGCCGGTGAGCTTGAACGAAGCCACTTGCAGAATTACCGACAGGGTTTCGATTACAAATACACCGCCCATAATCGCCAACACCACTTCCTGACGAATAATCACCGCGATAATGCCCAGTGCTGCGCCCAGAGCCAGGGAGCCTACGTCGCCCATAAAGACCATGGCGGGATAGGTGTTAAACCAGAGAAACCCGAGGCCAGCACCACAGAGTGCGCCGGTAAAAATAAGTAGCTCGCCAGCACCGCTGATATAGGGAATATGTAGGTAAGTGGCAAACTGATAGTTGCCAGTCAGGTAGGCCATGATGCCGAGGGCACCGGCTACCAGTACAGTGGGTAAGATCGCCAGACCATCGAGGCCATCGGTGAGGTTGACGGCATTACTGGTGCCGACAATCACGAAGTAGGTAAAGAGGATATAAAAGGGGCCAAGATTGATTGCCACATTCTTAAAGAACGGCACAATCAGGTGTAGCTCAGCGGCAGACTGGGCATGAGAGTACAAAAACAACGCTGCCGCCAGACCACAGAGGGACTGCCAAAAATACTTCCAGCGCGCCGGTAAGCCGCGGGGATTTTTATGCACCACTTTGCGGTAATCATCGACCCAGCCAATCACACCAAAACTAAAAGTCACTATCAGAACAACCCAGACATAGACGTTTTCAAGATCTGCCCACAGCAGAGTACTGATAAACATCGCCATCAGAATCAGCGCTCCGCCCATGGTCGGCGTACCCGCTTTACTGAGATGGCTCTGGGGCCCATCAGTGCGAATTGCCTGACCCATCTGCAAACTATTGAGCAGCGCAATAACACGGGGACCGAGCATCCAACAGATGGTCAGTGCCGTGATCACCGAAAAAATTCCGCGCAGGGTGAGATACTTCACCGCTGTAAACGGGCTGTAAAATTGACTTAAATATTCAGCTAGCCATACCAACATCAGGAGTTCCCCGTCACTAACATATCAACTACTAAATCCATACTTGAACTGCGCGAGCCTTTGACCAACAGAGTCAGATCACGGCGTTCAATCTCGGCAAACAATGGTGCTTTTAAGCTTTCCAGATCAGTAAAGTGCTGACCCTTAAACGCCTCGCTGGCCTTGGCGCTGAGATTGCCAAGGGTATACAGCTGATCGATGCCGGCACTCAGGGCATAGTCGCCAAGTTCAGCGTGTAATTGCTCTGCATCGGCACCCAGCTCGCCCATATCGCCGAGCACTAAAACTCGACGACCGGGGCTGCTAGCCAATACATCGATGGCCGCACGCACCGATTCCGGGCTGGCGTTGTAACTGTCATCAATAATTTGGCCACCCTGGGCCAAGGCTTTAATCTGTAAGCGTCGAGCCGGTGACTCTGTGGCCTCTAAGCCAGTGGCGATTTGTTCAATACTAGCTCCGGCAGCCACGGCACAGGCGACAGCGGCGAGAGCATTGCTCACAGAGTGACGACCGGGAATAGCCAGGTTAACCACCTGACTCTCTACTGATGTGTCGGTAAAGATATGCAGCGTGAATTGGCAACAACCGTTTTCCAGTAGCTCAATATCGCTAGCGCTTATATCGGCGCAATCGTCGTCCACAGAAAAGGTTATGCATTCGCGGTCGCCAATCAGCGCCATCCACTCCGCTTCCCAGCTTTGATCGAGATTCAAAATGGCGGTGCCAGCAGAATCTAGACCGCTGTAGATCTCGCCTTTGGCAGCGGCAATACCTTTAACACTGCCAAAGCCCTCGAGATGAGCACTCTGAACATTGTTAATCAGGCTAATCTGAGGTTTGGCAATGGAACAGAGATAGCCGATCTCACTGGCAGCGCTGGCACCCATTTCGATAACCGCAAAGTCGCTGTCCTGCGGCATATCAAGTAATGTTAATGGCACGCCGATATGATTATTAAAGTTACCCTTGGTGGCATGGACAGAGCCAAGGCCACCGAGAATCGATTTAATCAGTTCTTTCACCGAGGTCTTGCCAGTGCTGCCGGTTACCGCAATAACCGTTCCGCTAAAGGCGTCCCGCTGTAATTGTGCCAACTGGCCCAGAGCCACTGTCGTGTCTTCCACCACCCACTGAGGCAAGGGCAGATCGGTATCGGCCTTTGAGACCACTAGGCCACTGGCTCTGTCCGCCACATCGGCGAGAAATTGATGGCCATCGAGGCGCTCGCCGATCAGTGCGACAAATAGATCACCGTCGGCAATATTGCGACTGTCGATAGAGACTGCATCAAACTCACAGTCGGGGTTGAGTAGAGTTCCACCAAAGCGGATCGCGGCATCAGTGAGGCGCAGTGAGTTAATCATTTAGTCTCTGCCTCCTGCTTCTGACGCAGCGCTAAACGTGCCTCTGCCAAATCGCTAAAGGGCAATCTGTTGGCAGCGACTATCTGGTAGGCCTCGTGGCCCTTACCGGCGATCAAAACAATATCCTCGGCAGCGGCTGCATTAATTGCAGCACGGATTGCGTCCCTGCGATCCGTTACCGCAAGTACTTTGCGGGTGACGCCCAGAAGAACCTGGTTAATAATTTGTTGTGGCGACTCGCTGCGGGGATTGTCACTGGTGACAACGACACGATCGGCGAGCTGGTCAGCGACGCGGCCCATTTCTGCGCGCTTGCCCTTGTCACGGTCTCCGCCGCAGCCAAATACAACCCACAGCTTGCCCTTGCATTGCAGACGCAGAGCGCGCAAGGCTTTGTCTAGTGCATCCGGAGTGTGGGCGTAATCCACCACAACCAGCTGGCTGGCGTTGGGGTCAACGACCTCCATGCGACCGGGCACGGCTTTTAGCTTGGCCGCCGCGCTTAAAATGTCATCTAACTTAAAGCCCTGCATACCCGCTGCTCCAATAACAGCAAGCAGATTGGCAAGATTAAATTTGCCCAGCAGCGGCGAGGTGAGTCGTCCTCGACCCCAGGGTGTTACCAGCTCGGCACTGATCGACGAGGCGCTCAGCTCAATGCGATCACAGTGAATATCGGCGGTATGATTTTCAAAGCTGTAGGTGATGCCATCCACTGCGGGATCGAGATTGGCCAGAATCAAGCGGCCGATATTATCGTCTAGATTGATCACCGCATGCTTTAGTCCGGCCATACCAAAAAGGCGGGCTTTGGCCGCGGCATAGCTATTCAGGTCACCGTGGTAATCAAGATGGTCACGGGATAGATTGGTGAAAACCGCAGTATCAATCTGCAGTCCGGCAATGCGGCGCTGCACTAGACCGTGTGAAGAGGCTTCAATCGCCACTCGACGAGTGCCGCCATCGCGCATTTCCCCAAGAATCCGCTGCATAGCCACGGCATCTGGAGTGGTAAGAATATCGCTGGCTGAGGTCTCGCCATCAGACTCCAGCTCCGCTACTGCATTGCTAGCACTACCATATCCAATGGTGCCGACACAGCCAGCAGGCTCGCCGAGCAACTCAAAGAGACTGGCAAGCAACTGAGCGCAGGTGGTTTTGCCATTGGTGCCGGTGATCGCCGTGACGGCCATCTGGCGAGAGGGATGGGCGTAAAACGCGCCAGCAATATCCGAGACAAATTCATTTAATTTAGGCACCGCAATCACCGGTACCGATAGTGCTGCTTGGGCGCTGGTTTGTTCTGCCGCTTCAACCAATACCGCGACCGCACCCTGCTCTATAGCCTGAGCAATATACTTAGCGCCATCGGTCTGAGTGCCTTTTACGGCGATAAACAGATCCCCCTGTTTGACTTCGCGACTGTCCAGAGTGAGTCCATAAATGGCTGTCTCAGGGCAGTAACTGAGGTCGATAAATTCGCTAAGCAAATCCGATAAGCTGAGGCTGGGAACCTGAGGTGCAGTCATCACAGGCCTCCCCTTTTGGCGAGCATGGCTGGTAGGCTGACAATATTGCGTTCGGCGCTCATGGCGTCAGGTGTGACCTGGAGCAGACGCAGAGCACTGCCGGTGACTTCGGAAAATACTGGTGCAGCTACTAGGCCACCATAATATTTATCTTCTGAGGGCTCATCAATAACCACCACTGTAACCAGGCGTGGATTATTAATCGGCGAGAGACCAGCAAATAGGGACATATGACGATTTTCATCGTAGCCACCAGTGGCCTTGATCTTTCTTGCGGTGCCGGTCTTTCCGCCCACAGAGTAGCCGTCAATAAGCG
>Ga0115003_10000112_pt1 | contig 63476 bp, 66 predicted proteins | sample ArcticOcean_MG_C_7_FD_88736 | JGI IMG/M metagenome (GOLD analysis project Ga0115003, IMG submission 88736) | Marine microbial communities from western Arctic Ocean - ArcticOcean_MG_CB11_88 | ecosystem: Environmental > Aquatic > Marine > Oceanic | place: Arctic Ocean: Canada Basin | collected...
AACTGGAGCACCAGTTAAATTAATTGGGCTAGCTTTAGCTGCACAAGTAGCTGCTTGTTCCATAGCTCCATTTGGAAATCCTACTGAATAACCGAATGCATCTATTTTACCATCACAAAGTGCTTTAACTTGTTCTGATGAAGTTAGCTCAGTAGTTGTTTTAAAGTAACTATTATCAACTCCCATAGCTTTCATTAGCTCTTCCATAGTTCCTCTTTGACCAGAACCAGGATTACCAATATTTACAGTTTTTCCTTTTAAGCCTTTAAAATTTTTAATTTTAGATTTTTTACTTGCCCAAATTTGGAATGGCTCGTTGTGCACTGAAAATACAGCTCTTAAATTGCTGAATTGTTTACCTTCCCATTTGCTTGAGCCGTTAACTGCATGAAATTGCCAGTCGGACTGAGCAACACCAAATTGAAATTCACCGTCTTTAATTTGTCCGATGTTATAGTTTGAACCACCAGTTGATGGCGCAGTACATCTATAAGCTTTAGCTGTACCTTTTTTTCTACCATGGTCAGCGCTTATTGCCTGTTTGTGCAACATTTTACAGATCGCGTTACCTGTTTGGAAGTAAACTCCAGTTGGTCCACCAGTTCCTATTGTAAAGAACTCTGCTGATTTTGCAATTGAAGTAATCGGGCTTGATAAAGCGAACGTTACTAGAATTGCAGAAAGCATTGATATTATTTTTTTCATATGTTCTCCTGTTTGTTAATTTTGATAATTTAACTATGTTATTAAAGTGAGGTCAAAGGGAATCTTTACAAATTTTTAGCCCAATTAGATAATTTTTTTACACCTTCAACTACATTTGGTGCATACTTTTCAATCATATCATTACTAATAAAATTATAGTTGACAGTGTTTCTAAAAAACTCTGATCCATTAAAATCTGTATAACTTAATCTAGTTAGCATTTTTTTAGGTGCAAAACCGAAATCTGAACATGGTAACATCGCTACACCAGTTTCATTCAAAATAGCTTCACATAATTTCGAAGAATTTTTGTACTTTTTGTTTAAAAATTCTGGCATTAAATAAAAAGCACCTTGAGGTGGGTTAATTAAAATTTTATTAGATTTAAGATTATTATAAACATAGTTTCCTATTGAGTTTAAAATTCCTCTAACTTTTAATTTATATTCATCATAATTGCCCTGGTAGGCTTCTACAGCAGCATATTGAACGGGTGTATTCACCGTGGAATAAGATTCACTTGCTAAAGTTTTTAAACTTTCTAATAAATTTGATAATTTATTTGGTACAGCTAAAAATCCCAACCTCCAACCACCTGCTCCACACCATTTGCTCAAGCCTCCACTTACAAGAGTGTAGTCTGGATAATATTTAGATATAGATTTATATTTACCTTCAAAAATTAAGTCTGTGTATATTTCATCTGATAAAACTATTAATTTATATTTTTTTGCAATTTTTGCTATTTCCTTTAAATTATTACATATCGTTCCAGATGGATTATTTGGAGAATTAATTATAAGTATTAAATTCTTTTTTTTCCCAATAGACTTTATTTTTTTTTCAAGTTCTTCCGCTGTAGGAAACCAATTATTTTCTCTTTTAGTTTGTAACCAATGAACTTTATTTAAACCAATTTGAGCTTGTGGCTCGTAAGACACCCAGCTAGGTGCTGGTAGTAAAATTTCCCCATTAAAAGCAACGTGCATCAAAAGCATTGCTTCTTTAGATCCTGGAGTAATTAAAATATTTTCCTTGGAGTATTTTACACCTGTGTTCTTAAGTAGATAATTAGATATGCTCTCTCTTAATTGGGATAAACCTTGAATTGGAAGATATTCTTTTTTATGGGCATTATCTTTTAAAGTATCAACTATTTTTTGTGGAACTGGAAACGGAGATTGACCAAAACCAAACTGGTAAGTTTTTTTTCCTTTTTTAATTAATTCTTTGCAGGTTTCATTGATTACTAAAGTTGAGGATGCTTTCAGTGAGTGGATGTTTTTTTTAATGATATTATTCATTGATTTATAAATCTCTTTTGCACCTTACGGGGACTACATGTTTTAAGTCAAATCAATTATTAAAATTAGAACATTTGACAAATTGATTCGGTCATGTTTTAATCTTATTTTGTTCTCAACATTAATCTATATATAGTATAAAAAAAATTACCCGACACTAGAATGACAAATTACACTCAAAAAATTGTAGCTCTTTTAGGTCCAACAAATACTGGTAAAACCTATGTGGCAATTGAAAAAATGTTGCAATTTGACTCTGGTATATTTGGTTTGCCTTTAAGACTGTTGGCTCGTGAAGTTTATGATAAATGTGTAGATAAAATTGGTTCAGAAAGAGTGGCTTTAATTACAGGTGAGGAGAAAATTATTCCTAGTTCCGCGGATTATTTTATTTGCACCGTTGAATCCATGCCCATAGATAAAAGAGTCGACTTTATTGCAATTGATGAAATTCAAATGTGCGCCGATAAAGAAAGAGGTCATGTGTTCACTGAAAGATTGTTGTATTCACGCGGTGAAAAATTGACAATGTTTCTAGGATCTCAAGTAATGGCCGGTTTAATAAGAAATTTAATAGATGATGTGGAATTTGAGAAAAAAGAAAGATACTCAAAATTAAGCCACGCTGGATATAAAAAAATTTCTCGATTAGAGGGAAAAGTAGCAATTATTGCTTTTTCTATCGAAGAAGTTTATGCGATTGCAGAATTAGTAAGAAGACAAAAAGGTGGCGCTGCCGTTATCATGGGCTCCCTAAGCCCAAAAACAAGAAATTCACAAGTGGGTCTATATCAGTCAGGTGACGTTGATTACCTAATAGCAACTGACGCGATTGGTATGGGTTTAAATATGGATATAAACGAAATTTATTTTTCAAATTTAAAAAAGTTTGATGGAAAAGAAACTCGAAGACTTAATATAGTCGAGATGTCTCAAATAGCAGGCAGAGCAGGCAGATTCAAAAATGATGGAGGTTTTGGAACAACTGGTGATTGTGAAAACTTAAGTTCAGATGAAATAGAAAAAATAGAAAAGCATCAATTACCTGAAACTAAAATGATTTACTGGAGAAATTCCAAATTAGACTTTGAAAATCCTGATAAACTTATTGTCTCTCTTGAGCTTAAACCAACTAATAAAAATCTTTTAAGAACGAATGATTCATTAGATGAAAGCGTGTTGAGACATTTTTTGAAAAAGGGGGAAAACAACATTCTATATCACAAAAATTTACAATTGCTTTGGGAATGTTGTCAAATACCTGACTTTGAAAAAAAAGCCTATGGTCAGCACATAAACATTGTGGATAAAGTCTTTCAATTTTTATCTACACGAAAAAAGAAAATACCAAGCAGTTTTATGAAAGAACAATTGAATGGGCTTGAAAAAGATCATGGAAACATTGATTTATTATCACATAGATTGTCTAATGTAAGAACTTGGTCTTACGTAGCTAACAAAAGAAATTGGGTTGAAAATTCTGATTACTGGGTTCAATTAACAAAAAATATTGAAGATAAATTATCAGATAAATTGCATGAAGAACTCACAAGGAGTTTTATTGATAAAAAAATTAGTATTCTCTCCAGGAGCTTAAAACAGGATCTAATCCTTAACACTGAAATTGATGAAAAGAATAGAATACATATTGATGGGCAATTAATGGGGGAATTGAAAGGTCTAAGATTCATAATTGAGCTTACATCTAAGGCTTTAGATACAGATATAAAATCTATAAAAAAAGCTGCGCGAAAAGGAATAAAAGAAGAGCTGAATAAACGTGTAAATAGAATTACTGAAAACAAAGAATTATCTATTGATTTAAACAGCAAGATAATATGGAAAGGCAACCCAATAGGTAGACTCAAAAAGGGACATGATTATTTGAATCCCGAAATTGAAATTATTGCTGATGAATCTCTCGAATTAGAAACTAAGTTGAAATTAGAAAAATTTCTTAAAAATTGGTTCGTTACTTATATTAATGAAATACTTGGAGATTTAATAAACTTAACAAAACAAAAAATTAACAATCAATATCTGAGGGCACTGGTATTCCAGCTTTATGAAAAAAATGGAGTCATAAAAAGAGATGAAATTGATAATATTATAAAGTTAATACCGGCTGAAGAAAGAAAAAAACTTTGGTCGATGGGTGTTAAAATTGGAAGATATCATATTTATTTACCTAAAATGCTAAAACCAAAAGCCGTAGAATTTAGAATATCATTGTGGAAAGTATTTTATACTTTTGCAAACACGCATGAAATACCAAAATTTGGACTTAATTTTATAATAAATAAAAATTATGAAAAAAACTTTCTATTATTATGCGGTTTTGAACAATTTAAAGAGTTCTTCTTGAGAATAGATATATTAGAAAAATTGTTTATTAAAATATTAGATGGGACCAAGGACAGTAAATTTAAGATTAATGCAGATATGATGAATCTTTTAGGCTGTACTAAAGAAAATTTTTATAAATTAATGAATTATATGGATTATAAGCGAGATAAAGTCATTGATACCTATATATATAAAAGAGGAAAGAGGAATTCAGCTAAATTAATAAAATTTGACAAAAATGAAAATCCATTTAAAAAACTACTATCTTTGAATATTAAATAAATGCAAAATTTAGATCTAAAAAGTTTAACTGGAATCGTTGCTTTGTTAATTCATGCTGCTAAAATTGATGAACAGTATTCAGAACATGAAAAGATAATTATAAAAGAATTCATAAAATCTTATATTAAAGAGGACAAAAGTGATGAAATTTTAATTAAGGCGGAGGAAATTGAAAAAAATTCAAACCAATTACTAGATTTTACAAACATTGTTAAAGAAAACACAACAGAAATTAAATCTGATATCATAGAGCATTTATGGAAAATTATAATTTCTGATAAATCTATCGATCAATATGAATCTAATTTAATGCGAAGAATATGTGGTCTAATATATTTTCCAGATAAGATGAGCGGAGAAATTAAACTAAAGTTATTAAATAATAAATGACATATATTGTAAAAGATGAGTGTATTAAATGTAAGCTCACAGACTGCGTAGAGGTTTGTCCCGTAGATTGTTTTTATGAGGGAGAGAATTTTTTAGCAATTAATCCAGATGAATGTATAGACTGCGGAGTCTGCGAACCTGAGTGTCCAATAGATGCAATAAAAGCTGACACTGATGAATCTGTAGAAAATATGGATAAATGGCTATTGATAAATAAAAAATTTTCTGCAATATGGCCTAATATTTCAAAAAAGAAAGATCCAATGAATGATAGTGAAAAATTCAAAAATATTAAAGATAAGTATAAAGAACACTTTTCAGAAAAACCCGGAAATTAAATAACTATGCCAAAAAAGAAAAAAGCTAAAAAAATTAAAACAGTAAAAAAATTAAAAAATAACAAGTTGAAATCTAATTTAAAGCAAGCAGCTAAAATCAATGAAAGAAAATCTCAACACGTGGGCGCTGATGAAAAACCCGTAATAAAAAAAATAAAAAAACAACCTACTGAAAAGCGCACATACAATCTTAAAGATTATGTAGTTTATCCAAAGCACGGAGTGGGGAAAATTATAAATGTTGAAAAAGCTACAATTGGAGAAATAGATATTCAGTTTTATAAGATTTTTGTAGAAAAAGAAAAACTTACACTCACAGTCCCGATCAATCAACAATCTAAACTAAGACCTATTTCTTCTATTAATCAAATCAACAAATGTATTTCTATTTTAAAAACAAAACCTAAAATTAAAAGAACTATGTGGAGTAGACGTGCACAAGAATATGATCAAAAAATTAACTCTGGGAAAATTTATGAGTTAGCTGAAGTTGTTAAAGATTTAAACAAAAATACAGATATTATAGCAGATCAATCATACTCTGAGAGACAGCTATTTGAAAAAGCTTATGAGAGATTAAGATCGGAATTTGAAGCGGTTATAAAAACTACTCCTGAAGATGTTCAAAAAAAAATGGACAAAGCTCTTGGTAGAACACAAGTCTCAGAAGAGATGGAATAAAAAAACGCCCTTTTCAAAATTATAAAAAGGGCGTTTAGTTAAACAGAAAACTATCTTTTTCTTCTTTTCTTAGCCTTTTTCTTTTTAGTTTTCTTTTTAGCTTTTTTTCTACGTTTTGCCATCTTTATCTCCCTTGTTTTAAACAAATCTTAATGATTCGTTTGTTAACATAAACTTTAATTAATTTAAGATTCATGTCAATTATAAATTAATTTGTTTTTTTTCTTTCAAAGTTAAAAAATTTATATAATTTTTAATTTTTTTATTAATCTTAAAAAAGTTAACAATACCAATGTTTTTTTAAGCAATTAAATAAAGAACTAATTTAATTTTTAATAAAGTTTTTCTAGCTGCTGTTTATAATTTTTAATTATTTCTTTTCTTTTTAACTTTAATGTTGGTGTTAACATTCCATTGCTAATTGTAAATTCCTCACTAATTAAAATAAATTTTTTAATTTTTTCTATTGTAGATAGGTTTTTGTTAATATTTTCTAAAATTAATTTAATTTTTTCTGAATCTACTCCTTTTTCTGCAACTAAAAGCGCAACTAAATAGTTTTTTTTATCTCCATAAATGAAAGATTGTTTGATATTTTCATTTAAACACAAAATATTTTCTACTTTACTTGGGGCTATATTATCGCCTCCAAGATTGACGATAATATCTTTTTTTCGATCAGTAATTCTAAGATAACCATTTTTATCAACCTCACCGATATCGCCGGTGTATAGCCAGCCATTTTTTATAACTTTATTAGTCTCTTCTTTTTGATTCCAGTAACCCAACATAACGTTTTCGCCCTTAATTAAGATTTCTCCGTCTTCCGCTATTTTCACTTTATTCGTTCTAAATGGTGGACCAACAGTATCTACTTTTACTAGGTCTGGTAAATTGCAACTGACGACTGGGGAGGCTTCGGTTAATCCATATCCTTGAAGAGTTGGAAGTCCAATGGCATTTAAAAATTCGCCAATCTTTTGATCTAATGCTCCGCCCCCAGATATGAAAGCTTGAAGATTTCCACCGAACTGACTTTGAATTTTTTTACGCACTAAAATGTTACATAAAAAATTAATATTTTTTTCACTTATAGTAAATCTTTCTTTTCTAAGTGATTTTTTTCCGAGTTCTAAAGTTTTATTTATTAATTTTTTTTTAAAGCCTGATTGTTTTTCAAAATTCATATTTATTTTGGTAAATAGATTTTGGTAAAATCTTGGTACCGCTGTCATTATTGTCGGCTTTGCAACCCCCATATTAGATATTAGTTTTTCTAGACTTTCAGCATAAAAAACTTTTGCTTCAGTAATTATTTGTATGAATTGAACGGTATGTTCATAAGAATGTGAAAGAGGTAACCATGTTAAAAAAATGGGATTTTTTATTTTGACTAATGGCGCAAGTAATTCAACTGCACCTTCACAATTAGATAAAATTCCACCGTGACTTAAAACTACACCTTTGGGGTTTCCAGATGTTCCTGAGGTGTAGATAATACAAGCTGGCATATTTCTTTTCAAATTTTGATTAATTTTTTTTTCATAATTAGCTTCTTCTAGAATGTCTTTAATTAATAAGCTTTCAGCTGTAATTTTTTCAAAAGAGATAATTTTTTGTACTTTAGGATTTATATAATTTTTTATTTTTTTAAACTGATCATTGTTTGAAACTATTATTAAGGAGGGCTTACAATCATTTAAAATATATTTATAATCATTCAATGAATAGGTTGTAAATATTGGCACTGATATTCCACCAGCATTCATAATTGCAATATCTGATATCAGCCAATAAGGTCTATTCTCAGATAATATTAAACATCTATCTCCTTCGTTGATTAATGATTTGATTTTATAAGAAAGTTTAAATATTCTCTCTTTAATATCACCCCAGTTATAAATTGGTTTTCCAGGCTTTAACCATTTTAAAAATGGCTTTTTATTATCAACTTCTTCACATTTGTTGAAATATAATTCGACAAGACTATTTAATTTACTTATTTCCATAATTTGGTGGGCGAAGAGAGACTCGAACTCTCAAGGTATTGCTACCACCGGATTTTGAGTCCGGCGCGTCTACCAGTTCCACCATTCGCCCTAATAATAGTTTTTTTAAGTATATTATGAATTTTCTATAAAATTAAACAACTTTGTTTATTTTTTTATCAATCAAGTACCAAACTAAAAACAATTTATACTGAAATAATCCGTATATAGCTGCCATGAACAAATAACCGTTACCTAATTCAAATATTTGAGAGCCCACTAATATTGCCATCGCGCCATTCTGAATAAAAGTTTCTGTAATTATTGTTTTTCTATCTTTTGCATCAATTTTTAGAGTTATTACTAAAATATTTATGTAAATTAATACAAGTGAAATCAACATTATAAGAACCCAAAATAGTTCCTTGTATGCCTTTAGAGACATTTCAAAGTCGCCATACCAGGCTAAAAATATAACTGCTACAAATACCACCATTGAGGATTTGCTTAAAAATGGATTTATTGATTTAGAAAAATTTCTAAATTTAGTATTAATTAAAATACCTAGCAATATAGGTGCGGTGGATATAAAAAATAATAATAAAGACAGTTTCATAAAACTAATATCCAGTTTTATTATGTTCATTAAACCCAATGAAGGAGCAATTTTAGTTAAAATTAAAGGTATACTAATAAAAGATAATAATGAGCAAATTACAGTCATCGTAATGGATAAATAAACGTTACCGTTAATTATTTTAGTTAAATAATTTGAAGTTACAGTGCTAGGTACACAAGTGATTAAAACAATACCTATTTTATAATTTAAGGAAACGGGTGCGAAATAAGCAATTAGCAAACCAATAATTGGTACAACTATCATTTGTGAGAAAAGACCAATAATTAAATTTTTAGGATTTTTTACGACTTTTTTAAAATCATAAATCCTACATTGCAAGCCTAGACTAAACATTATGTAAAACAGTGCTAGCGGGGATAGCTTTGTTATGGTTTCCATATAACTAGATTTAATTAAATTATTATTAGTATGTTTTAAATTTTAAAATTAGAATTTTTAATATAGTCAAAAATATCAGTCAAATATTCAGCTACATACATCTGATTTAATTTAAAATTTTTTTCAATCAATTTGTTTATTTTCCCTTTATTTGTCATCTCATACTCAATTTTTGAATTCCTTCTAATTGCTTTTTCTTTTAACAACCATTTAAGTTTTCTTATTACAGTGGCTCTTGGAATTGAGCTTATGTCAGAAATTGATGATGCGTTAATTCCGTGTCCAACTGCTGCAGTTCTAACACGACTCAAATAGTCGTTACTAACCACATCTTTCAATACGTTATCGTTGTTAATTTTTGATAACTGATATTGATGGTTTAAAGCAACGTTTCCCCAAACTACATAGGTTTCAAGATCTCTAAAAACATTTCTATGTCTAATTAAGAAGGGTATTTGCAATTTTAAAAACCTCAACCACATAATTGTAAAATATTTCATTGTATATTGTTTAATAACATCTTGGGTCAAATCATCTCCAAACCACTCTTCTCCTTTTAGAGCAGATGATTTTTTTTGTATAAATTTTGTGAGAATTTCAAGTGTTTTTGTTGGCTTTTGAAGTAGTAAACAATTTTTATCTAAAATTATTTTCTTCCCTTTTCTCTTAAGAACTCCGGCCTCTTGTAATTCATTTATTTTTCTTCTTATGGTTTCTTTTGGAATATTTAACTCCGAAGAAATAGTAATTAAATTAATTTTTTCAATAACAATTTGATCTAAATCATAAAATTCATCCATAGACATGTGGAAAAATTTATCAGATAAACTTTGCCAAGAGTCACGCAATAAATAAATCACAACAACATATTTATCTAAATCTTTAAATGTATTATATGCATTATTTGTCCATACTTGCTGAAACTTGGACCATGTATCCCAATGAGAAATAAGATTTTTGTCTAAAATTTCAAATACTTTAGATTTATCAAAAGGTTTGTTTAATTTTAAATTAGTATTTTTATTTTTGAAATTTATATTTATTGGATCACTCATTATGTATTATTTTTCCAACTAACACTTTGGGATAATAATATTGCCATTAGCAACCAAATAATAAATGATTCTCCATTGGTGAACTCGTAATTTGCACCAAACATTTTAGCTAATAATAACACTGCATATATTGCTATTGGGGATAATATTAAACTTGCCAGATACTTAAGTATTGTGCATTTTAAGTTCATTATGTTTAAAAATTTATACGATAAATGTGTAGGGCTTGCTAGTCATAAATTTTCAAAGCCATTATTGGGTTTTGTTTCATTTATTGAAAGTTTCTTTTTCCCAGTACCGCCAGATTTAATGATTATACCAATGGTAGTTGCTAAGAGAGAAGATTATCTAAAAATTTTTTTAATCGCCACAATATTTTCTGTTCTTGGTGGCTTATTTGGATATATGCTTGGTGTATTTTTTCTTGATATGTCCATGGTTGTAATTGAATTTTATAGCTACGAAGAAAAAGTATTTGAAATTCAAGATAAAATGTCATCTAGAGGAGGTTTTTTTCTTTGGCTGGGTATAATGTTCTTAGCTGGATTTACTCCTTTACCGTTTAAAGTATTTACCATAACAAGCGGAATTATTGGTTTTAATATTGTTGTGTTTTTCCTTATTTGTCTTTTAACACGTGGACTAAGATTCTTTCTTGTCGCTTACTTGACTTCATTATTTGGAAGTAAATTTGGGAAATTCATAGAAAAAAAAGGTGCGCTTTGGTTTGGCATTAGTGGAATAGTAATTGTAATAGTGGCAGCAATTTTATATCTACTATTTAAATAATGCCTTATGTAAAAAATAAATTTATTCTAAACGCAATATTAATATTTAGTATTTTTGCTTTAATTACTGCATATTTTATTCAATATGTTTTGGGTCACAAACCATGTAATTTATGTTTGGTTGAACGCTTGCCCTATTTGGCTGCAATCATTCTTATTTCTCTAATTTTATTTTTAAATAAATATGAAAAGCTTATTTCTTTAATAGTAGGGTTGTTCTTTGTTTTTGGTACAATTATTTCTTTCTATCATTTTGGAATAGAACAAGATTTTTTTAAAGAATCTTTAGTGTGTGACCTAGGTAATAATAATGCAGCTATATCAACACAAGATCTTTTAAAACAATTTGAGAAGAAAATCATAAGCTGTAAAGATGTGACTTTTAGAGTGTTAGGGCTTTCTCTTGCTACATTTAATACAATTATATCTCTTATTATAAGTGCTATAATGTTAAAAATTGTAATTAATTATGACAAAAACAAATAAAAAAACGCTAGAAGAAATCATAAGAGTCGATCACGCCGGTGAAAGAGGTGCCATTAAAATTTATGAAGGGCAACTCTTAGCGCTTAAAACATTTAAGCAAAATGATTCATTAAAAAAAAAAATTGAAGAAATGAAAAAACATGAAAAAGAACACTACGAATTTTTTGATAATGAAATTAAAAAAAGAAATATAGAACCAACAAAATTATTACCCCTTTGGGATTTAATGGGAGTTACGCTTGGCTTTGGTACTGCAATGTTGGGTGAGAAAGCAGCAATGCTTTGCACTGCATCTGTCGAAGAAGTGATTGATGGTCATTATAAAGATCAAACTTATAAACTTGAAGAAGACGAAAAAGAATTGAGAAAAAAAATTATGAAATTTAGAGAAGATGAATTACGCCATAAAGATATTGCCTATGAAAATGGTGCAACAAAAAAAGGGTTATTTGGTGTGCTAGATAAAATAATTAAAACTTCATCAAGAATAGCTATAAAAATATCTGAAAAAATTTAGCTATGGTTGCAATTCAATATCCCAGTATAAATAATCCATCCAACTTTCATGAAGAAAATTTGGAGGAAAATTTCTACCATTTTTATGAAGATCCTCAACTGTTGGAGCGTAAGGTTTATAAGATAATTTTAAATCACAATTCTCATAAAGTTTTCCACCTTTTTTTACATTACAAGTAGAGCAAGCTGTGACAACATTATTCCAGTCTGTAAGACCACCTTTTGATTTAGGTAACAAATGATCAAATGTTAAATCTTTTTTATCTCCACAGTATTGGCAGGCAAACTTATCTCTCAAAAATACGTTGAATCTTGTAAAGTTAGGATTTTTCGAAGGCTGTATAAAATTTTTTAACGCAATCACACTGGGTAAATTCATTTCAAAAGAAGGGCTTCTAATTTTTCTTTTGTAATTTGAAACGATACTAACTCGATCTAAAAAAACAGACTTGACGGCATCTTGCCAGCACCAAATTGAAAGGGGATAATAGCTCAAGGGCCTGAAATCAGCATTAAGTACTAGTGCTGGACATTTTTCTAGTGGAACTTTGTCCAATGAAGAAATAATCATTCTAAAAGCTAACTGAAACACAAAATTATATCAAGTTATAATTATGTTGCAGGTGTCCAAATAAAACTAATACAAATGTTTTTTGATAAATTTTAAGCCTAAACTGGATCCTTCAGTAGGTATGCGATGTTCACAGTTTTTTAAAATTTGTGTCTCTATTTTATAATTATTTTTATTAAAAAAATCTTTAGCCTCCAATAGTGAATCAACTGAAACAACTTGATCAATGTCACCATGTATTAAAATAATATTTGGTCTTGAAACAATATTTTTACCTAAATGCTCTACATCAATGATTCTACCAGAATAGCCTATAATGGAATTAATATTATCTTTGCGTTTAATGCCGGTTTGCAAACTAATCATACATCCTTGACTAAATCCGCCAATTATAATTTGACTGGCCAATAAATTATTTTGATCTTTAACTTCATCAATAAGTTTATTTAGTTTCATTTCAGCAACTAAAGATTTAGATAATACCTGTTCTGAAGTTTGATCCATTAAATCAAACCATTGAAACCCTGTTGGACTTGCTGCACATTTTTCTGGAGCATCTGGACAAATAAATACTGTGTCTGGTAAATATGTTCTCCAATAATTTGCGAGAATAGAAATGTCTTTTCCGTCACCACCATATCCGTGACAAAGTATTACAGCGCTTTTAGGTTTTTTCTTAGATAAAGGTTCTAAAATAATTGTATTTAATGAATAGCTCATGATAGTTAGTTAATAAAAATGAATGATTTTTTCTTTAACTTTATTGGATTTACTTTATTAGGGGCTGTAGCCATAGTTTTAATCATGGGTATTTATACTTTATTTAAAGGTGGAAATACTAGTAAAAAATATTCAAATAAATTAATGGTATTAAGAGTTCAGCTGCAATTTGTTGCAGTTATAGTTTTAGTCCTGATGGCTTATTTTTTTAAAGACTAGATATATTTTTCTAAAAGTTGGATAAAATATTCGCTATTAAAATCAATTTCTCCCACTACTCTTCCAAATTCTTTTCCATTTTTATCTATTAATATACTTGTTGGTAGACCGCGCATTTTAAAAGTTTTAACTAATTTAAAGTCGGGATCAAAGTAGATATCTAAACTCGTTATGCCAATACTTTTAAAAAAATCTCCTGCCCTGAGCTTACTAGGCTTCTCCATGTTAACTGCAAAAACTCTAATTTCTGGGTAATTTTGAGATAGTTTTTCTAGAGATGGCATTTCTCTTTTACAAGGTAAACACCAAGATGCCCAAAAATTAATTATCATGATCTTGCCTTTTTTGTTGGTTAAATCAACATCCTGGAGATTAAAATCTTTAAATTTAAGTTCTTTAATAATTTGTGGTTTTTCATGAATAACTATATTTTTAGAAAATTCATCAGCGGCTAAAAGGTTTTTACTGATTAAAAATACAAGTATTATGTGAATATAGGTTTTAAAAGATTTACTAATTTTCATATTAATTTAAATTAAAAATAACACACTAAAATGAAAAATAAAAATAAAACTATATGGTCTAAGAGATTTAAAGGCAAAACCTCTAAATCTTTCCAAAGAATTGGCTCATCGATAGCTGTAGATAAAAGACTTTATAGACAGGATATTATTGCTTCAATTGTACACACTCAAATGCTAGTAAAGCAAAAAATAATTCCAAATAACAATGGTAAGAAAATTGTTAAAGGACTTAATAAAATAAAATCTCAAATTGACAAAGGACAATTTAATTTTAAAGAAAAATTTGAGGACATACACTTAAATATAGAAAAAAGATTATTTGAACTTATAGGTCCTGCTGCTGGTTTTATGCACACCGCAAGGTCAAGAAATGACCAAGTTGTGACTGATTTTAAACTATGGGTAAAAGATTCATCAAAAGACATTATTAAAAATATTACTTTAGTAATGAAATCTATAGTTAAAAAAGCTGAAAAAAATATTGAAACTGTAATGCCTGGAATGACTCATTTAAAAAATGCTCAACCGATCTCATTTGCACATTATCTTTTAGCTTACTATGAAATGTTAAAAAGAGATAAGAAAAGATTTAAAAACAACATTGATCTTTTAAATGAATGTCCCTTGGGTTCTGCCGCTCTATCTGGCACATCTTACAAAATAGACAGAAAATTTACTGCAAAAAAACTTGGTTTTAAAAAACCAACAGATAATTCTATAGACTCTGTTTCTGATAGAGATTTTGCTATTGATTTTCTTTATGCATCAGCTGTTTGTGCGATGCACTTATCAAGATTAGCAGAGGATTTAATAATTTTTAATTCAGACGCTTTTAATCTAATATCTTTTAATGACAGCATGCTGACTGGTTCATCAATTATGCCACAAAAAAAGAACCCAGACCCAGCTGAATTAATTAGAGGAAAAGTTGGAATTAATTATGGTAAATTAAATTCTTTGCTTACAATCATGAAGGGCCTTCCCATGTCATACTTTAAAGATTTACAAGATGATAAGGCGTTAGTCTTTGGTGGATACGATACATTAAAAGACTCTCTGGTCATGAGCGGTGAGCTCATAGATTCTGTTAAACCTTTAAAAAAAAATATGTTTGATATGGCGCACAAAGGTTTTACTACTGCTACTGATTTTGCAGACTTCCTTGTTAAAGAAAAAAATTTAAGTTTTAGGGAGTCATATAGTTTAGCAGCAAAATTAGTTAATTATGCAGAAAAAAATAATAAAAATTTAAATCAATTGTCATTAATAGAAGTAAGAAAGATATATAAACATGTTAATAAAAATGTGCTTAAGGTATTTGATATAAAAAATTCTATGAACGCAAAAACTTCCTATGGTGGTACAGCTTCTAACAATACAAAAATGATGATTAAAAAATATAAAAAGGAGATTAAATGAAAATAGTAATCTTTTTATGTGTCAGTATATTAATTCTATCTAGCTGTGGAAAAAAAACTAAACCAGAATATCAGGTCAAAATTAATCAAATTCAAGTAATTTTATAATTATATGTCAAATATAAGATATATCGGTAAAAATTTATATATTGAAAAGTTATCTGTTATTAACATTGCTAAAAAAAATAGAACTCCTTTTTATCTCTATTCTAAAAATCAACTTAAAGAAAACTATTCAAAATTTGTTAATGTTTTTAAAAAAATTAATCCTCTTATTTGTTTTGCTGCAAAATCTAATAGCAATTTAACTATACTAAGAACTTTAGGGAAATTAGGTGCTGGAGCTGATGTGGTGTCTGGTGGAGAGCTTCTGAAGGCTCTAAAGGCCGGTATTAGCGCAAATAAGATAGTGTTCTCAGGTGTCGGAAAAAATGAGGAAGAGTTAAAAATAGCAATCTCAAAAAAAATATTACTAATAAACTGTGAGTCAGAGAATGAAGCAATTCTTATAAATAAGATTGCTAGAAAATTAAATAAAACAGTTGCTATAGGCTTTCGATTAAATCCTAATATTGACGCCAAAACGCACAATAAAATTTCTACAGGCAAAGCAGATAATAAGTTTGGTATTTCAATTAAAAATTTTTCTATTTTTTTTAGAGAAATAAATAAACTTAAAAATATCAAACTTGAAGCTTTAAGTGTTCATATCGGTAGTCAAATTTTAAATGACACACCCTATAAAAAGGTTCTAAAAATACTTTCAAAATTAATTAAAGATTTAAATTTAAATCTTAAATATATAGATCTTGGGGGAGGATTTGGAATCAGCTACGCTAAAAAGGATAAACCTATTAACCTTAAAAACTATGCTAATTTAGTTCAAGTTTTCGCAAAAAAATTAAATTGTAAAATTATTTTTGAGCCAGGACGCTCAATTGTAGGAAATACAAGTATTTTAGTTAGCAAGATACAATATGTGAAAAATGGCACTAATAAAAAATTTATAATCTTAGATACCGGAATGAATGATTTTATGCGACCAGCATTATATGATGCGCATCACGGTATTATTCCTGTAGTTAAGAAAAGAAAAAGAATAAAAGGATTGATTGAATTTGTTGGTCCAATTTGTGAGTCGACTTGTAAATTTGGTGAATATAAAAACTATTATAAAATTTTAGAACATGATTTTGTTGCGATTACGGATGCTGGAGCTTATGGGGCGTCTTTATCTTCAAACTACAATACAAGACCTTTAATTGCTGAGATTTTGATTAATAAAAGTAAATTAAAATTTATAAGGAAGAAACAAAATTTACTAAAATTAATTAACAATTAATGCAATTTATAAAATCTCTTATTTTTAATTTCCTTCTCTATACAGGATTAATTATAATTTTTATTTTAGCAATGCCTACCCTGTTGCTTCCAAGTAAATTTACTTTTTTTTTTGGAAGATTATCCGCTAGATATATTGTAGCTATTTTAAGAATTATTTTAAATACAAAAGTTATATTTCACGGGCTTGAAAACTTAAAAAAAGCTAATAAATTTTTTTTAGCATCAGCACACCAATCAATGTTTGAAACTTTTGCCCTCCAAATTCCATTGAACAATCCAATTTTTATTTTAAAAAAAGAATTATTAAATATTCCTCTATTTGGATGGTATTTACGTAAGATTGGATCTATAGCTATAGTAAGAGAAACGACAACTAAAGAGAATTTAAATTTTTTTGACAAAATAAAAAATAAAATTGAAAAAGAAGATAGACCTCTTTTGATATTTCCACAGGGCACAAGGGTAAAAATCGGTGAAGAAGTACCTTTTAAAAAAGGTGTTGGAAGAATTTATAATTCATTAAATTTACCTTGCATTCCAATTGCGCTTAATTCTGGAAAAGTATGGCCTAAGAATAGTTTTATTAAACACCAAGGAGACATTCACATTTCTTTTTTAGAACCAATTATTCCCGGTAAAGATAAAATTGAATTTATTAAAGAGCTAGAAAATAAAATATACTCTGAAATTAAAAAATTTTATTAACTTATTTTCTTCCAAATCCAGGCTCTTCAGTATCTTGTCCTGCTTTAATAATTTCTTTTCTGACCTTCTTTGTTGAAGAAAAAATATTTACTAATTTTTCTCCATTTTTACTTTGAATAGCTTTTTTTATTTCATCTAAATTTTTTGATAAACTATCTAAAACTTTGAGAATATTTTCACTATTATCAATAAATATATCTCTCCACATAAGGGGATCCGAGGCTGCTATTCGAGTAAAATCTCTTAATCCTCCAGCGCTATATTGAATTACATCATTTCTAAATTTATCATCATTGTTTATAGCTGTTCTAACAATGCTATAAGCAACCACATGGGGCAAGTGACTAGTTAATGATAAAACGTGATCATGGTCTTCAAAAGTCATAAACTTTACTTTGCTTCCTAAATCTTGCCAAAACTTTTTAAGTATTTCAAAATGCTCTTTATGCATTTGTTGGTCTGCAGACAAAATGCACCATCTATTAACAAATAACTCAGCAGAGCCATGTTCTGGACCACTAAATTCTGTACCTGCAATAGGGTGAGAGGCTATCCAATTAACATTTTTCAAATTTAGATTGCTAATAACTTTATTAATTTCTTTTTTTACTGACCCAGTGTCTGTCAAAATTACACCATCTTTTAAATTGTTTTTGATAGATAATAAAATATTTTTATAACTACTAAGGGGAGTAGCTATTATAACTAAATCTGCATCTCCAACTATTTCATTAATATTATTTGATATGTTTACAGAAAAATTATTTTTCATGTAATCTAAGACATTTTTTGATTTATCAAAAACGCTAATTTTTTTAGATAATTTTTTATTTTTAATGGCCCTCACAAGAGAAGAACCAATCAGTCCACAACCAATTATGCAAATATTATCAAACATTAAAAGTTTTTCTTAAAACAGAAATTAATTTTTTATTCTCGTTACTTGTTCCAATAGTAATTCTTAAAGAATTTTTTATTTTATATAGGTCCATTTTTCTCACTAATACACCAGCGTTGGCTAGTTTTAAAAACACTTTATTTGAATTTATATCTACCCTATCAAAATTAACTAGCAAAAAGTTTGTTTTGCTAGCATTTGTATTAATTTTCATTTCTGTAAATTTTTTAAATAATATTTTATTCCATTTATTAACATGATCAACTTCCTTTTTAAGCCAGCTAACATCTTGAATGGATGCGGAGGCTGCATGTAAAGCTGGTGAACCTACATTAAATGGTGGTTTGATTTGATTTAAAGCTTTTATGATTTCTTTTGAGGCGTACCCCCATCCCACTCTTAATCCAGCTAATCCGTAAATTTTAGAAAATGTTCTTGTTATTAACACATTTTTATATGAAGAAAATAATTTTAAACCAGATTGATAATCTTTTAGTTTTACATACTCAAAATATGCGTCGTCTACGACTAAAAGAATTTCATTTCTAAGTTTTTTTCTTAAATAAATAATTTCTTTTTTACTAATGTAAGTGCCGGTGGGGTTATTTGGATTAGCTAAAAAAACTATTTTTGTTTTTTTTGTAACTCTAGATAAAATATCCATGACTGATATTGTGAAATTTTTTTCTTTAGCGTAAATTATTTTTGCTCCATTAATTTTGCTATAAATTCTGTAAATAATAAAACTATATTCAGGAACAATAACTTCGTCGTTTTTGTCTAAAAACCTTTTACAAACTAATTCGAAAATTTGATCAGATCCAGAGCCAAGTATAATTTTATTTTTATCAATTTTAAATTTTTTTGCTATTACCTTCCTTAAAAAGACACCGTCGGAATCAGGATATCTTTTAAAATTTTTAGATACAGCATTATACTCTTTGATGGCTTTAGGGCTTGGGCCAAGAGCACACTCATTAGCTGATAATTTGAATTCGGCTTTTTTCTGTTTAAAAAGACTCAATCCAACTACATACTTTTCTACATTGATTTTTTTAGGCTTTGGTAATCTCATATTGTTAATAGTATTATATAAATTGTTAGATTATTTCTATAAAACTTTTATCTCATATAAAATTGACATGTTTAAGACGATTTAGTAAACATTAATTGCGCTGATTTAACCGTATTGCAAGCGCATAATAAATTTAGCTAAAAAAAGGGTATGCCCAGTTTAGTTGGGCTTTTTTTTTGAATGAACTATAAAACTGAAAATATAAAACAGATTAATGTCTCTAAACCTCTCAAGCTTGACTGTGGTCAAACTATTAAGGATTTTCCTTTAGCATATGAAACATATGGAAAATTAAACGAAGCAAAAGACAATGCGATATTAGTGTTTCATGCACTAACTGGTGATCAGTTTGTTAGTGGGATAAACCCTGTAACAAAAAAAGAAGGGTGGTGGGTAACCGCCGTTGGTCCAGGTAAAGCGATCGATACAGAAAAATTTTTTGTTATTTGTGCGAATGTAATTGGAGGATGCATGGGATCATGGGGGCCTAAAAATATAAATAAAAAAACTAATGAACCGTATGGACTTAATTTTCCAGTAATAACTATAAAAGATATGGTTAAAGCTCAAGAAACTCTTTTGGATCATTTAGGAATAGAAAAACTTCTTTGTGCTACTGGAGGATCAATGGGTGGAATGCAATTACTTCAGTTTTGTACAACATTTCCAAGTAGAACATTTTCAGCAATACCAATTGCGTGTAGCGCTAGTCATAGCGCACAAAACATAGCTCTAAATGAATTGGCACGTCAAGCTATTATGGCAGACCCGGTATGGGATAAAGGTAAATATATAAAAAAAAATATACAACCTAAGAATGGTTTAGCTGTCGCTAGAATGGTAGGACATATAAGTTATTTATCTGAAAAAGGAATGCAAGAAAAATTTGGAAGAAAACTTCAAGAAAAAGCAGATTATGAGTTCAGTTTTGATGCAGATTTTCAAGTTGAAAGCTATTTAAGGCACCAGGGTTATGCTTTTGTAGAAAGATTTGATGCTAATTCTATTTTATATATCACAAGAGCAATGGATTACTTTGATTTAACCAAACAGTTTGAAGGTGGACTCGCTGGAGCTTTTCAAAATCAAAAAATTAAATTTTTAGTTATTTCTTTTTCGTCTGATTGGCTTTACACAACAAAAGAAAATAAAGATATAGTTATTGCGCTTAACGCTTCGGGAGCAGATGTTTCTTTTTCTGAAATAAAAACTGACAAAGGTCATGACTCCTTTCTAGTTAACGAGCCAGAATTTCTAAAAACTTTAAAAGGATTTATTGACTCAATGCATATAAAATTTAAAAATGAAAAAAGAATTTAAAGTAATCGCAGATTTATTACCTGAGAATGTGAGAGTTCTTGATGTTGGTTGTGGAGATGGTTCACTAATGAATCTCTTAATAGAAAAAAAAAATATTGACGCCCGCGGTCTTGAGCTTGAACAGGAAAATGTAAAAAAATGCATTTTTAAAGGACTTCCTGTCATAAATGGAAATGCAGAAACTGAATTGCATCAATTTCCAAATCAATCCTTTGACTTTGTCGTATTGAGCCAAACGCTTCAGGCTTTTTATAACCCAGAAAAAGTACTAAAAGATTTATTACGAATAGGGAAATCAGTAATTGTATCAATTCCTAATTTTGGATATTGGAAAGTTCGAACAAGCTTGTTATTTTTCGGAAAAATGCCTGTAACTAAAACTTTACCAAATTATTGGTACAACACACCTAACCTGCATATGTGTTCAATTAAGGACCTATTCAATTTTTGTGAAAGCAAAAATATTAAAATTAACAAAGTGGTTGGTATTAATGGGGACAAAACATCTGAAATTAAAAAAAGTAACCTTGAGATAAAAAATCTTTTTTCTAAACTAGGGATATTTTTGATAGGCTAATGTTGAATATAAAAATAATTCCTTGTTTAGACGATAATTATTCTTACCTCTTACATGATAAAATAACAAATACTGTAACAATAATTGATCCATCAGATTTTAATACGTGTGACCGTACAATAAAAAAAAGTTTTAAAAAATTAGATTATATTTTAAATACCCATCACCATTTTGATCACGTTGGCGGAAATCAAAAACTTAAGAAGAAGTACAATTCAAAAATTTTAGGGTTTGAAAAAGATAAAGAACGTATCCCCGGCATTGATAGCACCTTAAGTGAAAATCAGAATATTAAAATTGGAAGCACAACCTTTGAAATAATTTTTATACCTGGACATACAAGTGGGCATATTGCTTTTTACTCAAAAATTGAAAAAATTATTTTTACAGGTGATACGCTTTTCTCTTTGGGTTGTGGTAAAGTTTTTGAAGGAACCAATAACCAAATGCTTAATTCTTTAAATAAATTTAAAAATTTACCTAGTGATACAAAAATTTACTGCGGTCACGAATATACCAAAAAAAACTTAGAATTTTGTCTTAAATATGAACCTAATAATGAGTATCTTAAAAAAAAGAAAGATTGGATAGATTTAAAACTAAGATCAGAATCTCCCACTGTGCCAGTGTCTATTGAAGATGAGTTGAAAATGAATATTTTTTTGAGATGCAATGAACAATCAGTTAAAAAGGCATTAAATTTAGACAATTCTTCTGAGCAAGAAATTTTTGTTAAATTACGTAGTTTAAAAGATAATTTTTAGCCTCAATGATCTTGACTTGATAATTCTGCAAGCTATATTGCCCTACATTATAAAAAAGGTTATTTATGTCATTTGCAATTATAGAAACAGGCGGAAAACAGTACAAAGTTTCTGCAAGTAAAATACTAGAAGTAGAAAAGTTAGACGCTGAAGTGGGTAAAACTATCAAGTTCAAAAATGTTTTACTCCTGAATGATAATAAAAATACTGAAGTAGGAAATCCAAATATCGACGGGGCTACCGTGGAAGCGATGCTTTTAGAAAATGTTAAAGATAGGACAGTCTTAATTTTTCATAAAAGAAGGAGAAAGCATTCGAGAAAAAAAAATGGACATAGACAACGACATTCAAAAATACAAATAACAAAAATAATGTCTAAAGATGGTAAGATCATAGATGAAGCTAAAATACCTGTGGCAAAAAAAAATGTTGAAAAAAAAAGTATCGAAAAAAAAACTGATAATAAAAAGATTGTAAAAAAATAGGAATTTAAATGGCAACAAAAAAAGCAGGCGGATCGTCAAAAAATGGCCGAGACAGTAAAGGTAGGCGTTTAGGTGTTAAAAAGTATGGTGATCAAATAGTTATTCCTGGTAATATAATTGTAAGACAAAGAGGGACTAAAATCCATCCTGGAGAAAACGTTGGAATGGGTAAAGACCATACAATTTTTTCTATTGTAAAAGGGAAAGTTAAATTTAAAAAATCGAAATTAAACAGAACTTTTGTTTCTGTAATCCCAAATTAGTCCTGTAAATAACATTAGTTATTTATAATATACCTAAAATGAAATTTTTAGATCAAGCTAAAATCTATATTAAAGCAGGAAATGGTGGCTCAGGTTCAGCACACTTTAGAAGAGAAAAATTTGTTGAATATGGAGGTCCAGATGGTGGTGATGGCGGTAACGGTGGTTCAATTATTATCGTAGCAGATCGTAATTTAAATACTTTAATAGATTTTAGATACGCACAGCATTTTAGAGCAGAGCATGGTCTAGCAGGTAGTAAAAGAAATAGAACTGGCGCTAATGGAAAAGATTTGGTTCTCAAGGTTCCGGTGGGCACTCAAGTATATGAAGAGGACAACAACACACTCATCTATGATTTTACAAAAAATAAAGAAAAATATTTAGTAGCAGCGGGTGGTAATCGTGGCCTAGGAAATGTTAGATTTAAAAGTTCAACTAATCGTGCTCCCAAAAAAAAGACACCTGGAAAACTTGGTGAAGAATTTTGGATTTGGTTCCAGTTAAAAGTAATTGCAGACATAGGCATAATAGGCCAACCTAATGCGGGGAAATCAAGTTTACTGGCTGCTCTAACAAAAGCAAAACCCAAAATTGCTAACTATCCATTTACCACGTTAAATCCAAATTTAGGAGTTACCTATTACGATGGAAAAGAAGTGACTTTAGCAGATATACCTGGATTAGTTGAAGGTGCTCATAAAGGTGTTGGTTTGGGAGATAAATTTTTACGCCACATAGAAAGATGTAAAGTTTTATTACATTTAATTGATTTAACTGAAGAAAATTTAGCTAATATTTACAAAAAAATTAAACTTGAACTATTTGCTTATGATAAAAGTTTAGTTGAAAAAAAAGAAATAATTTTTTTTAATAAATCAGATTTATTAAGAAAAGAGGATATTGAAAAAAAATTAAAAGAATTTAAAAGTAAAATAAAAAAAAAATATGAAGTTATTTCTGTGTTTTCAAATGAAGATGTTCAAAAAATCAAAAAAATATTGATAAAAAATGTTAATTAAAAACTCAAAAAAAATTGTTATAAAATTAGGGTCTTCTACTGTTGTGGATGGAAAGGGAAAATTTAAAAGAGCATGGGTCACCAGCTTAATTAAGGATATAAAAAAATATAAAGGGAAACGTGATTTTGTAATTGTTTCTTCTGGTGCGATAGCATTGGGACAAAATTACCTAAAAATAAAAATAAAAAAAATTAAGCTAGAGATGAGTCAGGCTATTGCCGCGATTGGTCAAATTCATCTAGCTGGTGAATTTCAAAAATTATTCGATAAAAATAAAATTAAAACAGGTCAAATACTGATAAGTCCAGATGATACGGAACAACGAAGAAGAGCATTAAATATTAGAAGAACATTTGATAATTTATTTAAATTAAAAGCGATACCTATTGTTAATGAAAATGATACTACGGCAACTGCAGAAATTAGATATGGAGATAATGATAGATTGGCAGCAAGAGTTGCTCAAATTATCGGCGCTGATACTTTGATTATTTTTTCAGATGTAGATGGGCTTTACGATAGAGCTAATAAGAAGAAGATTATTAAAAATGTCATTAAAATTGACTCAAGTATAAAAGCTTTGATAGATAATAAAAAAAATTTATATGGCTCAGGTGGGATTGCCACAAAATTAGATGCGGCTAGAATTTGTATAAATGCTGGTTGTCATATGTTTATTGCAAATGGGAAAAAAGAAAACCCAATTAATAATATGATAGAAAGCAAACTTTATACCCACTTTATTCCAAGAATTTCAAGTTTAGATGCTAGAAAAAAATGGATCATTAGTTCTCTTAGCTCTTCAGGTAAAATATATATTGATCAAGGGGCTGCTCGGGCATTAAATAATGGTAAAAGCTTATTGGCAGCAGGCATAATTAAAATAGATGGCGTTTTTGAAAAAGGTGAAAATGTTTTAGTAGTAAATGAAAATAACAAAAGTCTTGCTAGAGGCTTGTCATCATTCTCCTCATCAGAAATTAATAAAATAAAAGGGAAACAAAGCAAAGAAATAGAAATCATTTTAGGATATTTAAGTAAATCAGAAGTAATACATAAAGATGATATGGTTAAACTATAATTATGCGCTATTTAAAAAAAATAGGTTTGAATGCTAAAAGAGCTTTTGAAGAATTAAAATCTGTAAAACACAATAAAATAAAATTAGTTTTAAACGATTATAACACTGCTATTTTAAAAAATAAAAAAAAAATATTTCGAGAAAATCTTAAAGATGTAAAAAACGTAAAAAGAAAACATCTTATTGATAGATTAATTCTAGATGAAAAAAGTATTGATAGCATTAGAAATTCAATTAATGAAATAGCTAAATTTAAAGACCCAATAGGAAAAGTTTTAGAAAGATGGCAAAGACCGAATAAACTCACAATTAAAAAAGTTACTACTCCTATAGGAATAATAGGAGTTATTTATGAAAGCAGGCCAAATGTAACTGCTGATGTAGCGGCTTTGTGTTTTAAATCAGGAAACTGTTCAATTTTAAGAGGTGGTACAGAAGCTTTTAACTCTAATAGATTGTTAGCAAACCTTTTTCGGGAATCGTTAATTAAAAATGGTATCAATAAAAATTGCGTCCAGTTTATTGAAAAAAAAGAAAGAAAAATAGTAGATTTACTTCTATCTAAAATGAACAAGTATATTGATGTGATTGTTCCAAGAGGAGGCAAAGGATTAGTGGACAAAGTACAAAAAATTTCTAATGTACATGTTATAGGTCACCTGGAAGGGTTATGCCATATTTATGTAGATGAAAGTTCAAATCTAAATATGGCTAAAAAAATTATCATTAATGCTAAAATGCGAAGGACAACTATTTGTGGAGCAGTGGAAACTTTGCTAATCAATGAAAAAATTTTAAATACGCATGCAAAAGAAATAGTTAACTCTTTAATTAATTCTAGTTGTGAAGTACGTGTTGATAAAAAAATTAATAAACTTTTTAATAATGAATTAAAAAGTGCAAAAGAAATTGATTGGAAAACAGAATATTTAGATGCAAAAATTTCTATAAAAACTGTAAAAGATGTAAAAGAAGCTATTAACCATATTCTAAAGTATGGCACCATGCATACTGATAGCATAATCACTGACAATAAAAAAAATGCTACAATATTTCTTAATGGGGTCAATAGTTCTATAGCAATGCATAACGTTTCAACTCAATTTGCAGATGGTGGTGAATTTGGATTTGGAGGTGAAATTGGGATTTCTACCAATAAACTTCCTCCAAGGGGACCTGTTGGAATTAATCAACTAACATCTTATAAATACCTTGTTTCTGGGAAAGGAATTACAAGACCATAATTAATGTTGAAGCCTAGTAGAAAAGCAATTGGAATTTTTGGAGGTAGTTTTGATCCTCCGCACAAGGGTCATATTGAAATTTCTAAAATAAGTTTAAAAAAAATAAAACTTAAAAATGTTTATTGGGTTATTACTAAAAAAAATCCCTTCAAAAATAAAAGTTTTTTTTCGCTTGAACAAAGAATACGCAAGTCCAAAAAAGCTTTAGAAAAATTTAAGAATATAAACGTCATCTATTTAGAAGATAAAATTAGGTCATCTCGGATGATTAAAGTAATTAACCATTTAAGGAAAGTAAAGAAGCAAAATGATTTATATCTAATTTTGGGATCAGATAACCTTTTAAACTTTCATAGGTGGACAAGTTGGAAAAAGATAGTTAAATTAGCAAAATTAGTGGTATTTTCTAGAAGAGGGTATGATAAAAAAGCTAAAAAATCTATTGTAGTGAAACATCTTAATAAAAAAAATATCATCTTTATAAACAACAATTTAATTGATATTTCATCATCAAATATTAAAAAAGATTATCAAAAAAATTCTTAATGGAAATAACTGAAATGAAGAAAAATATAGAAAAAATTTTAGACGACAATAAAGCTCTAAATATTACCTCTATTGATCTAAAGAACAAATCTTATATAGCTGATTATATGATTATTGCATCAGGCACATCTTCTAGACACTTACAGGCGTTGTCAGAAATTCTTGTTACAGAACTAAAAAAAATTGGTTTGAATGGTTGTCGAATTGAAGGGCGAGATAGTAGTGAATGGAAATTAGTCGATGCAATTGATATTATAATCCATATTTTTCATCCAAAAAAAAGAGAGTTTTATGATTTGGAAAAAATGTGGTCAGAAGAAATTCCTAAAGAAAAAGCTATGATATGAAAAAAATTATTTTTCTTATATTAATTTTTAATTTATATTTTTCTCACTCTTTTTCCAATAATGAGCTTTATGAAAAAATCGACTTATTTGGTGAAGTTTTAGAAAAAATAAAAAAAGATTATGTGGATGAAGTTAATCAATCTGAAATGATGGAATCTGCTATAAAAGGTGTGTTACAGTCACTTGATCCCTACTCAGCTTACATGACTCCTTCTTTATTTAAAGAGATGCAAACTGACACTCGTGGTCAATTTGGGGGATTAGGAATTGAAATAGGAATGGAGTCTGGAGTAGTAAAAGTAATATCTCCAATTGATGACACGCCTGCAGCAAACGCTGGAATAAAATCTGGAGACTACATAGTAAAAATATCTGATGAACAGGTCCAAGGGAAATCTTTGATGGAAGCAGTTAAATTAATGAGAGGACCTGTGGGAACTTCTATAAAATTAACAGTGAGAAGAAAAAATGTAAAAAAGACTTTAGAATTTAATGTCACAAGAGAAATAATAGAGGTAAAATCAGTTAATTCAGAAATTTTAGGTAAAAATAACGATTTAGTCTACATAAGACTCAAATCATTTAATGAAAACAGTGATGAACAATTCCTAGATACAGTTAAAAAGTTTGAAAAAAATTCTAAGATAAAAGGATATATTTTAGATTTGAGAAATAACCCTGGTGGTTTATTAACAAAGGCAATCAATATTACAGATTTTTTCTTAGATGATGGTGAAATAGTTTCAACAAAAGGACGTAAGGCGTCCGAAACAAGAAAGTTTTTTGCAAGAAAAGGTGATGCAATAAACGGTAAGCCAATAATAGTCTTAATTAACAATGGTTCTGCCTCTGCTTCTGAAATATTTGCCGGTGCGTTAAAAGATCATAAAAGAGCAATTATTTTAGGTGAAAACTCTTATGGCAAAGGATCGGTTCAATCAATAATTCCTTTACGAAACGGCGGGGGAATGAGATTAACAATTTCAAAATATTATTTGCCGTCAGGAAATTCTATATCGGAAGTGGGCGTAACTCCTGATATAGTTGTTGAAGAAGCTGGTGAAAATTTCAAGATTAAGTCAGAAAATGATAACCAACTAAACTACGCGTTAAGATTATTTAACTCATAATCAATGCAAAATAAAATACTTCCTCTGAGAGTCGGTGTTGGTGCTATTGTTTTAAATAATGAAAATAAAGTTTTTGTTGGAAAACGTAAAGATAACCCTATCGATAAATGGCAAATGCCACAAGGAGGTGTAGATAAAAACGAAGCTTATCTAAGTGCGTTGAAAAGAGAATTATATGAAGAAACAAGTATTAAAAATATTAAAGTTTTAAAAGAATTTGACGATTGGCTTGAGTATGAGCTACCAGAAGAGCTGTTGGGAATTATTTGGAAAGGTAAATTTAGAGGACAAAAACAAAAGTGGTTTATAACTAGATTTATAGGGGATGAAAGTGAAATCAATGTTAATACAGATTATCCTGAATTTATAGAGTGGAAATGGATAGAAATAAATGAACTTCCAAACGTGATTGTAGATTTTAAAAAAAAAGTTTATTTAGAAATATTACTAGAATTAAAAAAATTTATCGATTAATTTCTCTTAACGTATCAATTTTGTGTGAAAGTGCATATTTTTCTTTATCACTAATTTCGTTATTGTCCATTTTTTCTAGGCAATTTTTTATAATCATATCAATAGAACTTTTATCAAGATCACGCAGAATTTTTACAGTTGAGGATAATATTAGTAAATTATTATTTGCAAATTCTACTGTGCCTTCTTCAACAAAAAAAAAAATTTCTTCACTGCTTTGTTTAATAACTATTAAACCAGGTCTTAAAAATGTAATTAAAGGTATATGATCTTTTAATATTCCCATTTGTCCTTCATATGCTGGGATTATTACTTCTATAGTTTCAGATTTTATAATTGATTTATCGGGGCTAATGATCTCAACTACAAAATTTTCTGACATTATTTTTTGGTATCTTTAGATATTTTTTCTGCTTTTTCTAAAACTTCTTCTATTCCACCAACCATATAAAAAGCTGCTTCGGGCAAATGATCATACTCACCTTTGCAAATTGCATCGAATCCTTTAATTGTTGAGTCTAAATCTACAAGTTTTCCAGGAGAACCTGTAAATACTTCAGCAACAAAGAATGGTTGAGATAAGAATCTTTGAATTTTTCTTGCCCGTGCTACTGTTAATTTATCATCTTCTGAGAGCTCATCCATTCCAAGAATAGCAATTATATCCTGCAAAGACTTATAGGCCTGCAAAAATTTTTGGACTTCTCTTGCCACCCTATAGTGTTCTTCCCCAACAACTCTAGGGTCCAAAATTCTAGAAGTAGAGTCTAGTGGATCGACTGCGGGATAAATTCCTATTTCCGCTATTTGTCTTGATAATACAGTTGTTGCATCTAAATGCGCAAAAGAAGTTGCGGGTGCTGGATCTGTCAAATCATCCGCTGGAACATAGATTGCCTGCACAGATGTGATTGAACCTTTGTCTGTTGATGTAATTCTCTCTTGAAGATTTCCCATATCTGTTGCTAGTGTTGGTTGGTACCCTACTGCAGATGGAATTCTTCCTAATAATGCTGATACTTCTGATCCTGCTTGAGTAAATCTAAAAATATTATCAACAAAAAAAAGTACATCTTGACCTTCTTTATCTCTAAAATATTCTGCGACAGTCAAGCCTGTAAGGGCAACTCTTGCTCTTGCTCCAGGAGGCTCATTCATTTGTCCATAAACCAAAGCAGCTTTTGAACCCTTTCCATCAGTTTTGATTACTCCGGACTCTATCATTTCATGGTACAAGTCATTTCCTTCTCTTGTTCTTTCGCCAACACCCGCAAATACGGAAAAGCCTCCATGTGCCTTAGCAATATTATTAATTAATTCCATTATAGTAACGGTTTTACCTACACCCGCTCCACCAAATAATCCTATTTTTCCACCTTTTGCATACGGCGCCAATAGATCGATAACCTTAATTCCTGTAACTAATTGTTCAGTTTCTGTCGATTGATCTGTAAATTTTGGTGCTTGTCTATGAATAGGCCACTTTTCTTTTGTTTTTACTTCTCCTTTTTCATCTATAGGTTCTCCAATTACATTCATTATTCTTCCTAATGTTTCTGGTCCAACAGGAACACTTATTGGAGCTCCAGTATTTATAACTTCATCTCCTCTTTTTAATCCTTCTGTAGCATCCATAGCAATTGTTCTGACAGCATTTTCTCCAAGATGTTGTGCAACTTCTAGAATAAGTTTATTTCCATTATTGTTTACTTCTAATGCCGTATAAATTTCTGGTAGATCATTTTCGAAACTTACATCTACTACTGCTCCAATAATCTGAGTTATTTTACCTTTTGTATTCATAATTATAGACTTTCCGCTCCCGATATAATTTCAATTAATTCTTTGGTTATTGATGCTTGCCTGCTTCGATTGTAATTGATAGTAAGTTTGTCAACTAAGTCGCCTGCGTTTCGGGTCGCGTTGTCCATAGCAGTCATTCTTGAACCTTGCTCGCTTGCTGAATTTTCAAGAAAAGCTTTGAAAACCTGGGTTGAAATATTTTTTGGTAATAAATCTTCTAAAATTTCATCTTCATCTGGCTCAAACTCATAAGAAATTTCCTCTTCTTCTTTGTTGTTTGATTCTAATTTATCAGTTGGAATTATTTGTTGCGCTTGAGGTATTTGAGTTATCACATTTTTGAAATTGCTATAAAAAAGAATGCATTTATCAAATTCTTTTTTGTTAAATAAATTTATAATTTCTTTACCAACAATTTCTGCTTCATTAAAACTTATAATTTTTTTTTCTTTAAAACTAATTTTTTTAATAATATATTTTTCATACTCTCTCTTTATCTGATCTAGTCCTTTCGAACCTACTGTGATTATCTTTAATTCCTTTCCCTCATTTAATAATTTTTTGAAATTTTTTTTTGCCAATCTACATATATTTGAATTGAAACCTCCACATAGTCCTCGATCTGCAGTCAAGACAACACACAAATAAGTTTTGTCTTGACCTGTTCCAACCATAAGTTTTGGTGCATTCTCTGGATCGTTAATTGACTTAGTTAAATTTAAAACTATATTTTGCATTTTTTGACTGTATGGTCTTCCTTTTTCAGCATTTTCTTGAGCTTTCCTTAATTTAGCGGCAGCAACCATTTTCATAGCTTTAGTAATTTTTTGTGTTGATTTAACACTTTTAATTCTTTTTTTTAAATCATCTAAAGTTGGCATTATTATTTGTTTTCTTTTTTATATTCATCAATTATTTGAGCTAAATTTTTTTCTGTATCTTCTTCTAATTTTCCAGATGATTGTATTGATTCTAAAATTTCAGGTTTATCTGACTTAATTTTATCAATTATATCTTTTTCGAATTTTTTAATTTTATTTAAACTTACATCATCTAAAAATCCTTTTACCCCGGTAAAAACTGAAATTACTTGCTCAGCTACCGTCATGGGAGAATATTGATCTTGTTTTAAAAGCTCAGTTAATTTTGCACCTCGATTTAAAAGCTGCTGGGTTGAAGCATCAAGGTCAGATCCAAATTGAGCGAATGCTGCCATTTCTCTGTATTGAGCAAGTTCTAATTTAATTGATCCCGCTACTTTCTTCATTGCTTTAGTTTGAGCAGCTGAACCTACTCTAGAAACTGACAAACCAACGTTTACTGCTGGTCGTATGCCCTGATTAAAAAGTTCTGTCTCTAAAAAAATCTGGCCATCAGTAATAGATATTACATTAGTTGGTATGTAAGCCGATACATCGCCAGCCTGCGTTTCTATTATGGGCAAAGCTGTCAAAGATCCTCCGCCATTTTTGTCACTTAACTTTGCTGCTCTTTCAAGTAATCTGCTGTGCAAATAAAATACATCTCCGGGGTACGCTTCCCGTCCAGGAGGTCTTCTTAATAATAGTGACATTTGTCTATAGGCTACGGCTTGTTTTGACAAGTCATCGTAAATAATTAAGGCATGCATCCCATTGTCTCTAAAATATTCTCCGATTGTGCATCCTGTGTACGGAGCCAAGAATTGCAAGGGTGCTGCATCAGAAGCTGTAGCCGCCACTATTGTAGTATATTTTAAAGCTCCTGCTTCTTCCAATGTCTTTGTAATTTGAGCGACGGTAGACCGTTTCTGTCCGATAGCAACATAAACACAGTATAATTTTTTCTTCTCATCATTTGATTCATTAATTTTTTTTTGATTAATTATTGCATCTATAGCGACAGCTGTTTTTCCTGTTTGTCTATCTCCAATTATTAATTCTCTTTGTCCTCTACCAATTGGAATAAGTGTATCGATTGATTTTAATCCAGTTTGCATTGGTTCACTGACTGATTGTCTTGGTATAATACCAGGTGCTTTTACCTCAACTCTTTTTCTTTGTACTTTTGATGATAACGCTCCCTTACCATCAATAGGATTGCCAAGCCCATCGACGACTCTTCCAAGTAATTCTTTACCGACTGGGGCGTCTACAATTGAATTAGTTCTTTTAACAGTGTCACCTTCTTTGATTCTCCTGTCGTCTCCGAAAATTACAATTCCCACATTGTCGTTTTCCAAATTTAAAGCCATACCTTTGGATCCATCTTCAAACTCTACCATTTCTCCAGCTTGAACATTGTCTAGGCCATATACGCGTGCAATACCATCCCCAACGGATAATACCTTCCCAATTTCTGACACCTCAGCTTTATCACCAAAGTTTTTAATTTGCTCTTTTAATAGTTTTGTCACTTCTGAAGGGTTAATAGGCATTTTAATTTTCTAACATTAATTGTTCATATTTTTTTAATTTATTTTTGATGCATGAGTCAACCATGAAACTTCCAAGTTGAATTTTCACTCCACCAATTAAACTTTCATCTACACTATAATCAAATTTGATTTTTGAACCCACTGAATGAGAAAATTGTGAGCTTATTTCATTCAATTCTTCTTTAGATAAAATTTTAGATGAGATTAACGAGGCTTTCAACTCACCTCTTTTTTGAGAGCATAATTTCAGAAAAAAAATTATAATTTTCTTAACAAAAAAAATTCTTTTTTTCTGAACTAGTAAAGACAGAAAGTTTTTCAAAATTTTTGTAAAACTAAGATTTTTAGAAATAATATTAATTGCTTCTATTTGATCTTTATTGGATTGAGTTGGATTTTTTAAAAAATTGACAAATTCAGAACTAGAATCATAAACATTCAAAAAATCAATTAGATTATTTTCAATTTTTTCTAATTCAGAACTTTCACGTGCTACTTCGTAAAGTGCACGAGCGTACCTTTCGGAAGTTTCAGTTGAAAATAATTTGTTTGTGCTCATGAAATTGCAGTAAAATAAAGAGTTCTAGTATCATAAGAAAATATCATGATCAAGTTGCCAAATCACAAATTATGTAAAATTAACTGGATCAACATCAACCGTGAGTTTAATTTTTGACGAAATTTTGAGATTTTCGAGCAGATTCGCTATCTTTTTTTGGAGTAATTCAGAATTATTGAACCTAAGCAGTAGTCTAGACCTAAAATTTCTTTTTATCTTTGAAATTGGAGAATCAACTGGCCCCATTACTTCTAATTCATTTAAAATATTTAATTTATTTTTAATCTCTTGAGCACCACGGGAGCTTAATTCCTTTTTAGTTGATGAGATGATAACTGCAATTAACCTGGAAAATGGTGGAAGTTTATTTTTCTTTCTTAATACCAATTCATTTTCAAGAAATTTTTCTGCGTTATTTGTAATTACATTGTTCAACGTCACGTCCTCTGGAGCAAGTGTTTGATAAATAATCAAGGACTTATTACTAAATCTGCCGGCTCTTCCGCTTAACTGATGAAAAAGTTGAATATTCTTTTCTGTTGTTCTTAAATCATATCCTCTTCCAGAAAAATCTGCGTCAACAACAACAATACAATTTAATTTTGGAAAGTTAAAGCCTTTTGAAATCATCTGCGTTCCTACCAATATATCGATTTCATTTTTACTAATCTTATCAAAAAAAATATCTGTTTTTTTTTTGTTTTTCATAAAATCGCTAGAAAAAATTCTTATTTCATTTTTTGGAAAAATTATTTTAATTTCATCAAAGATTTTTTCTACGCCAGGTCCATACATTATAAAATCGCAGAACTTGTCTGAATTGCATTTTCTTTCAATATTTTTTTTATAACCGCAATGATGACAAACTGCTTTTTTTATCAAATTATGAAATGTTAGATAAATTGAACAATCCGGACACACTTGTTTGTACCCACAAATTTTGCAAATTAAGTAAGGAGCATAACCGCGACGATTAATAAAAAATAATATTTGTTCTCTTTTTTTTAAGAAACTTTTAACCATACTGATAGTTTCGTTTGCAATATATTTATTTTTTATTTTATTTAAATTTAAATTAACAATTTTTGTTTCTGGTAAAGGATAATTATTGTATCTTTTAATTATTTTAACATGTCTGTATTTATTATTTTTTATGTTGTTGTAGGTCTCTACTGAAGGTATCGAAGTGACTAGATGAATTGGAATATTTTCAAATGAAGCTCGTGAAATTGCCATATCTCTTGCATTGTAAATTGTTCCATCATCTTGTTTGTAAGAAGAATCATGCTCTTCATCTACAATAATTAAACCCAATTTTTTGAAAGGTAGTAGTAAAGCTGACCTTGCTCCTATTATCAATTTTATTTTTTTATTTACAATTCCTTGCCAAATAATTCTTTTATTTTTAGGTGTAATTTTTGAGTGCCATACCGCTGGTTCAAAACCAAAAAATTCTTCGAATCTTATTTTAAACTGATTAGTTAAAAATATTTCTGGTAATAAAACTAATGCTTGTTTATTTTCTAATATGACCTTTTTTATTCTTTCAAAATAGACTAAAGTTTTTCCTGATCCGGTTATTCCCTGTAAAACTGAGACATTAAAATTTAAACTTTTTTTTTCTAAGTAATTTAGGGCATTTTTCTGTTCTTGATTTAATTTATATTTTTTACTTCTTATATTCTTTTTTTTAATGTCTTCTTTGTTTTCTTTAAAATAATTTTCACTTCCCCCAATACACATTTTTAAAACTAAACCTTTGGGGACCATGTTATACATCGAGAACCACTCAATAAATTTAATTAATTTTTTATCTAACCTATAATTTTCAATTTTTCTTTTAATATCTTTAATTTTAATTTTTTTATCCGTTGTGCCTTCACCGCTCCATATGACGCCGATTACTCTTTTTATTCCAAAAGGAACTTCTACAATATCCCCTATTTCATATTTTTTTTTTTGATCGTGCGAGTAAGTAAACGGGAAATTAAATATTTTAGGTAGTAAAACTTGCACTTTCATAGCCGAATAGTAGATGAAATTATTTTAATTAAAAATGAATTGGTCTTTTATCAACAGCCAATGCGGCTTCTTTGATTGCCTCGCTGTGTGTAGGATGGGCATGACAAGTACGGGCAATATCTTCTGCGCTAGCACCAAATTCCATTGCTAATGCCATTTCAGCAATCATATCGCCACTATGAGGGCCTATGATGTGTACACCTAAAATTTTATCAGTATTGCTGTCGGCTAATATTTTAACAAACCCTTCTGTTTCATTGTTTACCTTGGCTCTAGAGTTTGCAATGAAAGGAAATTTACCTACCTTATATTCTTTTTTTTCATTTTTGAGTTGTTCTTCAGTTTTTCCCACAGTTGCAACTTCGGGTGAGGTGTAAATGACACCAGGAATTACATCGTAATTAACATGCCCTGCTTGTCCTGCTATTATCTCAGCTACGGCTATACCTTCTTCTTCTGCCTTGTGCGCTAACATGGGGCCTTTAATAACATCACCTATTGCATAAATATTTTTTAATGATGTTTGTAATTTTTCATTTACCTCGATTCTTCCTTTTGAATCTTTTTTTATTCCTATTTTTGTGAGATTAAGTCCTTCAGTGTACGGCTTTCTTCCTACGGAGACTAATACCTTATCACATTCTACTCTTTCTCTTGATGCTGTTGTATTGTTTGTATAATCGACAACAACTTTATCTTTTTCATTTATAACAGCAGTTACTTTATTATTTAATTTAAATTGTATTCCTTGTTTGATTAATATTTTCTTAAATTCATTTGAAATTTCTCTATCCATTCCGGGTGTTATAAAATCTAAATATTCAATTACAGTTACATTTGATCCCAATCTTGACCAGACCGATCCCATTTCAAGCCCTATATAACCACCGCCGATAACAATGAGGTCTTTTGGAACTTTGGAAAAAGACAGGGCTCCAGTTGAAGATACTATATTTTTTTCATCTATTTCTATTCCGGGTAAAGATGTTGGTGATGAACCTGTGGCTATTACAATATTTTTTGCTGCATAAGACTGTCTTTTTTCATTTTCATAAACTACAACATTATTTTTGGAGAAAAGAACCCCTTTGCCTTTAAGATAAGTTACCTTGTTTTTTTTTAAAAGAAATTCTACGCCTTTAGTTAAAACTTGTACTGATTTTTCTTTATTAGACATCATTTTATTTATATTTAATTTGATATCAGAAATCTCTATACCTTGATTACTAAAATCTTTTTTTGCTTTGTGGTAGTTTTCTGAAAGATTTAATAAACTCTTTGATGGTATACATCCCACATTCAAACATGTACCACCTAATGAACCTCTTGACTCTACGCATGCAGTTTTAAGTCCTAGTTGTGCCGCTCTAATAGCGCAAACATATCCTCCAGGACCCCCGCCAATTACAATAACATCAAAATTATTTTCCATTATTATATATTAAGGAAAAGTCTCTTAGGTTGCTCCAAAGACTCTTTGACTATTTTTAAAAACGACACTGCTTCTTTGCCGTCAATTATTCTATGGTCATAAGATAAAGCTAAGTACATTATAGGCCTAACCTCGACTTGCCCGTCTACAACAACTGGTCTTTGGACAATATTATGCATTCCTAAAACAGCCGATTGTGGAGGGTTTAGTATTGGTGTTGATAGCATTGATCCGTATATTCCACCATTTGTAATAGTAAAAGTGCCTCCTTGTAAATCATCTATAGTAATTTTGCCATCGCGTGCCTTCTCTCCAAGATTTCCAATATTTTTTTCTATATCTGAAAATGACATTTCATCCGTTTCTGTCAAAACTGGAACTACTAAGCCTCTATCTGTTCCAACGGCAATACTTATATTATAATAATTTTTATAAACTATTTCATCGCCTTGAATTTCGGCGTTTATTACAGGATAATTTTTTAATCCTATTACACATGCTTTTACAAAAAACGACATGAACCCAAGTTTTACATTGTATTTATTTTGAAATTCTTCTTTATGCTGATTTCGCATTGAAATTATTTCGCTCATATCAACTTCGTTAAAAGTAGTTAACATTGCTGCATTTTCTTGTGCTTCTTTTAATCTTTTAGCAATAGTCAACCTTAGTCTTGTCATTTTTATTCTTTCTTCAGGACCGTGTTTTATTTTTCTTATAGATGGAGGTGGTTTAGATCCCATTAAACTCATTATATCCTCTTTTAAAATAACACCATTTTTTCCAGAGCCTTCTATATTGCTTAAATCTACTTTCGCTTCTATTGCCATTTTTCTCGCCGCGGGAGAAACTGATGCGCTTTCATTTTTTAACTTAGGGTCTTCTTTAATTATTTTTTCCTCATGTACGTTTTCTAATATTAATGGTTCTTCTTGCTCAATTTTTTTAGAACGTGGCTTAAGTTCTTCTTCGAAAATTTTAAAGTTTTCTTCTTCAAGTTTTTTTTCAGTTAAAGTTTCCTTTTCAGGAGGTAAGTAATCTTTTACTTCTTTTAGGTTTTTTGAATTATTTTTAATTGAATCGTTTATCGTGCCAAGCAAGGCTCCCACATTAACTGTTTCTCCTTCTTTTACTGATATATTTTCCAAAAAACCAGTGGATGGAGCTGGCACCTCCACGTTAACTTTGTCAGTTTCTAATTCAACAACGGGTTCATCCGCAGATACGCTCTCTCCTTGTGTCTTCAGCCATTTTGAAACCGTCGCTTCAGTAACCGACTCTCCTAGTGTGGGAACTATAATTTTTTCTAACATTTAATTTCTAAGTATCTTTTCTAATATTTCTTTTTGTTGTGCAAGATGTTTATTCAAATTTCCGGTCGCAGTTGATGAAGATGCTTTCCGCCCAACATATTTTACTGTATCGCCCTCAAAATCTATTATTTCTAAGGTTCTATCAATATAATTTCTCACTGTATTCCAGGCGCCCATATTTTTAGGCTCTTCCTGGCACCAAATAAATTTTGCCTTTTCATACCTTTTAAGGAGATTTGCTAAAGTTTTGGCCGGAAATGGATATAATTGTTCGATGCGGATAAAAACAACGCTATCATTTTTAATACTTTCTCTAGCTTCAATTAAATCATAATAGATTTTTCCAGAACACATAACAACTTTTTTAATTTTATTATTTTTTTTAAGTTCTATTAACCCGCTATTTTTTTGATAAGAATCATCCTCTAAAACTCTATGAAATGATTTTGTAGCTGTAAATTCATTTAAATTTGAAACACACCGCTTATGCCTTAATAGTGATTTAGGTGTCATCACTATTAATGGTTTTCTAAAATCTCTATGCATCTGTCTTCGTAGTGCGTGAAAATAATTAGAGGGGGTGGTGCAATTTACAACTTGAATATTTTCACCTGCACATAATTGTAAAAACCTTTCAAGTCTAGCAGATGAATGTTCTGGTCCTTGTCCTTCATAACCGTGTGGTAGCAACATTACAAGTCCGCTTGCTCTTCCCCATTTAGCTTCACCCGAAGTAATAAATTGATCGATAATTATTTGAGCTCCATTAGCAAAATCACCAAATTGTGCTTCCCATAAAACTAAAGTCTCCGGTTCTGATACGGAGTAACCAAATTCAAAACCTAAAACAGCTAATTCAGAAAGTAATGTATCAATTACTTCAAATTTTTTTTGATTACTCGTAATATTGTTTAGTGGTATATACCTATCGTGATCATCTTGATTTCTTAATACTGCATGCCTCTGGCTAAAAGTGCCACGTCCTGAATCTTGTCCTGACAATCTAACTGAGAAGCCCTCTGTCAACAAAGTACCAAAAGCCAAATTTTCTGCTGTAGACCAATCAATTGGATTATTTTTTTCAAATGCCTGGTACCTTAAATTAAATATTCTCTTTAAAGTTTTATGTACAATAAAGTTTTTTGGGATGGATGAAATTTTTTTTCCAACTTCTAATAGCTTTTCTTTATTAACGCCACTTACACCTCTTTTGTCTTTACCTAGACCTGGTTTAAATCTTGACCAAGCACCATCAAACCATTTGAGCTCTGACTTGTAATTTTTTGATGTCTGAAATTCTTTTTCTAAATATGATTTAAAATCATTCTTATTTTTTTCTAACTCATCCATTGAAGTAAGCTTTTCATTGCTAAGTTTGTTTCCGTAAATTTTTAATATAGATGGATGCGATTTAATTTTTTTGTACATTATAGGTTGTGTAAAAGACGGTTCATCTCCCTCATTGTGTCCGAAGCGTCTGTAGCAAACTATATCAATTACAACATCTCTATTAAATTTTTGCCTATATTCTGTAGCTATCTTTGCACAATGTACTACGGCTTCTGGATCGTCTCCATTGACGTGGAATATGGGTGCTTGAGCAATTTTTGCTACATCAGAGGGATAAGGGGAAGATCTTGCAAATCTTGGGGCAGTTGTAAAACCTATTTGATTATTAACAATTATATGAATAGTTCCACCTATATTGTGTCCAGGCAAACCAGACATTGCAAAACACTCGGCGACTATGCCTTGTCCGGCAAAAGCTGCGTCTCCATGCATTAAAACCGGAATTACTTTTTTTCTTTTAGAATCTTGATGAAAAAACTGTTTTGCTCTTACCTGCCCCAAAACAACTGGATTAACTGCTTCTAAATGTGACGGGTTATCTGTTAAACTTATATGAACTGAGTTTCCATCAAACTCTCTATTGGATGATGCTCCTAGATGATATTTTACATCTCCTTCAAAATCTTTTTTTGGAGTTACACTTTTTCCAAAAAATTCACTGAATATAGCTTTATAAGGTTTGCCCATAACATTAACTAAAACATTTAATCGACCCCTATGAGGCATTCCTATTTTTATTTCTTTAGCTCCTAAATTTCCTCCTCTTTTGATAATTTGTTCTAAAGCTGGAATTAGTGACTCAGCACCATCTAATCCAAACCTTTTAGTTCCAACAAATTTTATATGTAAATATTTCTCAAATCCCTCTGCTTGAACTATCTTATTTAAAATCGCTCTTTTTCCATTTTCAGTAAATTTTATTTTTTTTTCAGGACCTTCAATTCTATCTCTGATCCATGATTTTTCTTTAGGGTCACCCATGTGCATAAATTCATATCCAATATTTGAGCAATAAGTTTTTTTTAATATTTTTAGTATTTGATTTAAATCTGCATATTGAAGACCTAGCACACCATCTAAAAAAATCTTTCGATCATAGTCATTTATATTAAATCCATAAGTCTCAGGTTTTAACTCAGGATGTTCTTCTTTTTTTTGAAGCTGTAACGGATCTAAATTTGCTATTAAATGTCCCCTAATTCTAAAAGCTCTAATTAACATTATAGATCTGACTGAATCTTTAGTTGCTAGCTTAACCCCATCTATCTCTAGATTTGATAATACTTCTTTTTTATTTTTTTGATCCTGACTAATTGAAATTTTTTTAATATTTTTTTTTGGAGACCAGCTTGGTCCTTTTAAATTATCATAAACTAATTTTTCATCTTCACTTAAACCGTCAAAAAAAAGTTTCCAGCTTTCTGGTAATGATTTTGAGTCTGATAAGTAATCAGAGTAAAACTGATTAATAAACTCGGAGTTATTTCCAGCTAAAAAGGATGTTTTTTTATAAGTATTATTATCATTTGAAGATGACATAATTTTATTTTAACATAAATTAATGAAATTTAACCATTAAGTTTTTGCAATAGTGTTTTGCCAATATCGGCTGGTGATTTAGATATTGTTATCCCAGCAGACTTCATTATCTCTATTTTGTCCTCAGCTCCACCTTTTCCACCAGAAATTATTGCCCCCGCATGTCCCATTCTTCGTCCAGGAGGAGCTGTAAGTCCAGCTATAAAACCAACCATGGGTTTTTTAACTTTTTGTTTTTTTAAAAATTCTGCCGCTTCTTCCTCAGCTGAACCGCCAATTTCTCCAATCATAACAATAGATTTTGTCTGATCGTCTTTCAAAAAGAGTTCCAGACAATCTATAAAGTCAGTTCCATTAATAGGATCTCCTCCGATACCAATACAAGTTGATTGACCCATTCCGTTAGCTGAAGTTTGAGCAACAGCTTCATATGTTAATGTTCCAGATCTTGAAACAATTCCAACTGTGCCTTTTTTATGAATATTACCAGGCATAATACCAATTTTACATTCACCAGGTGTAATTATTCCTGGGCAATTTGGTCCTATAAGCCTTGAATTACTTTTTACTAATTCTTTTTTAACTTTTAGCATATCCATAACTGGTATGCCTTCTGTTATACATACTATTAATTCTATTTTTGCATTTATTGCCTCGATAATAGCTGTTGCTGCAAATTTTGGCGGAACATAGATCATAGAAGCATCTGCTGATGTTTGATCTTTAGCTTCCTGAACAGTGTTAAAAACTGGAAGATCTAAATGTTTTTGCCCTCCTTTTTTTGGTGTCACACCACCAACTAGTTGGGTTCCGTAAATTATTGCTTGTTCAGAATGAAAAGTTCCATGTTTGCCAGTAAACCCTTGGCAAATAACTTTCGTATTTTTGTTTACTAAAACTGACATTTATTTTATTGCCTCTACTATTTTTTTTGCTGCATCATTTAAATCAGAAGCCGATAGTATTTTTAAATTTGATTTGTCTAATATTTCTTGCCCTTCTTTAAAATTAGTTCCAGCCAATCTGACAACTAATGGTACTGACAAATTTGTTTCTTTAGCAGCATCAAGAACTCCTTGCGCAAGAATATCGCAACGCATAATCCCACCAAATATGTTTATCAAAATACCTTTTACGTTTTTGTCAGACAAAATTAATTTGAATGCAGCTGCAACTTTTTCTTTTGAAGCTCCTCCACCTACGTCCAAAAAATTGGCTGGTTCTTCTCCGTATATTTTAATTATATCCATTGTTGCCATCGCTAAACCCGCTCCATTGACCATGCACCCTATCGAACCATCCAACTTTATATAAGCTAGGTCATATTTACTTGCTTCTATTTCCGCAGGTTCTTCTTCATTAAAATCTCTTAACTTATTAATATCTTCTCTTCGAAACATTGCATTATCATCGAAATTTATTTTTGCATCTAAGCAAATTATTTTTTCTTCTCTGTTCTCTATTAATGGATTGATCTCTATAAGATTTGCATCTTTTTCTATCAATAATTTAAAAATTGATTGTAAAATTCGATCAGCTTCTATTTTTGTTTTTCATTAAAATTAAATGGTCTCAATATTTTTTCCATTTCAATTTCATTTAAATTATTTTTCAACTCAACTTTAGTTGTATGTATTTTATTTGGTGTTTCATTGGCAACTTTTTCAATGTCCATCCCTCCTTCGGAGCTGCTAATAAAGGCTATCTTTGAACTGGCTCTATCAATTAAACAGGAGAGATATAATTCTCTTTTAATATGAGAGGCTTCTTCTATATAAACTCTTTGTACTTTTTTGCCTTTTGGGCCTGTTTGATGTGTTACTAGAATTTTTCCAAACATTTTTTTTGCTTCTATTTTTGCTTCTATTAAATTTTTTACCAACTTAACGCCACCTGCTTTTCCTCTACCTCCTGCATGAATTTGTGCTTTAACAACAAAATTATCTGACTTCAATTTTTTTATTTTTTGGTCGATTTCTTCTAAAGAGAAAATAACTACGCCATTAGAAACTGGCACCCCATAATCTCTTAATAATTTTTTTGCCTGATATTCGTGAATATTCATAAATAAGTTATTATATTTTTTAGATATATAAGATAAAGTTCATTAATAAATAAAGTAATAAATAATTATTATTCAATGAAATTAGATTTTTATAAACAAAAAAATTCTATTTTACTCAGTATTTTTTATCTATTGTCTTTATTTTTAGCTTTTACATACTTGAAAGACTTTGGAGTTCATATTGAGGAGAAATTTCATAGACTAAATGGTCATTACTGGCTTAATTACATTTCTGAGTTTTTTGGGTTAGTAGATTTACAAGAAATTACTAAAGCTAAGATTGATAGTATTAATGACTACACCTTATCAGGGGTATCGTATTATAACAAATATGGTGTTGTTTTGGATGTGCCAGTAGCATTTATTGAAATTCTGTTTAATTTAGAAAATGTAAATAATATATATTATTTAAAACATTACTTAAGTTTTATTATATTTTTAATTAGCTCTTACTTTTTTTTCAAAATTTTAGAGAAAAGATACAGTAACTTTTATATAAGTTTTTTGGGGTTGTTTTTTTATGTGACTTCGCCAAGAATATTGGGTGATAGTTTTTTGTATAAAGATGTTTTGTTTTTATCTTTTTTTACCATTACTTTATTTTTTTTCCTTGAGTGTATTAATAAATTAAGTATTAAAAATTTAGTTTACTTTGCATTATTTAATGCTCTTGCAATAAATTTGAGAATATTTGCTTTTTTCATACCTTTTTTTTTTATTTTCATATTAATTATAAAAAATTTTCACTTAAAAAACATTACTGCTAACTACAAAAAATTATTTTTCTATTTTTTATCATTGGTATTTTTTACTTACATTTTCTGGCCTTATCTTTGGGAAAATCCTTTGCACAGTTTTATAGACTTATTTGCTTCATTAAAAAAAGATTTAATTAAAATTAAGATATTCTATTTTAATCAATACATTTCAAATACATTTTTACCCAGCTCTTATATAATTAATTGGATAATTATTTCTTCCCCACCTTTTCAAGTAGTTTTTTTTATACTTGGGTATATTCTTTATTCAATACGATTTTTTGGAAGATTTATAAATATTCGAAGCTCAGTAATTCATAATGACTTGTGGAGAGGTAAAAATGAGGAGATAGATTTTATTTTATTTTTTCTTCTTTTTTGTTTTTTTTTTATTTTTATATTTTCTAACGCTACTTTATACAATGGGTGGAGACTTGTTTATTTTTTTAATATTTTTATTATTTATTTTGGAATTAATTTCTTAACTTTGTCTTTTAAATTATATAGTAAAAAAAAAGTATTAAAAAATTTAATTAAGCTATCTATTCTACTCGCAGTTTTTTATAATAGTTATTCCTTAATTTCACATCACCCTTTTCAGAGTCTTTATTTTAATAGTTTATTAAGTGAAAAAACAAAGAATTCTTTTGAAGGTGATTATCACGGAATATCAGCTAAACACTTTTTTCAAGAAGTTTTAAAAATAGATAATAGAGAAAATATAAAAATTGGAATTGCATGTCACACACCTTTGCAAAGAGGATTGGAGGCATTTTCACCTAATTTAAAAAGAAGATTTGAAATTGTTGGTCAAGAATATCAATTAGCTGATTATATTTACAAAAATAATATCTCTGAAGTTAACTCTAAATTGAATAAGAAATACCATGTTCCAAAGAATTTTAGTAAGATTTATGAACTTAAAATTAATAAAATTAAAATTTATGAAATATATAAAATAGAAAGTTAATTATTATGAAATTATTTTTTTATAAGTCTCTTGTAGTTTTTTTTCTTTTTTTATTGGCATTCCACTTGTCTTTTGGATTCTTTACAAAAAAAATTAAAACCGGATTTAAATCTTTTATTTCTAAAGATAAAGCTGAAGAATTTAAGATTAAAATTAGAGAAGAAATGCAAAATGCTACGAGTAAAGAAAATTATATAAAACCTCAAGATGCTATAATTATTAATAAGTTTCTTGAAAAAATTAAATCAGATCTCAAAAAAATAGATAATTAATTTGAACATTTTTAAACACGTAATTTTAATACCCGTTTATAATGATTGGAAGTCACTAAATAAATTATTAGCTCAAATTGACGACTGTTTGAAGCATAATTATTCTTTGGATAATGAAATTCTCGTTGTTGATGACAAATCTACAGAACAAATTTATGTAAACAATGAAAAATTTTTACACATAAAAAAAATTAAAATATTAACACTAAAAAAAAATCTTGGTAGCCAAAAATGTATTGCTATAGGACTTGATCATTTAAAAAAAATGAAAAACAATAGTATTATTACTGTAATGGATGGTGATGGTGAAGATAGTCCTTATCAAATAAAAAAAATGTTAGATGAAGCTATTAAACATGAAAATTATGTAATTACATCAAATAGAAAAAAGAGAGAAGAGTCTTTATTAATAAGAGTTTTTTATAAATTACACTTAATAATTTCTTTCTTATTTTCCTATAAGTGGATTTCTTTTGGAAATTTTACAACTTTCAATTCAAATAACTTAGAAAAGATTTTGTCAAATAATAATTCTTGGTATGCCCACTCTAGTTCTGTTTTAAAAAATTGTAAGATAAAAAAATTATATGCTAAAAGGGAAAAAAGATATTTTGATAAATCAAAACTAAATTTATTATCTCTAATTGAGCATTCTCTTAGAGTAAATTCTGTTTTTTTTTCGAGAATTTTTTTTGTATCAATATTTTATTTAGTACTTATTTTATCTTTAAACCATTCTTATCTTAGTTATTTAATTGTTTCATTAATTATTATTTTTAATATTTTAATAATACTCATTAAAATTAAACACTACATTAAAGACCTAGATTCATTACAAAAATTTATTGATTATACAAAATTATTTTAAACAATTAATTTCGTAAATATGGAATAAATCATCAGTATCGTAACTATAGCAATTTTGACTCAAATATTCTTCAATAATTTGATAATCAATTTTTTCGTGTCTAAAGAAATAAATTTTTTTTATTTTTTTCCTTTTAATTTTATTTTTTATAAAATCTTTATAATTTTTATAAAATTTATTGCCTTTTATCGGAAAACACGTTCCGTCTTTAGTAAAACATTTGTTAGGATTGTTTAAATTTTTTGTTGTGATGCTATCTAAAAATAAATAATTTGTGAAAAACATTATATTAGGTTTTGTTTTTTCCAACCTGGATATAGCGGATTTTAATATCAAAATTTCATTTTTTGGTGCGTTTTTGTACATTGGGTTCAACCAAAATAGACCTCCAAGACTTGGGTCAATTATTTCTGATTTAATACTGTTTTTTAGATTCACATTTTCTAATTCATGAAATTTTCTCGTTTCATTATATCTTAAGTGATACTTGAAAGTTATAACTATTAAAAAGATAATTATAGTAAAAGAACAATATTTTTTTAAATTTTTTGTTAAATTAATAAGATTTGATTCTAACAAAGCGAAGAAGACAGGTATTAGGAAATAAATATAAATTTGATTTTTTGTTAACAACTGATGTAAAATTAAACTTGCCCCTAGTGTTAAAATAATTAAAAAACTAATAATTTCCTTAGAATGTAAGTCCAATTTTTTATTCATTATTTTGTTACATTTTATTATGAAAATTATCATTATTGGAAAAATTAAAAATTTATATTGGTTAAAAAAACTTTCTAATGAGTTATTTAATGAGAAATACCGCTTCTCACCAATGCTTTTTGGGTATTCTATATATTGAATATAAAAATCATTAAAATTAATGTTTAGATACGAAAGAGAAATTAGAAAAAAGACCGTTAATATTGCAGAACTTATAAAAATTGTTTTTACTATATTAAAATATTTATTTTTAATAAAAACGTATAAAAGAATAACACTTTGGGAAAAGAACACATAAGCAAAGGGAACTTGCTTAGACAAAAAGCTTAAAAAAAATAATATTACTACAAAAAACCACAAATAATTTTTTTTTGGAGTTTTTAAGGCATGAATAATTAAGTAAGTTGCTAGTAACAGGAAAAAGGAAGCGTGATGATCAACAAATGGGGTTCCAGAAATAGTATAAGCAAGCGTTGCAAAACATAGAGTATATATTAGTGAATTTATTTTATTCAAACCTAAACTTAGGAAGAAATAATAAGTAGCTATTGAGATTACCAAGTTAAATAAAGATGAGTGAAATGTATATGCAAACCAATTAACTCCAAGTATTTTAAAAAAAATCGACTGAATAAGATCAACAACAATACCGGAAACTATCCAATAATCTCTAACTGGATATTCATTATTTAAAATCCTTACAGCGCTATCGTAATGCAAAAAAGTATCTATTGGAAAAGAGCCAAATTTAGAATAATAAAAGTTAATTAAAAAAGAAAATAACGAAATTATAATAATATGAATATAATTTTTATTAAGTATGTTGCTATGAAAACTAATCATTAAGTTTTATAAACAATTTACTTTAGAATGACAAAATATAATATGAAAATATATTCCAAAACAGCTACTGAAAGATTCAACAATGCAAATTTCCATATAAAATATTGTTTATCTTTTATAAAAAAATATATTAAAGGAAATGTTCTTGAAATTGGAGCGGGATGTGGAAGCTTCACAAGAAATTTTATGGGAACTAATATCAGAAAATTAACTTTGACTGAATTAGATAAAAAAAATATTTTAGATTTGAAAAAAAAATTCAAAAATAAATCGAATGTAAAAATCGTAAATGGATTAATAGATCGAGTTGAAAATAAATACGACACAATTTTATATCTTCACGTTTTAGAACATATAAAAAATGATAAGTTAGAAATAAAAAAAGCTAAAGAAAAATTAAAAAAAGGGGGCTACTTAATTATTATGGTTCCTGCACACCAAAATATATATAGCAATTTAGATAAAGCCGTTGGTCATTTTAGAAGATATGAAAAAAAATTTTTTAAAAAAAAACTACTTAATTTAGAACGTGTGAATTTACTCTCAATCGATTCTATTGGGTATTTACTTTATTATTTAAATAAAATTTTTTTTAGTAAAGAGATCTATCCTTCAGATTTTAAAATATTTATTTGGGATAAATTTTTTACCCCATTAACGGTATTAGTTGATTTTCTGACAAATTACAAATTTGGAAAGTGTATAATAACAATTTATAAAAAAAACTAGTCTATTTTAAACTTGGGTCTATTTTTTTTGCTGCCTCAAATAAATCACTTACAGCCTTGATGGAATTTAAAAAATTAATTTTTTCTTCTTTGTCCAACTTTAATTCTATTATTTTTTCAACACCTTCGCTTCCTATTATAACAGGAACTCCTGCGTAAAGATCGTTAACTCCATATTGTCCATCTAGACATACTGCGCAGGGTAGTTCTTTTTTTAAATTATTTAAATAACTTTCAGCCATTTCAATACCTGAAGAAGCTGGAGCGTAAAATGCAGAACCTTTTTCTAAATACTTAACTATTTCTGCTCCACCTTTTTTTGTTCTATCTACAATTTGATCAATTCTTTGCTGAAGTATTTTCCCGTTTTTGATTAGATCTTTAAGTGGTATTCCGTCAATTTTTGTATGGTTAACCATCGCTACCATAGAATCGCCGTGGCCACCTAAAACTAATGATTTAATTTTAGAGGCTGATATATCTAATTCTTGTGACAAAAAGTAAATGAATCGCGATGAATCTAGAATTCCCGCCATACCAACTACTTTATTTTTTGGTAAACTTGAATATTTTTGCAGAGCCATCACTATTACATCTAATGGATTTGTTATACATATAACAAAGGCATTTGGAGAAGTGTTCTTAATTCCCTCTGCAACTTGTTTAATAATTTTCAAATTGATGCCGAGTAAATCATCTCTTGTCATACCTGATTTTCGTGGAACTCCGGCGGTGACTATTATAACATCTGAATCCTTCGTATCATCATAACTGTTTGTACCAATCAAATTTATGTCAAATTTTTCTATTGCAGATGCTTGCGCTATATCAAGTGCTTTACCTTTTGCAACTCCTTCAGCAACATCAAATAAAACTACGTCTGCTAAGTTTTTAATAGCTATGAGATGCGCTAATGTACCACCGATTTGTCCGGCTCCGATTAAAGTTATTTTTTTTTTCATTGTTTCTCCTTTTTATTTCATTGTTGGCATTACAAATTCCGGGTCAGCTCTTAATCCAGAAGGCCATCTTGAAGTTATTGTCTTTAATTTAGTGTAGAACCTTACACCTTCAGGTCCATGCATATGCTGGTCTCCAAATAATGATCTTTTCCACCCGCCAAAACTGTGGAACGCCATAGGGACTGGTATAGGAATATTGATACCAACCATACCTATTTTAGCTTTACTTGAAAAGGTTCTGCCTGAGTCTCCATCTCGAGTAAATATACTTGCACCATTACCAAACTCATGATCGTTTACGAGTTTTAATGCTTCATTAAAATCTTTTGCTCTAACTACAGACAAAACAGGACCAAAAATTTCTTCCTTATAAATTCTCATATCTCTAGTAACGTGGTCAAATAAACAACCTCCAATGTAATAACCGTTTTCATAACCTTGTAGTTTAAGATTTCGTCCATCAACAACTAATTTTGCTCCTTCTTTTTCTCCGATATCAACGTATCCTCTAACTTTTAACAAATGATCTTTTGTAACAAGTGGGCCCATTTCTGATTTTTTATCCATACCAGGACCAACTTTTAATGCTTCAACTTTTTTAGCTAAGCTGCTAACTAATTTATCTCCAATGTCTCCTACAGCTACGGCTACTGATTGTGCCATGCATCTTTCGCCTGCCGATCCATATGCTGCGCCTATCAATCCGTTGACTGCTTGGTCCAAATCACAGTCGGGCATTACTACGCAATGATTTTTGGCACCACCTAGTGCTTGAACTCTTTTTTCATTTTTGGCACAATTTTCATAAATATATTTTGCAATTGGTGTAGATCCTACGAAACTTATTGCTGCAACATCTTTATTATTTATTAATGCATCAACAGCCTCTTTATCTCCATTAACAACGTTGAAAACTCCATCTGGTAAACCTGCCTCTGTTAATAGTTCTGCTAATCTCATTGAACAAGAGGGGTCTTTTTCTGATGGTTTTAGTATAAACGTATTTCCACATGCAATTGCCATGGGAAACATCCACATTGGAACCATTGCCGGAAAATTAAATGGGGTTATGCCAGCGCATACTCCTAACGGCTGTCTTATTGACCAACTATCAACATTTGTCCCTACATTTTCTGTAAATTCTCCTTTAAGCATTTGAGGTATTCCACAAGCAAACTCGACAACCTCCAAGCCTCTCATTAAAGATCCTTTGGCATCATCATAAACTTTTCCATGTTCAGAAACGATAATTTTAGTAAGTTCGTCAGAGTTTTTTTCTATTAATTCTTTGAATTTAAACATCACTCTAGCTCTTTGAAGTGGTGGCTTGTTTGACCAATCTTCAAAAGCTTTTTTAGCATTTTCTACAGCTTTGTTAATATCTGGTGTTGAAGCTAATATAACTTCTGCAGTCTGCTCTCCGGTAGCGGGATTGAATATTTTGCTTTTTCTCTTTGAGTCTCCGGAAAATGTTTTTCCATCAACAAAGTGTTCTATTAAATTCATTGTGATAATTGATTAAATAAGCTTTTAACTTGTTGCAAGCATTTTTTTTATTGATCCAATGGCTTTTGCTGGATTTAGACCTTTTGGGCAAGAATTAGTACAATTCATAATAGTATGGCATCTATATAACTTTAACTCATCTGCAACTTTTTTTAGTCTTTCTTTTTTATCACCATCTCTACTATCGTTAATCCATCTGTAAGCTTGCAAAAGAACTGCTGGGCCTAAGTACTTATCTCCGTTCCACCAATAACTAGGGCAAGAAGTTGAGCAGCAAGCGCACAATATACATTCATAATAGCCATCTAATTTTTCCCTATTTTTTTGAGTCTGCACAATTTCTTTTTTTTCTTCTCCAGTTTGTGTAACTTTGAGCCATGGTTGAATTGACTCGTATTGTTTATAAAGTGTGCTTAGATCACCTATTAAATCTTTTATTACTTTTAAGTGTGGCAAGGGATAAATATTTAAATCTCCTTTAATATCTGTATGAGATTTTATACATGCTAAGGTATTTACGCCATCAACATTCATTGCGCAAGAACCACACACACCGTGCGCACAAGATCTTCTAAAAGTTATTGAAGAATCAATTTCATTCTTTATTTTAAATAGAACATCTAAAACTTTTGGGCCACAATTATCCATGTCTACTTCAAAAGTATCTACTCTAGGATTTTTTTCGTCTGATGGATTCCATCTGTAAACATTTACTTTTTTTAAATTTTTTGAATTTGTTTGATCTTTATAATGATTTCCGACTTCAATTTTTGAATTTTGTGGTAAATTAAATTGAACCATCTAATAAACTCTTTCTTTTGGGGGGAAGTATTGAACATCATTCGTTAATGTTCGAGTATGAACGTCTCTATATTTTATTTCTACTTTATTGCCGTCTTGCCACGCTAAAGTGTGCTTCATAAAATTTTTATCATCTCTTTTACTATAGTCCTCTCTCGCGTGAGCTCCTCTGCTTTCTTTTCTGTTGTATGCAGAGTCCATTGTTGTCAATGCTTGACGAATTAGATTGTCAAATTCTAAAGTTTCAACTAGATCAGTATTAAATAATAAAGATTTATCTTTAACTGAAATATCATTCATTCCTTCATGGGGGACTCTAATCTGTTCAATTCCTTCTTTTAATGTTTTTTCAGTTCTAAAAACTGCACACTTGGATTGCATAGTTTTTTGCATTGATAATCTCAATTCGGAAGCTTTAGTCGATCCAGAAGAATTTCTAATTTTATCAAATCTATCGAGGCACTTGTCTGTTTCACTTTGTGAAACTTCTTCATGAGGTTTGCCTGGTTTAATTAATTCTGCAGCTCTTTTTGCTGCGGCTCTTCCAAAAACTACAAGATCAATTAATGAGTTAGAACCTAAACGATTTGCACCGTGCACAGACACGCATGCTGCTTCACCAATTGCCATTAAACCTGGAACAGTTTTTTCTGAGCCATTTAAGGTCAATACTTCAGCTTTGTAGTTGGTCGGTATTCCGCCCATATTATAATGAACTGTTGGTACCACTGGGATTGGTTCTTTGTTTACATCAACATTTGCAAAAGTTTTAGCCGCTTCAGAAATTCCAGGCAACCTCTCGTCGATAACTGCTTTATCTAAATGATCTAAATGAAGATTGATATGATCTTTATTTTTTCCAGCTCCTCTACCTTCGTTAATTTCCATTTCCATTGACCTGCTAACTACATCTCTTGAGGCTAGATCTTTAGCGTTAGGTGCATATCTTTCCATAAATCTCTCCCCTTTACCGTTAACAAGAAATCCACCTTCTCCTCTAACACCTTCTGTTATTAAACATCCTACACCGTAAATTCCAGTCGGATGAAACTGAACAAACTCCATATCTTGAAGTGGTAATCCTGCTCTTAAAACCATTGCATTGCCATCGCCTGTACATGTGTGGGCGGATGTAGCGGATTGGTAAACTTTACCATAACCGCCTGTAGCAATGATCGTAATATGCGATCTAAATCTATGAATTGTTCCGTCAGTTAAATTCCATGCAATTATACCTTTGCATTCACCATTTTTCATAATTAAATCTAACGCAAAGTATTCAATAAAAAACTCCGTATTTTGTTTTAAAGCTTGTCCATATAATGTGTGTAAAATTGCATGACCAGTTCTGTCTGCTGCTGCACAAGTTCTTTGCGCGGTTCCATTTCCATAATTTTTAGTCATACCTCCAAAAGGTCTTTGATAGATTTTACCGTCATCAGTTCTACTAAACGGAACTCCATATCTCTCTAACTCAACAACTGCTCTTGGCGCTTCTTTACATAAGTATTCTATTGCGTCTTGATCACCTAGCCAATCTGCTCCTTTAACTGTATCGTACATATGCCATCTCCAATCGTCTTCACCCATGTTTCCTAGGGCTGCAGAAATTCCTCCTTGCGCTGCTGATGTGTGGCTTCTAGTAGGAAATACTTTTGATATGCAGGCTGTCTTTAATCCTGCTTCTGCTAAACCTACAGCGGCTCTTAAACCCGAACCACCTGCGCCAAGGACTACTACGTCGTATTCATGGTCTATAATTTTGTAAGCACTCATTATGTTAAATTGTATATTCCTATAATAGTTAGTAAAGGAATTAGTATAGCAAATAAATTGAGTATTTTATTTGCGACATTTTTGATTTTTTCATCATCAATATAGTCCTCAAAAACCTCACTTATGGTTAAAGCTGAAAAAAGATAGGCAAATACTATAAAAAGGGAGAATAATATTTTTGATGATAGTTGGGTAAAAAAACTAGAAACCTCAATATAATCTGCGTCATAAATGGATACTAAGTTAACTATAAACCAAATCATTAATGGAATTAGTAATAATGAACTATATTTGAGAAATAACCATTTTTTAGTTGATCCATGCATGTTAAAAAATATTTTTTCCTATTAAATAAAATAAAATTGTTAAAACAAAAGACCCAAAAAAAGCAAAAATTCCTGTAATTCTTGCAACTCTTATGTCAAATCCGAAACCAGCATCCCATGCCAAATGTCTGATTTCATTTAAGATATGAAAACTAAAAGTCCAGCACAAAGAAATTAAGATAAATTTTCCAAAAAAAGAATTTAAAAATAGTTTAATTGCTTCATAGTTGCTTTCGCCAAAAAGCAATAACAATACCCAGATACAGATTAATGTAACAGCAAAAGCATTAATCACTCCAACTATTCTATGAGCGATTGATAAGAGAGATGATATTTGCCATTTGTAAATTTGCAAATGTGGACTTAATGGATTGTTCTTATATTGCATAAATTAATTATAGACTAAATTTAGTATTTTTTCATTAAACACTCGGCAATTTGTATTGTATTTAAGGCTGCGCCTTTAAGTAAATTGTCTGAAACAACCCATAAATTGATAGCTTTTGAATTGGAGTTATCTTTTCTTATTCTAGAAATGTAAGTTGTATAATCGCCTTCAGCTTCAATAGGAGTTATATATCCGCCATCTTTATGTTCATCTACAACTTTGCACCCTGGTGCATTTTCTAATATTTTTTTCACATTTGTAAGATCATACACATTGTCAAATTCAATATTAATTGATTCTGAATGGCTAGTTTTTACCGGAACTCTTACGCACGTAGCTGATACTTCAATATTCCGATCTAATATTTTTTTTGTCTCATTTGTCATCTTTAATTCTTCTTTTGTATATCCGTCTTCACTAAATAAATCTATATGAGGAATTAAGTTAAAAGCTATTTGTTTTGAAAAATTTTTTGATATAATTTTCTTCCCGTCCAAATAGTTTTTCGTTTGACTAAATAATTCATCCATAGAATCTTTTCCAGCACCTGATACAGCTTGATAGGTGGAAACAATTACTCTTTTAATTTTATATTTGTCGTGTAGTGGTTTTAAAACTAAAGCCATTTGCATAGTTGAACAATTGGGATTTGCAATAATATTTTTATGTTTTTTTAAAGCTTCAGGATTAACTTCAGGAATGACTAGAGGAATATCATTTTGCATTCTATAATAACTGGAATTATCTATAACGATAGTTTTTTTGGAAGCTATAGGTGCCCAATCCTTAGCGATTTGACTTCCAGCGGCAAAAAAAGTTATATAAGCTTTTGAAAAATCGTAATTATTTAAATCCTCAATTTCTATTTCTTTTCCTCTAAAAATTAATTTTTTTCCAGCACTTTTTGATGAAGCAACTAAAAAAAGTTTTTCGAATGGTAGATTTGAAGTTTCTAAAATTTCTATTGTTTTTCTTCCAACATTACCTGACGCTCCAATTATTGCTAAATTCATAATAAAACTACTTTATTTTAATTTTGCAATAATTGCATCACCCATATCTGAAGTAGAAACTTCTTTCTGACCTAAGGACATAATATCTTTAGTTCTTAATCCATCATCAAGAACTTTTTGCACAGCTAAATCTAGTTGTTTTGCCTCTTTATCTAGGTCTAAAGAATACTTAAAAGCCATTGATAAACTCAGTATTGAAGCGATAGGATTAGCAATATTTTTACCTGCTATATCTGGGGCTGATCCATGAACTGGTTCATACATAGATCTAATTTTACCATTTTTGTCTTTTGCTCCTAATGAAGCTGACGGCAATAATCCGAGTGATCCCGTCAACATAGCCGCTTCGTCTGACAAGATGTCACCAAATAAATTATCTGTAACAATAACATCGAACTGTTTTGGGTTTCTTAAAAGTTGCATAGCGCAGTTATCGGCTAACATGTGACTCAATTCTAAATTTTTATATTCTTTTTCTTTTAAAGCTTGAACCTCTTCTCTCCACAAAACACCTGCTTCCATAACATTTGATTTTTCACATGATGTTACTTTGTTTTTTCTTTTTTTAGCTAAATCAAAAGCAACTCTTACTACTCTTTGTATCTCGCTAGTAGTATAAGTATGCGTATTAACACCTCTTCTCTCGTTATTTTCTATTGGCTCAATTCCTCTGGGCTCACCAAAATATATTCCTCCAGTTAATTCACGGACTATCATTATATCTAGCCCAGAAACTATTTCAGGTTTTAAAGATGATGCGTCAACAAGTTGTTTAAAGCAAATCGCAGGTCTTAAATTTGCAAATAATTTTAATTCTTTCCTTAGCTTTAAAAGAGCTCTTTCTGGTCTTTTAGAAAACTCTAAATTATCATATTTTGGACCGCCTACAGCGCCTAAAATTACAGCTTCACTTTCGAGTGCTTTATAAAAAACTTCATCTGTAATAGGGTTTTTATGTTTATCATAAGAAGCGCCTCCAACTAAGTCTTCATCAATTTTAAAGTCTAAAGATTTATTTTTGTTGAGCCATTCAATTATTTTTTTTACTTCTTTAATAACTTCAGGACCAATTCCATCTCCGGGCAGCAGTAAAATTTTTCTATTTTTAACCTTAATCATTTCTTGCAATCCATGGTTTAGTATTTTTTATTTTATTTTCGTACTGATCTATAGAGGGTGCTTTTTCTAATGACGTGCTTATTTCGTCCAAACCTTTTAACAAACGTGTTTTTTTAGCTAAGTCTAGATTAAATTTGACCGATTTATTACCATATGAAATTTCTTGATTTTCTAAATTTATTTCTATTTCTTCTTTTCTTTTTGAATATTCAGATAATTCTTGAATGATATTTTCATTCACCTTTATTGGTAAAATTCCATTATTAAAACAATTGTTATAAAATATGTCCGCATAACTTGTGCTTATAACACATTTGATTCCAAAATCTAGCAACGCCCATGGAGCATGTTCTCTTGACGAACCACATCCAAAGTTCTTGCCTGCTATTAGAATTTTTGATTTTGAATAAGGTTCATTATTTAATATAAAATTCTCAATAATTTTTCCACTTTCATCATAGCGCATTTCATAAAATAAACTTTTTCCTAATCCAGTTCTCTTAATAGTTTTTAGAAATTGTTTGGGAATAATCATGTCTGTATCTATATTCATTAATGATAAATAAGCAGGTATGCTCTTTAGATTTTTAAATTTTTCCATTTAATTTATTTCCCTTACATCTGCTAAGCGACCTTGAATTGCTGCAGCTACTGCCATACCAGGGCTGACTAAATGAGTTCTTCCGCCTCTACCTTGCCTTCCTTCAAAATTTCTATTCGATGTTGACGCACATCTTTCTTTAGATGCTAGTTTGTCATCATTCATAGCTAGACACATTGAGCATCCTGGTTCCCGCCACTCAAATCCAGCATCTGTGAAAATTTTATCTAAACCTTCTTCTTCAGCTTGTCTTTTGACTAGTCCAGACCCTGGCACTACGATTGCTTTTACATTTTTAGCAATTTTTTTTCCTTCTAAAAGTTTTGCAGCTAATCTTAGGTCTTCGATCCTTCCATTAGTACAGCTTCCAATAAATATAGTATCAATTTTTATGTCAGATATTTTCATATTTGGCTTAAGCCCCATGTATTCCAAGGATCTATACATTGCGGTTTTTCTTTCTTCATCATTTTCTTTTTCTGGATCCGGAACCAAGCCTGTAATAGGAGAAACATCTTGAGGTGATGTGCCCCAAGTAACAAGTGGTTCAATATCTTTACCTTCAATGTTAATTTCTTTATCAAAAACACTATCTTCATCAGAATATAGGGTTTTCCAGTGTGCTAAAGCTTTATTCCAATTATTTCCTTTGGGTGACATGGGTCTGTCTTTAAAGTATTCAAAAGTTTTATTATCTGGGGCAATTAATCCAGCTCTTGCACCACCTTCTATTGTCATATTACAAATCGTCATTCTTTGTTCAACGCTTAGGTTTCTTATAACTTCACCAGCAAATTCTATAACATACCCTGTGCCTCCAGCTGTTCCAATTGTGCCAATTATTTTTAATATAACATCTTTAGAGGTCACGCCAGCGGGTAGTTTGCCATTAACATTTATTCTAAAATTTTTTGATTTTTTTTGAATTAATGTTTGTGTTGCAAGTACATGCTCTACTTCTGACGTACCAATTCCAAATGCTAATGAACCAAAAGCTCCGTGTGTTGCTGTATGACTGTCTCCACAAACTATAACTGTTCCTGGTTGAGTAAATCCTTGCTCTGGCCCAATTATATGAACTATTCCTTGTCTTTTATCGTTTACATCAAATAACTGTACATCAAATTCTTTGCAGTTATTTCTAAGCGTATCAACTTGAATTTTCGACTCATTGTCTAAGATTCCTTTTGATCTGTCTGTGGTGGGTACATTGTGGTCTGGCACTGCTAAAGTTAATTCTGGTCTTCTAACTTTTCTATTTTGCTCTCTCAAGCCTTCAAAAGCTTGTGGGCTTGTAACTTCATGAACTAAGTGTCTGTCCACGTATAAAAGAGCTGTTCCATCAGATTGCTGATGTACAAGATGATCATCCCAAATCTTATCATATAGAGTTTTAGCCATATAAAAAAATTTATTTTTTATCGCTAGTTTGCTGTTCGGTTTTTAATTTGATTTCAGCATCTTTTGTTTTTTTCTTTTCAGTTTCTGCAGTTGGTAAAACTACTTTAGCTTTTTCTTCAGCTTTTACCGAAATATCAACACCGATTTTTTTCTTAATTTTTTCTGCAATTCTTGCGGATTTTCCTTTTCTATCTCTTAAATAATAAAGTTTCGCTCTTCTGACTTTTCCTGATCTAATTACTTTAATAGTATCTACGTTGGGACTGTATAATGCGAAAGTTCTCTCCACTCCTTCTCCAAATGAAATTTTTCTCACTGTAAATGAGGAATTTAAATCCCTATTTTTTTTTGCTATACAAACTCCCTCGAAATATTGAATTCTCTCTCTTTTTCCTTCAACAATTTTTACTCCAACTTTAATTGTGTCACCTGGAGAAAAATCAGTAATTTTTTTGTCTGCAACTATTCTTTTAATCGCTTCTCTATTTATATCTTCAATGTTTTTCATTTTTTTTATCTAAATATTTTTTCCAAAGATCAGGTCTCTGGCGACGTGTTATATCCTCAGATTGAGATAAACGCCAGCTCTTAATTTTAGCGTGATCCCCTGATAAAAGCACTTCTGGAGGGGTTTTTCCTTCCCAATTTTGAGGTTTTGTATACTGAGGATATTCTAACAAATCGTTTTCAAAACTTTCTTCGTTTATTGAATGATTATTTCCCAATACATCGGGTAGTAATCTTACAATAGAGTCAATAAAAACAAATGAAGCAGTTTCACCCCCAGATAATATAAAATCACCTATGCTGTATTCTTGGATATTTCTAGTTTCCAAAAGTCTTTGATCAATACCTTCAAAATGTCCGCATATAATATTTATTTTTTTTTTTCCACTTAACTCTTTAGCTTTCTTTTGATCAAATTTTTTACCCTTAGGTGATAAATATATTATTGTTTCATTTTCTTGTATATTTTTATCTAGTGCGGAAGCTACAACATCTGGCCTCAAAAGCATTCCACTTCCACCCCCGAAAGGGGTATCATCCACTGAACCATGTTTATCAGTTGCATAGTCTCTGATGTTTATTACTTTCAAATTCCAAATTTTATTTTCCTGAGCTTTTTTATAAATACCTGTATCTAATGGCCCAGGAAATAAATCTGGATATAAAGTAAATATTTTTACTTCAAACATAATTTCCTATCTTAAAACTAAGCTTTAGGTTCTTCCTTCTTAGCTTCTACTTTAGGTTCTTCCTTCTTAGCTTCTACTTTAGGTTCTTCCTTCTTAGCTTCTACTTTAGGTTCTTCCTTCTTAGCTTCTACTTTAGGTTCTTCCTTCTTAGCTTCTACTTTAGGTTCTTCACCACCTTCTTTTTTCTTTCTATCTTTTTTAGGAATAGCTTTTAAAGGGTTATTTCCTGGTTTGGGCATTGGAAATAGCTGCGCTTCTCCTAAAATTCTAGAAACTCTTAAAGTGGGCTGAGCACCTTTCCTTATCCAATATTTAATTCTCTCAGCTTCAATCTTAATTCTTTCTTTTTTATCTTTTGGTAATAAAGGATTGTAAGACCCAACTTTTTCAATAAATTTTCCATCTCTTGGATATCGACTATCCGCTATAACAATTTTATAGACAGGTCTTTTTCTTACACCGCCCATTGATAATCTTATTCTTAACATTTTACGCCTTTCATTTTAGTTGATTGATGATTTCATCTGGAATTACTCCTGGTGAAATTTTTTTTCCTTGTGACATTTTTTTCATCATGTCGGACATCATTTTAAATTGTTTAAGCAATTTATTGATTTTTGACACGTCTACACCTGCACCTTGGGAAATTCTTTTTCTTCTTGATCCACTAATAATTTTTGGGTTTTCTTTTTCTTTTTTTGTCATAGAAAGAATCACAGCTTCATTTTCAACTAACATTTTTTCATTTATTGATGCATTGTCCATTTGAGCTTTCATCTTGTTTACGCCGGGCAATAATGACATCACTCCTTCCATGCCTCCCATTTTTTTCATTTGTCTTAGTTGAGATAGGTAAGTGTCCATTGTAAAAACGCCTTTTTTAAGTTCCTCTTCAGTTTTTTTAATTTTTTCTACATCCAGATCTTGAGAAGCTTTTTCAACTAATGAAACTACGTCTCCCATGCCTAAAATTCTGTTAGCAATTCTATCTGGATGAAATAATTCAAAATCACTTATTTTTTCACCTACACCAATATATTTGATTGGTTTGCCCGTTACATGCTTCATGCTAAGTGCAGCACCACCTCGGCCATCTCCGTCAACTCTTGTAAGTATTATGCTAGAAAGATTTATCGCTTTATCAAATTCTTTCGCAACGTTTACAGCAATTTGTCCCGTTAATGAATCTGCAACTAAAATAGTTTCTGCTGGATTAATTATTTTCTTAATTTGTTTAATTTCAGACATCATGGGAAGGTCCATTTGTGTGCGACCAGCGGTATCAAAAATTATAACTTCTGATCCATTTAACTTTGCGGTATTTAATGCTCTTTTAGCGATATCAATAGGCTGCTGTTTTTCTACTATTGGTAAATTTTGAATACTATTTTTTTCTGCAAGTATTTTTAATTGCTCTTGTGCTGCTGGCCTATAAACATCTAAGCTGACTAGCATTACTTTCTTTTTAAAATTTTTCACAACTAATTTTGCTAATTTAGCAGCTGATGTAGTTTTTCCAGAACCTTGCAGCCCAACCAAAAGTATTGAAGCTGGTGGAACGGCTTTTAAATTTAATTCCTCATTTTTAGCACCAAGAATATTAACTAGTTCATCATAAACTATTTTGACTATCATTTGGCCGGGAGATGTTGATCTTATAATATCTTGACCAATAGCTTTTGGTTTTACATTCGCTATAAATTCTTTGGCTACTGGAAGGGCTACATCAGCCTCAAGTAAAGCCTGTCTAATTTCTTTTAACCCAGAGTCAACCTGATCTTCGCTTAACGAAGGGGCGTTTTTAAGTTTAGAAAAAATACTTTCTAATTTATTTGTTAAGTTATCAAACATTTTATACACGCAACACTAATCGCACTAGTGGGCGAATCTTCGCTGACTAGTGTCGACACTCTTAATTTTAAGAGCACCGCAAAACTTTTTATTTGCGGAAAGTGTAAGGAAAGTACAATTTGGGGTTTTAAATGTCAACGAATAATTATACTAATCTAGTATCATGTCTTTGATTAAAGCTTTTAGAATGGATGGTTTAGGTAACAAATTTATTATTATTGATAGAAGAAAAAACTCTGTAAATATATCTAAAGAGAAAATAATTCAGCTAGGTGACCATAAATCTTTTCACCGTGATATTGGATTTGACCAAATGATTTTTATTGAAAAAGAAATTAATAAAACATTTCCAATCACTATTTTTAATTCAGATGGAAGTGAGATAAGTGCCTGTGGAAATGGAAGCAGATGTGTGGCTTACTTTTTAAGCAAAGATTTGGGTATTAAAGAAATTAAATTAAAAACAAACAATAGAATTCTTAATGCAGAGATTATTGGAGATTATAATGTCCAGCTAGAAATGGGAAAACCTCTATTTGATTGGAATAAAATTCCACTAAAAAAAAAAATAGATCACGATAATATAATTTTAAATATTGATGATAAGAAATTTACTAATGGATTTAGCCTTAATGTTGGTAATCCTCACATAATTTTTTTTGTTAAAGATTGTTTTGAACATGATCTGAAAATATTAGGGCCTAAAATTGAAAATCATGGACTTTTTCCAGAAAAAACTAATGTTACATTTGCCCAAGTAAAAGATAAAAATAATATTACAGTAAATGTTTGGGAACGTGGTGCTGGATTGACAAAAGCGTGTGGGACAGCTGCTTGTGCTACAGCTGTTGCGTCATTAATAAAAAAACTAGCTGAAAATGACGTCAATATTAATTTTCAAGAGGGAAGTTTAAATATAAAAATAGATGAGAATTTAAATATTTTCATGACCGGTCCAGTTTCAGATATAAAACATACTAAACTTGAAATTTAAAATGAGTTTATTTAATAAATTTAAGTTAGGGTTAGGTAAAAGTTCAGCTGGGCTCTCTTCTGGATTTAAAAATATTTTTACAAAAAAAAGAATTGATGATGATGTTTTAACAAAATTTGAAGATTTACTCATTACAGCTGATACTGGCGCTGATGTTGCAAAAGAATTGAGAAAAGATTTTGAAAATTTTAAAGTCAATAACAAATTACAAAGTCATGAAGAAATTTTAAAATTAATAGCAGATAAAATGGCTATAGATTTGCTTAAGTATGAAAAAAATCTTAATCTTATGGGAAATGCCAAAACATCAGTAATTGTTCTTTCAGGAGTAAATGGGGTAGGTAAGACAACTACAATAGGTAAACTTGGTAAATATTTTAAAGATAATAATAGATCTGTTGTCTTTGGTGCGGCAGATACTTTTCGAGCAGCAGCAATTGACCAATTGCAAGTTTGGGCTACAAAAGTAAAAGTAGACATAATTAAATCAGAAATTAATAGTGATCCTGCATCTGTTGCATTTAAGACTGCTGAATTTGCAAAAAAAAATCAAATAGATATAGCTCTAATTGATACAGCGGGCAGACTTCAAAACAAAAAAAATTTAATGGAAGAATACAAAAAAATTATAAATGTTCTAAAAAAAATTGACCCCTCTTATCCAAATGAAGTTATTTTAGTCTTAGATGCCACGACCGGTCAAAATGCATTAAATCAAGTTGAGGAATTTAGCAAAATACATAGATTAACTGGATTAATTATAACAAAATTAGATAGTAGTGCAAAAGGCGGAGTGGTACTAGCTATCTGCAAAAAATACGATTTACCAATTGTTGCTGTAGGAATGGGTGAAAAAGAAACAGATTTACATCCATTCAATGCTGAGTACTTTGCTAAAGCATTATTAGGTGTTGGTTCTTAATTAGAACTGATACAGCGCACTGTATGTTAGAAATTTTTTTTCAAACATTTGTGTTATATTTTGTAGTTATTGACCCTTTGGCAGCTGCACCTTTATTTTTGATTGTAACTCAAGGTCTTAAAGTAAAAATTAAATTAAAGACTGCTTTTGAAGCAACTTTAATTGCAACTTTAATTTTAATATTTTTTGCAATTTTAGGAAACTTTATATTATCCTATCTTCAAATTTCACTTTCTGCGTTCACTATAGCTGGAGGTATTATATTGTTTCTTATTTCTCTTGAAATGTTGTTTGATAAAAGAAGTCAAAGAAAAGAAGATGAAATTAAAGAAAGCTCT
>Ga0115003_10000118_pt1 | contig 61988 bp, 63 predicted proteins | sample ArcticOcean_MG_C_7_FD_88736 | JGI IMG/M metagenome (GOLD analysis project Ga0115003, IMG submission 88736) | Marine microbial communities from western Arctic Ocean - ArcticOcean_MG_CB11_88 | ecosystem: Environmental > Aquatic > Marine > Oceanic | place: Arctic Ocean: Canada Basin | collected...
CTCGAACTCTTAAGCCTTGCGGCACTGGTTTCTAAGACCAGCGCGTATACCAATTCCGCCACTTGCCCAATTAATAATCGTTGTTTTATATATCAATTTAATTTTTTGTTAAACGATAAAGTCGAAGATAAATCAATATATAAATTAAAATTAAAGAAAAAAACCAATACCGGCATATTAAGCTGTTATCTGCAAAATAAATACTAGGTAAAGCTAAAACAGAAAAAATAAAATTTATAGCGATGGAATTAATATAATTGCTTTTTTCCGCTCCGAAAAATTGATGAATTTTTTTATAAGAAAGCATATGTAAATGAGCGCTATCTGGTTGAACTGGTGACTTTTTTTGATAAATTTTTCTAATAAAGGAAAAAAAAACTTCAAAAAATAAATAAAATAACAATATACAAAAGAAAAATGAAGAAATATTGGGATTTAAATTGTTTGTAAAAATTGTATTTAAAGCTACTAAAGATCCCATGAGGTAAGATCCGCTATCACCTAGAAAAATTTTTGCTTTAGGAAAATTAAAAAGAAGAAATGATAATAAAATTATAATTTGAGCAATTAAAAAAAATGAAAATTCAAATTGATTATTATCCATATTGATGGTCAATAAAGCAGAATTAATAATAATCAGATTAATTGCTAAAAGCCCATTAAAACCATCAATTAAATTTGCTCCATTAATGATAAATAAAAAACATAGGAGTGTAAAAAATGCTAAGAAAAATTCGTTTTGTAACCACACATTTAAAAAATCTAAATCAATATTGTAAATTTTTATAGGCAAGATAAATATAAAAGCTAAAAGAAAAATAGACATTAATAATAACCTTACGCTAGGATTAATTTTTATTTTGATATCATCCAAATAGCCTATAAAAAATAAACAAAGACTAATAAAAATATATGAATAAAGTATTTCTAAAAAAAGAAGATAATAAATACATAAGAATATCATCAAAGAAATAATACAAGCGATGCCTCCACTACGTGCGACTGCCTCTTTATGAAATGATTGTGGTTTAGAAAAATCTTGATCTAAAATAATTCCATTCCTTAATTTGTGAGAATACTTATTTGTAATTAGAAAAATAAAAAAAGTTAACAGCGCAAAAATTGATAAAAATCCAGACTCTGCAGAATCAGTTTCCATATTTTTATTTTAATCCTTTGTTATTTTTTTTAACAATAAAAATTCCAAACATTATTATAACTAATGAAATTAAAACTCTCCATGTTATAATTTCATCCATCAAAAAATATCCAAAAATTACACCGAATATTGGGATTAAATAAGCAACTTGGGTCTGAAAAACCAAACCATTGACTGACAAAATTCTAAATCTAATTAGCCAAGCGACTCCAGTTGCCACTACACCTAAGTACAAAAGTGATAATGTTGAATCTAAAGTTGGGTTAGAATTCCAAGGTGCTTCAAAAATGAGTGATAATGGTAATAAAAATATTACAGACCAAAGCGTTGTTGAGGTTGTAACATTTTCATTCCCTTTATTTTTTAATTTTAATGTCAAAATTCCACCAATTGAATAAAATGTAGAACCTAAAATAGTAATCAAAACAAACATATAATTACTTTCATTAACTATTAATTTATCAAAAAATAAAATAAGAATTCCTAAGAAACCAATTAAAATTCCTAGAGATTTTAAAAAGTATATTTTTTCATCTTTTGTAAAAAAATGAGCAAGTATTGAACCGCTTAATGGAGTAGTGCTCATTAGCATTGCTGCAAGATAACTATTAATTTTACTTGTGCCAATGGCAATTAAAATAAATGGTATTGTAATATTGCAGAGTCCGATTAGCGCGTACGGTTTCCAATTTTTTGTAAAAGCTTCGATTTTAATTCTTTTATATTTGCATAACATAAATAAAGGTATGCTCGCAAAAACAACTCTAACTAGAGCTAAAGTGATTGGTTCGTATGAATACGTTGCGATTTTAATATTAAAAAAGGACGACCCCCAAATAGCTCCAAGCAAAATCAAAAGGAGTAGATCGGCTGTTTTTGCTTCTCTCATTTCGTGTGTAGATTGTATTTATGTATAAAATGCATGGCTGATATCTAGTATTAGTTATATATTGAATCTAATACTTTATATATGTTCAATACAGATTTTTAAAATTAACACAAATTATATCTAGAGGAGATTCGCTTAATGAGTTCGAAGAATGTTTTAAAATTTATAAAAGATAAACAAGTCGAGTTTGTTGATTTAAGATTTACCGATCCAAAAGGGAAACTCCAACACCTGACAATGGACACAACTATTGTTGATGAAGAAATGCTTGATAAAGGTGTTTTTTTTGATGGCTCGTCTATTGCTGGATGGAAAGCTATTAATGAATCTGACATGATATTAAAACCGGATCTAGAGAGGTTGATTATTGATCCTTTTAATTCACATACTACATTAAATATTTTTTGCGACATTTTAGACGCAGTTAAAAAAGATCCTTACGAAAGAGATCCTAGGGGAACCGCAAAAAAAGCTGAAGCTTATTTAAAAAAAACAGGCATTGGTGATAAATCTTATTTTGGGCCTGAACCAGAGTTTTTTGTTTTTGATGACGTTAGATTTAAAAATGATATGAATGAAACAAGTTTTACAATCGATAGTTCTGAAGGTCCTTATAACACTGGTAAAAAATATGAAAATGGCAATATGGCTCACAGACCAGGTGTTAAAGGAGGATATTTTCCAGTCCCTCCAATAGATAGCGCGCAAGATATGCGTGGGGAATATTTAAAAGCTTTAAAAGACATGGGTGTAAAAGTTGAAAAGCACCACCATGAAGTTGCGCCTAGCCAACATGAATTAGGAATGTATTTTGGTACACTGACAAATATGGCTGACAATGTGCAGTTATATAAATATGCGGTTCAGATGGTGACACATTCTTTTGGTAAAACAGCTACGTTCATGCCTAAGCCAGTTAAAGGTGATAATGGTTCTGGTATGCACTGCCACCAATCAATTTGGAAAGATAACACTCCAGTGTTCATGGGCAAAGAATATTCAGGTTTATCTAAAGTGGCTCTTTATTATATAGGTGGAATTTTGAAACATGCTAAAGCAATTAATGCTTTTGCGAATGCTACTACCAATAGTTATAAGAGATTGATACCTGGTTTTGAAGCACCTGTAATTTTAGCTTACTCTGCTAGAAATAGATCAGCTTCTTGTAGAATTCCAATTATAATGAATCCAAAAGGTGCACGTTGTGAAATAAGATTTCCAGACGCTGCAGGTAATCCTTACCTTACGTTCGCGTCAATGTTAATGGCTGGCATAGATGGAATAAAAAATAAAATTGATCCAGGAAAACCGTTTGATGATGATCTTTATTCTTTGTCAGAAGACAAAGTTAAAACACTCCCCACTGTTTGCGGCTCATTAAGAGAAGCAATGGAAAATCTTGATAAAGATAGAAATTTTTTAACACAAGGGGAAGTTTTTACTGACGATCAAATTGATGCTTATATCGAATTAAAATTTCAAGAAATTTATAATTTTGAGCATACCCCTCATCCAATTGAATTTGAGATGTATTACAGTAGTTAAACTTTAAAAGATTCACCGCAACCACAACGTTCTGTCTCATTGGGATTTTTAAACACAAACTGTGATGAAAATTTCTCTTCTTTATAGTCCATTTCTGTACCCAAAAGATACATTACAGCATTTGGATCAATCAAAACTTTAACGCCTTTATCTTCTATTATTTCCTCATTGGGTTTAACATCTTTAGCATATTCCATTATGTAAGACATTCCAGCGCATCCGCCAGACTTAACACCTACTCTTACTCCTATAGTCGAGTTTTCTGCTTTTGACATGATTTCTTTAATTCTGCTAGCAGCATTGTCACTAAGTTTAATTACCTGTTCACTCATAAATTTAATTCTAATTTTGCCGCTTCTGACATTTTATCTTTAGTCCAAGGAGGGTCCCAAACTAGTTTAAGATCAACATCTTCGACACCTTCAACTTTTAGTATATTCTCTTTAACCATATTTGGCAAACTTTCTGCAACTGGGCAGTTTGGTGAGGTTAAAGTCATCTCAATATTAACTTTTTTTTCATTATTAATTTGAATATTGTAAATTAGACCAAGTTCATAAATATTAACTGGTATTTCAGGATCATAGATCTTTTTAATTTCTTTTATTATATTTTCTTTTAAATTACTCATAATTAAATATCTATTTTTTATTTAAAGCAGCTAATAACGTATGCCATGCCATTGTTGCACATTTGACTCTCATTGGAAATTCTTGAACACCAGATAGCGATGTAATAGTAGTCATTTGATCTTCAGTAAGACTATTTAATGTAATATTTTTTTTATACTTGATCATGTCTAAAAAATCTTCAGTAGCTTTTTTGGTAAAAAGTAGATCTTTTCCTTTAAGCGTGTCTGTTAGTATAGAAGCTGAGGCTAAAGAAATAGCACACCCCTCACCCTCAAAACTTAAATCAATAATTTTTTTTTCATTATTCAGTTTTAAATAAATATGAACCTTGTCTCCACATAAAGGATTGTGAGCTTCAGCGTCATGATTGTAATCAGCGCACTTTCCTTTATTCCTTGGATTTTTACCGTGATCCAAGATTATTTCTTGGTATAATTCTTTCAATTCCATTTAAATTTGAAATACTTTCTTGCAATTATTAATAGCGCTACACAAAATGTCTATATCTTCTTTGGTGTTATAAATTCCAATAGAAGCCCTCGCTGTTGCGGCAATACCTAATTTGTCATGAAGTATTTGGCAACAATGGTGTCCAGCTCGGATGGCAACGCCATCATCATCCAAAATTGTTGCTATATCATGTGGGTGAATGCCTTTCATTGTAAAACATAAAACAGACCCTCTATTCTTAGGGCTGCCAATTATATTTATTGAGTTATTTTTTTTTAATTTTTCAAAACCATATTCCAAGATTTCATTTTCATGAGCAGCGATATTTTTAATACCTAGTTTTTCAATAAAATTTATCGCTTCTGCAAAGGCAACAACTTCTGCTGTTTGCATTGTACCCGCTTCGAATTTTGCTGGCGTTTCAGCAAATGTTATATTATCTTTTTTAACTTCATTTATCATTCCTCCGCCTCCTTGATATGGGGGTAGATCATCGAGCCATTTTTTTTTTGCATAAAGTATGCCTAAGCCATTGGGACCATACATTTTGTGACATGAAATTACATAGAAGTCACAACCAAGATTCTGCATATCAACTTGCATATGAGGTGCTCCTTGAGTTCCGTCAACTAAAACCGGAATATTTTTTTCTTTAGCAATATCGACAATTTTTTTTATTGGCATTACAGCGCCTGTTACATTTGATATATGTGTAATAGCAATAATTTTTGTTTTATCTGAAATAAGTTTTTTTATTTCATCAATTTCAACTTCACCATTCTCATTTACTGGTGCAAATTTAATTACAGCTCCTTTATTTTTTCGCAGGAAGTGCCAAGGCACATAATTAGAGTGGTGCTCTAATTCTGTAATCAATATTTCGTCTCCTTCTTTAATATATTTTTCTCCAAAAGATGAGGCAACTAAATTAATTGATTCTGTGGCTCCTTTTGTAAATATTATTTCTTCCCTATGTTGTGTGTTAAAATATCTTTTAAGAACATCTCTCGTTGCTTCAAATCTGTTTGTTGCCTTGACTGCTAGAGTGTGAACACTTCTACCTACGTTAGAGAATTCTGTTTCATAAAAACTAGATAATCTATCGATTACTACTTGAGGTTTTTGAGATGAGTTGGCACTATCTAAATAAACTAAAGGTTTGCCATTAATTTTTTGCTTAAAAATAGGAAACTCTGATTTAATATTTTTAATATCCATTAATTTGTCTTTCTAATTTCTCTTCTAAAAATACTTTTAATTTAATATCGGTAATATTTTCTAACACTTCGCTAAGAAAACCATTAATTAACATTTTTAAAGCTTCTTTTTCCGATATTCCCCTAGTCATCAAGTAGTGAATTGAATCAAAATCTATACTGCCAGATGTGGATCCATGAGAACATTTTACATCATCTGCATATATTTCTAATTCGGGTTTGGCATCAAATTCCGCACTATCATCTAAAATTAAAGCTTTACTTAATTGATAAGCGTCAGTTTTTTGAGCTATACTTTTTACAAAAATTTTTCCCTGGTAAATTCCTTTGCTTTTATCATTTAATACATTTTTAATTTTTTGATAACTTTTACAATTTGGTGCGTTGTGATTAATTCGAGTTTTAATCTCTTGATGTTCAGTGTTTAATAAATTTAAGGCTGAATAAACACTACACTTACTATTCTCTTCGTTTAAATCAATATCGGTCTCAATTTTATTAAATTTTAATCCAGAAGAGAATATATAACTCTCATATTGAGAATTTCTACATAAAAAAACTTTTATGTATTTATAAAAATGACCATTACTTTTTGAATTTTGAATAAAAATATTTTTTAGAATTGCATTCTCTTTAACTAAAATGCTGTCTATAGTATTTTTAATAAAATTATCTTGTGAGCTGTTATCACTATAGTCAATCAAAGTTAATTCAGCGCCTTCATTTAAAGTGATAGAATTTTTATTATTCAATATCGTATTTTTCAAATTTTTAGAAAAATAACTATAAACAACCAAAGGTTTTTTTAATTTATAATTTTTAGCTATTTCCAAAGAAAATCCTCCTGTCGATAAAGCGTTGTTTAAAAAAGTTAGTGAACTCGGTGTATTAAGGTTAATATTATTTTTTTGGTCATAAGCATTAATTAAAATCTTGCCATTTTCTTCATGCTTAAAGCTACTCGAGTTTATTTTACCATTTCCTAGTAATATGTAATTATGATCAAAATTTTTTATTATTTCTAATTTTTTATTTAAATCTGTCTCATGGTTATTTGTAATACTTTCAAAACCTTTATTCAGAATAGAGTTTAGGTCTGTAAACTTCCAATCTTCAATTTTTTTATTTGGAAACCCTGATTGATAAAATAAATCTAAATTTTTTTTTCTAATACTTTTTTCTTCTAAAGAAAGATTATGTATTTTTTCAATATTAAAATCGTAGCTTTGTTTCATTTAACTTAGATTTGTGTAGCCTGTTTTTTCTAGTTGAACGCCAAGATCAGCGCTTCCTGTTTTAATGATTTTACCATCAGATAAAACATGTATGTAGTCGGGTTTAATATAATCCAGAAGTCTTTGATAGTGTGTTATTATCAAAAAAGCATTTTCTTTATTCTTATAAGAGTTAACTCCATTTGCTACTATTTTCAAAGCATCAATATCTAAACCTGAGTCTGTTTCATCTAATATTGAAAGTTTTGGTTCTAATAATTTCATTTGTAAAATTTCATTTTTTTTCTTCTCACCACCTGAAAAACCTACATTTAATTGACGTGATAAAAATTTTTCATCAATTCCAAGCTCTGATGCTTTTTCTTTAATTAATTTTAAAAAAGTCAATGTATCCAGCTCTTTTTCTCCTCTCGCTTTTCTAACTGCATTTAAGGAAGTTTTTAAAAAAATATTCGTATTTACTCCTGGAATTTCTAAAGGATACTGAAATGCTAAAAAAATACCCTGCTGAGCTCTTTTCTCTGTGGAAAGTTCACTTAAATCTATTCCATTAAAAATAATTTCACCTTCTGTTTTATAGCCTTTTTTTCCAGATAATATGTTTGCCAAGGTGCTTTTCCCTGATCCATTGGGTCCCATGATGGCGTGTACCTCGCCTGGGTTAATATTTAAATTTAAACCTTTTAAAATTAATTTTTCCTCGACCGTAGCTTTTAGATTTTTAATTTCAAGCATTAGCCGACACTTCCTTCTAGACTGATAGCTACTAATTTTTGCGCTTCTACAGCGAATTCCATTGGCAGTTGTTGCAATACTTCTTTGCAAAAACCATTTACTATCAAACTAACGGCTTCTTCTTGGTCAAGACCTCTTTGATTACAATAAAAAAGTTGTTCTTCATTTATCTTAGTGGTAGTTGCCTCATGTTCTATAGTTGATGTGGCATTTTTATTTTTTATATAAGGAACAGTATGGGCGCCACATTTATTGCCCATTAATAGAGAGTCACACTGAGTGTAATTTCTTGCGTTGCTAGCTTTGTTATTAATATCTACTAAACCTCTATACATATTATCTGCATTTCCGGCTGATATACCTTTTGAAATTATTTTGCTTTTAGTGTTTTTTCCAAGATGAATCATTTTGGTGCCTGTATCGGCTTTTTGAAAATTATTTGTAATAGCTATTGAATAAAACTCTCCAACTGAATTATCTCCTTGTAGAATACAGCTAGGGTATTTCCATGTTATTGCCGAGCCTGTTTCTACTTGTGTCCAAGAAATTTTAGAATTTTTTCCTCTGCAAGCGCCTCTTTTAGTTACAAAATTGTAAATACCTCCAACTCCATTTTTGTCACCGGGATACCAGTTTTGAACAGTAGAATATTTAATTTCCGCGTCATCCAATGCAATCAACTCTACATTAGCAGCATGAAGCTGATTTTCGTCTCTCATAGGAGCTGTGCATCCTTCCAGATAACTTACATAGCTTCCTTTATCTGCAATAATTAATGTTCTTTCGAATTGACCAGTTTCTGCTGCATTAATTCTAAAATATGTAGATAATTCCATAGGACATTTTGTATTTGGAGGAATGTAAACAAAAGAACCGTCGGTAAATACAGCTGAGTTTAAAGTTGCAAAATAATGATCACTTAAAGGAATGACTGAACCTAGATATTTTTTTACTAAATCCGGGTGCTTTTGAATAGCTTCTGAAATTGAGCAAAAAATAATTCCTTTTTTTGTTAATTCATCTTTAAATGTCGTGGCAACTGAAACAGAGTCGAATACCGCGTCAACTGCAATTCCGTTTAATCTCTGTTGCTCCACCAAAGGTATCCCAAGTTTCTTGTACGTTTCTAATATTTTGGGATCAATATCATCTAAACTTTTTGGATTATCTGAAGCACTTTTTGGTGCAGAATAATAATATAAGTTTTGATAATCTATTTTTGGGTATTTTGGTTTTTGCCAATCAGGTTCTTTTAGAACTTTTAGTCTATTGAAAGCTTTGAATCTCCAATCTAACATCCATTTAGGTTCTTTCTTTATTTTGGAAATAAATTTTATTGTATCTTCTGTCAATCCTTTTGGGGCTCTAATATTTTCTATATCAGTAGTAAAGCCGTATTTGTACTCTTGATTATCTTTTATATGTTCGTTTTTCATTATTGCTTTCAGTTAATATTTTGTTTTACTAAATCTTGTAATTTTACTTTTTCAAAAAATCCGTTAATGTGTTGGTCTAAAGCATCCCATAAATTATGTGTAATGCATTTCGTTGATCTATTATTACATCCTCTTTTAGATTGTTTTTTACAATTAAGAGTTTTAACTTCTTCATCTACAGCAAAAATTATATTTGATAGTTTGATTTCAGATGCTGGTTTTTCTAAAGTGTACCCGCCAGCTGCTCCTCTAACGCTTTTAACAAGTTTTTTATTTTTTAATTTAATAAAAATTTGTTCCAAATAAGCTAATGAAATATTTTGCCTTAGAGAAATTTGCGATAGACTTATTGGTCCCGAGTTTTCATTTGAGGCTAAATCTGCCATAGCCATGACAGCGTATCTTTCTTTGGTGGTTAATTTCATAAATTAACGTTGTAATACATTATTTTTAGCTTAATTCCTACTGAAACAGTCGGAATTAAAAAAAATTATTTGACGCACAAAAACGTGTTATAACGTTTATCTTTTTTTGAAAATAATAATCATTATTAAACATGAAACCTAAAAGTTTAGAAATTTTTATCCCCGGACCCGCAGGAAGACTGGAGGCAAAATATTATAAGAATCCAAAATTTGGTTCCCCAGTAGCAATAGTATTACATCCGCATCCACAATATGGCGGAACAATGAATAATCGAATTGTTCAGCAAATGTATAACATCTTTTTAGAAAATGGTTTTTCTGTTATTAAAGTAAATTTTAGAGGTGTTGGAAAGAGCGATGGAGTTTTTGATAATGGGCAAGGCGAACTATCAGATGCTGCTGCTGCGTTAGATTGGGTAGAGAGACAGAATTTAGATTATAGCCAATGTTGGGTTTCAGGATTTTCTTTTGGTTCTTTAATATGTATGCAGCTTATTATGCGAAGACCGGAAGTGAATAATTTTATAGCTGTATCCCCACAACCTAATGTTTACGACTTTTCTTTTTTGGCACCATGCCCGACGTCTGGTCAAGTTATCTACAGTGAAAACGATGAATTAGTTACCAGAGAAAGTATAAATGAACTTGATGATAGAATTAAAAGCCAAAAAGGAGTGGAAGTTATTTTTTCTAAAATTAAAAATTCCAATCATTTTTTCAAAAACAAAGAAAAAGAATTAAGCTCTGAGATAGAAAAATATATTGAAGAGAAAACAGCTCTGATTTAATATTTTATAATTTCTCCCCCTGTAACAGGTTTTTTACAACCAGTTGTCTCTGGAAAAGTTATAGGAAGCTTTAAATCTGCCCTAATTGCAAGATAAGCAAATGCTTGAGACTCAACAAAATCACCATTTACTTTATAAACATCAATAGGTCGGATGATAATGTTTTTTAAAATATTTTTTTTAATTTTTTCAATTAAAACTTTGTTCTTTCTGCCACCTCCGCAGACCAGTACATTCCAAAGTTTAACATTGTTATTTGATAAAGCTGAAACTAAAGATTCGCCAATAATTCTTGCAGTAAAATCTGTTAATGTTGTTGCTCCATCTTCAAGTGAAAGTCCTCTAGCAAAGGAAACATCAAAATCATTTACGTCAAAAGATGAAGTATTTTGATTAGGTCTGTTTGAAAATAATTCCTGCGCTTGCTCAAAAATTATATCATTTCTAGTTCCTCTGGAAGCTAAAAATCCATCTTGGTCAAAATTTTTTTTAGAATTTTTTCTAACCCATGTATCTATTAAACAATTTCCAGGTCCAATATCTCTACTACTGAAATCAAATGACCCAGTTGGTTCTCTTACGATAGTAATATTGGATATTCCACCAATATTTAAAATACATATTGGTAAGTTTAATTTATGTTGTGTTGTAATTAACTGATGAAAAATTGGCGTTAAGGGAGCACCTTCTCCACCATTTCTAATATCATTTTGTCTAAAATTATAAACAATATTTTTTTTAGTTAATTGAGATAAGAGTTTCCCGTTACCTAATTGATTTGAAATTTTTTCCTGAGCATTATGGTAGATGGTTTGACCGTGAAAACCAATGATATCTATTTTATTATTATCACATAAGTTTTCAATAGTTTTAGCATGAAACAAGGTAATCTTTCTTTCTAGATCATCTAATTCTTTGCTAAATTTTTGTAAGTCTTCTAATTTATTAATTTTTTCTTTAAGAGTGTGAATATTTAGATAAATCTCATTATCATACTTAAAGTATTTATCTTTAATTACCTCATATTTAGTGTTTCCGTCGGATCGGATTATTGAAGCGTCAACGCCATCTCCAGATGTACCGCTCATTAAGCCTAAAGATGTGTATTCTTTAATCATATTTTTATTTATTTATAACTAATTTTGTATAATAGTGGATTACGTAAATTGTTCTATGAAAAATAAATTTTTATTAGAGATGCAGTCTCGTGGTTATTTGAACCAGTGCACAGACCTGAATAAATTAGATGGTGTTTGCAGCAAACAAGCGGTAACAGCCTATATAGGTTTTGATTGCACAGCTAGCAGCCTACATGTTGGTAGTTTATTACAAATAATGATCTTACGATTGATGCAAAAAAATGGACATCGGCCTATTGTGCTTTTAGGTGGAGGGACAACTTTAATTGGAGATCCGTCTGGAAAAGACGCTACTAGAAAAGTTTTGGATCAAAAAGAAATAAAAAAAAATATTGAAAACATAAAAAAGGTTTTTGAAAAAATTTTAGATTTTTCCAATGAAAATACTAAACCAATTTTTGTAAATAATTATGACTGGCTATCAAAATTAAATTATATAGAATTTTTAAGAGATGTTGGGTCTCATTTTACAATTAATAAAATGCTGGCATTCGATAGCGTTAAACTTAGGTTGGAAAGAGAGCAGTCCTTAAGTTACATGGAATTTAACTATATGATTTTGCAAGCCTATGACTTTTATCATTTATTCAAAAATAATGAGTGTATTTTACAAATTGGTGGCTCAGATCAGTGGGGAAATATAATTAATGGAGTTGAATTGGTTAGAAAAAAGTTAAAGAAAGAAGCTTTTGGTCTGACAACACCTCTTATAACTTTAGCCTCTGGGGCAAAGATGGGTAAAACTGAAAAGGGAGCTGTTTGGTTAGATAAAAATTTATTTTCTTCTTACGATTATTGGCAATTTTGGAGAAATGCAGATGATAAAGATGTGAAACGTTTTTTAAATTTTTTTACAGAGATTAAATCAGAAGAAATTAATCAAATGGTAGAAGAAGAAAAAAATATTAATAATTTAAAGATACTTTTAGCAAATGAAACTACAAGAATACTCCATGGAGAAGAAGACGCCGATAAAGCTGCTAAAACAGCTAAAGTGACTTTTGAGACTGGCGGTATAGGAATAAACCTTCCGGAAATAAAGATAAAAGAAGCGGATCTAAAAAAAGGTATAAAAATATTAGATTTATTGTCATCTAGTGAAATAATGTCTTCGAAGAGTGACGCTAGAAGAGCTATTAAAAGTAATGCTTTGAAGATTAATAATGTAATTTTAAATGATGATGCAAAAATAATTCATCTAAGTGATTTTAAAAAAGACAAAATTTTAAAAATTTCTTTTGGTAAAAAAAAACATTACCTAATTAAAATTATTTAGTTTTTTTTGTTCTCTCTATGGCTTTAGTAATAAATCGAGGTGTTAGCGTTTTAATTGGATTTAGAGTAGTTTTTACTTTACCAGGATATCCTTTCATTTTAAAGCTCACTCCAAATAATCCTTCGCCAATTTCTTTAGGAATAATTATTTTTCCAAGAAATGGAATTTTAGACAAAAAATTATTTAAATTTTTTGCTGGTACTAAAGTTCCTCTTAAGCTAATCAAACCGTTAACATCTGTATAACCATCCATAAGAACAGATATACTTGGACCAATAGCAAATAATTCTTTTAATTTTAAAGAACCTTTATTTTTTACCGTTTGAATTTCCAATTTTTCAAAAGATAAACCTTCTCCTTCAGCGAGATCAGCAAGACCTCCAAAATCAGCTAGTGATAAAAGTTTTACGACTCCAGGAGCATTTACTATTTTAAAATTCTCAATAATTAATTTATTAGTGGACGAGTCGCCGTCTATTATCGAAGAAAAAATTAATACCCCCCCAGATAAACCTTCAAAAAAACTATATTCAGTTAAAAGTGGTCTAGGCAAATCTGAATAGATTTCTAAATATTTTTTTTTACTTTTTTTATCTTTTTTTAGCGTTATATCTAAAAATTTATTATCACCAAAATCTCCCTTTGATATAATTTTTATAAACTTTCCATTTTCAATATCACCTATTAATTTAAAATTTGTAAGTGTTTTAGATAAAGGAGTTTCAATGTTCTCTAAACTTATATCAATTTTTTTGTTTATCTTTTTTAAAAAATTATCTTTTGATTTTTTATTTAAAATTTTGTTTAAGTTTGTTGCGTCATATTTTTTACCTTTTAAATTTATGTTTTCTCCAAAATAAAGATCGAAATCATTTTTTAAAATATTTTTGCTAGAAGTTTTAACTTTAATTTTTTTTAATGAAATAAATTTTTTCTTACTAATTTTTAATTTCTCAATAGATATTAAATTATCATTTTCAATATAAATTATTTTGTTAAAGTTAATTGTATCTTTAGTTTTAGTGATGTTTGAAGAAATTTTAGCGACAATATTATCTGCTTTATTGTAATTTATTAGGCTTAAATTTAAGTTTTGTGCAAAATCAAAATTTGTTTCTATATTAAAAAGATCGTCCACAAATTTATTTTTAAAATTGTAATTTTGAAAATTGTCGTTATTAATTTGATAGCTCCCACTAGTGTTGATATAATTTTTCTTATCTGCGCTGTGTCGATAATTAAAATCAGAGTTTTTTAAGCTGATACTGTTTATTTTATCAGGTAAAAAATCAATTATCATAGGTTTTTTTAATTTATATGTTAGGTCGGTAATTTTACCTTTCCCATTATAAGTGTAATTTGTAACTTTAAACGTTTTGTCGAAAGTAATATTTAAATTATGATTTATGTTTGCTTTCACATTCATGTCATTGATTATTAGTTCATTATTTTTTAAATATTGCAAATAATTTTCAATATTTTGATTGTTTATTTTTACTTCGGTTATAAAATTAGATTTCAAATTAATATTATTATTTTTCTCAATTTGTAAATCACCACTTTTAAATAGAATTCCATCAATTTTGCTCTCAATATTTTTTATTAAAATATCCGTTGAATCTGCAAAAAAATTAAAGGCTGTATCTTTTAAGATCAGATTTTTTGAGATAATTGCGCTCATTTCTTTTATTTTACCTCTAGCAATATAGTTTTTTATCTTCAAATTTTTATCAAAATATATTTCTAAATTTGTTATTAATTTACCTTTTACGATTTTATTAGTAATTATACTATTTAAGTTTGATGGTTTTGTTTTGACGATAATTTTTTTTAATTGTTCAATATTTATTTCTTTAGATAAAATATTTACTTTATCAATTTTTGGCTTTGATTTAATTAATGAAATAAAATCTAAATAAATCTTCACATTTTCTATTGGGACTGTAATATTTTGATATTTTATATCAGGATTGCTAGTCTCTATAAATAAGCTTAAATTTTTGATTTCAAGTTTAAACTTAATTTTTTCTAATTTTATTATAATATTTTTATTATTTTCTATAACTTTATTTGAAATAAATTTATTAAATTTAACAGTCTCATAACCTGTCAGAGATAATACCGCTATTAAAGATGCTGCGATGAGAAAGAAAATTAAAAATAATGTAAGAAATATTTTTTTCATTTTCTATTTACTATTCCAGCATCGATAAATTGATCGATATTGCCATCCAAAACATCTGATGGGTTTGTGCTTTCAACTTTATTTCTCATGTCTTTTACGAGTTGGTATGGTTGTAACACATAGGATCTTATTTGGTGTCCCCACCCAATGTCTGTTTTTGAATTTAATTCTTTTTGATTCTCTTGATCTCTTTTTTGAATTTCATGCTCATATAATCTTGCTTTAAGCATTTTATAACAAGTTTCTTTATTTTTGTGTTGAGATCTTTCATTCTGACATTGAACAACAATTTTTGTCGGTAGATGTGTTATTCTTACAGCGCTGTCAGTTGTATTTACATGCTGTCCTCCTGCACCACTTGACCTATACGTATCTATTCTTAAATCTTTTTCATCAATATTAACTTTGATATTATCATCTACCGCAGGATATACCCAAACGCTTGCAAAGCTTGTGTGTCTGCGGGCTCCGCTATCAAAAGGTGAAATTCTTACCAATCTATGAACACCAGATTCTTCTTTCATTAAGCCGTAAAGATAATCGCCATTCACTTTTAAAGTGGATGATTTTATCCCCGCTTCTTCTCCTTTGTGCTCACTAATAATTTCATATTTAAATTTTTTTTTATCAAACCATTTTAAATACATTCTTCTTAACATGTCAGCCCAGTCTTGGCTTTCGGTGCCTCCAGCGCCCGCATGTATCTCAAGGTAAATGTTAAAATTATCATTTTCTCCTGAAAGGAAACAATTAATTTCATTTTTTTTAATAGCTTCTAAAAGTTGGTCAATTTTAAAATCGCACTCTTGTAATATTTCATCATTTTTTTCTTCAAATGCCAAACTTTGTAAATCTTTTAAATCATTAATTTCTTCTTTTGAGCTTTTATATGAATTTAAAATTGCTTCGTAAATTTTTTTTTCACTTACAGTTTTCTTAACTTTTGCTTTATCTTTCCAAAAATTTTCGCTTAAAAGAGTTTTTTCTAAGTTTTCTAACTTTGAAGAAATATTATTATTTTCAAAGATACCCCCTGATATTATTCAGGCTTTTTTCTACTGTATTCAATTTATTTTCAAAATTTTGCATTAGTAAAATTGTCTATATTTTATAAGTTTATCATAACTATTAATTGAGATTAATTTCTTATTATCAATATTGTTAATATCTTTGGCCTTCAAAGCTTCAATAATTGTATTTTTATTACCAAAGGAAGACTTTAATCCTGTATCGTAGTTTAAAGAGGTTAAATAAATCCCTTTAGGTATTTTAAATTCTCTAAAATCTTCCTTAAAAAGAGCATTTACAACAAAATCTTTAAAAATTGGAAGAGCAGCCTTTGAGCCAGTTTCATATCTTCCTAAAGATTTAGGATTATCATAGCCAATATATACGCCAACAACTAAGTCCGATGTAAAGCCAATAAACCAGGCATCATAATTATTATTTGTAGTGCCAGTTTTGCCAGCCAATGGAACTTTTAAATCTTTTAATTTTTTTGCAGTTCCTCTTTTTACTGCCCCCTCTAAAATTGAAACCATTTGAAAAGCTGTTTCTTCGCTAAACACTCTATCATTATCATACTTGATTGTTGGATATATTTCTGAGTCACTTAAAAATTTATCACAACCTAAACATTTTTTATTTTCTACTTTAAAAATTGTATTACCCCTTCTATCTTGAATTCTACTAATTAAATTTGGTTTTATCTTTTTTCCGCCGTTTACAAATGAAGCGTAAGCAGAAGTTAGATTCATTAAAGATGTTTCTGCTGCTCCAAGTGAGACTGATAATAGCTCAGGAATGTCATTATAAATTTCTAATTTATTTGATAAATTTAAAATTTTATCCAATCCTAATGTTTTGGCAATTCTAACGGTCATTAAATTTCTTGAGTACTCAATTCCCTTCCTTAGTGTTGAGGGACCATAGAATTTTTTACCGTAATTTTCAGGCTTCCAGTCTTTTAAACCTACGCCTTGACTCTCTACAAAAGGTGCGTCTAATATTATTGAATTAGGTGAATAGCCATTTTCTAGAGCAGCTGCATAAACAATTGGTTTAAAAGCAGATCCAGGTTGTCTCTTGGCTTGAGTAACTCTGTTAAATTCACTTGATTTAAAATTAAAACCCCCAACTAAAGCTTTTATATCCCCGGTATAAGGATCTATAGCTACTATCCCTCCGTTTACTTTTGGGTACTGTTTTAAATCCCAAAAATTGTTTTCTTTTTTTACATAAATTAAATCACCGACACTAAATTGGTCAAAAATATTTTTTTTACTTGGTATAGCCCATTTAAGCTTTTGTAAGGTAATATTATTTCTTAATCCTTCCAAAGTTTTAAAATTTATTCCTGTATTATTTATTTCTATAATCTCTGCTTTTTTCCAATTTAAAGTTGAATCTATTTTTAAATTTTTTAATTTTTTTTCCCATTTTTGATCTTTGAGTTTATTTGTAATGGCTCCTCTCCATCCATGCCTTCTATCATATGTCTCGATACCTCTTCTAAGTGATTTAACTGCTTGAATTTGATAATTAATATTCAAAGGTGTTCTAATAGACAGGCCTTCAGAGTAAAGTTTTTTAAATCCATATTTTTCTTTAATGGACCTTCTCACTTCTTCTGTGTATGTGTTAGCTTCGTTCAAAATTTCTATTTTTCTTCTCTTTAATTTAATTTTAGAATTTTTAAAATTTTTTAATTCTTGTTTGGTGATGTAGTTATTGTCCTCTAAATTTTGAAGCACTAAGTTTCTTCTAAAGATTGCGGTATCAGGATATTTGAACGGATCGTATTTGCTTGGAGCCTTTGGCAACGCGGCTAACAAGGCTGCTTCAGTATAGTTCAAATCTTTTACAGATTTATCGAAATATTCTAAACTTGCTGCAGCTATACCGTATGTGCCTTGCCCTAGATAAATTTGGTTCAGATACAACTCTAAAATCCTTTCTTTTGAATATGCTCTCTCAATTCTGAAAGCTAAAATAGCCTCTTTGATCTTTCTATTGAGCGAAACTTCATTTGTAAGCAAAAAATTTTTAGCTACTTGCTGAGTAATAGTTGAAGCTCCTTCTAATCTTTTATTTTCACTTACATTTTTTAAATTTTTAATTACTGCTCTAAGGATTCCCTTAACATCAATTCCAGGATGGTTAAAAAAATTTTTATCTTCTGCAGATAAAAAAGAGTTAATTATTTTTTTAGGTACTGACTCAAATGGAATAAAAAGCCTTTTTTCTAAAGCATACTCTGCTATTAATCTTCCATCGTTAGAGTAGACTCTACTTGAAATCGGTGGTTGATAATCGGATAATTTTTTATAATCTGGCAATCCAATAGAAAAATACCAAAAAGTAGACAAAGTGAAAAATAACGAAACTAACGCAAATATTATAAAAAATTTAATTGAAAAATTTACAAGTTTTAACACAATAAATAATCTAATGCATAAAATCTGGCTATCTTAGGGCATCTTAATTTTATTATGAGTGCAATTAGTCATAAATTGTATAATATATAGGCATGTCAAAATTACAATTTACAAAATTCAACTTATTAAAAGGAATTCACTTAAAATGGAAAAAAATTTATATATTGATGCTTCGCATCCAAACGAAACCCGTATTGTTCTTAAATCAGGCTCCTCTATAGAGGAATATGAGTTTGAAGATAAAAATAAATTAAATTTTAAAAACAATATTTATCTAGGTACAATTAGTCGTGTAGAACCCTCTCTACAAGCAGCTTTTGTGAACTTTGGAAGAGTTAGGCACGGTTTTTTAGCATTTAACGATATACAGTCAGATTATTACCAAGTCCCGTCTGAAGATAAAGAAAAGATTAGAGTCGCAGAAGAAAAAATAAGAGAAAGTCTTAAAAATAATCCTCAAGATGAAATATCTGGTGACAAAAATTTAGAAAGTCAAAATGAAAAGTTGTTAGAGACAAATAGTGAAGAAAAAAATTTAGTTAAAAATGATGATGAGGTAAAAAAAGAATATAGAGAAGAGTTAAAAACTTCTTACGGTCTCAAGAGATACAAAATACAAGAAGTAATAAAACCTGGCCAAGTTATATTAATTCAAGTTATTAAAGAAGAAAGAGGTCAAAAAGGAGCTGCTTTAACAACTTTCATTTCTCTGGCTGGCAAGTATATGGTTTTAATGCCCAACACTCCAAAGGGAGGTGGTATCTCACGAAAAATTTTTAATTCTTCTGATAGACAAAAAATTAGATCGATTTTAAATCAAATTGAAATTCCAAAAAGCATGGGCGCTATTGTCAGAACCGCTGGCGCTAATAAAACAAAAAATGAAATAGAAAAAGATTTTCAAAACACATTAAAAACCTGGGAAGAAATTGGAGATAAAGCATTAAAATCAAATGCTCCATCCTTAGTCTACGAAGAGGGAGATATTATCAAGAGAACTTTGCGAGACACTTACGATAATGAAACAAAATATGTTTATATTGATGGAAATGAAGCTTATCAAAAAGCAAAAAAATTTATGAAAGAGTTGATGCCCAAAAATGTAAAAAATATAAAAAAATTTAGAGGTAAAATTCCTCTTTTTCATGACGCAAATATTGAAAAAGAATTAAACAACATATTTGATCCTACTGTAAAATTAAAATCTGGAGGATATTTAGTTATTAATCCCACTGAAGCACTTGTTGCTATTGATATAAATTCAGGGCAATCAACTAAACAAACGAATATTGAAAAAACTGCACTAAATACAAATCTTGAGGCTGCAGAAGAAATAGCCCGTCAAATTAAACTTAGAGATTTATCCGGTTTAATCGTAATTGATTTTATTGATATGATGAATTTTTACAATAGACGTACTGTAGAAAAAAAAATGAGAGAAAGTATTAGAAAAGATAGAGCTCGAATTCAAGTTGGTCGAATTAGTAATTTTGGTTTGCTGGAAATGACAAGGCAGAGACTTAGAGAAGGATCTATTAAATGGGAGACTATACTTTCTTTAGAGTCATTTGCACAAAAGATTATAAAAAAAATTGAACTCTTGGCGTTTACTAGTAAAGTAAAAATTATTAATGCTTATATTCCTGAGAAAGTAAAATTATACATTGATAATAAGTTATTTAAAGATATTGAATATTTTGAAAAAAAATATTTATTTACTATAAATCTACAAGGTGATGCAAAACTAATTATACCAGAATATAAGATAGAATTACTAAATAAATCAAAAAAGATTATTAATATTTTTGAGAATATAAACAAAATTCAAGAAATAAAGAATAACACTGACATAAAAGCAAAAATAAAAAAATCTAAGCCTGTCAAAATAATAGGTTTAAAAAAAACAAAAAAAACCAAAGTGATTAAAAAAAAGAAAAGTGTACCACGAACATTGTGGGTTAGAAGAAAAAAAGCTTAAATCAATCCGTCTAACGGAGAGCTTGGTGTTGCAAAAAAATTTCTTTTCATTCTTCCAGCTAAAAAAGAATCTCTTCCAGAAATTACTGCATTTTTAAAAGCTCTTGCCATTAAAATTGGGTTATTTGCATTAGCTATTGCACTATTTACTAGAACAGCATCACAACCCATTTCCATAGCAATAGTGGCATCCGAGGCTGTACCTATGCCAGCGTCAACAATTACAGGTACTTTGCACTGTTTAATTATTAATGAAATATTAACTTTGTTCTGTAAACCTAAACCAGAACCAATTGGAGATGCTAACGGCATAATTGCTGACGCACCATAGTCTTCTAATTTTTTAGCTAGCAAGGGATCGTCTGTGCAATAAACCATTACCTTAAAACCTTCTTTAACAAGAATTTTAGTTGATTTAAGTGTTTCAATCATATTTGGATATAGAGTTTTTTTATCTCCTAAAACTTCCAGCTTTACTAATTTCCAGCCACCCATTTCTCTTGCAAGTCTTAATGTTCTTAAAGCTTCCTCTGAGCTAAAACATCCGGCAGTATTCGGTAAGTAAATTATTTTTTTTGGATTTAAATAGTCAGTTAAAATAGGTTTTTTTTTATCAAGAATATTTACTCTTCTAACAGCAACTGTAACCATGTTGGCGCCGGACTCTTTTACTGCCTGCGCTGTTTGTTTAAAATTCTTATACTTTCCAGTACCGACGATGAGTCTAGATTTTAGACTTAACTTTTCAATTTTAAAAATATCTTTTTTCAATTTAACCACCTCCTATAAAATGTACCACTTCTAATTTATCATTATTTTTTAAATATTTTTTTTTATAACTCACTTTCGGTATAATTGTTCCATTATGTTCTATTGCTATTTTTTTGTTATTAAGCTTAAATTTTTTTAATATATCGTAAATTGTTGTTTGAGATTTTATTAAAATTTTTTTCCCATTTAATTGTATTTTTGCCATAATTGAGTTAATTAACTATCTTATAAAAAGTAATGGTAAATAAAATTATAATTCTTAATGGGCCAAATCTCAACCTTTTAGGTGAGAGAGAAAAAGAAAAATATGGCAACATTACACTAAGTGATATTGAAAATAATTGTAAACAATTTGCTAAAAAAAATGATATTACGCTTTCTTTATTTCAATCAAATATTGAAGGAGAGTTAGTCGAGATGATTCAAAAGGCAAGAAAAGATCAGCAGGGTTTAATCATAAATGCTGGCGGTTATACACATACTTCGGTTGCTATACATGACGCTCTTAAAGTGCTTATAGTGCCAGTAATTGAATTACATATAACTAATATTTACAATAGAGAAGAATTCAGACATAAATCCCTAATAAGTAAAATTGCTAAAGGAATTTTATGTGGTTTTGGTCCTGAAAGTTATATAATGGCTTTACAGGCAATGAAAAATTTTTTGAAGAAATGAAAATAGATAAAAAACTTATTAAAGAACTTGTAGATAATTTAAGTGACTTTAACTTAACTGAATTAGAATATCAAGAAGGTCAAATCAAGATTAAAGTTTCGAGAGCTTCGAAGGGAATAGTTGAACAAAGCAAAACAGGTGCTGTAGTTTCTTCAAATAAAACGGTATTAAATACCGTAGATGAAAACAATGACATAAGAGTTAAATCACCTATTATTGGTACTGCTTACTTGTCCCCCGAACCAACTGCAAAAAAATTTGTAAATGTTGGAGATAAAATAAAAAAAGGTCAAACTATTATGATAGTTGAAGCAATGAAAACAATGAATCATGTGCCTTCAACTAGTGATGGTGAAGTAATAAAAATTCTTGTTAATGATGGTCAGCCAGTGGAATTTGGTCAAACCTTAATTCTTTTAAAATAAAAAATAATGTTTAAAAAAGTATTGATAGCTAACAGAGGTGAAATTGCTGTTAGAATTATAAGAGCCTGTAAAGAATGGGGCATTGGCACTGTAGCTGTACACTCTGATGTAGACTCTGACTCGATGCATGTTAGATTGGCTGATGAAAGTGTTTGTATAGGATCTCATCAACCGCAAAATAGTTATTTAAATATTTCTTCAATTATGTCAGCTGTAGATTTAACTGGAGCTGAAGCCATACATCCGGGATATGGTTTTTTATCTGAAAACTCAAAATTTGCAGAAATAGTTAATAAACACGGAATAAAGTTTATCGGTCCAAGCGCTGATTTAATATCAAAAATGGGTGACAAGATTGAAGCTAAAAGAATAGCAAAAAAATACGGTTTGCCGATAATAGAAGGGTCTGAAGGTGGGGTTAAATCTTTTTCTGAAGCAAAGTCTGTATGTAAGGAAATTGGATATCCGATATTGATTAAAGCTGCGGGTGGTGGTGGTGGTAAAGGAATGAAAGTTGTAGAGGAAGAAAGCCAACTAGAAAATTTATTTTTAACAGCAAAAAGTGAGGCAAAAAAATATTTTGGAAATGATGAACTGTACATAGAAAAATATTTTAAACACCCCAGGCATATTGAGGTGCAAATTATGTCAGGCAAAAATAAAACTGTTCATTTAGGTGAAAGAGATTGTTCTGTGCAAAGACGACATCAAAAATTAATCGAAGAAACTCCAAGCCCAGTACTCACGGACGATCAAAGAAAAGATTTATTAGAAAAAACTGTAAAAATGGTAGAACAAATTGGTTATGAGGGAGCGGGCACTGTAGAATATATTTATGAAAATGGAAAATTTTACTTTTTAGAAATGAATACGAGAGTTCAGGTTGAACATCCTGTAACAGAGGTTCAAACAGGAATAGATATAGTAAAGGAACAATTGTGGATAGCTTTTACAGGTGAAACTGCCTTAAAACAAAGCGATATAGATCCAAGGGGACATTCTATCGAATGTAGAATTAATGCAGAAAATCCAGCTCTAGATTTTCAACCTAGTCCCGGTACAATAAGCGTATGTCATCAGCCCTCTGGTTTTAGAACACGCGTAGATGGTTCAATTTTTCAAGGATGTAAAATCACACCCTACTATGACAGTTTAATTGCAAAAGTTATATGCAAAGGAAGAAATAGATCTGAAGCTATACAAAGAACTTTAAGATCATTGGATGAATTTGTATTGGAGGGAATAACAACAACAATAGATCTTCATAAAAAAATTTTAACCCACAAAAAATTTATCAATTCTGATTTTGATACAAATTGGCTCGGTAAAGAAAAATTCTACTAAACATTATTACAGTCTACTAATTGTAAATCATAAATTGCATGATCAAAAGGAGCTAATGTAGGGTCTGAAGAAAATGTCCAGCCATTAAAGATAAAAATTTTTTCGTTTTCATTTTTTGAAAGATCTTTGACCTGTATATAAGCAACACTACCAGTTTTAAATTCTGAAGGAACATTGCCACACTTTAATACCTTGATTTCAAGTGGCCCAAATTTTTTCATTTCTCCTAAATTTATAATTATTTCAGAAGTTTTAGCAGTAATTTTATCTAGTCCAATAAATTTTGCACTAGATGATTTGTTAATTAGTGGATTTTTTTTTTTATTTATAACTAGATCTTTTTTGGTTGAAATATCATTTGTTTCCTCAACTTCTTCAAAACTTGGTTTAAGTTTATCTAAATTAATAAGAGGAGAACTAGAAATTTTTTCTTCAGCTAAAGAAAATGAATTGAAACAAAAAAAAATAGAAATTAATATAAAATAAAATTTATTTCCAGGTTTCATATTTTTTAAGTTTATTATCTTTTTTAATTTTTATAGATTTATATGCATCTTTAGTACCAGTTTTATTTTCTAAGTGATTTTTTTGCCATAAATATTTATTTACATTTTTAATCGGAATATTATCTACTGTGTAATGCATCCACATAAACCAATCGGATGTAATTTTGGTTGCATCAATATTGCCAGAATAAATAACCCATCGCATATCTTGTTTATTTTTATAATATTTATTGCCAAGTTCATCTTGACCGACCAATTTTCCAAAAAACAACGTCTTAAGAAAAGTTCCTAATGTTTGTCTGTTCCACCACGTAAATATTATATTCAAATTCATTTCTTGATTTTTAAGTCCACACAATTAATAAGTGTATAATTATATAATAGACACTTACTATATTTAATATATATCTTCAATAAACAGATTCCTTTTTAATTATGAAAAAATTTTTAGTCGAAACTTATTATACGTGTACCTTTAAAACAGTGCATAGCATGGACAATTTAAATGATCAAGAATTGGCAAAAATTGACTCCCGGACTGACGGGGAGGTTGAGGTTATCGATGTTAAACTTAATAATCGAAAAACTAAGAAAATTGGAGATAGCAAAAAAACAATAGAAAAAGTCAAAAAAGAAAGTGATCTTCTATCACCTGCTATTTCTAAAGAAATAATTGACACTAAAAATAAAAGTAATGTCGATGGTATTAGACCTATAAAGGTTAAAAATAATGCGAGATTTAAAATGCCCGACCGTAGAAAGGGTTATATTCAAAAAGCTCAAATCGGAGATCATAAAGTATATTTGCATACAGGTGAATATGATGATGGTAAAATTGGTGAAATTTTTATTGATACTAATAAAGAAGGTGAGTTAGTAAAAGCAATGATGAACAATTTTGCAATTGCCATTTCCCTTGGTCTGCAATATGGCGTTCCACTTGATGAATATGTTGATGCATTTATTGACACTAAGTTTGAACCTTCCGGAAATGTATTTGGAAATGATAGAATTTTAAGCGCATCTTCTATTTTAGATTATGTCTTCAGAGAACTAGCTATTTCATACCTTGGAAGAGAGGAATTGGCTCATACACCCTCGATTGCTAGCACTAAAGACATCGTTAACGAAACAACAGATGACAAATTTCTTAAAATAGTCAAAAATATAACTTCAAAAGGTTTTGTAAGAAGTAACTACGAAGAGAAACTAGTCGATCTTTCTGACGTAAGAATTGACCTTAAGTCAAAAAATTAATCTTTTTTAATATCAGTCTTTATATAAAGCTCTTTTAACTGCTGTGCATCAACTTTTGAAGGAGCTCTCATTAACAGGTCTTGAGCATTTTGATTCATCGGGAATAATGTTACTTCTCTAATATTTTTTTCATTTGCTAGTAACATTACTATCCTGTCTATACCTGGGGCAATTCCACCATGAGGTGGGGCTCCATAACTTAAAGCATTAATCATTCCACTAAATTTTTCATCGACTTGTGTTTTGTCATACCCGGCAATTGAAAAAAGTTTATACATTAGATTAGGTAAATGATTTCTGATTGCACCAGAAGATAGCTCAATTCCGTTACATACTATATCGTATTGATACGCACTAATTTCTAAAGGGTTTTCAAAATTCAATTTATCTAAATCCCCTTGAGGCATAGAAAAAGGGTTGTGGCTAAATTTTATTTTTTTTGTTTTTTCATCAAACTCATACATCGGGTAATCAACAACCCAACAAAATGCGAATTTTTCATTATCGATTAAATTCAATTCTTTTGCGATTTTATCCCTAGCAATTGATAAAATTTTTTCCACTTCGTTTTGTTTTCCGCATGCTAAAAATAAACTATCACCTATCTCAGCTTTAGAAATTTGCATTATTTCTACTAATGAATCTTCGCTAAAAAATTTACCGACCGGTCCTTTCCCAGTAATTTTTTTGTCTTTTTCAATTGTAAAATAAGCTAAACCAGAGGCTCCTTGATCTTTAGCCCACTTATCAATATTGTCGAAAAAACTTCTTGGTTTATCTTTTGTGTTTTTTGTAACAATACATCTTACTTTTGAACCTGATTTTACTAGTTTTTTAAAAATATCAAATTTTACATCATCTCTTGTAAATACTTTTGTAATGTCATTAATTAATAAGGGATTTCTTAAATCAGGTTTGTCGCAACCGTATCTAAGCATTGCATCTTTATAAGAAATCTTTGGAAATTTATCATGTAATATTTTTTTTGTAGAAAATTTTTTAAATAAGTTTACCATTAGGGTTTCTATTACTTTAAAAACATCATTTTGTTCAACGAATGACATTTCAATATCTAATTGATAAAATTCACCTGGGCTTCTGTCTGCTCTTGCATCTTCATCTCTAAAACATGGGGCAATTTGAAAATACTTGTCAAATCCTGAAACCATTATTAATTGCTTAAATTGTTGAGGGGCTTGAGGTAAAGCGTAAAACTTTCCAGGATTTAATCTGCTGGGTACTAAAAAATCTCTAGCACCTTCAGGGCTAGATGAAGTTAAAATTGGAGTTTGGTATTCAAGGAAACCTAATTGCAACATCTCAGACCTTATGAATGAAATAACTTTAGATCTTAGTATAATATTTTTATGCATTTCTTCTCTTCTTAGATCTAAAAATCTATATTTTAATCTAATATCTTCTGGGTAATCCTGCTCGCCAAATACTGGCATTGGAAGGTCTTTAGCTTCTGATAAAATTTTGATTGCTTGGATATTAACTTCTATTTTCCCCGAGCTCAATTCAAGATTTTCAGTTCCACTCTCTCTTTTGACTACCTTGCCAGAAACAGTCAACACTGACTCAGGTCGGGTTTTTTCTAATACGTTAAAAAATTCATTTTTATTTTCTATGACACATTGAGTTAAACCGTAATGATCCCTAATATCTATAAACAATAGATTCCCATGATCTCGTTTTCGATGCAACCAACCAGATAGGGAAACTGTTTTTCCAGCATCTTCTGCAGTTAATTCAGAGCAATTATGAGTTCTATATTTATTCATTAATTAATACTTTTTTTATTAAATTAATATTTATTGACTTTCCAGAAGATAAAGACAAATCATCAATTTCTTTTATAAATTTGAACACTTTTTCATATGAACGTTCTATATTCTTAATAATAAATTCAGAAACTTTAGGACTTATGCTTAATTGTCGGTCTGAAAAAGATTTAGAAATTATTACACGCAGTAAATCATCAGTAGGTAGCTCAATGCCCAAGCTCAAAAAACTTTCGGTCCTAGATTTTAGATCTATTAATTTATGACTCATTTCTTCTAACGGCAGAATAGAATTAATTACAATATAAATGTCCAATTGTTTAGATTGATTTAATATTGAATAAAAAAGATTTTCATCAATATTTTTATCGTAATTATCAATTATCAAGCATTCAAATTTTTCAAATCTTGGTATAGATTCATTTGAAATACTTTTTGCATTTAAAATTTCAACTCTATTAAATTTTTTCTTTAAGATATTTGATAAATGAGTTTTTCCACAACCTTTGGGACCAAAAATATTTACCCACTTGTCAGGCCAATTTGGCCAATTTTCAATTAACCGATATGCTGAAAAATTATTACTAGAAACATAATAATCTTGTTCATAATATTTTGTTTTAAACGGAAATTTAAATACTAATTGACCCATTAAATTATTTTTAATTGCCACTGACCTTTTTTCATTTTTAAGTTAATATTTTGATTTTTTAATTTACTAATAATTTTACTTATTTTACCAAGATATTTTATTTTAGCTAAAGCAAAATCTTTATTTAATTGGAGTATATAAAAATTATCAATTAAATCTATATTTCCTAATCTTTTATTAAATTCAACTAAATTATTTTTGTTATTAAGTTTAATTTCTACATTTAAAAAGGAAGGAGTCCTTACATCGATTAAATTTTGCGATTTAATTAAATCTTTGATTCTACTTTTAATTTCAAAAATAATTTTGTTATTAAAATTTTCATAATCTAAAGATGTGTTATTTATTAACATATTTATTTTAATTTTTTTATTAGCGATTTTTGTACTTAGAAAAACTTTAGCTACTTTTTCATTAAATTCAATATTAGCAAATATTAAATTTTCAACATTGTGCTCTTTGAAAAAATCTGAGACATCTAATTCAAAAATATTTTCTTTATTGGACTCTATTTTTTGAATATTTTCAATGTTTTCAAAAGGTAAAGTATACTGAATTAATTTATTAACATCTTTTCTATTCCAATTTTTATAAAAATAATTCTTTGTATAAATAAAATATTGATCTTTTTCTTTTAATAAAGGAAAAATCATTACTTGTGTATTAACTATATCTGAGTAAAGAATATTTTTTTTATAAAAAAATTCATGCATTCTATCCTTGTCAAAAAAAACATTGAATTTTATATTTTTTTCCTTTTTTTTTATTTCTGGATTTATAATTTGATAATAAGAAATTAGTTTTTTAATTTCAATTAAACTGATATTTGATAAATTTTTATAATCTTCTTCTAATAAAAGTCTGCTGATTAACTGATCGTATGATTTTTTAAAAGCTTTATTAACTAATTTATCATTATTTTTATAAATTTCATTACTTATCTCAACATTATTAACATTAAATATGTTGCTATTTGATAAAACATTTCCAGTTTTAAATAAAACAATTAGTATGCAGCTTATAAATATTAAGTTTTTCATATTCGGCTGATTATCATTTTTATTAATGAAAAAAATACAAAATAGTTATAAAAAAAGTGGTGTAAATATTTCTATTGGCAATAAATTTGTAAAACACATTGCTAAGATATCCAAAAAAAATGTCAAAAAAACGAACAAATCATTTAACGCTGATAATATAGGAGCTTTTGGGTCATTATTTGACATAAGCAATAGCAAAATACCTGACCCGGTTATAGTTTCTTGCACTGATGGAGTCGGTACTAAAATTGATTTAGCAAATAGGTTTAAAAAATTTGATACTATAGGCATTGATTTAGTAGCAATGTGCGTTAACGATTTAATCGTCCAGGGAGCAAAACCTTTATTTTTTTTAGATTATATAGCTGTAGGGAAACTTGATTTAAAAAAAACAAAAAAAATTTTAAGTGGAATTATAAAAGGTTGTAAAATTTCTAACTGCAGATTAATTGGTGGAGAAACAGCTGAGATGCCTGGGATTTATTCAAAAGATAAATTTGATTTAGCTGGATTTAGTGTTGGGTTGGTTTCAAAAAAAAAAATTTTAAACAAAACTAGAGTAAAAGAAGACAATATCATTTTAGCCATACCTTCAAGCGGCATTCATTCAAATGGATACTCTTTAGTTAGATCAATTATTGGAAAAAATAAAATTAATAAAAAAATGCAAATAGAATTACTTAAACCGACAAAAATTTATGTAAATGAAATATTAAAACTAGCTCAGAAAAATTTAATTAATTCTGCCGCTCACATTACAGGTGGTGGATTAATAGAAAACATAACGAGATCTATACCTGAAAATCTTTCTGTAAATTTAGACCTATCAAAAATAAAGCCAAAGAAAATATTCAAGTGGTTAAAATCCAAGAATATACCAGAAAAAGAAATGTTAAGAACTTTTAATTGCGGTGTTGGATTCTGTATTATAACAGAAAAAAAAAATATTAAAAAAATTAAAAAATATTTTACTAAAGATTTCACCCCCTATGAAATAGGGTTTATTTCAAAAAATAAGAAAAAGTTAAATTTATATAATTCTATTAAATGGTAAAAAAAAATGCGTGTATTTTTATTTCTGGAAATGGTTCAAATCTAAAATCTCTTTTAAAGAATTCGAGAAATTACAGTTTTCCAATTAATATTAAACTTGTTGTTTCTAATAACGTTAATGCAAAAGGTATTTTATTTGCTAAAATAAATTCTATTCCATATTTGGTTGTTAATACTAAAAAAAGAAATTTTGAAAATCTTATTTTAAATGAAATAAAAAAACGTAAAATATCTTTAATTTGTTTAGCTGGATATATGAAAATTATTTCGAAAAAATTTATAAATAATTTTGATAAAATTATTATCAATATACATCCATCTTTACTTCCTAAATTTAAAGGATTAAATACTTTTGAAAGAGTATTAGGGAATAAGGAAAAAAAGACGGGTTGTACAGTTCATTATGTAAATGAAAAATTAGATAATGGTAGAACTATTATTCAAAAAAAATTTTTTTTAGAAAATAATGATAATGTAAAAAAGATAAAAGAAAAAACACAAAAGTTGGAACACGTTGCTTATTCAGAAGCTATTATTAAAATGTTTAGAGGTAATTAGTTCTTAAAAAAAAAGTTAATCTCTTTTTTTGCGTTATCTATAGAATCAGACCCATGTACTGAGTTTTTATCTATTGAAATTCCATAAAGTTTTCTAATAGTGTTATCTTTGGCATCTTTAGGGTCCGTCGCACCCATTAGCTCTCTATTTAATAAAACAGCATTTTCTCCTTCTAATACCATTACAACTATTGGTCCTGATGATAAATAGGCACATAAATCATCATAAAAAGGCTTAGATTGATGTACTTGATAAAACTCTGCTGCTTCCTCTTTTGTAATATGAATTTTCTTATCTTCCATAACAACCAAATTATTTTTTGTAAAAATTGATTTAATATCCTCTATTAAATTTCTTTCAACAGCATCGGGTTTAATTATTGAAAGTGTTTGTTCTTTACTCATAATTTTCTTCTATTAGTTTGTTTAATAATCTTACTCCAAATCCAGTTGCGCCTCCTGAATTTAAAGCACCGCCGTACTTTGAAAAAGCCATGCCAGCAATGTCTAAATGAGCCCATGGAGTATTATTTAAAATAAATCTTTGTAAAAATTGAGCGGCTGTTGTTGATCCTGCTCCACCAACGTAGTTTATATTTTGCATATCAGCATTTTTAGAATTAATAAGTTTATCATAGTTTTTATTTAATGGCATTCTCCATAGTTTCTCCTCAACTTTGTCACCTGCATCTAATATTTGTTTAGATAACTTATCATTATTTGAAAAAAGTCCTGCATATTCTGATCCTAATGAAACTATGATTGCACCTGTTAACGTCGCTAAATCAACAATAAATTTTGGTTTAAATTTTTTTTCTGTAAAAGTTAGTGCATCGGCTAAAACTAATCGACCTTCTGCATCTGTATTTAATACTTCTATAGTTTTGCCACTATAAGATTTAACAATATCTCCAGGTCTTTGAGCATTTCCACTTACCATATTTTCTACAATTCCCACAACGCCAACAGCATTAATTTTTGCTTTTCTCAATGCTAAATTTTTCATTAAACCAACTACAGCAGCAGAACCTGCCATGTCATAGGTCATGTCTTCCATAAATTTTGCTGGTTTTAACGAATAACCACCAGTATCAAAAGTAACTCCTTTTCCAACAAACGCTAAAGGCTTAGAGTTATTTTTGGCTCCATTCCATTCCATTGTTACAAGATATGATCCTCTCGTACTTCCTAGTCCTACGCCAAGTAAAGCATTCATACCTAATTTTTCTAATTTTTTTTCGTCATATATATTTACTTTTAAACCATCTTTTCTTAGAGAATTTAATCTTTTTGCGTATTCATCTGGATGTAAAATATTTCCTGGCTCAGAAACTAAATCTCTTGCATAAAAAGTTCCTTCTTCCAACGCTTTAAATTTTAATTGATTTTGAATTGTAGGTTTGTTTTTATTTCCTAATATTTTTATAGAAATAAGTCTTGTTTCTTTTTTTGTTTTATATTTATTGAATTCATAAGATTTTAATTTTAGCCCATGAAGAAAGTAACCTATTAAATTTTTATGTTCACCAACTACGCTATCAGAGTTTATAAAGTACTCACTATTCTTCCCGTGGTTTATACGTCCATAAAATGCGGCACCTAAATTTTCTATATCAAAACTCTTCAAATCTTTTTTAATAGAAATTAAAACTATCTTTTTTTTTGAACTGACCTCATAAACATGCATATTTTTTTTCAAATCACTAGTTTTCATTAAATCATTTATGTAAGAGAATTCAGTATTAGAGATATATCTTTTTAAATTTTCAACATTGAATTTTTCATCAGAAAATAAGACGAGATTACCTGAAGAATTGCTACTTAATTTTGTGGGATAGTTAATTTTAATAGACATAAATATTTAAATGCACTTTGATAACGATGAAAGGTATATATGTCCAAATATGTCAGATTTCAATGGAAAATTTATCACGGTGTACTATCATAGGTTGAGTTTTAATTAAAGTTGCATTAGTTATATACATCAAATTGCAATGCTACAAAACAAAATTTATCAAAATTATTTAATAGAAATTTTAAAAACTTTTTTAGTTATATTATTTGGACTGACTATAATCGCCTGGACCGTTAGAGCTGTTAATTTTTTAGATTTAATTGTTGAAAGCGGCTATTCAATTTCAACATATTTCGAATATTCTTTTTTAAATCTTTTTAGTATACTGACAAAATTCATACCCTTGGCATTCCTCATAGGTCTAGTTATTTTTATTGTTAGACAAACACAAGAAAATGAATTTGTAATATTGTGGACATCTGGAGTAAAAAAATTAAAACTAGTAAATCTTTTTTTTATAATCTCAATAATAGTTTTATTTTTCTATCTAATCTTTTCAACTTTTTTAACACCTTATGCATTAAATAAATCTAGATCTATACTAAATCAACAAGGATATAATTCTTTTCTTCCAACAATACGAATTCAACAATTTAGTGACTCGTTTAAAGGATTTACGTTTTTAGTGGAAAAAAAATTTAAGAACGAAATTAAAAATGTTTTTATACACGATAGTTCAAATACATTAAAAAGTTTGACAGTTGAAGATCAAGGAGTCAGTTCAACAACAATTGTTGCAGAAGAAGGAATTGTTGAAGAAAAAAAAATGGTATTATTTAACGGTCAAATTATATCTGCGAACGAAGATAACACTAGGAACAATCTTGTAAAATTTTCTCAATTAAATATTGATTTAAGAAATTTGCAAACGAGTACTATAAAAATTCCAAAACTTCAAGAAACTTCAACAATTGATTTACTTAAATGTATTTTTGGCTCGAAACAAAAAATAATAATTAATTGCAAAGAAAATACTAAAAAAGAAATTATCACAGTTATAAATAGAAGAATTATTCTACCATTTTACATACCAATAATTTCTCTTTTATGCTCTCTATTATTGATTAGAACAAAAAGTAAGAATAATTATTTTTTAAATAAATATAGTATTTTCTTTTTTAGCTTTTCAATTTTACTTTATGCTGAGTTGATAATTCGCTTTACTGGAATTTCCAAATTATTAGCTGGATTATTTATAATTTCACCAATTATTTTAATTCCTATAATATATTTAATATTGATTTTTAAACTCTCAAGGGAATCTTTTATAAAATGACCAAAATTTTATTTAAATATCTAGTGTTTGGTTATTTTAAAACAATTTTTAAAGTTGTTTTAATTTTTTACTGTTTCGGAATAGTTTTAAATTTATTTGAAGAAATTGAATTTTTCAAAAATATAGACACTTCTATTATTACACCTATAACTCTCACCGCTTTATATATTCCGAATATGATAATCAAATTATTTCCGTTTATTATCTTTATTGCTTGTATGTGGAATTTATTATTTTTAAGAAATAGTTCAGATTTATTGACTTTAAAAGTTTTTGGTTATTCTAATTTTAAAATTTTTTTTATATTAGCTTTTACATCTTTCATTTTAGGTTGGTTAATCTTATTTACTATTAATCCCATCACATCAGTGATGGTTAAGTATTATGAGCAAACTAAATCAGAATATTCGCGTGACCTAGATCACCTTGTTTCTATAAATAAAAATGGATTATGGATAAAGGAAAACGTTGTGTCAGGTTATAGAATTATTTCAGCAGATGAAACTAGAGATAATATTCTTAAAAATGTAATAATTTATAATTTAGATGCAAATTATAATTTATTAGAAAAAATTAGTTCAAAAACTGCAGATATTTTAAAAAATAATTGGATTTTAAATGAGGTGAATATTGATAGTTTTAACAATGGCATAAGCGTGAGGAATTCTATTGATCAGTATGAAATAGTCTCGACATACAATTTTGATAAAATTAGCAGTTTGTATAAAAATTTTGACACCATGTCGTTTTTGGATTTAATAATGAATTATCAAGAACTTCAAAATAAAGGCTATATTAAATCCTATTTAGATCAAAATCTAAACTCAATGCTTTCTATGCCTTTCTTTCTATTTATAATGACTGCTTTAGCTTCTATGTTAACTTTAAATACTTTAAAAAAATCCAATAATTTCATGTTTATAATAACTGGACTAATTGCTTGTGTTATAATTTATTACTTTAAAGATTTATCATTGGCATTAGGTCAAACAAATAGGATTTCGATGTCTTTGGCTTCATGGATACCAGTTGTGACAATTGGATTGTTTAGTACGATAGGGATTTTACAAATAAATGAAAAATAAAATAATTTTTTTATTAATTTATATATTTTTTTACACGCCTTTATTGGCTGATAGTTTGAATATTCAATCGTTAAAAATTAACATAGATAAAAATACTAAGGTGACTATTTTCGAAGATGATGTAGTGGCCAAAGATGATGCTAATAATGTATTAAAAACGAACTATGCGGAATATAAAAAAGAATTCAAATTATTAGAGAGTACTGGTAAAACAACTATCTTGACTTCAGAAGGATATTTTATTTCAGGAAAAAATATGACTTTTGATAAAATAAATAATTTAATAAAATCGAACGAACCAGCAACAGTAGATGATCCTGAGAGTAATAAAATTTATTTAGAAAAATTTGAATATTCTACTAAAGATAAATTTTTTAAGTCTAGCGGTAATATTAAAGTTATCGATTCAAAAAATAATTCATACAATTTTTCACAGATATATATAGATGAAAAAAAGAGAGAAATAATTGGTTCAGATGTTAAGGCTTTTTTAAATGAAAGTAGCTTTAAAACTAATGCTAAAAATAAACCTAGAGTTTTTGCAAACACTGCTCAAATTAAAGGCAATCAAAGTAAGTTCACTAAAAGTGTTTTCACATTGTGCGACTATAGGGAAAACGATAAATGCCCGCCTTGGTCTTTACAGGCCAGTCAAATGAGTCATGATAAAATAAAAAAAACTATTTATTATGATAATGCTGTAATTAAAGTCTATGATCTGCCTATTTTTTACATACCTAAACTATCTCATCCAGATCCTACTGTTAATCGAAGATCAGGTTTTTTACCGCCAACTTTTTCTACTTCAAAAAATTTAGGATCAGGATTATCATTGCCCTATTTTTTAGCTATTAATGAAGATAAAGATTTTACATTAACTAGCAAACTTTTTTCAACAGAAAAACCGTTATATTTAGGAGAGTATCGGCAGGCATTTAAAAAATCTAATTTGATTTTAGATTTTGGTTACACGGGAGGGTATAAAAAAGCGAGTGCAACTAAAAAAACTGGCGATAAATCTCATTTTTTTTCTAAATTTGTAAAAAACTTTAAAACAGAAAATTCAGACAATAATTTAGAGCTATCCTTACAAAATGTTTCTAATAATAAGTATTTAAAATTATATAAAATTAAGTCTAATTTGGTTTCTTATGAAGATGATACTCTTGAGAATTCATTTAATTTTACTCATGAAAATGATGACCTTTTTGTTGGACTTCAAGCCAGCATGTTTGAAACATTAAAAGATAAAAATGAATATAATGATAAGTATGAATATATATTACCTGACATAATTTTAGATAAAAATTTATTTAATAGTAATAAATTTGGAAGCGCAGATTTTCAATCTAATTTTAAAACTCATAATTATGATACAAATAAATCAAATTCATTTCTAGTAAATGACATTAATTGGAAATATAAAAATCTTAAGTTTTTATCTGGCTTAGAGGGAAATTTTTTAGGAAAATTAAAAAATGTTAATTATGAGTCTAAAAATATTAAAGAATTCAAAAATGAGCCTACGCATGAGATGTACGGTGCATTAGGCTATTTAACGAAATTAGACCTATTTAAAAAAACTAAAAATAATACCAATCATTTTCTTTCACCAAAAATATTGTTCAGATATGCCCCTGGTCATATGAGAAAAGAGCTTAATGCAGCTAGAATAGATCATCTAAATATTTTTACTTTAGATAGATTGAATACGTACAATAATTTCGAAAGTGGACTTAGTTCAACAGTAGGGTTTGATTATGAAAGGAAAAATACTAATAATCAGTTTAATTTTTCACTGGGTCAAATAATAAATGAAAAAGAAAATAAAGACATGCCTTCATCTTCAAGTTTAGATGAGAAATTATCAGATGTAATTGGAAAATCAGAATTAAAATTAAATGATAACATTGAAATTAATTATAATTTTGCATTAGATCAAAATTATAAAGATCTTAATTACAATGAAGTCGGAACTAAATTTAATTTTGATCCAATTAAATTTAAATTTAGCTATCTTCAAGAAAAAGAACATATAGGAAATCAAGAATATTTTAAAACTAATTTAGAAATTAATAAAAGTGATAATGGTGTCTTTACTTTCAATACTAAGAGAAATTTAATCACTAACTCAGCTGAATATTATAATTTAAGTTATGAATATTTAAATGATTGTCTTAGAGCTGGTTTAGTTTATCGCAGAGAATTTTATAATGATTCCGAATTAGAAGCTGAAAATTCATTAATGTTTAAGATTACTTTAACTCCATTTGGAAGTATTAATTCACCATCTTTTAATTAATGAGAAAGAAAACCTTTTTTTCAAAATTTTTTATAATTTTTTTAGTAATAAACTTTAATAATTTTTCCGCTTCGATAGAAAATAAGATAATAGCAAATGTTGATAACCAAATAATAAGTACGTATGAATTAAAGAATAAAATTAAAACAATTTTATTTTTAAGCAAACAACAATTATCTCAGGATAATATAAATTACACAAAAGGACAGTCGTTGAGAACATTGGTTGATTATAAATTAAAACTTGCTGAGATAAATAAATTTCAAATTGCTATCGATAGTACTGTAGATATATCTGACTTTCTTAATTCAGTTGCTTCGAAATATAATACTAATGCAAAGGGATTAGAAAAATTATTTAATGACAATAAAATAGATTTCGAAAAATATACTAAGGAGGTAAAAGTTGATCTTGCATGGAATAAACTGATTTTCCAAAAATATAAGAAAAAAATAGATTTAAATGAGAAGGAAGTTGATAAAGAATTGAATAAAATAATAAAAGATCAACAAGAATTAGAGCAATATAAATTATCAGAAATTGAAATTTTATCGGAAAACAAAAAGATTGATGAGGTTAGAATAAATGAAACAATTAATCAAATTAAAGAAATTGGGTTTAATGATGCGGCTGTAAAATTTAGTAACTCTCCTACAGCTTTTGAAGGCGGTGACTTAGGGTGGGTTAGTTCTAAATCATTGTCAAAAGATGTTTATAATTCAATCAAAATTTTAAAAATTGGAGATGTATCTAAACCTATATTTCAACGCAATAATATCATTTTTCTAAAATTAAATGATAAAAAAAAATTAATTATTAACGATACAAACGTAGTTCAAATTAGAAAAAAGATTATTAATAGAAAAAAAAATGAAATTTTAAATTTATATTCTAATAATTATTTATCAAAATTAAAAAATAAAGCTTTAATAGAAATAAAATATGAATAACAAAATCATTATTGTTGCTGGAGATCCAAATAGTATAAACACTGAAATAATTAATAAGTGTTGGAAAAAAATAAATTCTCAAATAAAAAAAAATATATACCTAGTCGGAAATTATAAGTTAATAAATAAGCAGTTTAAAAAATTAAGAATAAGAAATAAAGTTAAAAAAGTTATCAATTTTTATGATAGGACTTCACCAAACAGTTTAAAAATTATAGATGTTCCTCTCAAATTTAAAGATCCCTTTAAAATTCCTTTAAATAATGCATCAAAATATCTAATAACTTGTTTAGACTTAGCGCACAAACTTGCAAAAAATAAAAATATAAAGGGGCTTATAAATTGTCCCATTGATAAAAAGTTAATAATGAGCACAAAAAAAAAGGGTGTTACTGAATTTTTAGCGGATAAATGCGGAATAACCGATAAATCAGAAATAATGATGATACATAATAAAAATTTTTCAGTTGTACCGCTTACCACTCATATAAATATTAAAAATGTATCAAAACAGATAAATTCTAAATTAATTATTAAAAAAATAACATCTTTAAATCATAACTTTAAGAAGATTTTTAAAAAAAAACCAAAAATAGGGATTCTAGGTCTAAATCCGCATAACGGTGAAATGAAAATTAATACGGAAGAACACCTTGAGATACAACCGGCTATTTCATTGTTAAAGAAAAAAAAATTAGATATTGAAGGTCCATTAGTAGCAGACACTATATTTATTAAAGATTATAAAAAATTTGATGTGATAGTAGGCATGTATCATGATCAAGTTTTAACTCCTTTTAAGACCTTATTCCATTTTAACGCTATTAATATAACGTTAGGACTCGATTATGTGCGAGTTTCACCGGACCATGGGCCTGCAGTTAATTTGATCGGGAAAAATAAAGCAAATTATCAAAGCCTCTTTGAATGTATTAAATTTATTAATAATTTAAAAAGATGAAATTTCCTAAAAAATCTTTGGGCCAAAACTTTCTAAAAGATTTAAATATTATTAAAAAAATAATTCATTTAACTGAAATTATAGATAAAAACATTCTAGAAATTGGTCCTGGAAAAGGTGCATTAACTGATGAGATATTAAAAAATAATCCAAAATCACTAATTTTAATTGAAAAAGATAATGCTTTATCAGAAGAACTTAAATTTAAGTATGCTGGAAATAAAAAAGTTAAAATATTTACTAAAGATATTCTTAAATTTGATTTTGAAGAGATAATTCACAAAAATACAATTATTTTTGGTAATTTGCCTTACAATATTTCATCTCAAATTCTTGTTAAAATGATTAAATTTAAAGCTTGGCCGGCTAAATATAATGACTTAATTTTTATGTTTCAAAAAGAAGTTGCTGAAAAAATTATTGGAAAATATAAGACATCTAAGTATGGAAGATTATCTGTTTTATGTAATTATAGATTAAAAATTATTAATAAATTTAAAGTGTCATCTAATTGTTTTTTCCCGAAACCAAAAGTAGAATCCATGGTTCTTCATTTAAAACCAAAAAATAATAATTCATTAATGAAAATAAAACATATTGAAAATTTAGAAAAAATTACTAGTATTTTTTTTTCCGGTAAAAGAAAAATGATTAATAAAAGTATAAAAAAAATTTTTGAGAATGATGAGAAAATTAAATTAATCAAAAATTTAAATTTACAATCTAGACCATCTGATTTAAAGCCAGAAAAATATTATGAAATTACTGCTCTGTTTGAAGAAATTTAGAAAATTTATTTTTATTAATTGAAATAATATTTTCTATCTGTTTGTAGCAATTTTCTAGATTTTCATTAATTAATACATAATCATAATCATGCCAATGTTTAATATCATCATCAAAAGCTTCAAACCTTCTTTCAACCTCTATTAAGGAGTCTTGATTTCTTTTTATAAGTCTTTTTTTCAATTCATTTTTATTTGGCGGCAGTAAATATATCTTAATTAAATTTAATTCTTTAAATTGTGACAGTTGTTTCGTTCCTTGCCAGTCAATGTCAAAAATTATATCATTTTTCTTAATTGTATTATCTACGCTCTCTCTATGTGTTCCATAGTAATTATCAAAAATTTTTGCATATTCGTAAAATTGCCCTTCTTTAATAAATTTTTTAAATTTTTCATGTGAAATAAAATAATAGTCGATTCCATCGACTTCGTTAGATCTAGGTTTACGCGTGGTATGGGAAACTGATATTTTGAAAGATTGATATTTTTGTTGAATTTTTTTTGTGATCGTAGTTTTTCCCGCCCCAGACGGAGAGGAAAGTATAACCATGATATTATTCAAATCATGCCCCATGGTAAGTTAAAAAAACTTATTAGTTTGTCTTGCCTTCAATGAATTTTATTGCATCGCCGACAGTTAAAATTTTTTCAGCTTCACTATCAGAAATTTCTGATCCAAACTCCTCTTCAAAAGCCATTACCAATTCAACTGTATCCAAGCTATCAGCACCTAAATCATCAATGAAACTTGCTTCCTCTGTAACTTTTTCTTCTTCTATACCAAGATGATCTGCGACTATTTTTTTAATTTTATCTTTTACTTCGTTCGACATTAATTACCTTTTTTATGTTAATGATATTTTCTTATTAGATTATTAAATAGAATTGTCAAGCCATATACATACCACCATTAACATGAATGGTTTCCCCATTTATATATTTTGCCATATCTGATGCTAAAAATGCTACACAATTTGAAACATCTTCTCCGGTGCCTAGATCGCCGGTTGGAATTTTACTTATTAATATTTTCTTAAATTCCTCATTAATTTTGTCTGTCATTTCAGTTTTAATAAATCCAGGGGAAACACAATTAATATTGATATTTTTTTTTGCATATTCAAGAGCCAAGCTTTTTGAAAACGCAACTATTCCCGCTTTAGAAGCTGAGTAATTAGCTTGTCCTAAATTTCCTGTATGTCCAACAATGGATGTTATATTTATTATTTTGCCATATTTATTTTTTAACATTTTTTTTATGGCATATTTACACATTAGAAATGTTGCTGTTAAATTAATATCTAAAACCCTTTTCCAATTTTCTTCAGTTAGTCTTACTGATATATTGTCTAAAGATATGCCAGCATTGTTAATTAAAATATCTATTCCACCCAGTTTTTTTGTTGCAGTTTCGATAAATGATTCTATATTTTGATGTTCTTCAAGTTTAAATTTTTCGACATTTATATTTTTAAATTCTTTCTTGATATTATTAAGTTTCTCTTCATTTGTTCCAGTTGCTAAAACTATTGAATCATTTTCATAAAATTTTTTAACAAGACTATGCCCTATACCGCCGGTTGCACCGGTAATTATGATTTTTTTATTTTTAAAGTTCATGAAACTAATTTTTTCATATCATCGATTGAATTTAGACTAAAGCAATTAATATTCTTCACTGTCCGTTTTACCATTCCTGATAAAACCTTTCCAGGTCCTATCTCAATAAAATCAGTTACTTTCTCATTTGACATATTGATTATACTCTCTCTCCATCTTACAGTTGAGCAAATTTGATCAACAAGTAATTTTTTGATGTTCGCTGGATTATTTTCTGGTTTTGAGGTTACATTACAAACAATATCAAATATAGGTTTTTTAAAATTAATACTGTCTATTTTATTTTTCATTACAGTGGCTGCTGGTTTCATTAAAGCGCAATGAAAAGGAGCGCTTACATTTAACGGGATGAATTTTTTTTTATTTTCTTTTAAAATATTTTGTAATTGCTTAATACTTTCGTTATCACCGCTTATGATTATTGACCTTCGGCATTATCATTAGCGATTTCACAAACTCCTTTTAATTGAGCTTCCTTTATTATTTTTTCCAATTCATCAATTGTTGATCCTAACACAGCTATCATGCTCCCCTTGCCCACTGGAACAGCATCTTGCATGGCTTTACCTCTTTCAAATAAAAGAAATAAAGCATCGTTGAATTCCAAGGATTCAGAGCAAACTAATGCGCTGTACTCACCCAATGAATGACCCGCAAAAAATTTTGTCGATTTAAAATCAAAATTGAATTCTTCTTTCAGAACTGAAAAAATAGCATAACTAACTGTTAATATTGCTGGCTGTGTATTTTGGGTTAATTTTAACTCCCTTTCTGGTCCTTCTAGAATAACTTTAGAAATTTTATATTTTAGTTTTTCATCAGCTTCTTGAAAGATTTTTTTTACTAGTTCAAATTTCCCATAAAACTCCGATCCCATCCCTACTATTTGGGAACCCTGGCCTGGAAAGAGTAGTGCGTTCATATTTTTAGCCTCTAATAACTGATAATTGGTATTGATATAAATATTTATTATAGTATAAAACTCTTTTTACAATATGTACTTTAAAGCAAACTAATTAACAATAAACTTTTTTATGTCTTTTTACGAAAACACTTTGGTAACAAAGCAAGATTTGCCTAAAAACGAACTTGATAAAATTAAAGAAAAATATAGCAATCTCATTAAAGATAATTCAGGTAAAATAATAAAAATTGAAGAATGGGGTCTCTTAAATTTAGCAAGGAAAATAAAAAAATATAATAAAGCTTTTTATATTCATTATAAATTTGAAGGGAATAAAGAAACTTTAATTGAATTAAAAAAAAAATTGAAGATTGATGGATCAATCATCAGGCACTTAATAGTGAAATACAAAAATTTAGATATAAATAAAGAATACTTTGCTAAGGAGAAATAAATGAAACGTAAAAGTAAAAAATTTCAGAAAAAAGGTTCAAATTCATTAACTAAACTAAGTTTATTTCAGAAATCAGATGGAAAATTTAATAGATCATGCCCCTTATCAGTAAAGGATGCACCAATTATAGATTACAAAAATATTGGGTTATTGAAAAAATACATTTCTGAAAATGATAAAATTCTTTCATCAAAAATAACATCTGTGTCTAGTGGTAAACAAAAAAAATTAACAAAAGAAATTAAAAAAGCAAAAATTTTAGGATTAATTTAATTATGGAAGTAATTCTTTTAGAAAATATAATAAATCTTGGAAACATAGGTGACAAAGTTAAAGTTAAACCAGGTTATGGAAGAAATTTTCTTTTAAAAACTGGTAAAGCATTAAGATCTAATAAAGAAAATTTAGAATATGTCTCCAAAAAGAAAGATGAACTGAATAAAAAGAATACCGACTTAAAGAACAAATTAAAAGAAACCGCTCAAATAATAAATAATAAATCTTTTTTATTTAGTAAAGAGGCTAAAGAAAATGGTGAATTATACGGCTCTATAAAACCAAAAGAAATAACCACAGCAATCTTTGAAAAAATGAAGGTAGAAGTAAAGCCATCAGATATAGTTTTAAAAGAAGATTTAAATAAAATTGGTTCCTACGATATAGATATAACGCTTCACTCAGAAGTGACAGCCAAAATTTTAATCAAAATAAATAAGATACAATCATCATAACTTTTCCACAGGTGATTTAAAAAGGTGAGTAACTTTTATCTTTAAAAAAAATCTAGTCAATTTATTGTTTAATTGTGGAAAATATCAAACTATCCAATAATAATTTTAATAAAAAACAACCTTCAAATCTTGAAGCAGAACAAGCCTTATTAGGTTCTATTTTAGTTAATAATGATATTATTGATGAGGTATCAACTATAATAAATCCGACTAGCTTTTATGACCCTGCTCATACCAAAATTTATGAAGTTGTTGAAACATTAAATAATAAAGGAATGATTGCCAATCCTATAACTTTAAAAAATTTTTTTGAAAAAGACGAAATGCTTAGTGAAGTTGGTGGCACCGAATATTTAGTTAAATTAACAAGATTTTCTGGCTCAACCAAACAGGCGGTAGATTATGCTAAAGTAATACATGAAATGTATTTAAGAAGAGAGTTAGTTTTAATTTCTGATAATTTATCCTCTGAGACATTGAATGCTAAAGATCAAAGTGCAGAAAAAATTATTGAAGGTACTGAAAAATCATTATTTGATTTAGCGGAGCGCGGTAGCTTCTCTCAATCATTTTTAAAATTTAATCAAGCGCTAGATCAAACTATTGAAATGGCTACACTTGCTATGAAAAGCGACCAAGGTATTGTAGGAGTACCGACTGGTTTATCTGATTTAGATGAAAAATTAGGTGGTTTACATAAATCTGATTTGGTGATTTTAGCTGGCAGACCAGGTATGGGTAAAACCGCTCTAGCAACTAATATTGCATATCATGCTGCTCAAACACTTATGAGCAGACAGGAAAAATCATCAGTTGCTTTTTTTTCACTTGAGATGTCTTCTGAGCAGCTATCAACTAGAATTTTGTCTGAGCAAGCTAGGATTAGATCCGATGACATAAGAAGAGGTAAAGTTAATGAGGAAGAAATTAATAGATACATAGAAACCTCAAGAAATATCTACAACCTTCCTCTATTTATTGATGAAACTCCTGCAATTACCATAGCAACACTTTGTAATAGAGCCAGAAGAATTAAAAGATTGTTCGGTGTTAGTTTAATTGTGGTTGATTACATACAATTAATGAGAGCTCCAAGTTCAAATAGAAATGATAATAGGGTTCAAGAAGTGTCTGAAATTACACAAGGCTTAAAAGCATTAGCTAAAGAACTTAAAGTTCCCGTCTTAGCATTGTCTCAGCTGTCAAGAGCCGTGGAGTCTAGAGATGACAAAAAACCACAATTGTCAGATTTAAGAGAGTCTGGATCTATTGAACAAGATGCAGATGTTGTTATGTTTGTTTATAGAGAGGCTTATTATCTAGAAAATAAACAGCCAAAACTAGGATCTATTGAGCATGCTGAATGGCAATCAAAAATGAATGATGTAAACGGACTTGCAGATATCATTTTAGGCAAACAAAGACATGGTCCGACAGGTACTGTTAAAGTTGAATTCGAAGGAATATACACAAAATTCAAAGATTTAAGCAAAAATTAAGTTAAAATTTTTCCTTTTGTTATGATAAATTTAAGATATATCTGAAACATCTCTATGTTTAGTAGTATTTATAAAAAAATAGTCATTGATTTTTCAAAGTTAACTCTTTTTTTTATATTTACAATTTTAATCTGCTCTATTTACTACGCTAAAAATTTTAATCTAGATGCGTCATCAGATGCACTTATTTTAGAGGGAGATCAAGATTTAAAATATCTTAGAGAGATTAATGAGAGATATGGATCTAAAGATTTTTTAGTTCTGACCTACTCACCTGTTTCTAGTTTTGAAGAAAAAGAAACTATTCTTAATTTACAGTTACTTAAATCTAAAATTGAAAGATTATCCTGGGTTGATAGCGTTGTAACTATTATAGATGTTCCACTTTTAAAAAGCTCTGATGAAAGTTTAATGGAAAGATTACAAAATTATAAAACATTAGCTCACCCAGAAATCGATAGAAAAAGAGGATTTGAGGAAATAATTAATAGTCCAATTTATAAAAATTACGTTATTAGCGAAGATGGTAAAACCTCAGGAATTGTCGTTTATTTAAAAAAAGATAAAAGACTTGCAGACTTTATTAAAATTAAAGACAAGTTTTACAATCAATCGAAAGAAAAAAGTCTCTCAAAAGCAGAGAGGAAGAACTATAAAAAATTTTTAGATGAATATGAGGATTACAAAAATTTATACAATACAAGAAATCATCAAAATATAACTGAAATTAGAGATGTTATAAATAAATATGGTGAAAATGCCAAGATACACCTAGGTGGAATTCCAATGATAGCTGACGATATGATGAGTTATATTAAAAATGATATAGTCGTATTTGGAATGGGTGTATTTGTATTTATAATATTTACTCTTTGGATGGTGTTTAGAAACATTAAATGGGTAATTATGCCTTTGCTTGGCTGCGCCACATCAGTAATAATTATGATCGGGCTACTGGGCTTAATTGGTTGGAAAGTAACAGTTATATCCTCTAATTTTATTGCACTATTGCTGATACTAAATATGGCAATGAATATTCACGTTACTGTAAGATTTCTGCAATTAAAAAAAGAATTTAATAAATTATCTAAAGTTGAAGCAATATTAAATACAAGTAAAAAAATGTTTCTCCCAATCCTTTATACAGTACTAACAACTATTTGTGCGTTTTTGTCACTAATATTTAGTGGCATAAAGCCAATTATAGATTTTGGCTGGATGATGACATTAGGCTTGATTGTTTCTATTTTAGTAACATTTTTATTACTTCCCTCTCTCTTAAATATTTTTTCAACTGATGACGATATTAATGTAAAAGATACAGAAAAATCCAAAATTACCTCTGCCCTCGGCAGTTTGGCTAAAGGCAATAATATTGTGATTTTTGGTCCTACAATAATAATTTTGGCATTAAGTATTATTGGGATCTCAAAGTTAGAAGTTGAAAATAGCTTTATAAATTATTTTGACAAAGAAACTGAAATTTATAAAGGCATGAAAAAAATAGATGATGATTTAGGTGGAACCACTCCTCTAAATATTATTATAAAGTTTCCTGTTAAAGAAAAAAGTCAAGAAAATGATGATGATGAATTTTCTGAATGGGAAGATGAAGATCAAGAAGAAAATAAAGCTAAGTATTGGTTTACTAGAGATAAAATGGACAAAATTATAAAGGTTCATAATTATTTAGATTCTTTACCTGAAGTTGGGAAAGTTTTGTCTTTTGGGTCTATTCTGCAAGTCGCTGAAGATTTGAATAAAAAAAAATTACAGAGTCTAGAAATAGCAGTCTTGTACAGTAAAATTCCCGATGAAATAAAAAAAGAAATTATTTCTCCCTATATTTCAGTGGAGGAGGATGAGGCTAGAGTGAGTGTGAGAATAAAAGACTCTCTAAAAGATTTAAGACGGAATGATTTAATCAAAAAAATTAATATAGATTTAAATACTAAGTTAAATTTAAATAAAGATGAATATAAATTAGCTGGAGTTTTAATTTTATTTAATAATTTATTACAAAGTCTTTTTAAATCTCAAATATTAACTTTAGGAATCGTAATGTTGGGCATATCAACCATGTTTTTTGTTCTTTTTAGAAACATCATGCTGTCCTTTATTGGCGTAGTACCAAATTTTTTAGCGGCATTTTTTATATTAGGAATTATTGGATTAATGGGAATTCCACTAGATATGATGACTATTACAATCGCTGCCATCACGATTGGTATAGCTGTAGATAATAGTATTCATTATATTTACAGATTCAAAGAGGAGTTCAATAAGATAAATAATTATAAAATGACCTTAGACAGATGTCACAGCACTGTAGGTATTGCGATTTTAAATACTTCAATAACAATTGTTTTTGGATTCTCAATTTTAGTGTTATCAAACTTTATTCCAACGATATACTTTGGTGTTTTTACAGGTATAGCTATGTTGTTAGCTATGATTTCGGTTTTGACTCTTCTTCCTAAACTTATTTTAATATTAAAACCTTTTGGAAAAGAGTTAGATAGCTCTATATGATATTAGGTTTCCTGGAGCACTTGATTAATGGTGTCAATTGGTTTGATGTAATTTTTAGCATTATTATGATTTACAGTATAGTTCAATGTTTCCTCAAAGGGTTTTCTTTAAGTTTAATATCTTTTATGAAATGGATTTTTTCTACAATAATTACAATAATACTAGTTCCAAAAATTCAACCTTGGGTAGGTGAATATATAGATTCAGAATTTATAAATAATTTTGGTGTTGGAATTGTAGTATTTATTTGCACATTATTTTTAATAATTCTTATTGGTAAATCTTTAGGTAGAGCAGTAACTTGGACGGGGGTAGGATCAATTGATAAAACTTTTGGCTTGTTGTTTGGTTTTTTTAAAGGATATATAATTTCAATATGTTTATTTTCTATATTTAATTGGTTTTATCCATATCAAAATTGGGGTATATCTGCGGAAGATGCGATTTCATTTAATATTGTAAAAAATGGAAGCGATATACTTATAGAAGAATTTCCATCTAGCGAAGAGATTATAAATACAAAAGATAAAATTGAAAAAATTTAAATCAGATAAATTAAGAGAAGAATGTGGTGTTTTTGGTGTGACCAGCCATGAGGATGCTTCTGCTTTAGTGGCTTTAGGTTTACATGCTCTTCAACATAGGGGGCAAGAAGGATGTGGAATTGTTTCATTTGATGGAGCAAACTACCACTCTGAGAAAAGACATGGGCTAGTTGGAGATCACTTTACTAACTCAAATATAATTAAAAAACTTCCAGGAAAATTTGCCATAGGTCATAACAGATACTCAACAACTGGTGAAACGTCTTTAAGAAACATTCAGCCATTTTTTGCAGACCTTCATATGGGCGGTTTAAGTGTAGCTCATAATGGAAATTTGACTAATGCACTTGCGCTACGTGAGTCTCTTGTAAAAGAAGGTGCAATTTTTAGAACCACAAGCGACACGGAAACCATAGTACAGCTAATTGCAAAATCAAAGAGAGAGAGAATAGTAGACAAGCTAATAGATACTTTATTTCAAATACAAGGAGGTTATTCACTCGTTCTGATGACTAATAAGAAATTAATTGGAGTGAGAGATCCTTTTGGTATTAGGCCTTTAGTAATTGGAAAATTAAAAGATTCTTTTATTTTCGCCTCTGAAACATGTGCTTTAGATATAGTGGGTGCAACATATCTACGAGAAGTTGAAAATGGGGAAATCGTAGTTGTAGAAAATAATAAATTAAATAGCATCAAGCCATTTCCAAAGCGAAAAGCGAGACCATGCATTTTTGAATATATATATTTTGCACGACCAGATAGTATTATTGGTGGAAAGTGCGCATATGAATATCGAAAAAGCTTTGGAGTCCAACTAGCAAAAGAGACCGATATTAGTGCTGATATTGTTGTACCAGTACCAGACTCGGGTGTACCAGCAGCTTTAGGTTATTCTGAATATTCAAAAAAAAGATTTGAGTTAGGATTAATAAGAAATCATTATGTTGGAAGAACTTTCATCGAACCCACACAGAGCATTAGAAGTTTAGGTGTAAAATTAAAATTGAGCTCTACAAAAAGTATTGTTAAAAATAAAACAATTATATTAATAGACGATTCTTTAGTTAGGGGAACAACGTGTCATAAAATTGTGAAAATGTTATATGAAGCTGGAGCCAAAGATGTTCATGTAAGAATTGCATGCCCGGAAATAAGATTTCCTGATTTCTATGGAGTAGATATGCCTACAAAAAATGAACTTCTGGCACATAAAAAAAATAATGCAGAAATGTGTGAATACATAAAAGCTAAATCGTTAAAATTTTTAAGCTTAGATGGACTTTATGCAGGGCTAGAACAAGGAAAAAGAAATAATATATACCCCCAATTTAGTGATCATTTTTTTACAGGTGACTATCCGGTTAAACCATCTGATAATTTAGGAGAATTAAAAATAACACAATTATCCCTATTGAGCAGCAAGTCTAACAATTAGTTTAAAATTATTAATTTATTTTTGTTGCTTATATAAATAATTGAATCATTAATAAATATAGGAAATGTACTTAATTTAGCGCTTAGTTTAGACACATCTTGAACGGCTCCATTAATACTAAATTTTACTAAATAAGAATTTTTTAGAAAAACATATAAATCATTATTTACAATCGCTAAGGTCTTTATCGTAATAGGTTTGTTTTTTGATTTTATGAATTCACCAATTTCTTTACTTATATCAATTGAGTATACCAAGTTTCCATTGATTATATCTATACAAACCAATAAATTATCTCTTGTGATTAAAAAAATATTTTTACCTGAAATTATTGGTTTGATTATTGAATTCACGGAAGATTTGAAAATAGTTGACCCGTTTTTGCTGTCTAAAACATACAAATATGGGTTTGTAGAAACTATAATTTTATCTTTGTACACAATAAGTGGTTTAGAAGAAAATAAATCACTAACAGTAATATCTGCAGATTGATTGAGGTTTAAAAACCATTTTATAGATAGGTTTTTATCAATTGAATAAAGTGAGCCAAATGTATTTAAATAAAATAAAGAATCTTTATATACAGCCAACGAATTAATAAAATCATTTTTTATCAAAGTTTCTTCAGTAGGAATAATTTTAATTTTTTCTCCTGAGAGTTTATCAACAAAGTATAAACTGTTATTAATGTCACTCAATACAATTTGATTACTTAAAAATTTTAAATTGGATTTAAATGCAACTTTATAATTTTTTGCCCATAGCAATTTATTCTCAACATGGTTAATGGCATATAAATATCCTAAATTGTCACTCACATAAATTATATTTTTTTCAGCTATTAATGTAAGTTTTTTATTTATTCCTTTAAATCTTTTCTTGTAAAAATTATATTTAAGTGTGATAGCCTGTCTATCTAATGAATAGACAATTACATTTCCTCTGTAATCAGATGTGATTGCTTTTCCTCCATCAAAAACAAAACTATCATTTAAAGTATGTTTGCTTAATTTTTTGCTCTTAAATATTATTTTATTTAAATTTTTATAGCTAAAATTTTCTAGATTATTGGTTTCTTGATAATGCTCATCGGGCCAATTTAAATTTAATTTGACTGGATTTATTTTAATATTTAAATTACTAGAAGGTTTTATTATTTGATTAAAAGATTGAGTTTTAATATTAAGAGTCTTAAAATCTTTAAATCTATCTTCTGCTTTGTCTTCTGCTTTTTCAATATTTTTCCAAATTCCAGTTTTATTATCAAAAGAGCAATTAGTTAAAAATAATAAAAATGTTATTGCTAAAAATAATTTTATTAATTTCATATTAAATTGTACGTTATTAATTCTATTATTTTGAAATCTCTAAAGCAGAGTCTTTCCAAATCGAGTTTTCATCTAAAATTTCATTAATTAATTTATTGGCTTCATTTTTTTTTGATATTTTGAGCAAATATAAAGATTTTTTTAACTTAATTAAATTTTTTTGTTCTTTATTTATATTAATACTTTCTACAAGATCAAAAAATTTTAAAATTTCAACATCACTTTGTTCAAGGTCATTTTCTATAATATCATTTAAAGCCAACGGTGAGTAAAATTTATTTTTACTTAATATAATTTCTTTATAAATGTTCTTAGATTTATTTTTGTCTTTAGATGATAAATGAATTCCCGCTTGAATATATTTTTCGGAAATTTGATTATTTAAGTTTTTTTGATAATAAAGATAAAAAACAATTCCTGAAAAAATAATGAAAATAGATAATAAACTTATTAAGAAGAATTTTTTTTTTTTAATGATTACGCTAATTACTTTATTAATCATATGTTGATTATTTTCTGTTTCGTTTGCCATATAAAAAGTTTTTGTTATTAGGAAATACTTTAGTTTTAACTTCTTTGCTATATTTTTTTACTGCTTTTTTAATTATTAAATTTAAATTAACATATTTTTTTACAAATTTTGGATAAAATCCACTTAATCCCAACATATCATCTGTTACTAAAATTTGTCCGTCACAGTAAGATGATGAGCCTATTCCAATTGTAGGTATTTTTAATAAACCTGTTATTGCTTTTGAGGTATTTGGCGTTATACATTCTAATACAATTGAAAAAGCTCCAGCTTTTTCAATTAAAATAGCTTCTTTAATAAGTTTTTTTGTTTCGACATTATTTTTTCCTTCGACTTTAAATATATTTTTATGTTGTGGCGTGTAACCTATATGACCCATTACTGGTATTTTAGCTTTAACTATTTCTTTAATGATTTTAAAATTTTTATTATTACTTTCTATTTTTACTGCATCACAATTAGTTTTTTTAACAATTAATTTGGCATTATTTTTTGCTTGTATAGGTTGATTGTAAGAACCTTTTGGCATATCGACTACTAAAAGTGAATTTTTAGTTCCTTTCCTAACACTAATACTATGTTGTATAATATTATCTAAAGATACATTGTGAGTGTTTTTCATTCCATACAATACGTTAGCCATTGAATCACCAACTAAAATAATATCGCAATACTTATCTAATAATTTAGCAATATTTTTGGAATAAGCAGTCAAACATACAATTTTGCTTTTATTTTTTTTTAAAAGGATTTTTTTAATATTTTTTAACATTACTCTAATTCAATAGTGCCAGGAGGCTTAGAAGTTATATCATATACCACCCTGTTTATACCAGGAACGCCATTGATAATTTTATTTGATATAGTGTCTAAAAAATTCTTTGGAAAATTAAAATAATCCGCTGTCATGCCATCTTCCGAAACAACTGCTCTTAATAAGCAGGTATATTCATAAGTGCGTACATCCCCCATAACTCCTACCGTTTTAATTGGTAATAAAGCAACATAAGCTTGCCATATTTTATTATAAAGATTGTGACTAATTAATTCTTTAATATAAATATCATCTGCATCTTGGAGAATTTTTATTTTTTCAAGAGTAATTTTTCCTAAAATTCTAATTGCTAAACCTGGACCTGGAAATGGATGTTTATTTCTTATTTCATCAATTAAACCTAATGATTTTCCAAGAACTCTTACTTCATCTTTAAAAAGCTCTTTAAGGGGTTCGATTAACTTTAAATGCATTTTTTTAGGCAACCCACCGACATTATGGTGAGATTTAATTTTTGATGTTTGGCTACCAGTGGTAGAGCGACTTTCAATAACATCGGGATATAAAGTTCCTTGAGCTAAATATTTAATATCCTTATGTTTTTTTGACTCTTTTTCAAAAATTTTTATAAAGAGTTTTCCAATAATTTTTCTTTTTTTTTCAGGGTCAGTGATATTTTTAATTTTTTTAAGATATATTTTAGAAGCATTAATTAATTTGACATTCAATTTATATTTTTTTTTAAAGATATTGTAAGAAAATTTAAATTCATTTTTTCTCATCAATCCTGTATCCACCATTATACAAATTAAATTTTTTTTGATAGCTTTATTTATTAATAAGGCAACTACACTACTGTCTACACCACCAGATAAAGCGCAGATTACTTTATCTTTTTTTACAATGCTTTTAATTTCGTTAATCATTCTTTTTTTTTCAGAAGGTATATTCCACTTTTTTTTAATTTTACAAATAGAGAAAAGAAAGTTATTAAACAAATGTTTTCCATTTTCCGTATGGGTTACTTCGGGATGAAATTGTATTCCATAAATTTTGCGTTTAGTGTTTTCAATAATTGTTAATCTTGAGTTTTTAGTAGATGCTATTAATTTAAATCCATGTGGTAGTTTGGTAACCACATCTTGATGGCTCATCCAAACAGATTTATTTTTAGTGTTAAAAAAATTTTTAATTAATAAAGAATTTTTTTTCTTAAAAAGATTAGCTCTACCAAATTCTCTTTTTGTTTTTAAAGATCTAATAGAGCCACCAAAAAGTTTAACTATTAACTGTAAACCATAACAAATTCCAAGAATAGGAATCTTTTTAAGTAAAATCTCCTTTGGTATTTTTGGAAATTTTTTTTTTGTGACAGTTGAGGGTCCGCCAGATAAAATTATTCCTTTTATTTGATTAAAATTTTTAATTTTGATCAAATCGTTAATTGTAATTATTTCTGAAAAAACCCCTAGATCTCGCACTCTTCTTGCTATTAACTTTGTAACTTGAGACCCAAAATCAACAATAATAACTTTATCCATATGATTTTGGAACTGCATCTATTTTTTTAAAGAGTTTTCAATTTCAATTTCAAGTTTTTTACTTTTTTGACAATAAGTTTCACAAAAAACGAGTAATTGTTCTATTAATTTTTTACTCTTTTTATAATCTGACTCTTCTAATTTTAAAATTGCAAGGTTATATGTAGCTTCTTCATTTTTAGGATTGAGTAAAATTACGGTATTTAAGTTTGCTTCTTCAAGTTTTTTTTTCTTCTGAATATTGAATATTTTTGCCAGGTAAAGATACGCTTTTTCACTTTTAGGATTTAATACTAATTCCTGTTCAAATTTAAACTTTGCTTTGTCTAATTTGTTGTTTTCATAAAAAGTTAATCCTTCACCAAAATAATTCGTGTTGGCGATTAAATTACTTGTCATCAAAAAAAGGGATAGAAAAATTTTAATTAATTTCATATTTATAGTTTGTAATTTAATGTTGACTCAACCATTTCAACGCTATGTACCATACTTTCATAAAATCCAGCTTTAGTTATTTTAACAAACTGAGCATTTTTTTTAATATCTGCTAATTTTTGTGCTCCTATATAGCCCATAGATGACTGCAACCCCCCTTTGAGCTGATATATAATTTTAGAAACATGTCCTTTATACTCTACTCGCCCTTCAACTCCTTCTGGTACAAATTTAGATTTATCTTTATGATTTTTTTGAAAATATCTATTAGAAGATCCTGCAGACATCGCTCCTATTGATCCCATTCCTCTGTATTTTTTATAAAATTTATTTTTTACTTTAAATTTCTTTCCAGGACTTTCATGTGTGCCTGCAAATATTGATCCCATCATAATAGCATCTGCCCCAGCTGCTATTGCTTTTGCTAAATCTCCAGAAAACTTTATTCCACCGTCTGAAATTATTTTTACATTTTTACCTTTTAATATTTTGCTTACATCCATTATAGCGGTAATTTGAGGTACTCCGATTCCTGCGACCATTCTTGTTGTGCAAATTGAGCCTGGACCAATACCGACTTTAATAATATTCGCTCCAAAATTATATAATTTTAATGCCGCTTCTCCGGTGGCAATATTTCCAACGCAAATAGGTATTTTAAGATTTTTTTTTCTTATTTTGGATAAAATTTTTAAAACTTTTTCACTATGGCCATGAGCTGTATCAATAACAATTAAATCGACACCATTACCTACTAGCGATTGCACTCTGTTTAAATCTTCTGAACCTGTTCCTATCGCGGCACCTACAAATAAATTTTGTTTTTTTACTTTTTCAACTTCTTGACTTTGTTTTTTAATACCTAAATTTCTATGTATAATTCCTATTCCACCTGATTTAGCCATAGCTATTGCCATTGCAGATTCTGTTACTGTGTCCATTGCGGAAGATAAAAAAGGTGTTTTTAATTTAATTTTTTTAGTTAAATTTAAAGAAATATCAGTATTAGATGGTAAAACCTTTGAAAAACGCGGTAGTAATAATACGTCATCAAATGTTAATGCTTCTTTTATTGCTTCCATAAAAAATTATATACAATTTAAAATAATTATAAAGTATTTAAAACTGAACAATGTAAATAAGTTTCTTTTGATTTATCTCTACTTGCTTCTGGCTTAAAAAATTGTACTTTTTTGAACTTTGATTTAGCTAATTCTTTAACCTCTAAGAAATCTTCACCCATGAATATTTTTGATACTAAAACTCCTTTAGATTTTAGTATTTCTGAAGAAAAATTAATTACATCTGAGCATAGTTGGTTAGTTCTAATACAGTCTAATGATTTATTTCCGGTTGTATCCGCTGCCATGTCAGAGAGAACTACATCCAATTTTTCATCAAAAAATTTGATGATTTTTTCTTTTGTATTGTGTTCTAGAAAATCACCTTGTAAAAACGTTATATTTTTTAATTTGAGCATTTTTTTAGTATCCAATGCTAATATTTTTCCAGTAGAAACTATTTTACTTGAAACTTGAGCCCAGCCTCCAGGATAAGCACCGATATCTAATAGTTTAGTATTTTCTTTAATAAAATTATATTTTTTATTTAATTCAATTAATTTGAAGGCTGCTCTTGATCTATAGCCAAGTGTTTTAGATTTTTTAAAAAATTGATCCCTATGCTGTTTTATTTTCCATGTATTGCTTTTTTTATGTTTTTTTGATTTTTTCATTACAAAACATCTTCGTGCTCATCATCTGATATTTCTAAAACATTTTTTTTTATTTGTTTTTTGTAGACGACATAAACGATAGGCAATGAAAATAAATATAATATTCCAAATGCTAAAAGAGTCTCAAATGTATAGTACAATAATGAAATGAATATTGTACCTATACCTAACAAAATAAAAATTGTGGTTTTTGGAGAAACAGCTATTTTTTTTAAAGATAAAGTTGGTAGCTTACTTACTAACAAGAAAGCAACTAAAATAGTAAAGTAGGGAGTTATACTTTTTATGTTTACATCGAAATTTAATCCGGTTAGTTCAAATATTAAAGGCATTAAAATTAACAACCCACCTGCAGGTGATGGGACGCCTTCGAAATAATTATTTTTCCATGGCTGACGTATTTCAGTTTTAGTTAGATTAAATCTCGCCAACCTTAACACGCAACATACAGAATAGATCAAGGTTATAGCCCAGCCTAATTTTCCATAATTATTTAATTCCCAAAAATATAAAATAAAAACTGGAGCAATTCCAAAGCTCACAAAGTCGGTTAAAGAATCAAGTTCTTTACCGAAGTCAGAGGTGCCTTTAATTAGACGAGCAATTCTCCCATCTAATGTATCAAGTATTGCTGCAAGTAAAATAAATATTACTGCTAAGGAATAATTTCCATCTAATGAAAATTTAATAGAACTAATTCCGAGACAAACACCTCCTAAAGTAAGTATGTTTGGAAGTAGATATCTTGTTTTTTTTGCTGAAACTAATTTAAATTTTTTGTTGTCTTCCATTATTCTGAAGCAATTAAACTTTCTCCAGCTACAACATTTTGTCCAAGTTTTGCTAAAACTTTTTTATTCTTAAAATAAATATCTACTCTACTTCCAAAGCGAATCATTCCTACTCTTTCACCTTGGTTTAAATTTTGTCCCTGCTCAACTTCACAAACAATTCTTCTTGCTATTAATCCAGCTATTTGCACTATTATAATTTCTTCACTAGATTTGTTGCATTTAATTTTGTAATAATTTCTTTCATTTTCTTCACTTGCTTTATCTAGTGAAGCATTTAAAAATTTTCCCGGTTTGTAATAAATTTCTTCAACCACTCCAGATAATGGAGTTCTATTCACATGGCAGTTAAATACATTCATAAAAATACTTATCTTTGTAAAAGAAGTATTTTCCATTTGTAATTCTATTGGTCCAACTTGTTCTGAAATATTAGTAATTAGACCATCTGCTGGACTAACCAGAAAAGCATCATTATTAATTGAATATCTTTCAGGGTCTCTGAAAAAATAGTAGACCCATATTGTAATTACTACCAGCGCTACTCCTATTACTTTAGAAATAAGTAATATTAAAAATGTAGCAATAATAGAAATTGCTAAAAATTTGTATCCTTCTTTATGGATTTTTGGAAAAATTGTATTAAACATAATTTAAAGTTTGCTAATTTTTTCTTAATATGTATAAAAATATTACTTAATCAATCTATATTTATGTCTAAAATTAAAGTCAAAAACCCTGTAGTTGAGCTAGATGGAGATGAAATGACAAGGATTATTTGGTCATTTATCAAAGATAAGCTCATAAAGCCCTATTTAGAATTAGATCTTAGGTATTTTGACTTAGGAATGGAAAGCAGGGATAAAACAGACGACCGAATCACAATAGATGCTGCTAATGCTATCAAGGAATGTGGGGTAGGTATTAAGTGTGCAACCATTACTCCGGACGAGGATAGAGTTAAAGAATTTAAATTAAAGAAAATGTGGAGGTCTCCTAATGGTACTATAAGAAATATTTTAGGTGGAACAGTTTTTAGAGAACCTATTATATGTAAAAATGTTCCAAAATTAGTTCCTGGATGGACTTTACCAATTGTGATTGGAAGACATGCATTTGGAGATCAATATCGTGCTACAGACTTTTTAATTCCGGGAGAAGGTAAAATGGAAATTAAATGGACGTCTAAAGATGGAAAAAACAAAAAAGAATTTGAAGTATTTAATTTTACAGGCCCAGGCATAGCATTATCAATGTATAATTTAGATGATTCTATAAAAAATTTTGCTAGAGCGTGCATGAATTATGGTTTTGAAAGAAAATGGCCAGTATATTTGTCGACTAAAAATACTATTTTAAAAGCCTATGACGGAAGATTTAAAGATTTATTTCAAGAAATTTATGAAAAAGAGTTTGCTGATAAGTTTAAATCAGCATCCATAACTTATGAACACCGTTTAATTGATGACATGGTAGCTTGCGCTATGAAATGGAATGGCGGTTATGTATGGGCCTGTAAAAACTATGACGGAGATGTTCAATCTGATACTGTTGCTCAAGGATTTGGTTCATTGGGATTGATGACTAGCGTTTTAATGACTCCAGATGGAAAAACTGCTGAGTCTGAAGCCGCACATGGGACGGTAACGAGACATTTTAGAATGCATCAACAGGGTAAAGAAACATCCACTAACCCTATTGCATCAATATTTGCTTGGACAAGAGGTTTATCACACAGAGGTAAGCTAGATAATAATAGTGAATTAATAAAATTTGCTTCTTCATTAGAAAAAGTTTGTATTGAAACTGTTGAAAATGGATTTATGACGAAAGATTTAGCAATTTTAATAGACAAATCTGCAAAGTATTTAACTACAAACCAATTTCTTGAGGCAATAGATAGTAATTTAAAAAAAAAACTTAATTAATTTTATTCCTTAAATTTTTAAAAGCGTCTTCAAGTTTTTCTTTATTAACGCCGCCTGCTTGAGCAAAATCTTTTCTACCGCCACCACCTTTGCCACCTAAAATTTTAGCAGCTTCTTTTACTAATTCAACAGCATCAAATCTTTCAATCAAATTATCTGTTACCCCAATAGCAACACCTATTTTTCCTTCAAATGTGCAGCAAACCATTAATATACCAGTTATAATTTCCTTTTTACCTTGGTCAACTATATTTCTTAATTCCTTAGAAGGAAAATCTGTAAGCACTTGTTGCCTAAAGATAAGGTCACCAACTTTATTATCTTTAATTTTATTCTTATTTTTATCTTTAATAATATTTTTTACTTTAACTTGATCTAATTGCTTATCTAGATTTTTTAAATTATCTCCTAAAGACAAGCTGTCGTTATAATTTGGGTTAATTTTTAGTTTTATTAATTCACTTTTAGTAGTTTTAATTTGATCTGATAAACTATTTTCTTTTTTTATTTTTTCTTCATTTGATGACTTTTGAAATTTTTCTAGCTGTTCTTCTCTTAAAGCTTCTACTCTTCTGACGCCAGATGCTATTGAGGACTGGCTGATGACTTTAAATTCTCCAATTTCCTTTGTATTTTTTACATGTGTACCGCCACATAATTCTGTGGAAAAGTAACCATTATTCTCTTTCCCCATAAATACTACTCTAACTTCATCGCTATATTTTTCACCAAATAGTGCTAAAGCTCCTAATTCTAACGCCTCTTTTGGTGTCATACTTCTAGTTTGCACATCACTAGAATCAGTAACGAATTTATTGACTATTTTGTTAATTTTATCCATTTCATCTTTTTCAATTGGTTTATTATGGCTAAAGTCGAACCTTAGTCTATCAGGGCTAACTAGAGATCCTTTTTGCATGACATGTTTTCCTAAAGTTCTTCTTAGGGATTCATGTAACAGGTGGGTAGCTGAATGATAAGCTTTGGCGCTATTTCTTTTTTTAGTATCAATTAATAAATTGACACTCTCACCAATTTTTATAGATCCCTTTTCTATTTTTCCAATATGTATAAAAAGATCTCCTAATTTTTTTTGAGTATCTTTGATATTTATTTTACATTCTGATGTCTGGATTATTCCCTGGTCCCCTACCTGTCCCCCGGATTCACCATAAAAGGGACTTTGATTAGTAATGATTTCTATCTCGTCATCGGTTTTAGCAGTTTCAACAAACTTGTTGTCTTTTAATATTTTTAAAACTACGCCTTCAGCTTTTTCAAATTCGTAACCTAGAAACTCAGTAGGTTGTAACTGTTCTCTAATTTTAAACCATTTTTCTTCCACGGATTTATCTCCTGAGCCTTTCCAGTTTGCTCTAGCTAATTTTTTGCTATTTTCCATTTCTTTTTCAAAGGATTTAGTGTCAACTTTTATGTCTTTAGTTCTTAAAATGTCTGCTGTTAGATCCAATGGAAAACCAAAAGTATCGTATAATTTAAATGCAACATGTCCAGGCAAAATTTTACTCTTAACATTTGTTAAATTTTCATTTAAAATTTTTATGCCACGCTCTAATAATGTTGAAAACTTTTCTTCTTCATTTCTTAAAGTTTCTATTATTAAATCTTTTCCTATATTTAATTCTGGATAACTTTTTTTCATTTCATTTAACAATACATCGAACAATTTATGGAAGACTGGGACTCTACTTCCTAAAGTATGGGCGTGCCTCATTCCTCTTCTCATTATTCTTCTAAGTACGTACCCGCGTCCTTCATTTGAAGGTAAAATTCCTTCTGCAATCAAAAAACTGCTAGCTCTTAAATGATCTGAAATTACCCTGTGACTTGCGATAGTTTTTTCATTTATCGGAACTTTAATAATATCGGATGAAGCTGCTATAATTTTTTTAAAGTGATCTATACTGTAATTATCGTGAGTACCTTGTAATACCGCAGTCATTCTCTCCAACCCCATTCCCGTATCCACTGATGGTTTTGGTAAATTAATTCTTTCATCTTTCGAGATTTGCTCATATTGCATAAATACAAGATTCCATATTTCTATAAATCTGTCTCCATCCTCGTTAGGACTACCTGGTGGTCCTCCTTGAAGTTTATCTCCATGATCATAAAAAATTTCCGAACATGGCCCACAAGGTCCCGTATCACCCATAGACCAAAAATTATCAGATGTTTTAATCTTAATAATTTTATCTTCATTTAGGCCTGCAATTTTTTTCCAAAGATTGAATGAATCTTCATCTTCATGGTAAACTGTAACTAGAAGTTTTTCTTTAGATAAACCAAAATCATTTGTTAATAGATCCCAAGCATGGCTTATTGCCTGCTCTTTAAAATAGTCACCAAATGAAAAATTTCCCAACATTTCAAAGAAAGTATGATGTCTTGGAGTATAACCAACATTTTCAAGGTCGTTATGTTTTCCACCTGCTCTTACACATTTTTGTGATGTAGTTGCAGTTTTAAATGGTTTTTTTTCTAACCCAGTAAAGACATTTTTAAACTGGACCATACCTGAATTTGTAAACATTAGGGTTGGGTCGTTATCAGGGACTAGATTGCTTGACTCTACGATTTGATGATTATTTTTTTTAAAATACTCAAGAAATTTACTCCTTACATCAGTCAATAAAATCTGGTTCATACTCTATTAGTTGCAGATATTTTTTGAGTTGTCTATTTAGTTTTTTTTAGTCTTCAACAATACATATGTCGGACCTAGTAAGAAACCTTCTACCTGTTCCATTGTCTAGTGAAAACATGCCACCAATGCCCTTTACAGCGTCTATAGTTAGATCTGTATGCTTCCATCTATCATGTTGATCTTCATTCATATAAAATGGGGTTCCATCAATTTCACCTAATTTTATATCACTATTTCCTACCATGTACTCTTTTACAGGAAAGCACATTGGTGCGCTACCATCACAACAACCTCCAGATTGATGGAATAAAAGATCATTTCCATGAACTTCTTTTAGATCACTCAATAGTTTCTTTGCTGATAATGTTGCTTTAACTTTCATAGTTATAAGGCCCGTGAGTTGTACGGGCCATTATAATATATCGTCTAAAAGAATCCTAATTTATTTTCACTGTAAGACACGTGTAAATTTTTCACCTGCCTGTAATGATTTAGCATCATTTTGTGGGTTTCTCTTCCGATTCCAGATTGTTTATATCCGCCAAATGCAGCATGTGCAGGATAAGCATGGTAACAGTTTGTCCAAACTCTACCTGCTTGTATTCCTCTACCCATTCTGTAAGCAATATTACCATTTCTAGTCCAGACACCTGCGCCTAATCCATAAAGAGTATCGTTAGCAATCTCTAACGCTTCTTTCTCATCTTTAAACTTAGTAACTGA
>Ga0115003_10000119_pt1 | contig 61919 bp, 60 predicted proteins | sample ArcticOcean_MG_C_7_FD_88736 | JGI IMG/M metagenome (GOLD analysis project Ga0115003, IMG submission 88736) | Marine microbial communities from western Arctic Ocean - ArcticOcean_MG_CB11_88 | ecosystem: Environmental > Aquatic > Marine > Oceanic | place: Arctic Ocean: Canada Basin | collected...
TGTCGTTCGTCCACGTCTCGACGATCTCACACGACGTCGGCGTGTGCTGGGTCGAGGTCACTCCACCTTGAATTTTTACGATTGAGAGCCCGAGAGCCCGAGAGCCCGAGAGCCCAGTTGCTCAGACTGTCGAAGCCGCCCACAACTCAGCATTTGCGTCAGACTTGTGTGGCGAAGTCGCTGCGCATCTCGACGGCCGCAGCAAGTTCGTTATTGGTTGGCTTGTCAGGAATGTCGATCACTGGTGGGTCAGGCAGGCGAGTCGCGTCGTCGCAGCCGGGAGCTGTCAACAGAGGTCCATTGGACCGAACCGTCGGAGTGTGCCCAACACCGATGAGACGTAGGAGATTGGCCAAGTAGGACGTTGCGCCAAGAAGGCTCTGACACACACCGGGCGGCGCCTGGACGTGGATGTCGTAGAACCCGTTGTCGATCTTGGTCTGTTTGAAGAGCTAATAGGCGCCCCTCTTCCCGATGCGAGGAACATCCTCATTCTTCCGCCCACGGCGTGTCATAATTCACAGCGTCAATAATCAACAAGAAAGAAAATCATGAACGAATCAACATGGATCGAGCTCGGCAATCAAAACTCAGAACGGATGTCGAGGTCTCAATTGACGTACTTCATCTCCATGAGCGCGCTCACCGCCACGATTGTCTTTAGTGGAAGTGGCTTCGCTCTCCTCCTCAGTGTCGCTGCAGTGGGAATTGCTCTCTATGGAATCCTGACCTTCGACGCGGCACAGCAAGCCAACATCCAGATGAGCCAATCAATGCCGGAAAGCGTTGCTTCAACTCCTGTCGGAGAAGCCATCGGCCAAGTGAATCAGTACCAGTTTTATCGTGCGACGAATGCTTTGTTTACCGCTGGTATCGCAGCGATTCAGATCATCGCTATTAACTGAACCGGCACGACTGCACCTCGGATCGTGCCGCCGTCGTAGTCGATCTCTCACCAATCAGGGCCGAACCGCGTCGGCGAAGACCCTAAGCGGCTGAGTTGGGTAGGCGACCGACACACAGCACGCCACCGCAGGACTCATTTCGTCGCCTCGAGCGAAGAACCTCCGGTGGAAAAGTGTGTCGTGTCGCTCCTCCAAGTCCTGACGATCGAGCGCCCGGGGCCCCGGGCTCGTTTTGCCAAGGTGGCCGACGGCGGGCGCTGCAGCTAGGACGGTTTCCACTACCGGCACGGGTTTTTGCCGAAGGGCCTCGTCGACTTCTTTTGGGAAGGATGAAGCCACAGCTGCTGACAGGTCGTTCGAGACGGAGCAGACGCGCAACCCTCACTAGTGTCGAGAGGTGAGCGCGATGCACCGACTCCGGGTGGGTGTGAATGAACGACGTTGAAAAGGAATGCCACGATGGCCGACACTGACATGAGTAGCGAGCAGAAGATCCAACCGCCGCCAGCGGACTTCCGGTCGCCCGAACAAGAGCAGGTCGAAAAGGGTGTCGGTGTTGCGCCGGCCGACGAACTTGGCATCGAAGACATCAACCCGCTCAATGCCAACCTGTTTGCTGAAGATCGCTACCACCGCTACTTCGAGCGCCTTCGCAACGAAGACCCGATTCACTTCAACGAGATCGAGACCGCTGGCCGGTACTGGTCGGTCACTCAGGCCGATGACATTAAGGCCGTCGAAGGTGACTGGCAGACCTTTTCCTCGGCGAGTGGCATCACGTTGGGTGTTCCAACCGAAGCGCGCTCGGGTGCGGGGGCGCAAACGTCGTCATTCATCGCCATGGATCCGCCCATGCAGCGAGCGCAGCGCAAGACGGTCACCCCAGCGGTGCAGCCGAAGAACCTCCAGAACGTCGAGCCGCTGATCCGCGAGCGCACGATCGATGTCTTGGAGTCGCTTCCCGAAGGTGAGACCTTCGACTGGGTCGAGACCGTTTCTATTGAACTGACCACCCGCATGCTGGCCACGCTGTTCGACTTTCCGTTCGAAGATCGCCGCAAGCTGGCTCGATGGTCTGACATCGTCTTTGCCATCCCCGAGCCGGGCGGCGTCATCGAATCGCATCAGCAACGCCACGACGAACTGGTCGAATGCGTGCACTACTTCTCAGGTCTATGGGAACAGCGCCGAGAAGCACCGGGCAATGACCTCGTCTCGATGCTCGTACACGGCGAAGCCACCAAAGACATGTCTGCCACTGACCACTTGGGGAATCTGCTGCTCTTGATTGTCGGCGGTAACGACACGACTCGCAACACGATGACCGGCAGCGTCTACGGGCTCAACACGTTCCCCGAGCAGTACGACAAGCTCACCGCGAACCCCGACCTCATCCGCAACATGGTCCAAGAGATCATCCGTTGGCAGACGCCGCTCGCCTACATGCGCCGCACCGCAACCCGAGACTGTGAGCTGGGCGGCAAGCAGATCCTGGAGGGTGACCAGTTGCTCATGTGGTACCTATCGGCGAACCGCGACGCCAACATTTTTGAGAACCCCGACAGCATTGACATCGAACGGCACAACGCATCCGATCACCTCTCGTTCGGGTTCGGCGTGCATCGCTGTATGGGCCTCCGTTTGGCCGAGATGCAACTCCGGATCCTGTGGGAAGAGATCTTGGAACGATTTGAAAGAATCGAAATACAGGCCGAACCAACCCGCACGCTCTCGTCGTTCGTTCATGGCTACGCCAGCCTCCCGGTGACGGTCACGCGAAAGTGAATTTTGCATGGAAGTGAACCCGATCGATCTTTCCGAAGGGCTCGCGTTCGCTGCGGGCGTGCGCGAGGGAACCCTGATCACACTTCGTCGTGATGGCCGCCCACAATCTTCCGACGTGCACCATGGCGTCGACGGCGACACGATCGTCTTCTCGGTGCTGCCTGATCGAGCCAAGGTCTACAACGTCGAACGGGACCAGCGCGTCGTGTACCACGTGTCGCACGAGGGCAGCTATCTCAGTTTTGATGGAACTGCTGTTGTCAGCCCGATCGCGACGGAGACGCACGGGCCCGCAATGGACACGCTGGTCGGCGCCTTTTGTGCAGTCTCCGGCAAGGACCATCCCGACTGGGACGAGTTCCGGAACGCCATGGTCCGCGAGCGGCGGCGAGCGATCATCGTCACGCCGACCAACGCGATCGGGCTGATCCGTCCGGTGTGGCGCTGAACTCTCTCGCCGAACTGATTCTGGATTTCTCGCTGAGGCGTTCCCTGAAAGAGCGTTACTGAGCAGTCCACCCGCCGTCGACAGGCAGGATGACGCCGTTCACCATGGACGCAGCATCTGACGCGAGGTAAATGACGGCGCCGGCAACGTCAGCAATCGTGCCGACATTGCCCATCGGAATCCGATCGACGACGCCCCGTCGGAACTCGGGGTCGTCGAGGCGCTCGGCGGTTCCGGGCGTGTAAATGAAGGTCGGAGCAACGGCGTTCACGGTGATGCCGAGCGGCCCCCATTCCAAGGCGAGCACGCGAACCAGTTGGTTGACGGCACCCTTCGAAGCGCAGTACACGGCATGGTCGCGAATGCCGACGAGTGAGGCCTGGGAGCTCATGGCGACAATCCGGCCGGAGCCGTTTCCCAGCATGATCTTGCCGGCTGCCTGGGCCGTAAAGAAGAGGCCCTTCGCGTTGACGTCCATCATGTCGTCCCAGTCGGCCTCGGTGACGTCGACCGCTGGATGGTTTGCTCCGAGCCCAGCGTTCGCGACGAGCACGTCGACACGACCGTGCTGCTGCGCGATGTCGTCGAATGCGGCGTTGATCGAGCCGACGTCGGCAACGTTCATCACGTGGCCAGAAGCGCTACCTCCGGCTGCCACGACTTGCGCGGCGATGGTGGAGGCCTCGTCGGACGAGCGAGCGGTGAGGGCAACGGTGGCACCTGCGGCGGCGAGCGCATCGACGAGGCCACGCCCGATCCCGCGGGACGCTCCGGTGACCACGACGATCTTTCCGTCGAGCGAGAACGATGGGAGATGCTCGGAGTTCATCCCTCAGACTGACACTGCACGGATGGTGGTGACGAGGCCTGGCGACATCGTTCTCACTCGCTGTGCCGGCTGGAAGGCTCGGCTGGCCTGATGGCTGGCTCCGAAGCAGGCGTCGGTCGGTGCCGATCACTACGGTCAGTTGATGGACCGCATTGAGATCGAGATCAAACTCAACCGTGACCGCGCCTGGTTGCTCGAGCGTCTTGGGGCGATGTCCGAAGACGAGTTGACTACGCCGCGCACGTTCAGCGAGCACGATGCCGAGAGCCGTTGGTCCTTTGCTGACCACTTCGTCCACACCACGCTGATCGAACAGAACTGGAACGCGATGTTCCGCCGTCACGTCGGTGGCGACCAGGGTCTCGCTCCACGTCTGAACAGCGACGGTTCGCAACAGACGATGGAAGAGATCATGGCGTCGATCCACGGGTGGACCGAAGAATGGAAGGGTGAGCACAACGGCAAGCCGTTCGCCGAACTCGTGCGTATTGGCCAGGCCGTGCGTGCCGACACGATCGCGTTGCTCGCCGAACTGTCCGACGATGATCTTGCCTCGAAGATCCCCGGCGCACCCTGGTCAGACGGCACAGTCGGCGGGATCATGGCGGCCAACGCCGACCACGGCCGGATGCACTACGGCTGGGCCGAAGAAGACCCGGTCGGCGCCGCTCACTCGCACTGACCGTCAGCCGCCTGCGCCGACTCAGCGCTGCAGGTTCAGTCGATCCAGGCTTTGACGGCTGACATGTCGTGGAGGGCGTTGGCGCCGGTGGCGTTCACGGTGAGGTGGGTGACGCCGACCTGCTTGTAGACGGAGAGGCGTTCCTTAATGTGTGCTTCGGTGCCGATCAGGTTTGCCGAGTCGACGTACTCGTCGGGCACTGCAGCCATGGCTTCAGCGCGCTGACCACCGAGGAAGAGGTCTTGGATTTTCTCGGCCTCTTCTTCCCAGCCGTACCGGCGGAACAGGTCGTTGTAGTAGTTCTTCGACTTGGCTCCCATGCCCCCGACGTAGAAGCCGACGTGGCTGCGTGCACCTTCGCGGGCACCGGCGACGTCTTCACCTTCGCCGATGGCGAGTTGGGCATCGCCGAAGATGCTGAGCGGGCCGAGGTCGGCCGAGCGCTTCGCGTTGCCAGCCGCAAGTGCCTCGCCCCACACGCGGTCGAAGCGGTCGGGCACGAAGTGGATGGGCTGCCAGCCGTCGGCGATCTCGGCAGTCATCTCGACGTTGCTCGGACCGATCGATGCGATCACGATTGGAATCTCGGGGCGTGCGATGCGGTTCATGAACTTCAGCGGCTTGCCGAGGCCTGTGCCCTCATTTGCGGGGAGGGGTAGTGATACTGCCTTGCCGTCGTGGACGACCTTGTCGCCAGACCAGACCTTGCGGCAGATGTCGACGGTGTCGCGGGTGCGTCCGAGCGGACGCTTGAACGGCACGCCATGCCACCCCTCGACGACCTGTGCGCCGGACGTACCGATGCCGAGCGTGAACCGCCCGCCGGACAGCGCGTCGATGGTCGCAGCGGTCTGCGCGATGAGTGCGGGGGACCGTGAGTAAACATTGACGATGCCCGTCATCAATTCGATGCGTTCGGTCTTCGCGGCGATGTAGCCGAGCACTGATACCTGATCGAATCCGTAAATTTCAGGGACGAGCACCAAGTCGACGCCAGCGGCCTCGAGGTCGACGATCTTGGATGCGAATCGCTCGACATTGCCGTCGAACATCATTGCGGTACAGAGTTTCATGTGGTTCCTTGCGTGGCGTGTTGGCGTGTTGGCGTGTTGGCGTGTGGTCGGCGTTGATGGCGCGATGTGGCTACGCCATCCACGCAATGAGCGCGGCGGCGACGTCTTCGCCGCAATCATCTTGCAGGAAATGACCTCCAGGTTCGAATTCCTGATGTGGTTGGCCGGTGGCACCGGGAATCCGTTCGACGAATTCGTGGTGCCGTTGACCGAGGACGGGGTCGCCAGGGCATGCCAGTGTGAGGAACGGTTTGGTCCACTGTTCGTAGGTGGCCCAGGCCGCCTTGTTCTCCGCGACGCCGGCGTGTGCAGGGGTGATCGGGACGAGTGTGGGGAACTCTCGGGCGCCGGCCATGTGGGCTTCGTTGGGGAACGGTGCGCGATATGCATCCATCTCGGCTTCGGTGAGTTCGCGTGCTGCGGTGGCCCGTTGGAGGAGGGTCCCGCAGTCCATGAACGGCATGACCTGTGAGGCGTTGAGCCAGGCATCGAAACCGGTGCCGAGCGACGTGCCGACGGGAAGTCCGGTGTTGCCGATGGCGACGCGGTCGAAGCGGTCGGATTCTTCGGCGGCGACGCGCAGCCCGATGAGGCCACCCCAGTCTTGTGCGAACAGGGTCGCCGAGGGCATGTCGATTGCCGCGATGAATGCCTTCATCCAGGCGACGTGGCCGTTGTAGGTGTAGGTCGAACGCTCGACCGGCTTGTCGGAGCGTCCGAAGCCGATGAGGTCCGGTGCAATGCAGCGGTAGCCAGCTTCGACGAGTGGCGGGATCATGCGGCGGTAGAGGTAGCTCCACGTCGGTTCGCCGTGGAGGAGCAACATGACGGGGCCGTCTGCTGGGCCGGCGTCGATGTATGCCATCCGGAGTCCGTCGACCTCGACAAACTTCGGCTCGTACGCGAAGTCGGTGATGTCAGCGAATCGGTCGTCGGGAGTCCTGAGGTATTCGATTCCGTCGGGTGTGGTCATCGTTGGTTCCATACGATGTCCATCTTGTGCGCGGGCAGCTCGCTATTACGAAGCGGACTTCGCCGTTGGTCTGCCACACTGCGGTGATGAGAATCGCGTCGTTGCTGCCGTCGGCCACTGAGATCGTCTATGCCCTCGGTCTCGAAGCGGACCTGGCAGGCGTCACATTCGAATGCGACTTTCCGCCGGACCCACGCGCCGGGCGACCCGTGCTGGTCGGTGGGCTCGACACGCACGGGCTCGAACCAGCTGCGATCGATGCACTCGTCCGAGCCAAGATCGCAGCCGGTGACGACCTCTATCGCCTCGATGAGGATGCGTTTCGCGGCATCGATCCCACACTCGTGCTCACCCAGGATCTCTGTCGAGTCTGTGCCTTGCCCGCCGGCGAGGCGAGCGCTGCGCTCGACCGGCTTGGCTGCTCGGCCGAGGTGCTCACGCTCGACCCACACACGCTTGATGAGGTGCTGTCGACCATTGTCGCCGTCGGCATCGCCGCAGGTGTCGCGGACCGCGCCGTTGACGTCGTTGGTGGCCTCACTGCTCGCCTCGAAGCCGTGAGCTCCGCGGTGACAAGCCGACCCAAGCCAAACGTTTTCGTTCTGGAATGGTCCGACCCACCGTTCATTGCTGGGCACTGGGTACCTGACCTCGTCACCGCCGCCGGTGGCACCCCGGTCCACGCTGAGCGCGGTGGTCGATCGGTCCCGACCGACTGGGCGACGATCGCCGCGGCGGACCCCGACATTGTTGTGGTGTCGCCCTGCGGTTTCAAGCTCGACGCCGCTGCAGAGCAAGCCGCCGCCGCTATCGCGTATCTTCCCGAGCGCGCTGCGGTGTGGGCCATCGATGCTGATGGGTTGATGGTGCGGCCTGGCCCCCGAGTCGTCGACGGCGTCGAAGCGCTCGCCAGCATCTTCCACCCTGACCTCGTTCCCGAAGCTTCGGATACGGCTGTCCGTCGGATCAGGTAGGGCCGCCCCCGACTCACATCGCGGTCGATGACTGCTGCAGTTGTGACCGTCGAGTTGCGCGGCAGTTGCGCAGTACCTGGTTGGGTTCTCTATCGTTCCCCCTGATGCCAGTTGATCTCGACCCCAGCCGCTTCGATTTTCTCGACATCGAGCACCGCGATGACGGTGTGTCGGTCGTGACGCTGAACCGCCCGGAGAAGCGCAACGCACTCAACGTCGGCACGATCGACGAGTTGGTCGACTTCTTTTCTGCCGCACCGCGTGCCGGTGTGAAGTCTGTTGTACTCGCTGGTTCAGGGAATCATTTTTGCGCAGGTCTCGACCTGATCGAACACCACGACGCAGATCGGAGCCCAGCCGACTTTATGCATGTCTGCCTGCGCTGGCACGAGGCGTTCAACAAGATGGAGTACGGCGGCGTTCCCATCATTGCGGCCCTGCAGGGTGCCGTCGTTGGTGGCGGCCTCGAGTTGGCAAGCTCGGCGCACATCCGTGTGATGGACGACTCCACGTACTTTGCGCTCCCCGAGGGGCAGCGCGGCCTGTTCACCGGTGGCGGCGCGACGATTCGGGTTGCGCAGCTGGTCGGCAAGGCGAACATGGTCGACATGATGTTGACGGGTCGCGTGCATCAGGGCCAGGCGGCTGTCGATCTCGGATTGGCGCAGTACATCGAAACGGAACGATCGAGCTTCGACAAGGCGCTTGAGATCGCTCAGCAGGCTGCGGCGAATCTGCCGCTGACCAACTTTGCAATCTGCTCGGCGATCAGCCACGTGCAGAACATGTCGTCGTTCGACGCGGCCTACGCCGAGTCGGTGGTCGCTGGCGTCGTCAACACGCAGCCCGCCGCACGTGAACGCCTCGCAGCGTTCGCCGACAAGTCGGCGCCCCGCACGCGCCCCAACGCTGAGTAGGGCTCAGTGCCTCTGTTCAGCGTCGCCGCATAGCCTCGGCTCATGACTAACCGGGCGCAGCGCGCAGCGACCAAGGCCGTCCGCTCGGCGACGGAGTTTGTTGCCGAGCGAGTCGCATCGAGCGATCGCATGATGAGCGTCGTCTACGACCTGATCAACGGGAGCAATTTCGCAGGTCTCGAAGCGCACGAGGAAATGCTGAGCGACCGGGTTCGTGTCGAGGCGTATCACCGCGGCATTCAACGCAATGTGCAGGCGGGCGATGTCGTGCTCGACCTTGGCACCGGCACCGGTTTGCTTGCCTTCATGGCGAGCAAAGCCGGAGCGAAGAAGGTCTATGCCGTCGAGCATTCTGACTTCATCCAGGTCGCACGAGAGATCGCGGCGCACAACGGGTTCACCAACATCGAGTTCATCCGGGCGAACAGCCGTGAGTTCACCCCGCCCGAGCCGATCGACGTGGTGCTTCACGAGCAGATGGGTGACGAACTGTTCAACGAGAACATGTTGGAGAACTTGCTCGATCTTCGTGATCGCGTGTTGCGCCCTGGCGGCCGGATTCTTCCGGCGCGGTTCCGCCTGTTCGTCGAACCCATTTCGGTGAACGAAGACATGCGGATTCGCCGGTTTTGGAACATCGATCTGCCGGATGGCATTGACCTCAGTGCCAGCGAGCACTCACCTGTCGCTGGCCGTTTCGACACCGGTCGGAACAATCAGTTTTGGCTTCGTCCACACTCGGTTGCGTCGACGATTGGCGATCCGCAACCGATCCTCGAGTTCGATCTGAATGGCCTCGAGTCCCTGGAGTCGCTGCCGACCCAACACGTGGTGGAGCGCACGGCGTCGGCGGACGCAATCGTCGATGGCTGCTGTATCTGGTTTGAAGCACACTTCGACGACGAAACGATGCTGTCGACGTCCCCGCTTGCTCCGGTGACCAGCTGGGGTAATCGGGTCTTCCGCCTCGATCAAGAGGTCGCTCAAGGCGAGACACTCCGCCTCGACGTACGGCTCGGTCAGCTCGTGGAGCCATCGACCTGGGATGTCACCACCCTCTGAGGGCCAGGCAGGCAAGTTGCGCGTGCGGCATGGCGACGAAGTCAGCCGTCGACGGCGAGTGAACCAATCATCGACGGGTGGATGTTGCAGACAAAGGGGTACGTGCCGGGCACGTCAGGTGCGGTGATGGTGATCGTGGAGCCGGCGTCGAGGCCGCCGCTGTTGAACGAGCCATCATCGGCGGTGAGGGTGTGCTGTGCCCCATCGAGGTTGGCCACAACGATCTCGGTGCCGGGAGCCACTGGATCGAGCGCCGAGAACGCGAACCCTTCGATCTGAATGGTGGGGCCGTCGACCGACCCTTCTGTTCTGGGCGCTTCTGTGGTGATGGATTCTTTGGCGGGCTCAGTCGCGGGTGCTGCGGCCGGCTCGGCATCACTGGAACAGCCAGCTGCAACAAGTGCAACAAGTGCAACGGTGAGCAAGGCGAGAGATGTCGTTCGGAGTTTCATCGGGAGTCCTTTCGCGACCCTGCGTGGGTCCGGTATCGACCGTAGTGGACATGGTTGTCGATGAGTACGCCGGTAGCGATCGATTGGTTCGGACAAATCTGCCGGTGGAGCGATCGCCCAACGTGCCGCCGGCGAAGGCGCCCGCAGACACGATCAGCGCTCGAGCGACTGCTTGATTCGATCAAGCGTCAACTGCATGCCCTTGGTCATTGCTTCCTGCCGGTTCAGAAGGCGACCGTAGACCCACTTTTGCCAGCCGGCATAGGGCGGATAGCTAAACGACTCGGTGACGACCGTCGCTCCAGCTTGTGCGGTAAACGAATACCGCCAGGTCGAGTAGCCCTCTGCAATGAACTCGAACGAGACATTTGGTTCTACATCGATGACCTTGGACGTCGTTGTCCAGCGCTTCAGGGTGATTGGGCCGAGGGCGGCAACGTTGTCACCCGCGAACTCTGCTCCGACGGCCGGACCGCTGGCGTCGCCAATCCATCGGCAGGCAGTGCACTCGGGGCTCCATTCGCCCATTCGGGTCACGTCGGTTACTGCTGCGTAGACCTCGCTGATTGGCGCGATGATCGTTGTCGTCGCGGATCCGGTCAAGGGTTTGGTCGTTGCGTCGTTCATCTCTTCAGTGTTGCGCGTCGCTGCAGCCATCGCCCAGCTTCCACCATCGCCCAGCCGGGCGACCAGTCGGCCAGTAGCGTGCGGCAGTGGACTTGGTCGAGAAGCAGGAGACAACCGGTGGCATCTGGTCTCCCAACTATCTGCCGGTCACGCTGGCAAACCTGACCATCGTCGCCATTGCTGCATTCGATGGCCTTGCGCTGGTCGCTGCGCTGCCGTCGATCGCCGATGATCTCGGCGGCGTCGCCCTGCTTCCGTGGGTGATCACCGCCTACCTGGCGGCGTCTGCCGTGGCGGGCATCATGGCCGGCCCCATCATCGATGCCGTCGGCGTGCGACGGACGTTTCGTGCGGCCGGTGTGTGGTTCCTGGTGACGAGCGCGGCTGCCGCGGCAGCTCCGAACATGGAGCTGCTTGTAGCCGCCCGCGCATTGCAGGGCATCGGCGGTGGATTGGTGATTTCGGTTGCGCTGACCGCGGTTGGTCTGGCCTATCCACAACGACTACGCGCCAGGGCGTTTGCCGCGAACTCGATGGTCTGGGGCACGCTCGGTTTCGGTGGCCCGGTGATCACTGCTGGTTTGCTGGCGGTTGCGGGCTGGCGAATGATCTTCGTCGTGCAGCTGCCAATCACGGCCCTCGCCCTCGCGGCTGGTTGGCGGACATTACCCAGCACGCGCGACAAGCCGCAACGGATTGTCATGGACGGCCGTGGCATTGCCCTGATTGTTGGCCTTGTCGCAGCGTCATTGCTCGCCGTGGCGCAGGTCGGTGTCCGCTGGCCATTGGCTGCTGTCGGCGCGGCCGGGGCAATCGCATTCGGTCGTGCGTTCTGGAACAACTCCGGCCGCACCGACGCGCCGCTGGTCGAGCGCACCCACATCACACGGTTCCCCCTGAAGCGGATCCATCTGACGTCTGGCCTGGTGCTGATTGCTGGCCTGGCCGCCGACAACTACCTTCCGCTGTACATGCAGACCACGCGGGGTCGCTCTGAATCGTTTGCCGCGTTCTCGGTGTTGTTCCTCACCGTTGGGTGGTCGTCCGCGGCGTTCATTACGAGTCGCCTGCTCGAACGTTGGCGCGAAGCCGACGCCATCCTGCTCGGCTCGATTCTGATGATTCCGGCCGTTATCTGGGCAGGGTTCGGAGTCGCCCTGACCTGGCCGATCCCGGTCATCTTCGGAGCGTTCTACGTTATGGGTGCGGCGATCGGCTTCGTTTCCACAGCGGGGCTCACCCTGCTCCAAGCAAGCGCCGACGATTCCGAGATGGGGCGGGTCAACAGCGCCCATCAGTTCATCCGCACGATCGGGATCACCTATGGCGTTGCTGTCGGTGGAGCAATTCTGCTGTTCGTTGTCGGCAACCAGATTGGTGACGTCGAGGTCGTGCGCGATGTGCTCGGCGGCGGGGATGTGACCGCCTCCGGCCCCACCCTCGATGCAATCCGAGATGGGCTCGTTTGGGTGCTCGGTTTCAGTGGCCTGGCTGGTCTCGGCTGCGTTGCTGCCGCCTCGGTCCTCTGGCGCAACACGCGCCGGTTCGCCCGCCTGGGTGCGGGTGCCGAGTGACCGCAAGTCAGTCTGTTCAATTGATCTGACCTATTGCGTTAGGATGTGCCGATGCTCGAACCCAGTTCACCGGTGAGTTATGTGACCGAGCTCAGATCACTCCCGGATCAGATCGCCGAAGCGATGCGCGAGTCGATCTTGTCGGGCGCTCTTGCAGTCGACCAGCGGCTCCCGAACGAAGCCGAGCTGGCGGCTCAGTTCGATGTGTCACGTCCAACCGTGCGTGAAGCTCTTAAGCGGCTGGCGGCCAAGAACCTGATTCGGTCGCGACGCGGCGCGTCCGGCGGCAACTTCGTCACGCTGCCAAGCAGCGAGCAGGTGCGTTCAGACCTGTCGACCACCGCAACACTTCTCGTGAGTCACAAAGTATTTTCACTCGCCGAGGTCGCCGAAAGCCGACGCCTGCTTGAAACGACCTGCGCGCGACTTGCCGCTGAGCGGCGGACAGCCGATCATCTCGCCGCGCTGGGTGCAGCGCTCGATCGGCAGGCCCGACCCGACCTGTCCGACGAGGAGTTCTGCGACGCTGACGTTGCTTTCCATCGCGTGATCGTTCAGGCCGCCGGTAACCCGGTGTTCGACTACGTCATGGTGTTTGCACTTGAGGCGTTGCATCCGTCGACGAACCTTGTGATCAACCGGTTCCGCCAGCGCTCGGACGTCTTGGCGCTCCAGCAGGTTCTGCTCGATGCTGTCGCGTCCGGCGACCCCGAGGCAGCCGAGGCAGCCATTCATGCCCAAATGGATCACCTCAGTGAGATCTACAACGAGGCCCAGGAATGGGTTGAAGCTCGACGTGTCGAACGAGAGGATGGCCATGGCCGAATTGCAGACTGAACACCGTTTGCGCCCGATGCTTGCACCCGAGTCGGTTGCGCTCGTGGGCGCATCGACGGTGCCGAACGTGGCGGGTAACGACATGGTGCTCGAACTGGAGGTTTCGCGGTACCCGGGCCGGGTGTATCCGGTGAACCCGAAGTACGACGAGGTTGAGGGGCGAGAGTGCTTCGACAGCCTCGAGACCCTGCCCGAGGTCCCCGACCTGGCGGTGCTCAGCGTGGGTAACACGCGGCTCGAAGAACTGGTCGAGCAGGCCATTGACCTCGGTGTCGGCGGCTTGGTCATCCCTGGGAGCGCACTTTTGCCCGACGACACGGCCAGCAACTCACTGCGGTCGCGGATTCGCAACATGGCAACGGCGGCCAACCTGCCGATTGTCGGCGGAAACTGCATGGGCTTCTACAACGTCGAAAAGTGGTTCCGGGCGTTTCCGTTCAATCGGCCGTATGAGCTGAAAGAAGGAGGCGTCACCCTGATTGCCCAGTCGGGCTCGGTGCTCACCGCCCTGCTGTGGAACGACCAAAAGCTCCGCTTCAACCTGGCGGTCTCGCCGGGGCAAGAACTGGTCACGACGACCGCTGACTACATGGACTACGCCCTCGAGCAAGAGAGCACGCGAGTGATCGCGCTCTTCATCGAATCGGTGCGCCAGCCCGAGCGCTTCATCGCGGCGCTGAAAAAAGCGGCCGACCGAGACGTGCCCGTCGTGGCACTGAAAGCGGGCCGCACGCCCGAAGCAGCCAAGCTCGCATTGAGTCACTCGGGCGCGATTGCCGGTGACGACGCTGCGTACCAGACGTTGTTCGAGCGCTATGGCGTGTTGCCGGTCAAGTCGCTCGATGAATTGGCAGCGAGCGCCCTGCTTCTCTCCGATCGGCGCCGACCTGCCGCCGGCGGGCTCGCGGCGATCCTCGACTCGGGCGGGGAGCGCGAGTTGCTCATTGACTTGGCCGACGACGTCGGTGTGCCGTTCGCGCAGATCGACGACAAGACCACAGCGATGCTCTCGTCGCATCTCGACCACGGCCTCGAGCCGATTAACCCGCTCGATGCATGGGGCACCGGCAACGACTACCAAATGATCTTTGAGCACTGCTGGCAGGCGTTGATGGACGATGACGACACAGCGATTGGTGTCTTCGTTGCCGATCTGACCTCTGGGTTCTACCTTCACGAGTCGTTTGCTCGGATCTGTCGTCGCGTGCATCGCCGAACCGGCAAGCCGATCGCGATGATGACCAATCACATTGGTACCGACTCGCAAGACCTCGCGCGCCGCATGACGGACCTCGGCATCCCGGTACTCGATGGCACCGTGGCCGGCTTGCTGGCCGTGCGTAACGTGCTCGCCTACCGCGATTTCGTCCTCCGGCCGGGCATCGCTGCGCCGTGGAAACCAGAGGCTGCAATCACCGCCCGATGGCGTGCCCGACTGTCTGAGCCGCGTCCGCTGACCGAATCAGAAGGCCTCGATCTCCTCGCGGACTACGGCGTGCCCGTGATGGCCCACGCCATCGCGCACGACGTCGGCGCAGCGGTAACGGCTGCCGATGAGATTGGCTATCCCGTTGTGTTGAAGACAGCGGTCGATGGGATTTTGCACAAGTCCGACGTTGGCGGCGTGGTACTCAACCTCGTCGATGCTGATGGCGTGCGCGAGGCCTATGCCGACTTGAGTGACCGGCTTGGCAACGCAGTCCTTGTTGCCCCGATGATCATTCCCGACGTGGAAATGGCGCTTGGCATCGTGTCCGACCCGCAGTTCGGGTCGATGGTTCTCGTGGCGGGTGGTGGTGTGTTCATCGAGGTGCTCGGTGACCGTCAGCTCGGGCTTGTCCCGATCGACGCGCCGATTGCTCGGCGCATGATCGACAAACTTGCGATCACACCGATTCTCGATGGTGTGCGCGGTCGTCCGGCGGCAGACAAGGAAGCTGTCGCCGCTGCATTGGTCGCGTTGTCACACCTCGCAGACGATGTCGGTGATCTCATTGCCGAACTTGATGTCAACCCGCTTGCTGTAAGCACCGACGGGTGCGTTGCGCTCGATGCGCTCGTCATCCCTCACGCCGCAATCGAGGCCGCAACCAGCGCGCTTGAAGCCACCCTCGCCGAAGCCGAAGCCGAAGCCGAAGCCGAAGCCGAAGCCGAAGCCGAAGCCGAAGCCGAAGCCGATCTGGCCCAATCCAATGCCCGGCCCGACGCTCTTGCGGCGTCGGTCAACCCCCAGGAGTCCAACATGAACACTTTCAACGCCCTTGTCGTCCGTGAAGCAGAGGAAGGCAACCCAAAGTCGGCCGCTGCTTCGATCGAGGAACTGACCGATGCCGACCTGCCCGCCTACGACGGCATCGAATCCGTCGTCGTCGACATCGACTACTCGTCGCTCAACTACAAGGACGGCATGGCGCTCACCGGCAAGGGACGAATCATTCGCTCGTTCCCGATGGTGCCGGGCATCGACTTTGCCGGCACTGTTGTGTCGTCAGAGTCCAACCGCTTCGTTGCGGGCGACCGCGTGATCCTCACCGGCTGGGCAGTCGGCGAGCGTTATTGGGGTGGCTACAGCCAGCGCCAGCGGGTGCAGGCTGACTGGCTCGTGAAGCGACCCGAGTCGATGTCGAGCGAGCAGGCAATGGGGATCGGCACCGCCGGACTCACAGCGATGCTGTGCGTGCTCGGCCTCGAAGCCGGCGGCGTGCGCCCCGACCACGGACCAATCGTCGTCACCGGTGCGGCGGGCGGCGTTGGCAGTGTGGCAATCGCATTGTTGTCGAAGCTTGGTTACGCCGTGACCGCGGTGACCGGGCGGCCCGAAGAGCACGACTACTTGCGTTCGCTCGGCGCTTCAGCGTTCCTCTCCCGCGATGAGATGTCCGAAGCTCCGAAGCCGCTCGAGGCCGAAACCTGGGCCGGTGCGGTCGACGTCGTTGGCTCCAACATGCTTGCCAAGATCATTGCTCAGACGAAGTACCAGGGCACCGTGACGGCGTGTGGCCTCGCAGGCGGAATCGACCTGCCGAGTACGGTGATGCCGTTCATCCTGCGCGGTGTTCGGCTGCAGGGCATCGACTCGGTCATGGCGCCGCTGGCGGAGAGAGAAGCGGCGTGGGCGCGTCTCGCCACCGACCTGTCGAGTGACCTGCTGGCAACGATGACCGAAGTTGTTCCAATGTCCTCGCTGCCCGAACAGGGAGCGGCCATTATGGGCGGCAAGACACGCGGCCGCGTGGTGGTTGACCCCAACGCCTGACCTCAACGCCTGACCTCAACGCCTGACCTCAACGCCTGACCTCGAAGCACGTGGCGACTGAACTGACACCTCGTACTTCTTGTCAGTTGGGCCCAAGTTCGGCGACGAACGTGCGGATGTCGTCGTTGTTCTGGGCGATGTCGCCGATGACCTTCACCTTGGTGTGTTCGCCGCGCAATTTCGAGAGCGCATCTTGCTGATCGCCAACGTAGCCGAGCGCGAACGCGCCTTGTTGGTAGCCCATCATCTTCAAGAGGTCGTCGTCGAGCGTGCGTGCGACCTCTTGGGAACAGGCCAGGTATTGGTTCTCTTCCTGACGGACCCAGCCGACTGCGTACGTGATGTTGACGCCTTGGCGGACCTCGTTGCTGACGTTCGCGCCGGCGCCGTGGAGCACCTTGCCGTCGTAGAACAACACGCTGCCGCGTCGCATCGTTGCTTGTCCGCTGGCGACGTCGTGCGCCGTTGCATCGTCTGTGGCCGATGTGCCGGGATGGATGTGGGTCGCGCCGTTGTCGGCGGTGAAGTCGGTGAGCGCCCACATCGTGTTGCACTGCACGTGGTAGTCGGTGGGGAACTCGAAGAAGTCGAAAGCCATCTGGTCACGATGGGGCTTTTGTTTCGTTTCGCCGGGGCCGACGGAGATCAGCTGCGTGAGGTGCAATTGCTGTGCCGTGGCATGTCCAAGAAAGTGCCGCACAGTGTCGACAACGGTGGGGTGCATCACCAACTCGCGTGATGCGGGGCACCGCTCGATGAGCGAGCCGGTCCGGCGCGTGAACTGACCGTCGTACTCGTCGCGCCCAGCGTCGGAGGCCTCGACAAATGGTTCGACCTCGGTGGCAAGGCGGTCCATCAACTCCGCATCGGCAAGGTCGTCGATGATTGCATACCCGTGGACCGAGATGAACCTGCTGACCTCACCGGGGTCGGCTTCACGGTCGAAATGCTGCAGAACCATCGCACGATGTTAGGCGCAGCCACTCGGCACATGGCTCATGTTCAACGCTGGGCAGGCAGGCTCGCGCTGGCGGCCCAGCCGGTGACGCCGACGATGTTGAACACCAGGATTCGGCTGAAGGGCTGATCCCGGTACTGCGGGTAGCGCTCGCCCAGCAGGGCGGCCAGGGCTTGCTCTCGGCCGGTGTCGTCACCCTGCCAGCGCAACTCGGCTCGTACCCACCACAGCTGTGACCAATCGTCGCGGTCCCACTGCTCGCCAAGCAGTGTGGCCCGCGGGTCGTTCTCCAAATTCCGTTGCCGCTGGAGGTGTGCCGAGGCCTTCGGCTTGACCGTGTCGACGGGTACCCCCACGTAGCCGTACTCGTCGATCGCGTACGTAACAGGCACAGCGTCGACGCCTCGCTCGGCGTGCAGAGTGCACAGGATTCCGTGGTCGTGTGCAGCGAGGCGAGCCAGCGCGTCGTCTGGGTCGAGCTTCATTTCGTTGGGTGACTTTTCATGAGTTGGCAGCCAGATTGTCTGATGCGATTGTGCGGCATTGGTGTGGTGATCAGGCCCCGATGACGTCGATGCCGATCTGACGTGCAGCCCGCGCCTGGCGCACGTCGAAGGTGAGCAATGTCGTGCCTGAGCCTGTCCGTCGTGCCGCTCCAAGGTGGATCGAATCGAGTGAACGACAGAGTGTTTGCTCAGCAATCATCGCCGCTGCCGACATGGTCGTGGCATCGAGGCTGACGAGTGCGAACGCGTCGAGATCAACTGCGAAGGCCTGCCGCTGCATATCAAGCTCCTCGCCGTCGAGAAGCCTGGCCAAGTTGCGCCGCACCTCGACCTCGGTCAAACGCGATGTGACCAGCACGGGGTCGCTTTTCATCAACTCCGCGGCGACGGCTGAATCGTGTTCGTCGACATAGCGCTTGAGTAGCGCACTCGAATCGACGTAGAGCGTCATCCGCGGTCTTCGGCGAGCGTTTCGACCGACGACCGTGGTGACCGGATTGGGGTTGCGTCGCCGAGTTGCGTTCGGCGGGGAGCTTCGATCCACCCCTCATCGATGCCGCGGTCAACATCGGACGTAGCGGTATACGCCACCAGCCGAGCAATCGGTCGAGACCGGTCGGTCACAATGACCTCTTCACCGTTCGAGGCGCGGGCGAGATACTCCGACAAATTTGCCTTCAGCTCTCGTACTCCTACCGACATGTGACCACATTAGCATTCGATGTAGTCACACCAAGGCCTCGCCGCGATTGCGGTCGCGATTGAGGTCAGACCCCAACCGCGACGCAAACGCAGGATTAGTCGGCGACTTCGAGGATGCGCACGGAGAGTTCGCGAGGCCCGCGAATCTGGCCAACGCTCCAGCGGGTGTCGCCAGCGAGCTCGAAGCGGGGGAAGCGCTTGATGAACTCTTCGATGGCAACCTTCAACTCGAGGCGGGCCAGGTTGGAGCCGAGGCATCGGTGGATGCCGAGACCAAACGCTGCGTGGCGGTTCTCTTCGCGATCGACGATGAACGTGTCGGGATCTTCGAACTTCCTCGGGTCACGGTTGGCAGCAGGGAATGGCAGAAGCACCCAATCGTCCTTCTTCATGGGGCAGCCGTGGAAGTCGTTGTCCTTGGCGACCAACCTGGCCATTGTCACTGGTGCATATGCGCGGAGGAACTCCTCCAAGGCGAACGTCATCACCTCGGGATCATCGAGCAGACGCTGATGATCTTCGGGATGCTGCGCAAGGTGCCACAGCGACGAACCGATTGCCGACCATGTCGTGTCGATCCCGGCGACGAGCAACAAGACGACCATACCGCTGACGACGGGGTCCTCGAGCTTGTTGCCATCGAGTTCGACATTCATCAAGTAGCTCGTGAGGTCATCACGAGGATTCGCTCGATGGTCGTCGATCTGTTCTTGGATGTACACGCCGAGGTCGTCGCCGCCTTCGCGGGTTCCGGGCTCTTCGTTGATGCGTTCCAAGACGTCGTGGACGAAGGTGCGAAACAGTGCCTCGTCTTCTTCCGGGAACCCAAGCATCCGGCCAATCACGTTCACAGGAATGTTCTGTGCGTACTGAATCGCGGCGTCGACGACGCTCTCGCCTGGGGTGATGTCGCCCATCTCGTCAAGGAGTTTCTGGCACAGGCGACGGATCTCTGGCTCCCATGGCTCGATCACCTTCGGCGCAAAGGCCGGCAGAAGGAGCCTGCGGGCCATGTTGTGGAACGGCGGATCACTGGTGATCGGCGGGGCGCCACCGATGGGAGCCGGAAGTGCGCGGTCGCCGGGGCGCCCAACGCCGACGACGACAGCGCGGCTCGTGAAGTTTTCGGTGTCGTAGGCAACTTCGGTGACAGTTTCGTCGGTGATGGGCACCCACATGCCGCCGTAGCGATCGGTGTGGGCAACTGGGCAGCCGCCTTCGCGCAACTCTTTCCACACCTGAGGTGCGTTCGGGTTGTATGCCGAATCGGCATGGTCGAAATCGGTGCGTGGGTCAGCAACGGGGCCGTAGTCGTTAGCGTCGTATGGCACTCGCTGCCAGAGGTCGGTTCCGTCCGGGCTACTGCCAATGATGAAGTCGACCGTCTCGCCGCTGCGCTCGATCGAAATGACCTTGTTGCCCGTGGCTTCGTCGATCCGGGTCAAATAGTTTGCAGTATCGGTCATGTCATCCGTTCTCCGTGATGGTGATCGCGTACTCGGGGCAGTTCGACGCGGCCAGGCGGGCCTTGTCGTGCAAGTCGGCGGGCACGTCGCCCTCGACAATCAACATGGCCTGGCCATAGTCGTCGACATCAAACAATTCGGGAGCCAACGCGTAACAACGGTTGTGGCCCTGACACTTCTCTGCATCCAGGTGCACTCGCATATCGGCCAGAGTAGGTGCCGGAGTGTGTGTGTGACGAACGCCAGGGGAACTTTTTTGCACAACGTTCCATTCCGTTGCTGAAAACAACAAAACCCGGCCTACGCCACCGAAGTGGAGCAGGCCGGGTTCAGAGGCTGCAAATTAAACCGTTGTGATCAGACGAGATCGAAACGGTCGGCGTCCATCACCTGTGCCCAGGCGGCGGCGAAGTCGTTGGCGAACTTTGCGCCAGCGTCATCGGCTGCATAGACATCGGCGATTGCCCGAAGGATCGAGTTCGAGCCAAACACGAGGTCGTTGCGGGTGCCAGTCCATAGCAGATCGCCACTCGTGCGATTCTTGCCTTCGAACACGTCTTCGGCGCCATCTGCAGCGGACCACTCGGTGCCCGGATCCATCAGGTTGACGAAGAAGTCGTTGCTGAGAACCCCGACCTGCCCGGTGAGTACGCCGTGGTTATCGGTGGTGACACCGAGCACACGGAGGCCGCCGACGAGTGCGGTCATTGCGGGAGCGCCGAGGCCGAGCAGATGTGCCCGGTTAACGAGCAGGTGCTCGGCAACATGGCTGGTGCCCTTGCCGAGTTGGTTCCGGAAGCCGTCGTTCTTCGGCTCAAGCCATGCGAAGGACTCTTCGTCGGTCTGGTCTTGGGTCGCATCGCCGCGACCGGTGCTGACGTTGACAGACACGTCGTGTCCGCCAGCCTTGGCAGCGGCCTCGACAGCAGCGGCGCCACCGAGCACGATGAGGTCAGCCATTGACACGTTGACCCCGACGCTTGACTGCACGCCTTCGAGCGCGCTGAGCACACGACCGAGCTGATCGGGGCGGTTGGCTTCCCAAGCGTTCTGCGGCGAAAGGCGGAGGCGGCCACCGTTGGCACCGCCGCGCATGTCGCTCTTGCGGTAGGTGGAGGCCGAGGCCCACGCCGTTTCGACGAGCTCGGTGATACTGAGGCCTGCCCCCATGATCGCGGCCTTGACCGTTGCCACATCGGCGTCGCTCAGTTCGGTGCCAGCGGGGATCGGATCCTCCCAAAGTTGCTCGGGGGCGACTTCGGCGCCGAGCAGGCGAACATGTGGCCCCATGTCGCGATGGAGCAGCTTGTACCAGGCGCGAGCGAACGCATCGTCGAGCTGCTCGGGGTTGTCACGGAAGCGCTGTGAGATGGGACCGTAGATCGGGTCCATTTTCATGGCCATGTCGGCGGTGCTCATCATTGGTGCGTGGAACACGTCAGGGCGCTGGGCGTCGGGCACGGTGCCAGCGAGTGCCGGCGCAGTCCACTGCTTGTGGCCAGCTGGGCTCTCGGTGAGCTCCCAGTCGTTGTCCATCAGCGTCTCGAGATAGTTGTTGTCCCACTTGGTTGGTGTGGAGTTCCAGGCGCCTTCGAAGCCGGACGTGGTGGTGTGGATGCCGACGCCGCTTTCGAAGTCGTTCTTCCAACCGAGCAGTTGCTGCTCCATCGGGGCGCCTTCGGGCTCGGTCTTGACGTCATCTTCCGGGCCGGCACCGTGCATCTTGCCGAAGGCATGGCCGCCTGCGACCAGCGCAACGGTCTCTTCGTCGTTCATGGCCATGCGGCCAAACGTTTCGCGGATGTCACGGCCGGACCCGATCGGGTCGGGGTTGCCGTTCGGGCCTTCGGGGTTGACGTAGATGAGGCCCATCTGCACGGCGCCGAGCGGCGCTTCGAGCTCGCGGTCACCGCTGTACCGCTGGTCGTCGAGCCACACGTTCTCGGGGCCCCAGTAGACGTCTTCTTCGGGTGCCCAGACGTCTTCACGACCGCCGGCGAACCCGAAGGTCTTGAATCCCATGGACTCCATTGCGACGTTGCCGGTGAGGAGCATCAGGTCGGCCCATGACATTTTGCGGCCGTACTTTTTCTTGATCGGCTCGAGCAGGGCTCGAGCCTTGTCGAGGTTGCCGTTGTCGGGCCAACTGTTCAGCGGAGCGAAACGCTGTTGACCAGCGCCGCCACCACCGCGACCGTCGTGGGTGCGGTAAGTGCCCGCTGAGTGCCAGGCCATGCGGACGAAGAATGGGCCGTAGTGCCCGTAGTCGGCAGGCCAGAACTCTTGAGAGTCGGTCATGAGTGCTGTGAGATCGGCTTTGACGGCGGCGAGGTCGAGGCTCTTGAACTCGGCGGCGTAGTCGAAGTCGTCACCCATCGGGTTCGAGTTCGCGGCGCCCTGATGCAGGATGTTCAGATTGAGCTGGTTGGGCCACCAGTGCTGATTGGCCGAGCTGCCGGTTGCGGTGTGCGGGCTCTGCAGCACCGGACACTTTGCCTCGTTTGTGTCGCTCATGGTTTGCTCCTTGTTGTTCTTTTGGGATGTGTACGGATGAAAGCAGGTTGTTGTTCTGAGATGTTCAGGTCGACTCGGTGGTTGCGCTCGACGCAGACTTGCGGCATGTCGGGCAGCGGCCCCAGTAGATGACTTCGGCCTCATCGACTTCGAAGCCGTGATCGTCGTCGGCAGTCAGGCAGGGGACTTCGCCTGTTGCACAGTCGACGTCGAACATGGTTCGGCAGCTGCGGCAGATCAGGTGGTGGTGATTGTCGCCGACTCGTGTTTCGTAGCGCGCGGGTGAACCGGCTGGCTGGATCCGACGGACGAGGTTCTTGTCGACAAGCATGCCGAGCGAGTCGTAGACCGACTGGCGGGAGATCGCGCCGAGTTGCGAACGCACTGCGTCGCCTAACTGGTCGGCTGTGGCATGGGGGTGCTCGGCAACGACACGCATGATCGCAAGCCGTTGAGCAGTGACCTGCACGCCGTGTTGGCGGAGAAGTTGGATCGCCGAATCAGGCACAACTTCATTAGAACACAATACTTTGGACTCTGTCAACTATTGGTATCTGTTGGTACCTGTCGGTATCTGTCGGTATCTGTTGATTTGCGTTTCTCGGCCTCAGATTTGACATATCTACAGCAGAGCGTTCAGTTGAGGTTGTACCGGTCGGCGTCGGTGACGAAGTCGGCGTGCCCGTACATGTCGAGCAGCTCAGCAAGTCGGCGGTTGAGTCGTGCATCGACGCGGCTTGACACCACTGGTAGGCGGAGACCTACTCGGTAGAACGCGGTCTTGAGCGCCAGAGATCCAGCAGCAACGCCTGCGGCCAGCTTCTCGCGTCGACGAAAGGTGATGCCGATTGCAGCAGCCCGTTCGGTGTCGCCGTCGAGGAAGCTTTTGATCAACACGAACTTCGAGAATCCGTTCTCGAGCCATGCATGCAGTCGGCCCGTGATCGACGACGTGTCGAACAGGTCGGCTTCCATTGTGCCGCGCACGAGCGCGCCACACGTTTCGTCGTCGTACCCCTCACGCAGTGAGACGTGCCGAGCGATCAGCAGGTCGACGATTTCTTGGGGTGTTTCGCCGAGCAGGTTCTCGGGGAGGCCGAGCAGGAAGCAGCGGTATCGCGACAGTTCGACGCTCGCGCGCTGGGCTGGCGTGAAGTTGGTCTGCCCCTTCTTGAGCAGTTGCGCCGACATCAAGAACACGCCGATCAGCCCGGCGGGCATTTGGTCGGCCTGCGGAATCGGGATGCCGTAGGTTGCAACGTCCCACTTGCCCGAATTGAGGATGTGGTAGCGGACCATCGAGTGCATGAGTCGAACCTTGGCCGCGGCCTCGAATCCCTTCCCTGACCGGTCGAGGGCACCGGGCAGGGTGGTCGCGGTGAAGAAGCTCGCCGTCTCAAAGACTCGCTTGGCAGCCGCCTCGTCGGACAATGTTCCTGTCATCGTCATCGGGAGCGCTGCGTACTTGTTTAAGAAGGTTGCGAGAAACGCCCCGCGGATTGCGAGCGGGGTGGCCGTTGCCATCGGGATTCGTTCAGCTCTGGCCCCTTGGGCAACCAGCGTCATGTCGACCCAGGCCGGCGTGGTCTCCATCGCGGCGATCAGATCAACGAGTTCGCGCGGCGCATCTTCAACGTTGTCGATACCGCGTTGGCAAGCAGTTTCCAGCATTTCGACCAGATTCCGGAACCCGAGCGTGGGGATCAGCGCGGCATACGCATCAGCAATGCGGTCACCGGTCATCGTGGCATTGCGCATCGTCTCGAGCAGTTTCGGCTGGTCGAACACCCGGCGCACTGCGTCTCTGACTGCGGTGAATCGCTCGTCGTCGAGCGTTGCCTCCTCGTCGAGGCGTTCAGGCACGAGGGTGAAGTCCACCTCGCCGTAGATTTCCGGGAGGGCTGCGCGCTGCTGAGTGACGCTGTCGGCATAAGCCTGTGGATGCATTTTGGTATCTACTCCCTGGTTCGCGTTCATTGGTTCGCGTTCATTGTTCACTCAACCAGGTTTCACCGTAGGCCAGTAGGGCTTGCACTCAGTGCTCGCGCCGCCGCAGGAGGAGGAGGTGGTTATTCTCGCCGGCATATGCAAACCCAGCTGTTTATTGGTGGCCAATGGCGAACTTCATCCACGGACTCGACGTTCGACGTGTTCGATCCGGCAACGGGTGAGCTGATCGTCGCCGTTGCTTCGGCGTCAGCCGACGATGCAGAGGCCGCATGCGGCGCGGCGCATATCGCGCAGCAGCAGTGGGCCGCTGTTGCTCCACGCGAGAAAGCCGAAATTCTCCGGCGTTGTTTTGAAATCATGCACGAGCACAGTGATGAACTCGCCCGGCTGATCGTGCGCGAGTCCGGCAAGCCCCTCGCAGACGCCATCGGCGAAGTTGGATACGCCGCTGAGTTTTTCCGCTGGAACTCCGAAGAAGCTGTGCGTATCCGCGGGTCGATCGGAACGGCGCCATCGGGCAATAACCAGATCATCGTGCGCCATCCTCCCGTCGGTGTCGTGGTCATTGTTACGCCATGGAACTTCCCGGCCGCAATGATCACACGCAAGTTGGCACCAGCGCTCGCTGCTGGCAACGCCGTGGTCATCAAGCCGCCTGCCGAAACCCCGCTCACGGCGCTCCGGCTCGCCGAACTGTTCGCCGAAGCGGGGATACCCGACGGTGTGATCAACGTGACGCCGACCGCCGACGCCGGTACGTGGTTCGATGCTGCCGTCGAACATCGAGCGACCCGCATGGTGTCGTTTACCGGCTCGACGGCGACGGGGCAGAAACTACTGCGGCGTTGTGCTGATCGGGTCCTTAAGGTCGTGATGGAACTTGGCGGCAATGCACCGTTCATCGTGTTTGATGATGCCGACATCGATGCTGCCGTGGCCGGCGCGATCACAGCCAAAATGCGCCATTCAGCGCAGACATGCACGGCCGCGAACCGCTTCTTTGTTCAGGCTGGGGTTGTCGAGGAGTTCACGACAAAGTTTGCAGCGGCGATGCGTGCGGTCCCGATCGGGCCAGGCTTGTCCGCAGGGGTCGAATGTGGCCCGCTGATCCACGAGGCTGCGGTCGACAAAGTCGAGGGGCTCGTCGAAGCTGCCGTTGTGGCCGGCGCAAAAATCGAGGCTGGTGGTCATCGGCTCGATCGGCCGGGCAGCTTCTTCGAGCCGACCGTGTTGAGCAACGTCGCATTCGATTCTCCGATCACTCGCGAGGAGATCTTTGGCCCGGTTGCTCCGATCATCACTTTCACTGACATCGACGAGATGATCGATCATGCAAATGACACGGAGATGGGTCTGATCGGTTACGTGTTCACCAGGGATCTTGCCCTCGGCCTCAACGTCAGCGAGCGGCTCCAAGCCGGAATGATTGCCCTCAATCGCGGTGCCATCTCAGATCCGGCAGCACCCTTTGGCGGTATGAAGCAGTCGGGTCTCGGGCGTGAGGGTGCGAGCGATGGCATCTACGAGTTCTGCGAGACGCAGTACATCGGCGTCGCCTATTGAGTCGCCAGTCGCTTCACGACTCGGCGCTGGGCTGACGGCGCTCCGAGCCGCCGCGCAGTTCGAACTTCGCCAGGCGGACATCGAGCACCTCGACCAATCGATCGACGTGCTCGGACGAGAACGTGAGCGGCGGGCGGATCTTGAGCACGTTGGTGTGCGGCCCGGTCAATCCAATGAGGATCCCGTCGTGGCGGAGCTCCGTTGCGAGGCGTCGGCCGTCGTCGTACGCGATTGGTGTGCGCGTGCCCCGATCAGCAACGAGGTCGAGGCCCCAAAACAGACCGCCACCCTGCACGTTGCCAATCACGTTGTGCCGCGCGGCGAGTTCAGTCAGCTGGGTCGACAGTCGAATTCCCATGGCGCTGGCGTTGCGCAGAAGCTGTTGGTCTTCGATCACGTCAAGTACCGAGTTGGCAACGGCTGCCGACACCGGGTTGCCGCCGAAGGTGTTGAAGTACGACCGTCGCTCAGCGAACGCGGCAGCAATTTCGGGGGTGGTCACGACAGCGGCCACCGGATGCCCTGCACCCATCGGCTTGCCGATCGTGACGATGTCCGGCACCAGGCCGTATGACGTGTGGCCCCAGAAGTCGTTGCCGAGGCGGCAGTAGCCCGACTGCACCTCGTCGGCAATGACCAACCCACCCGCAGCGCGGACGAGCTGTGCGCATTGCTCGACGTAGCCGTCGGGTGCGACGAGTACGCCGTTCGAGTCCCAGCTCGGGTCGACCAGCCATGCAGCCGGTCGATGGCCGCGCTCGTTGAGCGCGTCGAGTTCGATGGTGACGAGGTCTGCGTAGCGTTCGCCGAGGTCGCCACCGTCCGGGTCATCGAGGTCCGGGTCAGCGAGGTCCGGGCCATCGGCGCGGAATCGACCTCGATAGTCGTTTGGCGCATCGATCACGCCCAGCCAGTCGGGGCGAAGAGCAGCCGGATAGCTGTCGGTCGACAGCAGGGACACCAGTGACGAGTTGCCGTGATAGCTGTGTTCACTCACGACGACGCCGTGCTGGCCAGTGACGGTGCGCGCAATCTCGACGGCCAGATCGTTGGCCTCGGTGCCGGTGCACACGAAGAAGCACGTCTGGAGCCCGTCGGGAAGCATGGATCCAAGCCGTTCGGCCAGACGCACGACCTCCTCGTGGAGATATCGGGTGTGGGTGTTGAGTTGGGCGGCCTGACCAGCGAGTGCGGCGACGACGCGGGGGTGGGCGTGGCCGACCGACGGCACGTTGTTGTAGCAGTCGAGCAATTGGTTCCCGTCGACATCGGTGACCCAGACGTCCTCGCCGCAAACGAGATGTACCGGGTCGTCGTAGAACAATTGATACGAGGGGGCCAAGGCGGATTCGCGTCGAGTTCGAAGATCGTTGTTTATGCGGGTTCCGTCGTTCATCAGCGTTCCGTCGTGTCGAGTTGGTGATGCAGTTCTTCGGTGGTCGCTCTCGGATCGAGTTTGCCCCAACGCAAGAGGTTTGCCAGGTAGCCAGGTAGCTCACCGCCAATATCGGCGAGTCGACGGGCCGGCGCTTTTCGCGTTTGGTACTCGACGAGCAGCAGACCGAGCACGATACGAGTCAACACCAGATTGGCGAGGAGGTCGACTTCGACGATGTCTGCAAGTCGATGAAGGATCTCGCTGTCTTCGCGCAGGATGCAGCCGAGCGGATGGTCGCCGTCGGCCCGCTGGCGTATCCTCAACGAGTTACCTCCAGTCGTGAACGTCGGAAACGAAATCCCCGGGAACATTCTTGGTGGGTCGGTGTTCGGGCTGCAGACACCTCCCCCAAAAACGAATCCCCCGTAAGAGGAGCCACATGACCGCTATTGACCTCATTGACCGTCGGCAGTTTTACATCGATGGAGCGTGGGCGCCGCCCGTGGAGCAACACGATGCTCTCGTGATCGACCCGTCCACCGAGCAGGCCTGTGCGGTCATCTCGCTTGGGTCACAATCCGATACTGACGCGGCTGTTGCTGCGGCGCGTGCGGCGTTTGATTCCTGGAGCATCACCCCGGCAGCGGAACGGGTGGCTCTGCTCGTGAAACTGCTCGAGGTGTACGAACGACGTTCCGGCGAAATGGCGGAGGCGATCTCGATGGAGATGGGCGCACCGATCGACCTGGCCCTGAAGTCGCAGGTGAGCGCTGGTTCGTGGCATATCCGCAACACGATTGCTGCACTCGAAGCATTCGACTTCGATCGGCCGCTCAGCGACGGGGCTCCGGGCGATCGGATCCTGTACGAAGCTGTGGGGGTGTGCGCCATGATCACACCTTGGAACTGGCCAATGAACCAGGTGACACTCAAAGTCGCCCCAGCGCTTGGTGTTGGGTGCACGATGGTCCTCAAGCCCTCCGAGGTCGCACCCTTGTCGTCGTCGCTCTTTGCTGAGATGGTCGATGAGGCAGGGTTCCCTCCGGGCGTCTTCAACCTCGTCAACGGCGACGGCGTTGGCGTCGGGTCGCAGCTGTCGGCGCATCCTGACGTCGACATGGTGTCCTTCACTGGATCAAACCGTGCCGGGGTTGCCATCACCCGCAACGCTGCGGAGTCGGTCAAGCGCGTCGCTCTGGAGCTTGGTGGCAAGGGCGCCAACATCGTGTTTGCCGATGCGGATGATGCGGCCGTCGAGCGGGGTGTGCGCCACTGTTTCAACAACAGCGGTCAGTCGTGCAACGCCCCCACCCGCATGCTGGTCGAGCGTCCTGTGTACGACGCAGCGGTTGCGACAGCAGAACGTGTCGCAAACGAGATGATTGTCGACGTTGCCTCGAAGAACGGCCGCCATATCGGCCCGGTTGTCTCACAAGCACAGTTCGACAAGATCCAGGGTCTGATCGAGAGCGGTCAGAGCGAAGGTGCACGGCTGGTGGCCGGCGGGGTCGGCCGGCCCGACGGGCTTGAGGTTGGCTACTTCGTGCGACCGACAGTATTTGCCGACGTGTCGCCGGAGATGACGATCTCGCGCACCGAAATCTTCGGCCCCGTGCTCGCAATCACGCCGTTCGACACTGATGACGAGGCGATTGAGATGGCGAACGACACCTCGTTCGGTCTGACCAACTACGTCCAGACGGGCGACATCGACCGAGCCCGGCAAGTCGCCAAACGGTTGCGGTCAGGCATGGTTGAAATGAATGGGAAGTCGCGTTCGGCCGGGTCGCCGTTCGGTGGTTACCGCCAATCCGGAAACGGACGTGAGGGTGGCACCTGGGGCTTGGAAGAGTTTCTTGAAGTGAAGGCTGTCAGCGGATGGGCGTGAGTACCCGGCCCGACGGAGCGCTCACGATGAAGGCAGCGGTCTGCCGCGAATTCGGTGCGCCGCTCGTCATCGAAGAACTGCTCATCGACCCACCCAAGCGTGACGAGGTGCTCGTCGATATCCACGCAGTCGCCATCTGCGCAAGCGACCTGCACGCCAACGATGGATCCTGGGGTGGAGCGCTCCCCGCCGTTAACGGGCATGAAGCATCCGGCGTCATCGCAGCCGTTGGGCCCGGAGTCGAGTCAGTGGCCGTAGGGGACCGCGTGGTCATCTCGCTACTGCGCAATTGCCGTGACTGCTTCTTCTGTAGTCGTCACGAGACGCACCTGTGCGAGCGTCGAGGCGGTTTCGCTATTGCAACCGAGCATCGGCTGCACGATGCCGACGGCAACGATGTCATCCAGGGCGTGTATACCGGCGCTTTCGCCGAGCGAACAGTCGTCCATCACTCGCAGGTCGCGCGCATTGACGACTCGATGGGTTTCGACGTTGCTTCGCTCCTCGCGTGCGGCGTCATCACGGGCTTCGGCGCCGTGACCAACACCGCCGACGTGGCTGCCGGTTCGAGCGTGGTCGTTGTCGGTGCCGGAGGGGTTGGGCTCAATTCGATCCAGGGTGCCCGGGTGGCGGGCGCATCGTCGGTCATCGCCGTCGATGTCAGTGACCAGAAACTCGATGACGCGAAGGAGTTCGGCGCCACTGACGTCGTTCGAGGCGACCAGGTAGACGTTGGCGAAGCAGTTGCGGCGCTGACCGGTGGGCGCGGCGCTGATTATGTGTTTGTCACCGTCGGTTCGACGGCTGCCATCGAGCAGGCCATCGGCATCGCGCGCCAGGGCGGAACCGTCGTAGTAGTTGGTATGACGCGCACCGGCGACGTCGTGTCGATCGATGGGAGCGGGTTCGCCGGTGACGGCAAGCGGGTGATCGGCTCGTTCATGGGGTCGACGGACCTTGCGCGCGACCTGCCGCGGCTGAGTCAGCTGTATGCAGATGGCGACCTGCATCTCGACCAACTCATCACGACGACGTACACCCTCGATCACATCAATGAGGCGATTGCGTCGACGCGTTCGGGTCAAGCCCGCCGCAACGTCATCATCATCGAGCACCCCACTGCTCCTCGTTGAGCCCATCCCTCCGCAGACCGACCTCGACGTAGTTGGCGACGTTGACGAGGCCGGGCGCACACCAACGCGGCCAGGCTCATCGCAGTAGCGCTGATCAATTGTGTCCGCTTGTTCAGGAGGTTCGCGGGTTCAGCAGCCGGTCGCGCTGGGACGCAGCCCGAACCAGCGGTGGTCGTTAACGTTGGCGTGATGATCACCTCCAGCAGCGTCGGACCGTGAGTACCAACGTGCTCGACGAGTTTGTTGCCACTTGCCGAGCGGTTGTCATGGGCGAGCACCCGATTGTCGAGATCACACGGGCAATGGAGCAACTTGTTGCCAAGCCGTCAGTACTGGCTGCGCAGATTCCCGAGCCGGTCATGGGACTGAGTTCTTCTGTTGCAGGTTCCGACGAGATCCTCTTCGAAGACGAGTCCCTCACCGTGTTTGTCGTCCACTCGGCACCCGACATTCAACAGCCCCCTCACGATCACCTGATTTCGGCGGTTATTGGTGTCTACGAGGGCATCGAGGAGCAGCGGTATTTCCGCCGTGAGGGCGGGTCACTGGTTCGCAGCGGTGGCGCCGACATTGGTCCGGGCGAGGTGCTGGCTTTGGGTCCTCGGGCCGTGCATGCCATCAGCGCAAACGGCGGTTGGTGTCGGGCCGTGCATGTGTACCTCGGTGCACTCAGTTCGATCGACCGTTCGCTGTTTGACCCCGAAACGTTTGACGAGAAACCAATGACCAGTGAGCGGTACGAAAAGTTTTGCCGCCGCGGTGGATCGTCATGAGACTGCCCCGCAGAAATCGTGAGGCGCCGAGTGCTCCGACGCGTATGCCGGGATCTCGGTCGGCGATGGCGATGTTGATGATGTCGCCGTCAGAGCGGAACTTGGCCTGTGCTGCGCCGACGCCGTCGGGTGTTCCCGTGAAGATGAGATCGACGGTGGTCAGTGTGGTGATCGAGGAGAGGTAGCTGATGGGCGTCGGCACCTCGAAGATCAGATCGGTGGTCGTGCCGTCCTGCCGGGACTCGCAGGCGACGTGCAGAGCGGCGCGCCCGGTGAGCGTCGTGAGCTGGTGGGCCAGTCGGCGTTCAAGGACTCGAACGCTCCGTGGGCTACTGCCTTGTTCAGGCCGAAGCGGCCTCGGCTTCGCGCGCGATTCGGGCGGCCCGGAAGGACTGAATTGCCAGCACCAGGAAGGCACCCATCACGATGACAGTTGCGAGTTGCGTAAACAGCGCCAAACCGGTGCTGCTGCGCCCGATTGCTGACCCGGCGCTGGAAATAAGAGCCAGAAGCGCAAGCGCTGCGGCGGCATGCATGAGGTGGTGGTTGAGATTTGGTTTGGCGCGGCCTGCGACTCCGAGTGCAACGAAGATTACGCCGATGAACGCCGGGATGAGTGTCGTGATGCTGCCGGTATCGGAAACGATGTTGCCGAAGACCCCCACCACGATGAGTGCAGCGCCCGCAATGATTGACTTGTAAGCCATGAGCCGATTCTATGGCGGAATCGTGATGCTTGAATCATGACGCCTGAATCGTGGTTGGCTCTTGGTTATCTGTGACCGTTGCCGTCTCCGGTGGGCGTGGGCGATTTCCAGCCATCGCTCTGGACATGGCGATTCGGGATCGTGCATGTCCGACAACAGGCTCGTCGCGCAGCGACTCCTACGACAGGGCGGTTGCTGCAACCATCAACGGGCTCGAGAAACAGAACTCGTGCGCGCAGGCCTGGCAACAGTGTCGTCCAAGCTCTGCTGGAGTCAGTTCACGAACTGACGGAAGTTCGGCTTGCGCTTCTCTTTGAACGCGTTGACACCTTCCTGAGACTCGGCAGTGCCGTAGTAGAGGTTGGTTGCGTACATGCCCATTCCCGCGATTCCTGACTGATGGGCAGTGTCCATGTTGAACGAGCGCTTCGCGATTGCAATCGCTGTGGGACTTTTCTCGCAGATCTCGTTCGCCCACTCCTCAACAGTGGCGTCGAGTTCGTCATCGGGCACGCAGATGTTGGCAAGCCCCATTTCTTCGGCTTGCCGTCCGGAATAGCGGCGGCAGAGGTACCAGATTTCCCGAGCTTTCTTCTCGCCAACGACGCGAGCGAGAAACGTGGTGCCGTACCCGGCGTCGACTGAACCCATGGATGGGCCGACTTGTCCGAAGGTCGCCGACTCACCACAGAGTGTTAGATCGCAGATGGTCGCGAGCACGTTGCCGCCGCCGATCGCGTAGCCCTGCACCTTGGCGATCACGGGAACCGGAACGTCGCGAATCGCAGCATGCATCTCTTCGACCGGCATGCCGACCGTGCCGCGACCGTCGTACTGCTGGCCTTCGTGAACCGACTGGTCGCCGCCGGTACAGAACGCCCGGTCACCTGCGCCGGCGAAGACGATGACACCAACATCGGAGTCGTAGCCAACGTGTCCGAAGGCATGAATGAGTTCCTCGCAGGTCTGGCCACGAAAGGCATTCATGACCTTCGGCCGATTGATGGTGATGTACGCAACATGGTCACGTTTGTTGACCGTGATGTCGGTGTAGTCCATGGGAATGCTCCTACTGGTTGAGTTGACGTGTGCTCTGGGGTGTTCGAACGGCTGCTAGCCAGCCATGGTGAGGCCGCCGGAGACACTCAGCACCTGACCGGTGACAAATGAGGCGTCGTCGCTGCCGAAGAACAGGACCGCGCCGATCAGGTCTTCAGGTTGGGCGATCCGGCCCATCGGGATGGAGCGACGGAACGCCTCACGTAGCTTTTCAGGGTTGGGCGCCGCGTCGGTGACGCTTGCAAGTAGTGCCGTGTCGGTGGGCCCGGGGCAGACGACGTTGAAGGTGATTCCGTGACGCGAATGCTCGCGGGCGAGCGTCTTGGAAAAAGCCACGATTCCTGCCTTGCACGCGGCGTAAACCGACTCGCCTGAGGAACCGACTCGGGCGGCATCGGATGCGATGTTGACGATTCGACCACTTCCTCGCTCGACCATCCCCGGCAGGACCGCATGATGCATGTTGAGTGCACCCACGAGGTTGATGTCGATCAGGCGGGCCCAGTCGTCGGGCTTCGTTTCGAGAAAGGGAGCGAAGAGGTCCCAGCCGGCGTTGTTCACCAAAACGTCGGTTGGGCCGAGTTCCGCGGTCACCTGCTCGAGGGCAGCGTCGACCGATGATCGATCAGTGATGTCGGCGGCAACAGCGAGTGCGCGGTAGCCGTCGGCGGTGAGTGCTTCGGCAACGGCATCGGCAGGACCTTTCGCCCGGTCGAGCACCGCGACACGGGCTCCTTGCGTTGCGAACCCGCGGCAGAGAGCCGCGCCGATCCCTCCTCCGCCACCGGTGACCACCACGGTCCGTTCATTGAATCTTTTCATTGAGGCACCTCTTGCAGTCTCGGCAACTTTGTTGCATGATGTTGTCATACTTGGTTGTCGAACGCAACTCCGGAAACGAAGGGAATCTGCACATGCCGCTCACCACACGACAATCTGTTTATGACTTCACCCAGAAGGGCTCGTCGCCCGAATCCGGGGCTCGCACCGAGATGAGTAACCTGCTTCTGTTTCGGCTTTATCAATGCGCCAACATGTTGCACAAGACCGGTACTCGCGCGGTCGAGTCGGAAGGACTCACGACTCAGCGATGGGCTGTACTCGGTGCGTTGTCACGGCCGGAGTCGGATCATGGAATGGCGGTTGGCGACCTCGCGAGATACCTCAAGGTCAGTCGGCAGAGCTTGGCGGGCGTGGTCAGCCGGCTCGAATCTGACGAACTCGTCGTTGGTGCCCCTGATCCGACTGATGGTCGGTCTCGGCGACTCCGGCTCACCGACACCGGACGTCAGCGGTGGCACGAACGGGCGCTGCCGCTCATCCACGACTACTACGCCCAAGCCACGGCCGGCCTTTCGATCGACGACATGGCCCACGCGCTGCACTACCTGATCAGGCTGCTCGACAATATGACCGAGCTCGACGGGGCAGAAACCCGCAAGGATGACAATGAAGATTGATCTGATGGTGGGCTCAAGCCGTTGGGCTGACACCGCAACCCTTGCCCGTGAGGTCGAAGCAGCGGGACTCTCGGGGATGGTCTTCACCGAAACGGGTCAAACCCCGTGGCTGAGCATCGCTGCAGCCGCCACGGCCGCACCTTCGCTCACCTACTCCACTGGTATCGCCGTTGCGTTCGGGATGAGTCCAATGGTTGCGGCATCGCTGGCTTGGGAGCTCGCCGACAATACCGGGGGACGGTTTCGGCTCGGGCTGGGAAGCCAGGTCCGGGCACACGTCGAGCGTCGCTACGGTGCGGAGTTTGACCCACCGGTCGGTCGAATGCGCGACTACATCCAGGCGGTGAAAGCCACGCTCGCTGCGTTCCGAGGCGACGCCGATCTCGCCCACGATGGGCCGCACTACAAACTTTCGCTGCTGCCCGATCAGTGGCGGCCCCTCAACCACGGTAACGGCGACATCAAGGTTGACGTGTCAGCGGTCGGACCTGCGATGTGCAAGATGGCTGGAGCGGTGGCCGACGGCATCCATGTCCATCCGGTGCACTCGGTTCACTACCTGAACACGCGACTGCTCCCGTCGGTAGCTGTTGGTGCAGCGGCCGTCGGACGTGATCCATCAGAGGTTGACCTTTTGATCCCGTCGATCATCGTGCCGGGTGACACGCCAGAAGAGCGAGCCGACTTGTTGACGCTCGCCCGGACCCGGATCGGGTTCTACGGAGCCACCAAGAACTACGCCTACCAATTCGACGATCTCGGTTTCGACGGTGTCTCGGCGGAGCTGAATCGCCACCTAAAAGCAGGCGATTCCACTGCGCTCGCGGCAACGATCACTGATGAGATGCTCGACGCATTCGCCATCGTCGGTCGATGGGACGAGATTGCCGACCGGATCATCGACCGTTATGGCGGTGTGGCAGAACGCATCATCTCCTATCTCGCCGACGAAGACGTTAAGCGTCGGCCCGACAACCTCGCTCGATGGGGAGAGATTGCTGCTGCGGTGAGGACAGCCTGAGCGGGTTAAAAACGACGGTCACCGATCGAGTTATCACCGAGGAAACGCCATGATCTTCAACGACGACCAACACTTTCTTGCCGAGACGCTCCGTTCGTTCGCGCGCCAGAGGCTCAAGCCCGACTATCTGAATCGACCCCCGGGACGCCCCGATCAGGCATTGCTCGACGACCTCGCCAACCTCGGTGTTCTCGGCCTGCTGGTGCCGGAGGAACATGGCGGTTCGGGCGCGACGTTCGTCGATGCCGGAATCGCTGGTGAAGAGTTGGCCCGCGGGGACTTCAATGTGTCCACGTTCGTCCAACTCGCTGCGATCGCCGCCACGGGGCTTCGAACCTGGGCGACCCCGATGGTCGCCGCCACCTATCTGCCAAAGATTGCTGACGGTAGTTGTGTGCCAGCGATTGCTCTCACCGAGCCAGACGCTGGTTCCGACGCAGGCGCCATCTCCACAGCAGCGCGCGAGACGGACGGGGGTTGGCTGATCAACGGCGAGAAATCATCGGTCACCTTTGCTGGCTTTGCTGACGCGTCGATCGTTCTGGTCCGCACCGGTGGCCCAGGCGCGGCAGGTATCTCTGCGTTTTGGGTTCCGCTTGACACCGCCGGAGTGACTCGGTCTGTGTACGCAGGCGTCGGTGGCGAAATCATTGCTCGCGGCTCGATCGTTTTTGACGACGTCTTCGTGCCAGGCGACCACCTGCTCGGCGAGGTCGATGCTGGCTTCGCGCAAGCGATGACCGCCTTCGATTTCAACCGCGCCGTGATTGCGTTGAGCTGCATTGGTGCTGGACTCGAATCTCTCGACGAAACCGTCGACTACGCCAACACCCGCCACACGTTCGGCAAACCCTTGTCGTCCCGCCAGGCCATCACCCAACAAGTTGCCGAGCACTACGCGAAACTCCAGGCCGCGCGATCGGTTTCGTACGACACGCTCATGCTTGCCGATCAATCGGCCAAGCACACGACGGAAGCCGCCATGTCTAAATGGATGGGGCCGGCGTGGTCAGCCGATGCCATCCACACAGCGCTCCGTTTGCATGGCTGGTCGGGCTACGGCAGTGACCACCACTTCGATCAACGGCTCCGTGATGTCATTGGCCTCGAGATCGGCGATGGCACCGCCGAGATCATGAAGGCAATCATCGCCCGTGACCTCTTTGGAGTGCCAACTCACCGTTGACCGTCATGAGCGCGACCACAGGCCTCAACCCGACCACTCGATAGATCGAAGAAATGACCCCATGAAATCACACCAGAACCGGAACGTCTTCTTGCCAGATGAGCGGATTGCAGAGATGACCGCTGCAGGAGCGTGGGGCGATAAGACCATCTGCGACTTCTTCGATCGATGGTCGGAAACCTGTCCAGACAAAACCGCCGTTGTCTCTATAAATTCAGAAACAGGGAGGCGGCACGCCATGAGCTTTGGGGAGCTCGGCGAACTGTCAGAACGCATCGCAGTTGACCTGGTGAACAGGGGGGTGAGGCTCGGCGACATCGTCGCCGCGCAGCTCCCGAACACCTGTGAGATGTTGGCCATCACTCTCGCCTGTGCGCGTATCGGTGCGGTTGTCAATCCGCTGATGCCGATCCTTCGGGAGCGTGAGCTGACTCACATCTTCGCTTTGACCGAGGCAAAGGTCTTCTACGTCCCGGACACCTTCAAGGGATTCGACTTCAGATCATTGGCGAACGTTGTCCGCAACCGGGTTTCGACGATCGAACATGTCATTGTCCTCGGAGAGCACGGATTCGAATTCGAAGATGAGCAGCCAGCAGCAGTTGAACACGTGGTGGTAAACCCGAACGAACTCTTCCAGATCATGTTCACTTCTGGCACCACGGGAGAGCCGAAAGGGGTGATGCATACCGCTAACACGCTGTTTGCGAACGTCACTCAGCTCGCAGACCGCTTTGAGGTCACGCAAGACGACGTCATCCTTTGCCCAACGCCCACTGCTCATCAGTTGGGATTCCTCTTCGGCGTTTTGCTGCCTTGTGTGACAGGCGCAACGGTTGTCTTTCTTGACGCTTGGGTGACCGAGAAGGCAGTCGACCTCCTCGAGAGCGAGACCGTTTCCCTCTGCATGGGTGCTACCCCGTTTTTGATGGACATCAGTTCCTTCGCAGGCATCGAACAACGCAATCTGAGCTCGTTTCGCCTGTTTGTGTCAGGGGGCGCGCCGATCCCTTCGGCCCTGGTATCCCAAGCGATGGAAAAGCTGAGCGCCAAGATTGTTTCCGTGTGGGGTATGACGGAGGTCTTGGCGGTCACCACGGTCAAGCTTGACGATTCAGACGATCTTTCCGCCAGCACCGATGGTGTTGCCTTGCCGCATACGGCCGTGACGATCGTGGACGAGAATCGACGTCCGGTGCCTTCGGGGACGCCAGGTGGTCTCGAAACTCGTGGGGCGACACTTTGCGTTGGCTACCTGAAGCGGCCTGCGTTGTTCGAACTGCGCGACGGCTGGTTCGATACCGGTGACTTGGCTCGGATGGATGATGACGGCTACATCCGCATCACCGGTCGAAGCAAAGACATCATTATTCGCGGCGGTGAGAATATCTCGGTCGCCGAAATCGAAGGTCTGCTATTTGAGCATCCTCGCGTCGCGGCAGTGGCGATCGTGGCGATGCCGGATCCGCGTCTCGGTGAGAGGGCCTGCGCGTTCGTGCGACTCGTCGATGATCGGCCGTTGACGCTCGACGAGATTCGGGAATTTTTGCTGGATCAGGGCGTGGCCAAGACCTATGTGCCTGAACGCCTCGAAGTCATCGATGAAATGCCGATGACCCCCACTGGCAAGGTCCAGAAGTTCGCGCTGCGAGATATTGCTCAGTCCTTTGCAGCGGAGTAGCGGGTCTGGCATTTGCGACGAAATCACGTGAACGAAAGGGAGGACGTTGACCATGAATGAAACACCGATGAGCGCTCGCGAGGCGCTCGCCACCCGGCGTTCGGTTCGACGTTTTCTCGACCGTCCGGTGCCGCAAGAATCCGTGCACCGAATCCTCCGAGGGGCGGCTCAGTCCCCCAGCGGACACAACATCCAGCCCTGGAGGGTGTACGTGGTGGCCGGTCGTACCAAGCAGGCCGTGACGGATTCCGTCTTGCATGCTGTTGCCAACGATCCGGGCGAGATGCATCAACCGGAGTTCGAGTACTACCCGTCCGAGTGGTTCGAGCCCTATCTCGGGCGCCGCCGAGAGGTCGGGTCCGGGCTGTACGAGTGCCTCGGTATTGCGCGCGGCGATCACGAAGCAAGGACTCGACAGATGAACGAGAACTTCCGCTTCTTCGGAGCCCCCGTGGGCATGTTCATCACCTTCGACCGGCGCCTCGCGACCGGCACCTTTATGGACATCGGCATGTTTCTTCAGAGCATCTTCATCGGAGCGCGAGCGGAGGGACTCGATACGTGCGGGCAGGCCATCTTTACGTGGTATCACCGCGTGATTCGCCAACATTTACCAATCGGTGACAACGAGTTGCTCGCGTGTGGGCTGTCGCTGGGGTTCGCGGACCAGGACGCACCAGAGAACGAACTGGTAGCGAGCAAGCTCTCCGTCGAGTCCTTCACGACATTTCTTGACTAGATCCGTTCGGCCCGTGGCTTGAGCGGCCCCAGAACCGAATCGACCTCACTGGTGAAGATCTGCTGGACACCCATCACCGGCGTGATCTCACTTTGCCCCCAGCACCTGGTGAGAAGCAAGCCCAGTGTCCTGAGCGAGGCTGCGCCGACCGGTCCGATGCTCGCCAATTTGTATCTGCAGGGGCGGCTCAAACTCGACGAACTTGTGTCGGCAAAGATTTCCCTCGATCAGATCAACGATGGGTTCGCGGCGATGCAGGCAGGCACTGTCGCGCGCAGTGTCGTCGTCTTTTAGATCTGCAAGCGTCGGATACCACTAAGAGCTCGTCGGCAAGGAACTGTCAAAAGTAACAGTATTGTTTCCGCGGCGAGACAACTCAGGTGGTCCCTTCGAGCAGGCGTCATGCGCTCAGGACGATGAGTCCGCCGAGCTCGCTGTGACTGGACATCGAAGAAGCGACTGGCTATCATTCTCACTATGATGTCCCTGAAGAACTCCGTCCTCATCCCGTTGGCAGTCGGAGCGTTGGTGGTGGTGTCGTCGGCCTGTGGCGGAGACGAGGAGGCCGCAGCTGCAGACGTGCCCACGACGGCACCCGACGTCACGCTTGACGCAGTGGGCGAGCCAGCCGACAAAGCCGACGATCATGCCGACGACGACGAACACGACGACGAACACGACGACGAGGGGTCCAGCGGGCTCGGAGCGCACGAGCACGGGACGGCCGAGATGACGATCGCCTGGTTCGACGACGAGGTCGCCATCGATCTGATTAGCCCGACCTTCAACGTCTTTGGGTTCGAATACGAACCGGTCAGCGACGAGGATCTTGCCATCGAGGCGGATCGACTCACAGCGCTCACAGCGTTAGGTGTCATTGCCCTGAACAACGAGGCTGGATGCTCGCTCGCCGGCCCGGTGGCCACCGAGGTGGATCGCGACGGCAGTCACTCCGAGATCACCGTGTCGTGGGTGTTCGAATGTGAGAACGCTGATGACGTCAGCCAGGTGGACGCTGCTGGGCTCTTTGCCGAGTTCCCGAACTTCGAAGACGTCGACGTCCAATGGGTCTCGGAGTCGGAGCAATCGGCAGCCGAGCTCTCTCCGTCGGCCACCTCATTTATGCTGTTGCAGTGATCCAACACGGGAGCGAAGTCGTCGGCCTCGAACGGGTGCGATTCCGCTGGCCGGGACAGACAACGGACACCGTCTCGATTGACGAGCTGCATCTCGCCGCGGGTGAGCATCTGTTTGTGCGCGGCTCCAGCGGCAGCGGCAAGACCACGCTGCTGAACCTGCTCTGCGGCATACACACACCGACGAGTGGAACGGTGCGCCTACTCGGAACAGACCTCGCAGGTCTCAAGGCGAGTGGTCGTGACCGCTTTCGAGCTGACCATGTCGGCGTCGTCTTTCAACAATTCAATCTGCTGCCATATCTCTCAACGCTGGAGAACGTGACGCTGTCGTGCTCGTTCTCGGGGCGCAAGAAACAGCGCGCCACCGAGGGCGCCGATCTCAAGGAGACCGCGCGCCGTTTGCTGAGTGACCTCAACCTTGATCCGGAGTTGCATGGCGCACCGGTCAGCAAGCTCAGCGTCGGACAGCAGCAGCGTGTGGCCGTGGCGAGAGCGCTCATCGGTGGGCCCGAGATCCTGATCGCCGATGAACCGACGTCTGCGCTCGATGCCGACAACCGGGACCGATTTATGGACCTGCTGTTCCGTGAGACGAAGGCTCGAGGATGCACACTTATCTTCGTGAGTCACGACCCGCAGCTGGCTGAGCGATTTGAGCACACCATTGGACTCGACCCAGTCCCTGCTGGGTCGCGGAGCGCATCGTGACCTTGTTGTTGATCGCGTTGAAGAGCGCTCGCTTCCGTCGCACGAGCATCGTGTTGACGGTGCTCGCCATCGCGATCAGCGCGACACTCCTGCTCGGCGTCGACAAGATCCGCAAGGAGTCGCGGGCGAGCTTCTTCAACACCGTCGCAGGGACAGACCTGATCGTCGGGGCGCGGAGTTCGCCAACGAACCTGCTGTTGTACAGCGTTTTCCGGATCGGCAACGCCACAAACAACGTGAGCTGGGAGACCTACGAATCGATCGCGGAACAAGATGAAGTTGCCTGGACGATTCCCATCGCACTGGGTGACTCACATCGAGGCTTCCGGGTGATGGGGACCTCGACGGACTACTTCGAGTTCTATCGATACGGGAACAAGCAGCAGCTGAGCCTCGATGCCGGAGAGCGCTTCGAGGGCGCGTACGACGCTGTCCTCGGGGCAGACGTAGCGCGCGACCTCGGCTACAAAGTCGGCAATGAGATCGTCATCTCGCACGGGTTGACCTCAGCGGACTTCGCCGATCACGACGACAAGCCGTTCACAGTCGTCGGGATCTTCGACCGCACGGGCACGCCGGTCGATCGCACCGTTCACGTGGGCCTCGCGGGCATCGAGGCGATTCACGTTGACTTCCGAGACGGCAGCCGCTCGGGTGTGCCGCTTGACGCGGAGCAAGCGCTGCAGTTCGACCTGACACCGACATCGATCACCGCATTTATGGTCGGGCTCGAGAACCGAGCGCAGACGTTCCAGGTCCAGCGTGAGATCAATGAATTCCGGGCGGAGCCGATGACGGCAATTCTGCCTGGCGCCACGCTGTCGGAGTTCTGGAGAACGATTGCGCCCGTTGAACAGGTCCTGTTCGTGATCTCTGGCTTCGTGCTGTTTGCAGGACTGCTCGGCATGCTGACCACGATCTTGTCGACCCTCAACGAGAGACGCCGTGAAATCGCAGTACTGCGCGCTGTCGGCGCTCGAGGACGACACGTGGTGATGTTGATCGTGCTCGAGACGCTGCTGGTCGTCACGGCTGGTTGCGCACTCGGAGTTGGCATGCTCTACGCCCTGCTGTCGTTAGCGCGGCCCACCGTGGCTCGGCGCTTCGGCGTCGACCTGGCCCTGACCTGGCTGGACTCAACACAACTGGGTATCCTTGGCTCGGTGATAGGCGCCGCAGTCGTGGTTGCACTGATTCCCGGATTTATCGCGTATCGCCGTTCGATCCAAGACGGCCTAGCCCTCAAGGTGTAGCTCAAGTATGACGATTCAATCTTCTGTGCGCAGAGGTTCGAAACTGATGACCTTGGCGAGCTCGCTCTGCGTCCTGTCGTTTACCGCGACAGCGTGCGGATCCCCGAACGGGGCGGGGGCCGGGGCCGGGGCCGATGCCGGGGCCGATGTCGGGGCCGGGGTCGTTGCCGGGGTTGATGTCGGGGTTGATGTCGGGGTTGATGTCGGGGTCGGGGCCGGGGTTGATGCCGGGGCCGGCGTCGACATTGGTGCGAGGGCCGATGATGCAACGGAGATCGTGGCCGAGGTCGCCGCGCCGCCGACGCACGCAACCAGCGACAGCCCCGGGGCGCTCCAGTACGGAGATCCAATCACCGACCTCCTGTCTTCGCCGGCAGCGGGAGCTGAGGCGTCGGCCCCGACCGTGGCGGGCTTCCGTGCCGTCGAGTGGGACGACCTTATTGCGCCGGGCCTTTCAGGCGAGGAGATCTACGAGCGATACCGAGAGCAAATCGAAGCAGTCAAGCCCGGCTCACCCAAGCTCGACGAGATCTACGCAGAAATGAACGACGACTACGACGCCGCCTCGGTCAACCCAGCTCTCAACAGCCAAAAGATTCAACTCGCCGGCTTCGTCGCCCCGCTGACCTTCGACGGGGAAAAAATTACAGAGTTTCTGCTCGTGCCGTATTTCGGAGCATGCATTCATGTTCCGCCTCCGCCGCTGAACCAGGTCGTGGTGATCACGCTCGCTGAGGGCGAGAGCCTTTCGCTCGAAGATTCGTGGGGAGCGGTTTGGGTGGCCGGCACGCTGGACGCCGGGGTGACCGACACGGACCTTGCCACCGCGGGTTACTCGATCGCCGGTCCGGTCTTCGGCACGTACGCGACGCAATAGGTCCGTTGCTCGATACCGGCATCGCCGGCGTTTCTCTGAGAGTGGGCTGGGGAAGTGAGGGCGCGCATTATGGCTGCAGAAGCGGCGACGAACGTGGCGGTCTCTGCGCGGTGAGCACAGTCTTGGGTCGTCACGGACTTGGGTAATCAAGTTGGGATTGATTCTCGGTACCGATATTCTCTCCACTTAGAATGATTCTCAACACAAGGAGGCATCACGTGATGCGCACGCACCGAACCACACCAGCAACTGCCATTGTTGCCGCTCTCAGTCTGGTGCTCGCTGCCTGCGGATCAGACGGCGGCGACTCTGTCGGCAGCGAAGCCGGCCAGCAACAGGGGGCGCCTGTCACCAATGGTGCTGCCGGCCTGGCGGACGGAGTGGCGCTGCCGACGATCGTGGTCACCACCAATATCCTCGGAGACGTTGTGCAGGCCGTCGTGGGTGATGCGGCAGAGGTCATCACCATCATGCCGGTTGGCGCCGATCCGCATGACTTTCAGGCATCGGCGCAAGAGGTCGTCGCCATGAATGCGGCCGATGCATTGATCGTGAACGGTGCGGACTTCGAAGAGGGCCTGCTGGATGTGATCGACGCAGCCGGTGACGAAGGAGTTCCGACGTTTAATGCAATCGATGCGGTCGACACCATCGAGTTCGGCGAGGGTGGCCACGAGGAGCACTCTGATGATGAGGAGCACTCCGATGATGAGGAGCACTCCGATGATGAGGAGCACTTTGATGATGAGGAGCACTCTGATGATGAGCATGACGATCACTCGGGTGCCGATCCTCACTTCTTCACCGACCCGATGCGGATGGCCGCAGCAGTCGAGGCGTTGGTCGAGTTCCTGCAGGACGAGGTGACCTTCGCGGACCCGGCAGCCGTGAGCGCGTCAGCAGCTGCCTATGTTGCTGAACTCGTCGCCCTCGATGGCGAGGTCGCGGCGCTGGTGGCGTCGATTCCCGAAGAACGACGCGTCCTCGTCACGAACCACGAGGTCTTCGGCTACTTCGCCGATCGATACGGGTTCGAAGTTGTCGGCGCGGTTATTCCGAGCGGCAGCACCACCGATGGCGTGAGCGCAGGGGAACTCGCCGAGCTTGCGGAGAAGATCGTTGAAGAAGGGGTACCGGCGATCTTTGCCGACGCTTCCTCATCCGATGATCTGATCGAGGCGCTGGTGGCTGAAGTCGGCGAGGTCATCTTCGTCGAGCTGTACTCCGAATCGCTCGGCGAGCCCGACAGCGATGGCGCCACCTACATGGAGATGATTCGAACAAACGCCACAAGGATGAGTTTGGCACTCGCCTGATTAAGCGAGTCGTTCAGCCTCGATCTGCTCGCCGGGTCAGGCGCAGTCGGCGCAGCTGCCGAGCAGGTCGAGGCGATGGCTGTCGATTGTGAACTTGGCCGAGCGGCTGACCTTCGCGAACGCCATGTTCAAAGTGCCCTCTGTATCAGCGGTGAGTTCGAAGTCGCTGACCGATCCGCAGGTGGTACAGATCAGGTGATGGTGATGGTGGTCGGTGAGTCTTTCTGCGAGTTCGAAGCGTGCGTGGTCCTCGTGGGTAACAATGCGTGTGACGGCACCGACTTCTTCGAGGATCGCAAGGTTCCGGTACACGCTCGACTGTGCGAGTCCGGTGTCCACTTCCAAGATGTCCAGGATCGTTACCGGGCCCGCAGAGGTGTGTAGAACCGAGATGACTTGCCGTCGGCTCGTCGTGTAGCGGTGTTCGCCGACGCGCAGCAGCGAAGCGACGTCGTCATGGAGGAGATCAGCGGTCATCGACTTGACCCTAGCGGTTCTGGGAATCAGTGAGAAAAGGTTCGAGCGGCTCAGTGGTGATGGGGGTCGTCGAGGACCATCGTGTCGCCGATTCGGACGAACTTCCCGCCGAAAGCAGTGCGCAGATGTTCTTCAGTGAAGACCTCGTCCGGTGTGCCAAACGCGATGAATGAGGTGGCGAGCAGGAGGACCAGTTCACAGCGCCGAGCATCGTCGAAATTGTGGGTCGTGGTCATCACGGTCCTCCCGGCTGCATGCTCGTCGTCGAGCACGGACAGGATGATTGACCGTGAGCGAACGTCGAGCCCGGTGAGCGGTTCATCGAGCAGCAGGATGTCTGCGTCCTGGGCGAGGCCCTGCGCGACGAATGCTCGTTGGCGCTGGCCACCCGAGAGTTGGTGGATCTGGCGGTGTGCAAGGTCGGCGATCTCGAGCCGATTCATGGCGGAATCGATGGCAGCTCGGTCGACGGCGCTCGGACGTCGGAACAGACCGAGGCCAGGGAATCGCGCCATGGCTATGACATCACGCACCGTGAGCGGAATGCTCTGATCGATGTCGGTCGACTGCAACACGATTGCAGTTGTTGCACCGGCAGTGTCGCATGTGCCCGAGGTCGGATCGATCACGTCGCCAATCACCTTGAGTAACGACGACTTGCCGGACCCGTTCGGGCCGATGATTGCTACAGACGATCCGATTGGGATTTCCAAGGTCAGGTCGCCGACCGCATGAATTGGGCCGTAGTCGACGTGCACATCTTTCAAAGTCACGGCTGCCGACATGCTCTCAACGATATCGAGAATGAGTCCGAAAACTGCGGCCGGCCGCTAGCGTCATCATGTGCAGTTGATCCTCGATGCGTTTGCTCCTGCATTCATGCAGCGTGCGCTCATTGGGGGGCTGCTGGCTGTCGTGGCCACATCATTGGTGGGAACGTGGGTCGTGTTGCGTGGTCTCTCGTTTCTCGGCGACGCGTTGGCCCATGGTGTCATTCCCGGCATTGCACTCGCAGTGCTCTGGGGGTTCAGCCCGATCATTGGCGCACTCGTTGCGGCTGCCGTGATGGGCGGGCTCGTCAGCGTCGTGACCAGCCGTTCAGGCGTTCGTGAAGACACGGGTATCGGGCTGCTCTTCGTCGGCATGTTGTCGCTCGGCATCGTGATTGTGTCGAAGGCACGTTCGTTCACCACTGAGGTGACGGCGCTGCTCTTCGGTGATGTCCTCGGAGTGACGCGCGACGACATCAATGGCCAGCTGATCGGCGCGTCGATCGTCGTCGTTGCCACCGTGGTGCTCTACCGGCCGTTTCTCGCGCTCACCTTCAACCGGATGAAGGCCCGTTCGCTCGGCATGCATCCCAGCGCGGCCCATTTCGCACTGATGGTGCTGCTCGCCATCAGCATTGTCGCCAGTTTCCAGGCGGTTGGAACGCTGCTCGTGTTCGGCCTGCTCGTTGGCCCGCCGGCCACGGCATCGTTGCTCACGCGACGGGTCCCGCTGATGATGGTTGTATCGATGCTGTGTGGTGCGCTCGCCGTCGTCGCCGGGTTGACCATCAGCTTCCACGCCGGGACGGCTGGCGGTGCAACGATGTCCGGGCTCAGCGTCGCACAGTTCTTCGTGGTGCTGGCCGCAGTCGAGGTAGTACGCGCTGTTCGAGCGCACCGTCACGCCCGCATCGCCTGACGTCGAAATCAGGGTCTCAATCGCAACAGGTGTGTTCCCGGGAGTCGGCGGCTTGCGAGCCGAGCGCGAGCGCGAGTCGCTTCTTTGCCGCAGCGTCGATAGGCGTTTCGCGAGAGCGGATGACGGGAATCGAACCCGCGTATTCAGCTTGGGAAGCTGATGTTCTACCATTGAACTACATCCGCGAAGAGCTCCTACGTTAGCGGCGTCGAGCGGCTGACACGAATGTGCTCCGTCCAACTGCCGAGCCAGCCACCGGTAGGCGCGACACTGGTGGATGGCCTACATCGAACGCCGCAGGGTCCACGACGCTGACGCACACATCATGGAACCGCCCAACTGGCTCCGTGATCACGCTGACCCCGACATCCGCGACCGGCTCATTGTCCCGCAATACGCAAGCGAACTGGTTCAAACCGGCGACGCTGGTGCCGGTGAAACGCTTGCCCCGGATGATCTCACTGCAGTCTTCCAACGGCTCGCCGAACGGCATCGCAGCGAGGAGTTCCTTGCCGACGAAGCCACCGAGGTCATGAACCGGAAGAACTTCGCCGCCACCGGTTCGTTCATCGCCGAAGACCGACCGCGCGTCCTCGACTACATCGGTGTCGACAGTCAGCTGCTCTTCAACACGTTCCACAACTCACGGCTCTTTGAGTGGGAACACCCGATCAACGCCAAGCCAGTCGACCTCGACCTCGCCTACGGCGCGGCGCGCGCCCACAACCGGGGAATGACCGAGTTCTGCTCGGTTGACGAGCGCCTGCTCGCCACCTGCTACGTCCCGCTCGCCGATTTCGATCGGGCTGCCGCTATGGCTGCGGAGTCCATCGAGATGGGCGCCGCTGCACTGCTTGTGGCGTCCGGCTGCCCGGCCGGTCATTCGCCGTCGCACCGATCACTTGACCGTGTGTGGCGCCAAGCTGAAGAAGCCGGCATCCCCGTTGTCTTTCACGTCGGTGGCACGGGCGCACTCATCGACCCGAGCTACTTCAACAATGGCTTGCCAATCCCGCCCGACTTCCACGGGGGCGAAGAGAACTTCCGCTCCGTCGACTACATGGCCATCCCGTTCCCACCTATGCAGACCCTGGCCACGATGATCTTCGACGGGGTGCTGGAGCGCCACCCCAATCTCCGCGTCGGCGTCATCGAGCAGGGTTGCACATGGCTCCCGAGTTGGCTGAAGCAGATGGAGTCCGCAATGGACGCCTTCGGTCGCCACGAGGAACGGCTGCGCGATCTATCGATCACGCCGGGCGAGTATGTGCAGCGCCAAGTCAGGGTGACGCCGTATCCGACCGAAGACGTCGGCTGGGTCACCGATCAAGTCGGCCCCGACATCCTGCTCTTCAACACCGACTACCCGCACGTCGAAGGTGGCCGTCGGCCGTTTGAACGATTCGAGCGCAGCCTCGGCGACCGCTCCGAGGACGTCCGCGACCGGTTCTACGCCAACAACTTCATCGACCTGATGGGCTCGGCCGTTCACGCCCTCGTCTAGAACACTTCGCGCATTGCTACCGCCAACGCACGGTCGCGTTCAGCTGGTGAAGTGGCGTGGCCCACAATCACCTCGAGCCGGTCGGCGTCTGACCGGTTCTGGCTGAGCTTGCGTTTGCCATCCAGCTGGGTGATCTCGATTTCGACCCCGACGATTGCTCGGAGTTGCTTGTCAATGAAGTCCGACGGAGCATCGGTGACCGCCCACTGCGGTGCGACATCAAGGTCGTGGCGGGCTGCTTCGTGGTGATCGGTGAGGTCTGACACGAGCTCGCGAACCCATTCCGGGTCGTCATGGATGCGAACCGTGCCGTGGGCATGGACGACCTCGTAGTTCCAGGTTGGGACCACTCGGTGATGTTCAGCCTTCGATGGGTAGCGCGATGGCGTGACGTAGCCGTCAGCGAGCGGGAACAACGCAAGCACTGAGGCACCGTCGAGCGCCTTCCATTGATTGTTTGCTCGGGCGAAGTGTCCGCGGAGCACACCGAGCTTGCCCGTCGATCGGTCGAGGAGCAGTGGCAGACCAGACGATGCGAAGGTGTCGCCTGCGTGTGAGACGACGTGCGCGAAGCGGGCACGCTCGATGAGTTCGTGGATCATGGCGATGTCGTCGACGCGGTTGGCCGGCGGGTTGTACATAAGGCGGAACGTAGCCCATGCGCCCGCTGCGCGCCGGTTGGGTAACGTGTCCCCGTGATCCTGTCCGACCGCAGCCTCCGCGAACAGCTCGATGCTGGCCGCATCATCATCGACCCGCTCGACGATTCGCTGATCCAGCCGTCGTCGATCGACGTTCGGATCTCGAACTTGTTTCGTGTGTTCCGCAACCACACCGCTGGCGTGATTGACGTCAAGCGAGATATGACAGGGCTCACCGAGCTGATCGAGATGCCCTGTGACGAGCACGGCATTGGTGACGAACCGTTCATGCTGCACCCCGGCGAATTCGTCCTGGGTTCGACCCTCGAACGGATGGCGATGCCCAACGACCTCGTCGGGCGTGTCGAAGGTAAGTCCAGCCTTGGGCGCCTTGGGCTGCTGATCCACTCCACAGCCGGTTTCATCGACGCCGGCTTCGACGGGCACATCACGCTTGAACTTGCCAACGTCGCAAGCTTGCCAATCACTCTCTACCCAGGCATGAAGATCGGTCAGATCAGTTTCATGGAGATGACGTCACCTGCGGACCTGCCGTATGGCCAGGGCGCCAAGGGCAGCAAGTATCAGGGCCAGGCTGGCCCGACACCGAGCCGGTACTTCGAGAACTTCAGCTGACGATCCAGCCTCGACGGCGACGTGGTGTCGGCGACGTGGTGTCAGCGACGTGGTGTCAGCGACGTGGTGTCAGACACCACATCGCTGTCAGTTCAGAAATCAGTCGGTGTATCGACGAGCCTTGACCGGCTTGCCGCGCATCGTTGCGCGGTCCATGGCCTCGATCACGCGATCGACATCGTCCGACGGCACGCCGACAACCGAGTGCTGTTCTGAGATGCGGATTGGTCCGATTTGGCGGCCAGTGAGGCCTGACTCGTTCGCGATGGCGCCGACGAGGTCGCCCGGACGGACGCCGCTCTTACGGCCGAGGCTGATGAAGATGAAGCCGGTGTCGGAGTTATCGAAGTCGCGCTTCTTGCCCTGCCGGTCATCGCGGTCGAACTTCTTCTTGCCCTTGCCCTTGTCGTCCCATTCGCGATCGTCGCGATGGCGAGCCTTACCGTCGGAACGCTTGTCCTTGTAGTCGCTGCTGCGCTCGTTGCGCACCGAAGCGTCGGGGATCTCGCGCTCGTCCATCACGGCGCCACGAGCTTCGTGGACGAGCTTGATGGCGGCGAGCGCAATGTTGCGATCGCTGTCTTCGCCAGCCAGGGAGTGCAGGACCTTGTTGAAGTCTTCGAGGTCGGGTGCGGTCAGGGCTTCACGGATCTGGGTGACGGTGACCTCGACCTGACGGGCACGCAGGTCGGCCACGCTTGGCACCCTGCCGACCTCGATGGTCGTCTTCATGAGGCGTTCGATGTTGCCAAGCTGACGGCGGTCTCGCGGATCGGCCAGCGTGATTGCGGTGCCCTCGCGGCCTGCTCGACCGACACGGCCAATGCGGTGGACGTAGCTCTCGGCAGCTGCGGGAACGTCGTAGTTGACGACGTGGGTGAGCGTGTCGACGTCGAGGCCGCGAGCTGCCACGTCGGTTGCGACGAGCAATTCGGCGGTGCCATCGCGCAGGCGTGCCATGACGCGGTCGCGCTGCGACTGGTCCATGCCTCCGTGGAGTGCCTCGGCTCGGTAACCGCGAAGGCCCATGGTGGCGGTCAACTGGTCGACGTCCATGCGGGTACGGCAGAACACGATTGCCGCGTCAGGGGTTTCGATGTCGAGGATGCGACCGAGCGCATACGGCTTGTCGTTGCGCTTGACGAAGTACACCTTCTGGCGAATGAGCTTCTGGCTCTCTTGCGTTTCGGCCTTGCCGATTTTGATCTTCTCAGGGTTGCGCTGGTGGCGCTTTGCGATCGAGTGGATCCGCGGCGGCATCGTGGCAGAGAACATCACCGTTTGGCGATCAGTCGGTGTGCTCTCAAGAATGGACTCGATGTCGTCGGTGAAGCCCATGTCGAGCATCTCGTCGGCCTCATCGAGGATGACGGTCTTGATCTTGTCGAGCCGCAGCGAGCCACGACCGATGTGATCGATTGCTCGGCCAGGGGTCGCCACGACGACGTGCGCGCCACGATCGAGGGCGCCGAGCTGACGGCCAATTGGCTGGCCACCGAACACCGGCACCACCTTGGCGCCGAGCTTTTTACCGTATTTGACGATGGCTTCGCTGACCTGAACGGCCAGCTCGCGGGTTGGCGTCAGGACCAGCACCGAAGGTGCATCTGGAAAGCCGGGCTCGATGGCGTTGAGCGCCGGGAGTGCGAACGCGGCGGTCTTGCCCGTGCCGGTTGCTGCCTGGCCGAGCATGTCTCGACCCGTCAACAGCAGCGGGATCGTCTCACGCTGAATCGGTGTGGGCTCTTCGTAGCCAAGGTCGTTGAGCGTGTCGACGAGTTCCTGGCGCAGACCGAGTGCGGCGAATCCCTTGACGGCTGGTTCGGGCTCCGGCTCTGGCTCTGCGGCGGGCTCTGGCTCTGTGGCGTCAGCTGGTTCGGGCTCGGCCTCGGCAACTGGTGCGGGCTCTACTTCGCCGGTCTCGGTGGCTGCGGGGGCTTCGTCAGCTGTGGCATCTGCCGAGTCGGAGGCTTCGGCCGGGGCCTCATTGGCAGAAGTGTCGGCAGCTTTGGACCGTTCGAAGCCAGCCATAATTGCGTCGATGTCATCGTCGTCGACGTCGTCTGCGTCGACATCGTCCACGTCGACGGCAACGAGGTCGTCATCGCTGATTTCGTCGAGCGCCTCGTCAGCGGGCTGATCGGCCTCGTCTGATGCGGGCGCGAGACGCGTGATATCGACAAAGTCGGGATCTGTTCGCTCGGTGGGGTTTGGTCGCGACCAGCTGCCGGTGTCGTCTGTACTCATCACATTGCTCCTCGAAGAATGGAACAACGATACGGACCAGCAACGCGAACCGTCGTTGACGCTCGTCTCAGGCAGGAGTGAGTGGGCCGTCGTCGAGCTTGGCGGCTGCCAGCTCGGCTTCGACGAGCGGTGCGTTGCCTTCGTGGAACTTGGCCTCGCCTGCTTCGATGGCTTCGAGGAGGTGAATCGAGATGTCGGCGACCTTGACCTCGTGCTCTTCTTTTCCAGCGCCCTTCACTCCGTCGTCGAGCATGATGTAGCAGAAGGGGCAGGCGGTGGCGACGCGGCTGGCGCCCGTAGAGATTGCCTGGGCAGCGCGTTCGTCGTTCACCTTGGTGCCGGTGTTTTCTTCCATCCACATACGGGCGCCACCGGCGCCACAGCACATTCCCTTGGTGCCGTTGAGAGACATTTCGACGACTTCGATGCCCTTGATGGCGCCAACAACCTTGCGCGGCGCGACGTAGACATCGTTGTGGCGACCGAGATAACAGGAGTCGTGGTACGTGATGCGCTCTTCGAGGGTGGCCTGTGAAACGTCAAGCTGGCCCGAATCGATGAGCTGCTCGAGCAGTTGCGTGTGGTGGATCACTTCGTAGTTGCCACCGAGCTGCGGGTACTCGTTTTTCAACGTGTTGAGGCAGTGCGGGCACTGGGCAATGATCTTCTTGACGCCCATCTCGTTGAGCATCTCGACGTTCGGCTGGGCAAGCATCTGGAACAGGTACTCGTTGCCCGAGCGGCGGGCGGAGTCGCCGGTGCACATCTCGGACGGGCCAAGAATGGCGACGTCGATGCCGGCACGGCGCAACAGCTGAGCCATTGCCTGTGTGACCTTCTTGTTCTTGTCGTCGAAGGAACCGGCGCACCCGACCCAGTAGAGGTACTCGTGCTGGAGCGCTTGGCCCGGATCGACGATCGTGACGCCGTCCATACCGTCGGCCCAGTCGCCGCGTTCGCCCTGGTTGAGGCCCCATGGGTTGAACTGGTTTTCCATCGCGCGGTAAGCGTTGCCGAGTTCAGGGGGGAAGTTCGACTCCATCAGCGACAGGTAGCGACGCATGTCGAAGATCTTGTCGGTGATTTCGATGCCGACTGGGCAGATTTCGTCGCACGCCTTGCAGGTGGTGCATGCCCAGATCTCTTCGGCGGTGATCCGCTCGAACAGGTTGTTGGCCGAGATGGTGATTTCTTTATCTTCGCCGAGCGGTGCGCTGACTGCTGGCGAACCGGAGGCGGCCATGACCGCACCAGCCTTGAGGACGATCTCGCGCGGGTCGAGTGATTTGCCAGTGGCGTGGGCTGGGCAGACGCTGGTGCAACGGCCGCACATGGTGCAGGCATCGAGGTCGAGCAGCTGCTTCCACGTGAAGTCTTCGACAACCGAGGCACCGAACGACTCGAGCTCGGTCTCCATCAAGTTGGCCATTGGCCGCATGGCACCCTTGGGACGGTCTTTGTCCTTGAGGTACATGTTGATTGGCGACGTGAAGATGTGGCGCAGCATTGTGAGGGGCAGGATCGCGAGGAAGGCGACGAAAGCTGCAACGTGACCAATCCACCACCACTGGTGCCAGGTGCTGAGTGCTGACTGCGACATGCCGTCGACCAGCGTCGAGAGTGGGTAGCCAACGAAGCTCCACTTTTCGTATTCCGGGCCGCCTTCGAGTGCGATGCGGAACATCTCGGCGCCGTAGCCGGTGATACCGATGGCGAAGAAGACTCCGAGGATGATTGCGTGTTCGGGCTTCGACTTGATGCGGATGCGGTACGGGCGCTGCACGTAGCGGCGCACGATTGCCCACACGATGCCGCCGAGGAACACGAGGCCAGCGGCGTCGCCAATGAAGGCATAGGCCTTATAGGTGGTGCCATGGAGGAACTTGAGCTGCTCGGGCATCTGGTGGTCGACTTCGAGGACCGTGGTGACACCGAGCAGCACCAGGAACCCGAAGTAGATCATCGAGTGCATGAGGCCGGCACCGGCATCACGCAGGAGTGTCTGCATGTAGACACCGGCGCGGAAGTCCTTGAGGCGCCGCTTGGCGTTCTTGGTGGTGGTGCGGCGCTGCGACGGTGCGCCGCGTTCCCAGTTCTTCATCCGGAAGCTGAACATGATGCCGACCCAGATGAGCAGCACGGGAATAACCGTGTAGAACGCAACCTGGATTGCACCCGGGATGTTGACAAACACGGTGCGATGGATCGGGCTGTCGCTTTTCCACCCCGTGATCTGCGGAATGATGCCCGAGACGAGTGTGAACAGGCCTGCAGCAGTGAACAAAACCAACGCGAGTTGGTTCGGCTTCACCCGCTTCGGCTCGGTGTCCGGCGCGAGGGTTTCGGTAGCAGCACTCATACGAGGTCAAATCTACTCGCGGCTCACTGCCGACCACAGATCCGCCGCGAAATCAGTGCGTATGGGGTCAGGCCCCTTTCGCACTTGTTGGACGATGTGTGCAGCAAGTGCGAAAGGGGCCTGACCCCATACGCACTATTGGCGGAGGGAGGAGAGGCCGTGCAGGAAGAACTCGACGGCGCGGCCAAGGGGTGATTCGACAAGGTTGAGTTCGCCGAAAGTCAGCGTGGCACCGAATGGTGCAGTCCAGTACTCGGCAGCCCCGGGGCGCTCTGGACCCCACGGGCCGACGTAGAGGTACGGCTCATTGATGCCACCATCGCCCGCTGCCGCTCCGAGGTTGACCCGTACATCAGGCTTTGCTGCAAGGTCGATGCCGAAGTCGAAATGCTCGGGCCACAGACGGCCGACGGACGCGGCAGCGGACGGAATGGACGAGACGGCTTCCTCTAATGCCCGTTGGCCGAGCAGATACCACTCACCGAGGACAGCCGCCGTGTCGCTGTCGAGCAGGATTGTCTCGTCGGGATCACCCAGTGGAGGTGTATCGCCACCGACCCAGAAGTCGGCGTTTGGTTCGAATCCAATTGCGTTGCACAACCCGCGAATCGTGTTACCGACAACCATCTCAACCTGTGTGGTGGCATTGAGTTCTCTGACGTCGCCGCCGATCACGCGTTCAATAAAAAGCGACCCACCGACGAGTCGGACGCGTTCGCGCTCGGGGCCCACTGGAGGTGTGCCAAACCCGCCCGGAAGCGGCACGAGGTCGAACAGCCCGTCATGGCGAAACCGGGCCTGACCAAGCACGTGGGTTGCGACGCGCTGCGCGAGATCTCGCTGCCGAGCCCAGTGGTCGGGAAGCGGATGAAAGTTCATGCGTTCACCCTACGCAACCGGCTGGAGCTGAGATTGGCGTCGGAACGGTGCCTCACCTGAGCGTGGCGCTTAGCCGAAGACGGTGCGATCCATTTCGCGGATGCGCGACGCGAGGACGCCCATCAGCTTGTGCGAGATTGCCGGCACGTCGTCGAGGACGCCGAGGAACCGACGCTGGTCGATCACGAGGAGCGTGCAATCGGTGGCGCAGATCGCCGAGGCGGTGCGCGGCCCGTGATCGAGCAGTGAGAGTTCGCCAACAACGTCGCCAGCACCGAGCGTGGCGATCTTGCGGCCGCTGCGTTTGATGGTGATGTCGCCGCTCATGATGACGAATGCTTCGCGTCCGGTCTGGCCCTGATCGACGATCATGGTGCCCGCGGTCATGGTGATCTCGTCCGCGACCTTCGCGACCTTCTCGAGTTCCTTCTTGCTGCACGCGCTGAAGAGCGGAACGTTTTTGAGGGACTCGAGCTGGAGCTTCTTGCTGGCCATCTCGACACCTTAGACGCACGCCCGATTTGTTGGCCAACGAATGCCAGGCTGCACTCCGGTAGCGCCCGATCAGGCACGGCTGTTTGGTCAGGGGCTCAGAACGTAATGAGCGGTTGAAGGTAGTCGTCGGGAGCGACGAAGCCGAGCAGGTTGAAGACGGTCGCGGCAACATTCGCCAGGCCGTGTGCATCACCGGGGGCTGCGTCGACCATGTGGTACTCGCCGTCGTAGTTCGGATCGTGGATTGCGAATGGCACGGGCGACAGTGTGTGGCTCGTCTTGGGATGCTTGTCGCCCGATGAGTCGACGGTGTACATCACGTCGGCATTGCCGTGGTCGGCGGTGTAAATGATGACGCCTCCGAGTTCGTCGATGACCTCGACCAGCTGCGCCATGCACTCGTCGATAACTTCCATTGCTTCGACCGTCGCGTGCAAGTGGCCGGTGTGGCCGACCATGTCGCCACTCGGGAAGTTCAGCCGACCGAACTGGTACTCACCTGACCGCAGGAGATCGATGGTTTCGGCGGTGATCTCACGGACCTTCATCGCAGGGGTCGTATCGAACTCGACGTTGTCAGACGGGATCTCGACGTAGGTTTCGAGCGACTCGTTGATATAGCCCGACTTGTTGCCGTTCCAGAAGTAGGTCACGTGGCCGAATTTCTGGGTCTCGCTGATCGCGAAGCTTCTGACGCCCTCGGCACACAAGAACTCGCCCATGGTGCGGTCGATTGCCGGAGGATCAACGAGGTAGCGCTTCGGGATGAGCGCGTCGCCGTCGTATTGCAACATGCCGGCGTAGAACACGTCGGGGTGCTGCTCGCCGTTGGCGCCGGCGCGGTCGAACACGTCGAAGTCGGCTTCTTCGTAGGCGCGTGAGATCTCGATAGAACGGTCGCCGCGGTAGTTGAACAGCAGGACCGCGTCGCCGTCGTGCATCGCGCCGACTGGTTGCTTGGCAGCGTCTCCGACGACGAATCGACCGAGGTACTGATCGCCCTTGTCGGTCTCGGCGTACATTGTCTCGACCGCATCGGTTGCAGACGCGAACACGGGGCCTTCGCCGTGGGTGTGGCAGAGGTAGCCGCGTTCGACCATGTCCCAATCGGCTTCGTAGCGGTCCATCGTGATCGTCATTCGACCGCCGCCGGAAGCAATCCGAAAGTTGCGTTCGTGGCCGTCGCTCGCTCCAGCAGCGTTGATCTCGCTCAGCACCGCTTCGGTCTGTTGGATGTACGTGAGGGCACTGCGCTGAGCGACGTCACGCCCGTCGTGGAGGATATGGACGGCGCAGCTCGTCACGCCCTCGTCAGCCGCTCGGCGGAGCAATTGGTAGAGGTGCTCAGTCGTCGAATGTACGCCGCCATTGGAGTGGAGGCCGAGCAGATGAAGAGTGTTGGCCGCTCCGCACTCGACTGCCTGCTTCCAGACGTCAGTCTCGAAGATCGCCCCGCTCGCCAGCGCCTTGTTCACCAACTTGGCTCCCTGGGCGAAGATCCGCCCCGCGCCGAGTGCGTTGTGGCCGACCTCGCTATTGCCCATGTCGTCGTCGGTCGGCAATCCGACTGCCGGCCCGTGTGCCGCCAACTCGGTATACAGCTCGCTTGCGGTAAGAAGGTCGAGTGTGGGTGTGCTTGCCTCGGTCACCGCGTTGCTTGGGCCTGCAGGAGCAACACCAACACCGTCAGCGACGATGACAAGGACCGGGCCGGGCCGACCGGAGAACGACGGGTGCTGACTGAGCGATAGCGCCATGACGTCAGGCTAAGGCAGCCGGACCGCCTCACGCTGAAGTCGCTGTTCGCCGAGAAGTAGAAGCGGTCCTACGATCAACCCATGGCCGACACGTATGACTTCGACCGGTTCCTTCGCTACGACGAACTGATGGCGTGGATCGACGATCTTGCCACCGAGCATCCTGAACTCGTCACGGTCGAGACGTATGGCCAGTCACATGAGGGCCGTGATCTTCGCCTGGTCACGGTCACCGATGAGGCAACCGGCTCACACGACACGAAGCCGGCGCACTGGATCGACGCCAACGTCCACTCAGTCGAACTCACCGCGTCGGTGGCTGCGTGCCGCGTTTTGCAGCATCTCGTCGAGGGCTTCGTGAGCGGAGACGAACATGTCACGAGGGCGCTCCGGACCCGCACCTTCTACGTCGTTCCGCGGGTCAATCCCGACGGAGCCGAGTGGGCCCTCGCCGACACGCCCCGTTACCGCCGATCGAGTGTCCGGAACTGGCCACTCGCCGACGGCCGTCGCTGGCCCGGTCATGCGAGCGAAGACATTGACGGCGATGGGCGGATTCTTCAGATGCGCATTGCCGACCAGGACGGCCAGTGGATGCCGCATCCGGACGACGAGCGTCTGCTCGTGCCGGTGCCGCTGGACGGGCTGGCTGCGGGCGCGCTGCGCTATCGACTCTTCGGCGAGGGCACCATCGAAGACTTCGACGGGTTCACGATGCTCAAGCCGCGGTTCCCTCAGGGCCTCGACATGAACCGGAATTTCCCGGCGGGTTGGGGAGCAACAGTGCCGGGTTCTGGCGATCATCCGTTAAGCGAGCCGGAGATCGATGCGTTAGTCAGGGCGATCACTGCTCGCACAAACATCTGTGGCTTCAACGCGTTCCACACCTCCGGCGGTGTGCTGTTGCGGCCGTCGTCGACTGCTGCCGACGACACGCTCCCACCGAACGACGTGTGGGTGTGGAAAGAGCTCGCCAAGCGTGGCACCGAACTCACTGGCTACCCGGCTCACTCGGTGTACGAAGACTTCACGTGGGACACCACTGAGACGATGAGCGGAGCCTCTGACGACTGGGCGTACGAGCACCTCGGTGTCTACGGCTGGACCACCGAATTCTGGGACCTCGCGCATGCTGCAACCGGCGAGAAGATCTCGACGCATTTCTGGTACACCGGCCCGACCAACGACCAGGCGATCGCTGCGCTGCGCTGGCTTGACAACCAGCCAGGCAACGCACTCACTGCTGGCTTCGTCGACTGGTATCCGTTTGACCACCCGCAACTCGGCCCGGTCGAACTGGGTGGCTGGAACGACTTGCACTCCTGGCAGAACCCCCCGCAACATCTTCTCGCAGACGAAGTCGACGGCCACGGCGCGTTCGCTGTCGTGCAAGCCCTGAGCGCACCCTGCATCGAGATCAAGCACACCGTCGTTGAACAACTGGGAACCGACACCTGGCGTGTCGACGTTGGCATTGCGAACACCGGATGGTTGCCGACGTACGTCACCGAGAAGGCGAACAACGACTCGATTGTGCGCCCGATCGTCGTCGAGCTGGAAGGCGCCGAGATCATTGGCGGTCCGTCACGTCAGGAAATCGGTCAGCTCGCTGGGTCGATGGCGGCTCGCTTCAACCACGGCGACGGCGGGAGCCCAGAACGAGCGTTGGCCTCTTGGATAGTGCGATGTCAACCGGGGACTGAACTGACGGTAGAGGCAACACATCAACGAGCAGGAACGACATCAATCAGCATTACCTGCCAATAGTTGCGCATGGGGTCAGGCCCCTTTCGCAACTCTGTAGGCCGTTACGACTGGTCAGCGAGTTCGTCGAAAAAGTCGGGCTGCGGCCGCACGAGCTGGGCACTGCGCTGTGGCGTCCAGTCGAGGTCGAGGTACTGCTTGTACCCGACGTGAGTCGGTACGAACCCGTGGTCTTGGAAGAACTTGTGGGTGTGCTCACGCTTGGCGGCAGCCGTCAGTTGCATGCGGTAGCAGCCGAGATCGCGTGCGCGACATGCCGCGTACTCAAGAAGTTGGCTGCCGACATCGGTGTCGCTGTGCGACGGAGCGACGTGCATCGATTCGACCTCGGCGCAACGACCACCACGATGTTGGAAGTGGCGGAAGGTCACGAGTTGCACCATGGCAACCGCTCGTCCTCCGAGGTCTGCAACGAGCAGGTAGGTGCCGTTTGTTGCATCGATTTCGCGAATCGCGTCGAGGTAATCACCGACGAAGCTCGGGTTGTCGCGGTTTGTCTGCATAAATCCGGGGTCACGAACTTTGTCGCCAAGCAACAGCTCGATCAGATCGTCCACATCGGATTCCAACGCATCTCGGAGGTACACCTGCATTAGACACTAAGTGTGTCAGGAGCGCGCTCCGCCACGCGCGATGGTCGAGTGATATTGGCTGCAACCGAGCGTTGCGCGGTGCGGGTGACGGGTGGCCCGTGGCACGATTGGGCAATGAGATGGAATCGAGCACTCGTAACGGGAGCATCATCTGGCATCGGCCGAGCGATCGCACAGCAGTTGGCGGTCGACGGAACACGGTTGGTGATCGTGGCTCGAGACAGGGAACGGCTCGAGGCGCTTGCGAGCGAAGTGGACGTCGACTGTGAGGTCCTCGTTGCCGACCTCTCCGATCGCGATGCGCTCGCCAACGTCGAGGCGCGGTTGCGTGACGAGTCGCCGATCGACCTGGTCGTGAACAACGCGGGCTTCGGTCAGACTGGCCCGCTTCACGAACTCAATGCCGAGCGAGAGACCGGAGTGATCGAGGTCAACGTCATTGCCCTGCATCGTCTCTCACAGGTCGCCGCCGAAGTGATGGTGCAACGTGGTGGAGGTGGCGGGATCCTCAATGTCTCGTCGGTCGCAGCATTCGCACCGGGGCCGAACAGCGCCACATATGCCGCGACGAAAGCCTTCGTCAGCTCGCTCTCCGAGGCGCTCCATGCCGAGTTGATCGAGCATCATGTGCACGTCACTGCGCTGTGCCCGGGCTTCACCCGCACTGAGTTTCAGGACCGTGCGGACTTCGATGCATCCAAGGTGCCTGACCGCCTGTGGCAGTCAGCCGACGATGTGGCCGCTGCCGGTTTGAGGGGTATCGGCCAGAATCGTGCCGTTGTCGTGCCCGGTGGGATGAACAAGGTGGGCGCCGGACTCTTAAATGCGCTCCCTGGCCCGGCGCGCCGGTTTCTCGTTCCACGGGTGCTGTCGTGACCGCCCGGATGCCGGACCTCTTCGATGCGGCAGTCGCAGCCCAGCAACAGTCGTATTCGCCGTACTCGAAGTACCCGGTCGGCGCCGCCATACGTACAACGTCTGGTGCGGTCTTCACTGGCTGCAATGTGGAGAACTCTGCGTACCCGGAAGGCACCTGTGCCGAGGCCGGAGCGATCGCCGCGATGGTGTTGGCTGGTGAACGAGCAATCGTCGAGGTGCTCACCGTGACGGGTGGCGAGACGCCGGGTACTCCGTGCGGCGGTTGCCGTCAGAAACTCCGTGAGTTCGCCGGCCCCGGCGCGATCATTCACGCCACGACCAACGATGGGGCGGTGCTCGACATTTCGATGGCCGATCTACTGCCCTCGTCGTTCGGCCCTGAGTTTCTTCTCGGTGAGCGCGCCCGGTGAGCGCGCCCGGTGCAAGTGCAGGTGCTGAGCGTTGGGGTGGCTGAGCTCCTCGGAGTAAATGCTGAGTCGCCTATTGTCAAGTAAGTGAAGTCGAGGTTGTTGATGGTCGCTCAAGCCTCTATCTTGAGTCTGAGCGAATAAGGATCTCGATCCATCCCGCGAATCAACCTCCCCCCGAATATCTCTCGAACACAGGAAGTAAGGAGCACCACATGCCCAAGGCAGTCGGTATCGACCTCGGTACCACCAACTCAGTCGTCTCGGTTCTGGAAGGCGGCGAGCCCGTCGTCATCCCGAACTCCGAGGGTGGCCGCACCACCCCGTCCGTTGTAGCGTTCTCCAAGGCTGGCGAAGTGCTTGTCGGCGAAGTCGCGAAGCGTCAGGCCATCACCAACCCCGACCGCACCTTCCGCTCGGTCAAGCGCCACATGGGCGAATCTTGGAAGTCGGAAGACATCGACGGCAAGCAGTACACGGCACAAGAGATCAGCGCCCGCACGCTGATGAAGCTCAAGCGCGACGCGGAGAGCTACCTCGGCGACACGGTCACGCAGGCCGTCATCACTGTCCCCGCCTACTTCGACGATGCCCAGCGCACTGCCACGAAGGAAGCCGGCACCATCGCAGGCCTCGAAGTCCTCCGCATCATCAACGAGCCAACGGCAGCAGCGCTTGCCTACGGCCTCGACAAGAGCGATGAAGACGAAACCATCCTCGTGTTCGACCTCGGTGGCGGCACGTTCGACGTGTCGGTCCTCGAGATCGGCGACGGCGTTTTCGAAGTGAAGTCCACGCACGGCGACACCGTTCTCGGTGGCGACGACTGGGACCAGCGCATCATCGACTGGCTCGTCCAGCAATTCAAGGCAGCTCAGGGCGTCGACCTCAGCGTCGATCGCATGGCTGCTCAGCGCTTGCAGGAAGCCGCCGAGAAGGCCAAAGTCGAACTCAGCCAGGTGCAGAGCACACAGATCAACCTGCCGTTCATCACCGCAACAGCCGACGGCCCGTTACACCTCGACGAACAGCTCACGCGTTCCAAGTTTCAGGAGCTCACCGCTGACCTCATCGAGCGCTGCCGCACCCCGTTCGAGCAAGCTCTCAAAGACGCTGGCGTCGCCAAGGGCGAACTCAACCACGTGATTCTCGTGGGCGGCTCCACACGCATGCCGGCCGTCACCGACCTCGTGCAGGACCTCACTGGCAAAGAGCCGAACA
>Ga0115003_10000121_pt1 | contig 61648 bp, 55 predicted proteins | sample ArcticOcean_MG_C_7_FD_88736 | JGI IMG/M metagenome (GOLD analysis project Ga0115003, IMG submission 88736) | Marine microbial communities from western Arctic Ocean - ArcticOcean_MG_CB11_88 | ecosystem: Environmental > Aquatic > Marine > Oceanic | place: Arctic Ocean: Canada Basin | collected...
AATCGCTCTTGCTAGCAATCGCTCTTGCTAGAGACGAACCGATCGCAAGGCCTTGCCGATTTTTTTGCGGCCCTGGTTGATGTCGCGCAGCACGCCCATGGCGCTTTCGGCCACGTCGGTTCCGACAACTTCGTCTTCTTCCCGCTGCAGTTCAGACATGTCGACCCACTGCGCGTAGACGTGTCGCGTGCGGTCTGTGATGATGCCCGACTTGAGCAGGGTCTTGATCAACACGCGGAAGATGTCCGTGCCTTCGGTCATGGCTTCGCGGCGCGTTTCATCGGAGAAGGCTTCGATGATGGCACTGCGTACCCACTTCCAGTCGAGACCAAACTCGCCGTAGATCGCCTGCTTCTGCTCGGAGTTGATCAGGTTGAACAACAAGTGTTGGAAGCACTCGGCCGCCCAATCTTCAACGACTTCGTGTTCCTGGGGCGTGAGACTCGGGATCGTCTTGTCTGCCCAGATCTTTCCGAATTTATGATGGAACGCTTCGTCGGTCATCACAAACTGCACGAGGCGCTGAAGTAGCGGATCGTTGGTGCCGGCGTTGATGGTCGCGAAGGCGCCCATCGCGAGGCCCTCGATGAGCATCTGCATCCCGATGAGTTTCTTATAAACCTGCTGTGAAACGACGATCTCTGTCATCAAGCCCTTAAGCGTCGGACCCGCAGCGAGTGGCGTGCCCCAGCGCTGCGCGATGTAGCGACTGAAGCCAGCGACGTGGCGTGCTTCTTCACGCGCCTGGTTGGCCGCATATTCCTGAGCGCCCGGGTCCTTCAGGATCATCGCAAGACTCGCCGACAAGGTGAGCGCGCCTTGCTCACCGTGAAGAATGCTCGAAAGCTGAAATCGCGTATTTTCGTTCGCAAGCCTGATCTTCTGGCCTTCGTCGAGCTTTTCTCCAACTTCGCACTGCAGTTCGATACAGAAGTCGCGAGGCATGATGGTGTCGTTTTTTTGGTCGAAGGGTTGGTTGTAATCGAGGTAGCGCGGGTCTGACGGGTCCCAGAAATGGTCGACGGTCGCAGAAATGATCTCGTCAAAGTCCGTCGAGCGCTCGCCGTAGCGATCGACTTCGATCAAAGTAGGAAAGTCGTCGCGGTCGACGGTGTTGTAAACGGGGTGGTGTGTGAGTTGATCGGACATGATTCTTGTTTCTCCTAAGGTTCTGTCTGGGCTCGGGCGCGACAAGCGCGCCCGAGGTTGAGCGCGCTAAGCCACGACCCGACTCGTGCCGGTAAGCTGAATCTGGGTCAAAGTTTCAATCAATGCTTCGCGTGAAACACGCGTTGGATCTTCGCTCCACCAAGAGAGCACCTGTGCCCACATGCCGACGATGGCTTGGCCGAGCACGGCGGGGTCGAGGCCATTTTGTGCAAGACCGACAGAGACAAGTTCGCGGCGATCTTCGGCGATGGTCTCTGCGAGTGCGCGCAAGATGCCCGAGCCGACTGCGGCTGCGTCGGCATCGGCGCTGAAGAGAATGCGAATCAAGTCGCGGTGATCTTCCGCGAAACCAACCAGCGCTACGGCTTGCGCGCGAATCAGAGCGGGGATGTCTTTTGTTTCGCGGTGTGGTGCGCACGCGTTCTCGATGCACTCGATCAGCTCGCTCACGCAGCTGTCCGCGATCTCTTGAAACACTTCAACTTTGTTTTTGAAATGGAGATAGAAAGTGCCCGACGCGACTTCAGCTTGATGCGCGATGTCGTGGGTCGTGACGCCGTGCAATCCGTTTTTTGCAAACAGCAAGCGGCCACTTTCGACGAGCCGAGCCCGAGTCGCCTGGCGACTGCGCGCGGCGGCGGAAACCCGCGGTTGCTTTTCGGCGGGGGTCAATTTATTTGGACTGACGGACATGTCAGTTGATGACGCTAGCGTCATATTGTTGCGCCGAGCAACCCCTCAGGACGAATTAGAGCCAGAGGGTGCAGCGCGCGTTACTGTGAGTCGAAGATATTGGTCAGGCAGATTCGAGTTGGGGAGCTCATGGACGATTCAATTAAGTCAATACTTGCGCGCGACGCGTCGGGCGGCTGTGTCGTAATTCGCGGTTGGCTGCGTACGGTGCGGCATTCAAAAAACGTTTCTTTTCTTGAGGTTACGGATGGTTCTTGCTTCTCCGGCCTGCAGGCGGTCGCGGCGCCCGAAATGCCTGAATACGAAAGCTGTGTCCTCGAACTCGGGACCGGATGCTCGGTCGAAATTGAGGGAGAACTCGTTGAGTCCCGGGGCAAGGGGCAGCGGTACGAAATCCACGCGAGCCGGGTGGTTCTTGTGGGTGCAGCGGCGGACGACTACCCGCTTCAGAAAAAACGCCACAGTCTTGAGTTTCTGCGCACCCTCGGTCATCTGCGCACGCGGACCAACACCCTCGGTGCTGTGCTGAGGGTCCGCAATGCGGCGACAGTTGCGATCCACAACTTCTTCCAAGAGCAGGGATTCATCAACCTTCACTCCCCGATCATTACGTTGTCCGACGCCGAAGGTGCCGGTGAGATGTTTCGCGTCTCCACGCTCAACGCCGAAGCGCCGCCCAGGGGCGACGACGGCAAGGTCGACTTCAGCCAAGACTTCTTTGGCAGTGAGGCACACCTTACGGTGTCAGGCCAACTCGAAGCCGAGATCGCGGCGTTGTCGCATTCCAAGGTCTACACCTTTGGCCCGACGTTTCGTTCGGAGAACTCGAACACGACTCGTCACCTTGCAGAATTTTGGATGGTCGAACCCGAGGTTGCGTTCTGCGATTTGAACGCGCTAGCCGAACTGGCCGAGTCATTCTTGAAGTCCGTCTTTCGCGACGTGATGGCTGCCTGTCCCGACGACTTCGAATTCTTCGACCAGCGCATTCAGCCGGGCATCATCGAAAGTCTCGAAGCGATTGCGTCGAGTTCCTTCGAGCGGATCTCTTACACCGAAGCGATTTCGATTCTCGAAGGGTGCGGCAAGAAGTTCGAGTTCCCGGTGCAGTGGGGCATCGATCTGCAGAGCGAGCACGAGCGCTATCTCGCTGAAGAGCACGTGAAGCGCCCCGTGATCGTCACCGACTATCCCGCGGACATCAAAGCCTTCTACATGTATCAGAACGACGACGGCAAAACCGTGGGCGCGATGGACGTCTTGGTACCGGGCGTGGGGGAGATCATCGGTGGCTCTCAGCGTGAGCATCGCCACGACCGACTTTTGCAACGCATCCGCGACATGGGCCTGCCCGAAGAAGAGTATTGGTGGTACCTCGACCTGAGGCGCTTCGGCACTGTGCCCCATGCGGGCTTTGGTCTGGGGTTCGAGCGGGTGATTCAGTTCATGAGCGGTATGGCAAATATCCGCGACGTCAGCCCGTTCCCGCGCGTGCCAGGCAACGCGTCCTTCTAGCGCACACGTCTACGACTCTACGCCGCGCAGACGAAGTCTTTGCCTTCGCGGTAGTTCAGGCGACCCAGGGCTTGGCGGATTTCTTGGCGGGCGCCTGCTCCAGCGACCGAAGCAATGAGAGGCTTTCGTTCAAGGGATGAAAGCGCATCGGGATGGATCACTTTGGCACCTTGGATCGTATTGCCGATTCGTCTTGGGTGCAGTTCCACGATGTGGCTCGGGTACCGATCGTGTTTCGCCAGGGCCTTGAATAGCGTCCGCCCGGTATTGCCATAACCCCAGAGCACGTAGTCGGTGTGCTCACGCAACAGGGTTTCGCAAAGGTGGTAGGCCTTGCACGCGACGAACTGTTCGAGAGAATAAGCGCGACTTGTTCGAGACAGCCGAGCATCGTGATCGCGCCATGAAAGGAGACGGCTTGGGACGACGGCGAGAGACTGACCTTGTGCCAACAACCGAAGCACCAAGTCGTAGTCTTCGGCCCAACCCATGTCGCGGTACCGATAGTTGGCCAGGGTGTCGCGACGCAGCATCAAGGTCGGATGTGCGATCGGACATTCGACATAGGCTTCGCGCGAAATTTCATCACGGCTCGTGATCGAATTGAGCCACGATTCGTATCCGCCTCGTCCCTTTCGCACCTGGCTCGATTCCCCCGGAAGAGGGCGCTCGTCGATTTGGTCAGGGATCCGCCGCGGAAACAATCGAACGTGGCTTCCGACGCCGCAGAGATCGGACGCCGCGTCGAGCGTAGATTTTTGCTGCTCGAGTCTGGTTCGGTGCATTAAGTCGTCTGCATCCATGCGCGCGATGAGCGGCGCCTCGCAATGATCGATGCCGGTGTTCAATGTGGAAACAAGGCCGAGGTGCTCGGTCGCGACAACGCGAATGCGGCGATCGCTGCTGGCGATCTGTTGCGCGAGTTCGACCGATCCGTCACTGGAGCCGTCGTCGACGACCACGCATTCCCACTCTTTGAGAGTCTGCCGCTGGGCGCTGCGTAGACACGCTTCAAGGGTCTGTTCGGCGTTCCACACCGGAAGCAAGATCGAGACGCTAGGCGTCATGGTCTTTGTCTCCGTGTCTTGAAGGCAATCGTGGCATCGTCGGTGGCATCGTTCGCTGCTGAGTGGTGCGTCGTACTAGTTGGCGAAGATGGGGCTTGACCATGCGAGTGCCCCCGACTCTTCGATGACGCGGATGTATTGATATTCGCCACGTGCGAGTCGCGGGATCACGCGTTCGTTGCTCCAGTCGAGTTCACCCTCGAGGTCGAACCTCGAGAGATTGCCCGATCGAACGATGTCGACGTACTTCAGCGGACCTTCAGAAACGATGCGAATCTTAAGCGTCTGGGTTGCGGAGTCCGCTTCGGTTCTTGGTGGCATCGTCGTTCCCATCACATGGTCGTCGAGTGAAACTTGCATCCAGATCCGAGCGCCATTGGTTGCATAGGTTCGTCTTGCTCGAAGGGCTTCGAGGGTGCCCTCGCGACTTAACTCTTCGGTGAAGATCGCCGCGAGTCCGCCGCCGCCGTCGTTGCCCAAGTGGGCGAGCCCCGGATGACCGTCGTGCCCGTCGCCGCTGCCAATGAATCCCACCCGGAACCCTACGTTCAATAAGTCTCGTACGAAGTTGCCTCTGACTGGGTTATAGATCGCCGAGGGCGAATCATAATTCTCGCTACTGCCGTGAACCGAAGAAATTTCGGTGACAGGCTCGAGGACCGAGTGCGGTGGGTAGTACCAGTTGGTTGAAACGGGTCCGCCGGCCGAGTGGTGCGCGAAGGTTAAAGCCGGCTGTCCGCTGAGGGCGTCCCAGAGTTGCAACGGGTTTTCGTACTTTGGGTCGAGGGCGCTGTAGATCTCGCCTTCGTCTTCAAAGTAGAGAACGTGGCGATGTCCGTGCAGCCAACTCGTCCATTCGTATCCGAGCACCGTCACGAATTCGCCTGGGCGATGATGGGCTTTGACCGTGTCGCGAATGAGCTGCCACATTTCTGGATGCTCATCGAGGAATTGGATGCCCCAATGGTCGTGGTCTGTGAGGGAAACGATGTCGAGCCCAGCGACCTCTCGCGCATAGGTGAAATAGTCGTCAGGAGTTCCGGTTCCATCAGAGAGTTTCGAATGGCCGTGAATGTCCGCCCAACGAACCTTCGCAATATTTTCTTCGACGATGATTGGGTTCGCGGTCGCCTTGTATTCGAGCTTCTGCCCCTTACCACTGATCGCGGTGGCCGAGATACGATGGACGCCGGCCTTTTGGGCGATACCCCGAACGCGTTGGCGCCCGCCTTCGCTGCCATTAAATTCAATGCGTGCTGGCAGTTCGATGCCGTCCGGAGCGTCAAATTCAACAATGCCGGAAAAGCGCGTTCCCGTGCTTCCCATTTTGTCGAGGATCGATACGAAGGCTGTGAACTCTTCGCCGGGTTCGAGGGTAGTGGGGACCATCAGGATTAATTGTGCAGATGGGGCCGAAATGATGTCGACCGTTGCTGGGGCGTCGATGAACTTCCGAAGGCCATCGCCGTCGCCGTCGACGGAGAACCAGTGCTCGGCGCCACGCTCGGCATAGATATCGACCTTCGCGCCTAGTGGTCCCGCGCCGTAGGTAACGTGGATCTGCTCGCCGGCTTCGAGGCTACGCCCCGCAATCCCAATTGCGAGCAATTCAGTTCCGTGCCACACCGGTGTGAGTTCAACGCCGTCCGCGTCGGTGCGCACCGTCGTATAGCCGCGGCTCTCTGGGGCTTCGTTCTGCGGTGGGTCCCATTGCCAAAACGACGAGACTTGGAAATGCACTTCGCCGTCGACTGCGACCCCCAGCGGACCCGCTTCGTATATGAATTCGAGTCGGCCCGCTTCTCCCGCGCGCAGAGGTCCGGGCGTTCCGTTTATGCGAGCCGCGCTCACAAGCCAGGCTTTGCCGCCACCGTCCGAGGGGTCTAGCTGCATCGTCATGCCATTGCGAAGCATTTCGTGGGTGTCGTGTTTGGCGTCGACCGAATAGACGGGGCGTTCGTCTTGTGAGGCAGCTGGTGGTAGTCCGGCAGGCTCCGACTTCGTGTTGAGAACGTCTCCAGCTGGCCCGGTCGTGGAATCGCTCTCTCCCGAGCATCCAAGCAAGGTTGCGCTCAGGCCAAGGGCCAAGAGGGTCCAAATCCATCTCGAATCCGTCTTCGATTTCGATTTCGATTTCGAGGGCGTGGCGCTCGATTTCGACTTACACGCATCTGCGAAATTGTGTCCGAGCGAGCGTCCCCTCAGTGCATTGCCACGGGATGAAATCATCTGCTCAGGAGTAGCACACAGCCCAATTTTCGCTTTAGCCGACTGTCCGACTTTCCGCTTAAAGAGGGGGGTGTTGGCGCGAAAGCTGCTTTCGTGCGTTGCAACGTGACGATTATTTCCGATTCGCAGGCGAGCGGCGAATCGATCCGAGTTGGTGAAACGATACATGTTCATATTGGTTACGCAGGCAGATGGATCGGCACAAAGATTTCCGTGGGTAACCTATGCGATGGCATTGCTGTTCGTCGCACTCTTTTTGCAGCAACGCGGTGCGACCGAAGTTGCAAACGAAGGTCGGCGCGAGGCCATCGCCTACCTCAACCAGAATCCAGACCTTGAAGTGGCCGAGCGGTTCCGAGGTGTGATTCCACTCAAGTACGCGCAAGCGCTAAACGAGGAGTTCCTGCGCGAGAAGGCCGAGTGGGGCTTCGTGGGAATACCCGGAAAAATTACCGCTCGCGGTCAACGCGAGTTCAACGAAATTCTTAAGTCTGCTTTCACCAAAGTCGAGCGGCTCCCGATTTGGAAATACGGCGTTCGTGATACAGGTGTTTTGAATCCCAATTGGTGGGGACACTTCGCCGCGCACGAAACCCAAGCCGCCCTTGTGGCTTCGCTGATCTTGTTGATGGTTCTCGGGATCGCACTCGAAGATGGCTGGGGACACATGCTCTTTGGCGGCGTCTCCATTGTGGGAATCGGTGTGACAGGCATCGCAAGCACAAGCGCCAACTATCTCGACGCAACCGGTTATCCGTGGTTCGGCGCGAGTGGGCTTCTGGCGACGCTCCTTGGCGCCTACTTGATGCGCTCCTTGGTCAAAGGGGCGCCACGTGCCTTCGGCATGATCCCTATGCCGGGTATGCTGCTTCTACCCGTTTGGTTCGTCGTCGAATACGTTGTGGTCCGCGGTATCGCTTCGCCCTCCGAGTTCATCTCTGCCACCGCGATCGCGCACGGCGCAGGGGTTGCCCTCGGTGCAGTCGTCAGTGGCCTCGTGCACCTCCTTGGTTTCGAGGACAAGATGCTCGACCGTGCAAAGGAAGAAACCGAGGTCCTTTCGAACCCGACACTTGAGCGCGCCATGATCGCGAAAGAACAGGGTCGTTCCGAACAAGCGTATGGCCTGTTGCGAGCCGAATTTCGTCGGACCCCGACGAACCAAGAAGTGGCGATCGCGCTGTGGGACACCGCGGTGCAGACGCGCAATGTAGGCGATGTCGTCGAGGCCATGTGGGTTGTCATTGACGGAGATCTCAAAGCAGGGCGCGCTTCCTCGGCCGCTGCGAACTGGTTCGCGCTGATCGACGAAGCGTCGGCAGTAGGGGGGAGCCCTCAAACTCTCGTCCAGCTCGGAGAAGTGCTGCTCGACGAAGGGCATCCGGAAGCGGCGATTGAATCACTTACGCTTGCGGTCGACGGCAGGAATCAACCCGCAACCCCATTGCTCTTGCGCACGGTTCGAATCGCCCGAGACCTCGACGCAGAGCTCACGCTTCGCGCAGCCGTCATGGCGTTGCAGGACAAAGAGCTCAGCATTGACGATCGCGTTGACCTCACCGAGCTGACTTCGAGCTTGGTGACAGGCGAGTCGTCTGGACCCAATAGCAAAGCTCCGAAACCCGCTCATATTTCGACCCCTGCGGCTCCGAACCATGCTGAGACCGGACCCACGATGCAAGTCGACCTCGAACCCGACCGGCCGATCGCATCCACGACTTCGGATGCAGACATCGAAGCGCTTGACTCGCAGGCCCTCGATCTAGAAGCCGAGAGTGCGGCGTTTGACAGCGAAGCTTCTGCAGCTTCCGATTCTCTCGCCTCGTGGAATCACCCGGGGTGTGTCGACCCGGCCGCCCTCGACTCGGTTGGCAGGCTCGAAGGTGACCTTAAGACGGATTTCGCCGAGGAACTCAATGCCGGAATCGAAGGTGAGCTGGATGATCTCGACGAATTCGACGAAAGCAATCTTGTCGAAGCGCTGATGGCGCACGAAAAAGACTTCGGCGAAGAAGCGACCGCCTTGACCCAGGCGATCGTGCAAGGTGCGGCGACTGAGGGTTCCGTCACCGAGGTGGCCGCGCAAGCGCCACCGGCCGTGCGTCCAGCCCCCGAAGCACTTGCGCCTCGACTTGTCGATTCAACGCCGAATGATGACGTCACCGAAACAACAGTCCGCCTCTCGGCGTCCTCGCCCGCTCCCGGGCCAATGTCGCCAGTGTCGCCAACCCCGCCGCCAACGCCTACACCGTACAGAAAAATCAAGGTTCGCGAAGGTGTGCCTGCGGCGATCGAGAGCGATGCCATCGTGGTGGAGATTGACGGCGGCAGTAAAACACGAGTGCCATTCGCGCGCATTGAAGCGGTCGCGGCCGCGGCGGTATCCGGGCTTCGCGAAAAGCCCGTGGTTGTAATTGACTTGGTTGTGAACTGGTCGGCGGCCTTCGATCCGATCAAGGTGATTCGACTGCGCAGCGATCGCTTCGACCCGGGCCAGCTGGTCCCCGGACATGTCAGCCAGGTCGATGCACTGCGCAAAATGCTGTCCGACGTCGTGCAAGCCAGCAATGCCTCTGCGCTTCCCAGCGCAAACGGTGCGGTGGGTTCGCCCTTCGACGTCTTTGCGTCGATCGACGATTATCATCGAACGGTGCTCGGTGGCAAAAACGAAAACAGCGCTTCGAATCATTCTCGAAGCGCTGCGTGTTTTTCCGGTGTTGTTTCGGAGTCGATTCGGAGCTGAAACCGAACGCCGACGGGGTTCGCGTTAGCGACCCGACGGACCGATGATTCCGCTGCCCCCCATGCCTTGTCCGCCCTGGCCAGGGACAACGATGCGCGAGGCTTCTTGTCGCTGCATCTCTTTTGCTTCTTCGATCATCTTTTCTACCGCGGCATTGATCGCTTCGGGGAAGTTTTGAAAAGCTTCTTCGAGGCTGGTTGCTTCGATCGGTGTATGAATCGGCAGCGGACCTCGGGCGCTCATGAGTTGGGTTTCGCCAATAAAGACAAGCGGGCGTTCTTCGTCCAGCGTCCCGTCCATTTTGACCGGCGTGAGCTTTCGGATCTGTGCGATGCGAAGGTCAGTGTAGGATTCTTCGCGGTAGAGGTTTTCAATGTCCGGCTGCATCTCTGCAACGAGGTTGGGTTGTTCCGACGACATGGGTCGATCCTTTCGATTTCGATCGTGATGCACGATAGAGATGCGTGATTGAAATTGCGTAGGGACAAAGGAAGTGGATGCGAGTGCCGCGGTCCTGCGAGGGCGCCGCAAAGCGAATTGCTCAAACTTTCTGTTCGTACGCAACTCAGGTGTTCAATTTGGGATAGCGAGACAGGAGTTTACGCACTCCGCTCGGCGTTGCCACTGGCAAGAGCCTCGCACGTCGCGACCCAACTGTTCGTAGCGATTCATGATCTCGGATGGCGTTCGCGGTCATTCACGATGGCAGGTGTATTGCATCTGTATCAAGCGTGTCCCAAGTGGCAAAAAGCCGAGGGTCGGTGGGAAAAACTGTCCGGGGCGCCGTGGGTGGAAAAGGATCGCCCGCAATCGCGGTGGGTTAGCGATGCGAATTCAAGTTGCAACACTCAATGTATGGGCTCTCCCAGAGCCTTTTGCTCCGGACGTTCTTCTGAGAATGGCTGCGATCGGAGACCGCCTTGCGGAGCTTTCCGCTGACGTGGTTTGTTTCCAGGAAGTCTGGGTGCCTAGCGCGCGGGACGCTTTGCTGCGCAAAGGTCAAAGCGCTGGATACGCCCACAACTGGTATCTGGACGACGCGATTGGCGGCGGCGGCCTCCTCATGATGTCGCGGCTCCCGATCATCGAAAGTCACTTTGAGTCATTTGGGCTTAGTGGTTATCCCGAGCAACTCGGCAACGGCGAGTTCCTCAGTGGGAAGGGCTTTGCGCACTTGCGCATCCAGGGTCCAGACGGGCCGTTCGCTGTTTTCAATACGCATCTTCATGCGCGCTATAGCAAGCGCGTGTCGCACCAGTTTGCCCCACACCGGATCGGTCAGATCATCCAACTCGCGTCGAGGGTCAAGGAATACGACGAGCCTGTTGTGATAATGGGCGACTTCAATATGTTGGATGAAGACCCGGAGTACCGCGTGTTCACCGGCCTTACGGGCATGCGGGACTGTGCCGTCGAGATGGACCATCGGTGTGAGACCGTGATGTACAGCAATCCGTATCGGGCACGGAAGCTAATATCAGTAGAAACCGGGCGACGTATCGATTACGTGTTCATGCGCGATGGCCAGACTTCGGGGCTTCAAGCACGGTTGTTTGATCGAGTCTTCGACGGTGTGTTCACGATCGGTGGCCAGCCCGCTTCGTATTCGAATCACGCAGGCTTGATGGCCACGTTCGAAACGCTCCCCGTGCACGCGGACTTTAGGCACGCGCTAAACCAAAGCGTAGTCGAGTTGGCCTCACGCCTACTTTCCGAAGGCAGGGAAGAAGCGGAGCGGCGTCGCGCCGGGAGCCGGGCGATGTCCGGCGTCGGTATGGCGTGCGCCGTGGCCGCGGCCGCTGCGGGCCGAACCGAAAAGGTCAACCGGAGACGATTCCTTCAGAACACCTTCCGTGCTGCGGCCTTGGTCTCGCTTGCGCCTGGGGTCGCGTATTCGGTGCTGAGCGAATTCATCGTGCCGAACGAACTCACTGCATTCGATCACGCCGAGAAGAGCCTCGACAGGCTGGCACAGCAGCGTTCTTCGTCGAGCGGCGAACTCAATTCGTAGACGGCGCAGGCGACGGTCCCATGCAACTCGTCCCAAACGCAAGGAGCCGCATCGCTAACTAGAGCGACACGGCGACTAAGCATTGGCTTTATGAGAGATCTCGCACGACCCTTGCTCTAGTGGGTTCCGAGTGGATCCGCCCAGACAAAGCGAGCCGGCTCGAGCACCATTGCTTCGAAAGGCTTTCCGATCTCAGCCGGTCGCGTGATCATCGTGAGCGGAAGAACCGGAACCACGAAGAGAACCGTGCTAACGGCCATGGAAACCAGGCCGACCGGGCGCAGCAGCAACAAGTCGAGCATCACTGGTGATGTCGTGTTGTTGGCTTCCGAGCCTGCAGAGTTGATGAAGCTATCGTTCGCGCTTGCAGAAAGCGGGAGGGTAACCCCCGCCACCAAAGCGATGAGACAGAAGGCTGCAGTGGTTTGGCGAATTCGATTTAGCATGCACTTTCCCCTGTAGGGTGGTTCCAAATTCATTTCGATCTGGTGATCAAGTAATCGGTGTAGCGGGAATCCAACTGAAGCCGATTGGAAGAGGTTGGCTGTCGCCGTATGGAAATCACCCGAGCGCCCGGGCAATTGTATTTGGCATGCGCAACTCGACTATAAGCAGTGTGCAACGGCGTCCTTCGCCACTGAGCTTTCTGTAGCTGCAGTCGAACCACGACGATGGTTTGGAGGACACCTCTCACGCTTTATTTGGGGTGCCGCACGGTATCCGGATTCATCCATTTTCGTTGGATGACAGCCGATCTTGAATCGCGATAGAAACCGAGTCGCCTGCGGGCTGTTGTTTCTCGGTTCTGCAGAAGCGAAGAGCGCAGTGCTTTTCGAACAAAGTGCCGTATCCCTTCGCGTCATCCTGAATGCGTTTATGGCCATGGGCCTCTAGATCGCGTACTCGGGCAGTCTCGGAGCCAATCGATTGCAGCCATCCACCGCAGGCGCCTTGATGTCGCTTGGCCCAATGACGATTCCTTCGAAGTCGTTATCATCGCACTGTGATTTTATGGCTCATCATTACTGCGCTCATCTTCGCCGTCTTTTATCGGGCTCTGCTGGGCTACCCGAAGCCGCGAAGGCAATACAACGTTCTCGCGCGCCGAGAGGTTGCGTTTCTCAACGCCACTGCTGAGGTGTTGTTCCCCGCGGACGGTGCGATTCCGTTTTCCGGACTCGAAGTCGACATCCCAAACTACGCAGACCGCTTTCTTTCCGCTCTAGAACCGAGGGTGCGTTTGCAGATTCGCGCGTTGTTTATGTTGTTCGAGCACGTCACAATCTTTTTGCCGGCGTCTGGTATCAGCGGCTTTCGGCGGTTCTCGGCGCTCAAAATCGAGCAGCGTGAACTCGTCATGCAGGCTTGGTCCCAGAGCCCAAGCTTTGCGCGCCAGCTGGTTTTTACCGCGCTGCGCGCCGTGCTGACGATGGGCTATCTCGGGCACCCGATCGTTGCGCGGCATCTGAACGTCGCTCCATACGATATTGATACGCCGGTTTGTGAAGCCGACTTGCTCTACCCGCCTGTCGGTGGACACCGCAGCGAGATTCTCTTCACCGAAGCGGATCTCACACCGCCGAGTAACGGCACGCCAATTGATCTCGACGGCCCACTTGCTCCCGAATATCTCGAAAATTCGATGTTGGACGGACGTGCTACTGCGGAGGGTGGGCGATGAGCGTTTCGGCACGCACCGTAGGAATTGCACCCGAATGCCTGCGGGTCTTCACCGACTATGACGCCGACTTCGAACTTGAGGCCGATGCCGTCGTTGTCGGTTCGGGACCTTGTGGCGCCGTGGTTGCCCACAGCCTTGCGGAAGCGGGGCACAGCGTCGTACTGCTCGAAGAAGGGCCGCCGTTTACCCCGCGCGACTTCGAGTTCGAAGGCAGTCTTTCGATGGCGCGGACCCTGCGCGAAGGCGGGCTTCGAAGTACATCCGGAACCATCTTGCCCACCATGCAAGCGATCGCACTCGGAGGAGGCTCCCTCGTGAACTCCGCGATCTGCGTTCGACCGCCGGAGTTTGTGTTCGAAGAATGGTCGAATCGATTTGACCTCGAACACACAACCCGAGAGTCACTGAACCCGCACTTCGACGCGGTGGCGGACTTTCTCGGGATCGCACCGACTCCGGACGAAGTTCAAGGCCGACGCAACTTGCTGATGAAAGAAGGCTGCGATGCGCTCGGATACTCAAGCGAGCCAATCGCCCGCAACGTCCGCGGCTGTCGTGGGTCGGGGGAATGCTTCACGGGTTGCCGCGCGCGCGCAAAGCAGAGCATGGATATCAGCTACATCCCCGAAGCCATGCGTCACGGTGCCAAGGTCTTAACGTCGGTGCAGGTGCAAGGTATTCTTTCCGATGGACGTCGCGCGACGGGGATTGAGGGACAGGTCGTCGAACCCTTTACGGGCGCTACGAGCCATCGCTTTCGGGTGAAGGGCAAAGTTGTCGTACTGGCTGCGGGCTGTATGGCGACACCCATCTTGCTTCAGCGAAGCGACGACATGGCAAACAAGTCGGGGCAAGTCGGCAACAACTTGCAATTTCATCCCGGGGTCGCGATTGCCGGGATCTTTCCCGACATCGTGAACCCGCAGTTCGGCGCGACCCAGGGCTATCAATCCCTGGAGTTCTTGAAGGATGGGTTCAAGCTCGAATCGCTCTGGGCACCGCCTGCGGTTGCGGCGGTGCGAATGCCAGGCTTTGGCAAAGCATTGCTCGAACGCTTTGCGGACCTTCCATACCTCGCCAATTGGGACGCGATCGGGAGCACCCACCGGTCAGTCGGAACCGTACGTCCGCGACGCCGGGGCCTTGATCCAAACCTGCATTGGAACCTGCATCCCGAAGACGTCAAGGTTCTTACCCACGCGTTGTGGGTGATCGCGGAAATTCTGTTTGCCGCCGGAGCACGCAAGATCATTCCAGGCGTGATCGGCTTGCCCGCAGAGATGTATTCTCTAGACGAGGCACGGGTCTTTCAAAGTCATCCCATCCGGGCGCGAGACCTCGTGAGCGCTGGCAACCACGCCTTCTGCACGACACGGATGCACGGCGATGCGAGTATGGGAGTGGTGAACGAGTTCGGGCGATGTCACGACTTTGACAATCTCTACATCACCGACACCGGGATCTTCCCTCGCTGTCCGTCGGTCAACCCGATGTTTACCGGGATGGCCCTAGCGCATCGTGCGAGCCAGCAGATCATCGACGCCCTCTGACCCCACGGGGTTGTTCTCAGCGGCTTCGGGGTCCATCACGACTTCTATATTGATATAGACATATGGAACGTGAGAAGCGTGCAGCGCTGGTGCGGCATTCGGCTGCCGCCCGCGTGCATCTAAATTTTACAACGAACGAAATTGTGTGCGGTGTCTCGGCGTTGCGGATGAAGGCTTTACTTGCGCGCTGAAGTGGTCGATGAAGTGAGGACTCCATCTGGGCTTTGAGGGGAGGAGACACTTATGCGTTTTATTGTGATTGCGTTCGCACTCGCGCTTTTGATGGCCGGCCCAGCAACGGCTGTTCAAAAGCCGAACCGCGGCCAATGCAGACAGTTGACCAAGCAGATCGAGACTCATTCCCACACTGTTGCGAGAGCGCAGAGCCGGGGCAATGCGATGTGGGCGGGCGCAACTCAAGCGCATATCAATCGTCTCGATCAGCGGCGCATGAAGCTCTGCCCCGATCTCTATTCGCCGAGCGCTCGCGCTCAGGCGCTTGAAAAAATGAAGCAGTTCGCGAAGATGGCAGCGCAAGCTGCAGTTAGCTTCTTCACGCTGGGTGGCATGTAGCGCGCTCCGGTTTTCGTGCCGCGGAACTACATTCAGTTTCGTACTGTCTATTTCGTGTGAGCCATTCGTAAGGCTCGAGTTGCGTCTCGCGGTCTGCGCGGCGCTCGACGACGTGCGATACTTGCCAATTCGTGGGCGAGGCTTCAACTTGGTTGGACTTCGGAACATGAGGCGAACGGTGTAGGAGCTGAGATTCGGATGCGGGCAAAAACAATGACATATCAGTCTTGCTCCGCGTGGGCATTGCTATGGATCGCGATCTTGGGTGCATCGATCGCGACGGCAGATCGCGGGGCCGATGGCGAATACGACGAGCGCCGGTCTTCACACTTTACGCTCTACCAAGACGTTGACATCGATCGAACCTCGGGCTTTTACGGTTCGCGGCGGTTCGAACTCCAGGTGCTCGATGTCCTCGAAGGCGGGTATCGAAACCTTGAATCTTCGTTGGGCATGCGTCCGCGAAAAAATATCATCGTGACAATTCACGATCCAATTATTTTCGATCAACGGTTTGCAGGCTTGTTCCGTTTCCCCGCCGCGGGCTTTTATGGCGGTACGATCCATATCCGAGGCGACACTGCCGTGACCGACCGGCTGGTTCGCGTGCTCTATCACGAACTGGTTCATGCCGCCTTCGACGCCGAACTCCCCAACACCGCACTGCCTGCCTGGTTCAACGAAGGCATCGCGGAATGGTTCGAGGCGAGCGCGACGGGCCAATACAAATTGTCCGAACGCCAAAAGCAGGCGCTGGCCAGCAGGGCGCGGGAGCAGCAGCTGTTTGCGCTGTCAGAACTCAGCGGCACCAACCTCGCTTCCCTCGGCCCCAATGCGGCGGGGGTGGCGTACCTAGAGTCCTACGGTTTTATCAATTATCTGGTTCGCGAGCGCGGCGAGTCACGGCTGCGCGATCTTTGTCGACAGCTCATTCGAACCGGAGATCTGCTGGATTCTTTGCGGCGGATTTATCGCAGTGACCTTCAGAAGCTCGAAGACGGATATATGACCGCCCTGCGTGCTACGCCGCGTTGAAGCCAAGGCATTAATCTTCTAGCCTGCTCTTTGTGTTGCAACGAATTGATCGTCTAGGCGCGACCTCGGATGCCGACCTTAGGGGCGGGTGCAACCAAAGTGTCCTGTGTGCTGCGCACGTTCAAAACATTGCGGCAAGCGTTGCGTTGGTTGTCGCCGTGATGAGTGTGCCCGGGAGCGACGCGCACGCACGTCCGGCAGCGCCAATGGGGCTCGATTACGAGTCGGCGTTGACCGACGGCCAGTGGAAGTTGTCGTACATTTACCAGCGCTTTGATCGAAAGGGACTGCGCCGGGGTACGCACAAAGAGAAAGCGAGCGATGCGGCAACAGCAGACCTCACTCAGATTCCAACCGAACTACGCACCGACGTACACACGATTGAGATTCAGCATGCGCCCTTCGAACGGCTGACGGTCGCGATCAAGATCCCGGTGATCAATCATAAAATGAAACAACGTAACTTCGATGCCGGTGGGGATCTCTACACCACCGAGTCAAGCGGCGTAGGAGATATCGAGGTCGTCGGCGTGGTTCCCTTCATGGAAAAGGGGCAAGAAAAGCTCGACGTGCATCTGGGGCTTCGGTTTCCCAGTGGAGAGATCAGCGAACGCGACGACGTACCTGATGGCGCTGGCGGCGTTACGCGAGAGTTGTTGCCAAGGTCGATGCAGACGGGAAGTCGCACCGTCGCTGTGGTGACGGGGCTTAGTTACCGAGGTGATTGGGAAGGCCTTGGTTGGGGTGTGCACGGCACGGGCTCGATCGGGTTCGGCAAAAATCATCGAGACTATCGCGCGGGCAACCAGGTAGCGTTTTCGGGTTGGCTCGCCCACGACGTCACGAGCTGGTTGAGTGGCTCATTTCGGCTCGGCTTCGACTACCAGACGCGGTCGCGAGGAAAGCGCCAAGCCGGTCCGGAGAATCATCTCGATTCGTTTCGCAACACAACCGAACACAAAGTTTTGGAAGTTGCACCCGGTGTCAGTGTTGGCGTACCCGGGTTTGAGGGACAGCGCGTTCGCTTCGAAGCGGCTTGGCCTGTATATCAAGACGCTAACGCGACCCAGATCGATCGCGACTGGAACCTTATAGCCGGTTGGGACTGGGTCTTCTAGTCGCCATCTAGACGCAGTACGTGACAGGAAGGAACCGGATGTCATCGAGCCAGCAGCACCTCGCATTCCTGTGCCTAGGGACCATGGGTTATCCCATGGCGGGACACCTTGCGCGGGCGGGGCACCGAGTTCGAGTTTACAATCGAACCGAAACAACTACACGAAAGTGGATCGAAGAATTCGCCAAGCACTCGCCCCAGCATGCGTCGACCCCAGCAGAAGCAGCGAACGGTGCAGACGCGGTCTTTGTTTGCACCGGCAATGACGATGACTTGCGCGAGGTCGTCCTCGGCGAAGAGGGTGCGCTGGGTGCGATGAAGCGCGGCGCGACCTTGGTCGATCACACAACCGTGTCTCCCAACATCGCACGCGAGATCTACGCCGAAGCCCAAGCGAAGGGGGTTGGCTTCTTGGATGCGCCGATTTCAGGAGGGCAGGCCGGCGCGGAAAACGGGGCCTTGACCATCATGGTGGGTGGAGATGAAGACGTTTATCAACTCGTGGTCCCCTGGCTTGCGTGTTACAGCAAAATGCATTTGCGCATGGGACCTTCGGGGGCAGGACAGCTTACGAAGGCCGTCAATCAGATCTGCATTGCTGGACTGGTTCAAGCGCTTGCGGAAGGTTTGACATTCGCCGAGCGGGCAGGGCTCGACGGCGAACGGGTCGTCGAAGTGATTTCGAAAGGTGCCGCCCAGTCCTGGCAAATGGACAACCGACACAAGACCATGCTTGCGGGGAAGTATGACTACGGATTTGCGGTGGATTGGATGCGCAAGGACCTCGCGATCGCGCTCTCGGTTGCCGAAGAGATCGGTGCGCCACTTCCGGTGACCGCTGCGGTAGACGAACTTTATCGCGAGGTTCAGACGCGCGGCGGAGGTCGGCTAGACACGTCGAGCCTCAAGAGGTTGCTCGACTAGCCGGGGCATGGTTTCTTCTATCTCGCGCATTTGTGCCTGAAGTCGGCAGTGCCGAAATCGACCAACCTAACGAATGATCGAGGGATCACCGATCGTGGCTAACGCTTGTCAGCCTATTTCCGCGCCGTTCGATCGCTGGGCACCCGTTGGCTTGTTTGTCGTGCTGCTTGCATGTGCATCGAGCGCGTACGCCGACCCGGGCTCTGCACAACTCGACCTAGCCACACAGCGCGCCCAAGCTTTGGAACAAAGCATGATGAGTTGGCGTTTGGCGATCGCGGTCGGGGCTCTCATTGTTGTGGGCCTTCCGATCCTGGTTCGCGCTCGACGCATGAAGCAGGGCACGGAAAAACGAAGCAACGCAACCTTCGAAACCGCGCGAATCACTGCACTGCTCTTCCTCGCATTCGCTGCCTATTCGTCCTACTACGACTTCTTTCAGCCCAAGTTCGGGATCGGGTTCAAGGACACGGACGTCTATCACTACTACATGGGCTCGAAGTATTTTTCGGAAGTTGGCTACTTCGACCTCTATCACTGTACCTTGATGGCATTGGTTGATTCGGGCGTTGAAGACCGCTTCGACCTGCCAGAAGTTCGCGACATGCGAACGTTGCGAATGCATTCGCCAGAATCGGCGCTCTTCGCCGCCCGCGAATGCAAGCAGCAGTTCGCCCCGGAACGATGGACGTCGTTTACAGCCGACGTTGCGTGGTTTGAAAGCGGGTTCGACGCCCGTCGCTGGCACGTGACGTTGCGCGACCACGGCTACAATCCAAGCCCGGTTTGGAACGCAATTGGCGTGGCGATTACCTCGCGCATCCCGCTCGGTTCAGCGGGCTTCGATTGGCTGATCCGAGGCGACAGGATCCTCATTGCCGCCGCCTTCATGCTGATCGTCTGGGCATTTGGTCTCGAGGTGGGAGCACTTTCAGCGATCGCATGGGGGACTGGGCAGCAGTGGGGGTATACGTGGATCGGCGATTCGCTGCTGCGCAACCTTTGGTTGTTCGCCTTGATTTGCGGGCTGTGCATGCTGCGAAAGAAGTGGAACGTCGTCGCCGGTGCATTTCTTTCGTTGTCGTCGATGCTCCGGATCTTCCCGGGCATCTTCTTACTGGGTGTCTTTTTGCACGCTGGTCTTCGTCGCCGGCTAGATGGGCGATGGTCGACTTTGAGTCGCGAAGTTGCAGTCGGCGCCATTGTCGCTGGCGGCGTGCTCTTCGGGTGGGCAGTTGTTTCTTCTGCTTGGGGAGCTGTCGCGTTCCTTGAGTTTTCAGAAAAGATCGACGTGTTCACCGATCAAAAGTCTCTTAATAAACTCGGTGTGACGTCACTGGTTTGGCGTTCAATCATGATGGGAACGGGGCATATGGTGACGGGGGCGGAGGGGCAACTCACGTTGCTGCCTTTTGCACCGTCCTGGCTGCCCGTTGCGATTCGCGGAGTACAGCTCGCGGTCGTCGTTCCCGCGCTTTTTCTTTATGCACGCGCATTGAAGCGGGTGCAGGCGTGGGAAGCTGCGACACTTTCGTTTGCCCTGATCCCGCTACTGAGCGATCCGGCGAACTACTACTACGGGTTCGTTGTCTGTGGTGCGCTTCTCGCAGGAGGCCGACCGCGTCTCCAGGTCTACATCTTGTGGAGCTGTGTTTTGTGGATCGCAAACTCGCTCTTCTTCTACCGCGTGCATCAGGAATACATAGGCGCCTGCCTGATCGCGGTCTTGTTGCCGCTCGCGGTGCTTTACGAGATGTCGCGCGAAGCACCGCCGCTCGAAGCGTCTTAGTCTCTTCGCGTTGCGCGGGCGCTCGGCCCTGGTGGCAGGAACAGGTTCAGGTGCGAAATCGAAACGTCTCGTGCATCGATCTCTCCGTCGCCGTCGAGATCAAAGTTTTCGTCGTAGGGACCGTTCTGCGCCGCAATCGCGATCCACTCGACGTCGCCCCGCTTGGTGAGTGGGTAGACTGCTCCCCATGACGTGGTGACGAGGCCGTCACCATCGACGTCCGCGTCACACAGATTGCCAAACCCGTCACTGTTCGTGTCGCGTTGATCGGGGTTTGCGACTTCGGTGCAGTTGTCCGATGCATCTGGAACGCCGTCGAAGTCGCGGTCGTCCCCGGCGCGCGCAAGAGGCGTCGGAACTGTCATCAGTGGATCGCCGATATAAACGTTCGTCCAGCCGAGGAAGGGGAGGCTGCGGTAGTAGGCTTCAACCGCGATGACGCCTTCGGCATACGTAGGAAGTAAGATGTGGGGACGCACAACGCCCGGAAGCACCGGCTCATAGACATGCCCTGCAGCGCCACTTGCTCCGAGACGTACAAGGTCTGCAATCAACGACTGTCCATATCGCGGCGGGAAAGCAAACGTCCGCGCACTGGTGCTGACGAGATCGAACGCAATGCTTCGCTTGGCAAAAGTTCCAGGATAGTTTTTGCTCTCGATTTCTCCGTAGTACGGCTTGCCCGCGTCGTGTCGGTCGTTGCTCCCCCATGACGCGTAGCCGGTTAAGTCCTTCACCCCTGAAGCGAACTCGTCTTCGACATTGTGTTCGACTCGTGCGCCCATCCCCGCGAGTCGTTTCGCCGTTGGCGCAAGCCACATGCGGTTTACGGCATCGAGTCCGGGTGGATGGCTCGGGTCTTCATCAACGAGCCAGACTTGCGGCGAAGCTTCCTCGTCGACTTCGTCCGCAGCCGAGTCGATCAAACGCTTGATGTCGATGGGGACCTGGGTGTCTTTATCCGTTTCCGTCGCGTATCCCGTCAAGCGCGCAACCATGTAGCGGAGGCTTGCGTCTGGATGGTTCTTGCGAAACTTCGAAAAAGACGTTCGCGCATTGAAATACGGATTGACGTCATTGGGAATCCCTGCCGAACCCGCGCGGTCGGAAAACAGCAGTGAGAGCTCTGCGTCAACGGAAGCCTGGGAGGTGTCGCGCAGCCAGGTGTCGATCGCAGAGGTCTCCCCATCGATCCGCAACGGAATGCCCTTCGTGGTGACGAGAATTTCGATCGAATCGCGAAGGCCGCGTTCGTCGATGAACGCTTCGAGGGGCTGCCTTATCCATTCGTCGTAGTGCTCGGGGCCCACGGTTTCGGGCGAGCGGTCTGGGAGTTTCGCGTCCCAGAGCGGGATCTTGAGCCTGACGATATTTTCGCTCGGGACGCCGCGCTTCGCGGCGTAGTACTCGCCGATGGCGACCGAAGCGGGGCTTTCCGTGTTGGTGATCACGAGGACTTCATCGTGGTCCGGACCTGAGCAGGCCAACAACAAGCCGGTCAACAAACAGATGCATGAGATGAGCGCAGTCGCGGTCGCTCTAAACGGGGCCGTACGCAGGTGTGCGTGCGAATGCTTCCGGGCCATCTTCCCGGTAGGACGTTGCTGCCGGCGTCGCGCTCGACTTGGAGAGAAAATCGGATCGAACCTTTCGTAGGTGCGCGGCGAATGCCTCGAAGCCATTTCGAGTGGGACAGCTCGGTTGGCGAGCCATTCAGTCGGACCCCGCGCATTGTCGCTCTTGCCTGCTCTTCTCACCACCCTTGTGAGGTGTTGTGTGGTGTTGTGCCGCGTTGTCTTTGCTCACCGAGTGGCGAACTTCGCCAAGCCACTCGCCATTCACTGCACTCTCGATAAACTTCGCCTGCATTAAAATCTGGGTCGAGCAGCCAACCTGCGAGTTGCCACCACGGCAGACGTCCCGAAGATCGCTTCAGTTTCATCTCTCCATTAATCTCATTATTCATCTCAACAACAGCGAAAGCAAAGGAAGGCCCGTGGCCCAAGAATTCGTCTACATCATGAACGACCTGCGGAAAGTCGTGGGCGAAGGCCGCACTATTCTCGACGGGATCAATCTTTCGTTTTACCCCGGCGCAAAGATCGGCGTGCTTGGCCACAACGGCTCCGGTAAGTCGAGCTTGCTCCGCATCATGGCCGGGCTCGACGAAGAGTTTCTCGGCGAAGCCCGCCCGGTGGGCAACGTCCGCATTGGCTACCTCCCGCAGGAGCCCCAGCTCGACCCCGAAAAAGACGTACTGGGAAATGTCGAAGAAGGCGTGTCGGAGATCCGCGACTTGCTCCAGGCATTCGAAGACCTGAGCGCCAAGTTCGCCGAGCCGATGGAAGACGACGAGATGAACGCGTTGCTCGAAAAGCAGGGCGCGTTGCAGGACAAGATCGACGCCGCCGGTGGCTGGGAACTTGAGCGTACCCTCGAAGTGGCAATGGACGCGTTGCGCTGCCCACCTAAGGACGCTGACGTCACAACGCTTTCAGGAGGTGAAAAGCGGCGTGTCGCGCTGTGTCGCTTGCTGCTCTCCAAGCCGGAGATGCTGCTACTCGACGAACCCACCAACCATTTGGACGCAGAAAGCGTGGCGTGGCTAGAACACTTCCTGGCCGACTACCCGGGAACGGTCGTTGCGATTACCCATGATCGTTACTTCCTCGACAATGTCGCGGGCTGGATCCTCGAACTCGATCGCGGCGCCGGCATCCCGTGGAAGGGTAACTACTCGTCATGGTTGGAGCAGAAGAGCAAGCGCCTCCAGGTAGAAGAAAAGCAGGCCTCTGCACGCTCTCGCACGCTCGCCCGCGAACTCGAATGGATCAAGATGAGCCCGCGCGCGCGCCAAGCCAAAGGCAAGGCGCGCATCAACGCGTACGAAAATCTGCTCGCCGAGGGCAAGGAACGCGAGGCGAGCAAGGTCGAAATCGCGATCCCCGTTCCCAAGCGCCTTGGCGACGTGGTGGTGGTGGGCGAAAAACTCTCGAAGTCGTTTGGCGACAAACTTCTTTTTGATGACCTCAATTTCAATTTGCCTCCGGGCGGCATCGTCGGCGTGATCGGCGCAAATGGTGCGGGCAAGACGACACTGTTTCGCATGATCGCGGGGGAAGAAAAGGCGGACTCGGGCGACCTTCGTCTCGGCGAAACCGTTGAGCTTTCATACGTCGACCAGAACCGCGACGTTCTCGACCCGGAGAAGACGGTCTTCGACATCATTAGTGGTGGGGAGGAGCGCATCCAGGTCGGCGGACGTGAAGTCGCATCACGCGCCTATGTGTCGTCGTTCAACTTCCGGGGTACCGACCAACAGAAACTTGTGCGCGACATGTCGGGGGGCGAGCGAAACCGCGTCCATCTCGCGACCTTGATCCGCCGCGGCGGTAACCTGCTGCTCCTCGATGAGCCCACCAATGACCTCGACGTTGATACCCTGCGCGCGCTTGAAGACGCACTGGTCGACTTCGCGGGCTGCGCAGTGGTGATCTCTCATGATCGCTGGTTTCTCGATCGCATCGCGACCCACATCGTGGCTTTTGAGGGCGACAGCAACGTGATCTGGTTCGAGGGGAACTACGAAGACTACGAGAAGGACCGGAAGCGCCGTCTCGGGGCAGACGCGGAGCGCCCTTCGCGAATCAAGTACCGGCGCCTAGAATCGTAGAACCTGTTGGGATTGCTGCACTTTTGCTGCAACCGGGTAAAACGCAATCGAGCGTAGCGGTAAAGCCAGCTCACTCGTTCCCGATATAACTTTTAGCGCTGAGAATGACGTGATTTGGATCACGTCGTCAGCCGAAAGAGTTTGATCGGCCAGCCCGGGTGGTCAATCAACGCCGACTCGCGAAACGGCAAATCAGTGGTGACGCGGGGACGCAAAACCAGCGCCTGGACGAAGCATGACTCGTCGACGTGGCCGTCCTCAACTGTGGTGACCATGAACGTTTCGGCGTTCGCTTTGGGCGTCACTCCAGCCATAACGACCCACGCGGCGCCCATGACGATCAAGCAAGAACGCAAGAGACGCAACTCGCTCAACTTCTTCTTCCTTACAACGTTCACAGCTCTTGTGTCCGCATTTCGCTCTTGGAGGAGTTTTTGGCTCTGCCGGGCAAGCGAAATGAATTCAATCACAAGCCGGCTGTGTGCGCGATTGCCCTCCGTGAGGTTTGTGGATACATTCGATGGCGTCGGTCAAGTTGAACTAGATTTTGGCGTTTAGACACCGAGCAGAAACATGCGCTGCGCCGAGCGATACGGGGAACGTTGCGATGAGCGAGTCTACTTTCATGAGCTACGAGCAGATCAAGCAGCTCAAGGCACGTTACTTCCGCTACGTCGACACCCATCAGTTTGACGCTTTGGAAGATGTCTTTGCGAAAGATGCAAAGCTTCAATGGGGTCCCGAAGACGACCAAGCGTTCGTTGGCCGAGAGGTCATTATCGCAAGCCTTGCGGCGAACCTAAAAGACGCGACGACGGTTCATCACGGGCACATGCCCGAAATCGAATTAATTGATGACGATCATGCGCGCGGCATCTGGGCCATGAACGACGTTGTCGATCATCCCGACTATCTACTCGTCGGTGTTGGGCACTACCACGAAGACTACGTGCGCGAAGACGGGGCCTGGAAGGTTGCGCGCATGCAACTCACGCGGCTGCGTGAAGATCGGACGCCCAAGTCGTAGGCCGGGTGCTCAGCGAACACTCCGCGTCGTGCAAATGCCCGATCCCGCCTCGCTTCACGTAAAGCGCGCAGACTCCTAGCAGGTTGGGTCGCGTGCTCGTCGAAGCAGCCTAGCTTGACCGCGCTTACAGCGGCTTGGTCAAGAATATGACCGTGCCCGCAGCCTCTTCGTATACGGCTTGTTCAAAACCTGCTGCGCGGTAAACAGCTTGAGCGCGCGTGTTGTTGCTCTGAACTTCGAGGGTGACCTTGCACCCTCCGATCGCCCGGGTCTTCTGCGTGATTGCTTCAATCAACGCGCTGGCAACACCTTGGCCTCGCGCGTGATCGCGCACAAACAAGTCGTGGATGTTGATCAGGGACTTCGCCGCGAAAGTTGAGAAGCCGATGAAACAAATTGCGACGCCAATCGCTTGGCCATCGATGTAAGCGAGGAAGAGCACGGTCGTAGGATGAGCGGCGAGCCCAGGGATGAGGGCAGCGCGAACTTGGCTGGTCAGCTCGGAGCCACCCCCCATCGGATCGGTGGAAAATTCTTCGACGAGGGTGAGTACGGCCACGGCATGTTCTTGATTTGCGAGGTCGGCCTCGACGAGTTTTACGTCGGACATCTTTGTCTCCGCTCTGTTTCGGTGATGTGATCTTGATTGCGAGTCGGGTTCGGCAATCTGCAGGGCTCGCGGCCTAAAGGACTCGCAGAAACGTCAAGCCGTCCGAGATCGCGAGCATGACGCAGTCAACGCGCGGATCCTTCGCGATCTTTTCATTGAACGCGCGAACGCCAGCTTTTTCCCAGAACGGGACACCGACGGAAGTCCATTCGTCACTGACGTCACGGCAGATCAGCTGGCCGTCCTTGGGGAGCCCGCGCGCGATGCACAATGCCGAGTAGCCGGTAAAGGTGCCCACTTCAATCGCGCGGGTGGCGCCGATGAGTTGGGTGAGCATCGTCATCAAGGCGCCCTGTTCTGGGGCGATCTGCATCACCGAAACACCACCCAGTTTGCTCGTGGCTTCGATCAGGCCTTGTTGAATGGCGTCGGGCGCCGTCCAGTGGGCCAGCATGTAGCGGTGCAGTTCGGGAGACAAGTTGAAGGACTTGGGGTTGTCGCTCATGAATTCCCCTTACAACCCGCACCGGAGTACGGGGTCAGGATGCGGCGCGTTTCGGAAAGTCCGGTCGTACTGCGAACCAGGTACCTACGTTCTAAATGTCGAGGACGCGCAAGAGTGCGAAACCGTCCCAGCCCTTGCTGCCAACGGTTTGGATCGCGGTGGCGTCGATGCGTGATTCGCTTGCCAAGAGTTCGTTCATTTGCCGAACTCCGATCACGCGAGGGTCGACACTCGAAGCGTCAACGACCGCCCCACCTCGAATCACATTGTCGACGACGATGAGTGTGCCGGGGCGAGACAGTCTTAAGGACGCGCGCACGTAGTCAGGGTTACGCGGCTTGTCTGCGTCAATGAAGATGAAGTCGTATGGCTCGGTGTCGCTGGCGATGAACCGCTCGAGCGTTTCTACGGCTTTGCCTTCGTGAAGTGTGACTCGGTCTGAGAGTTTCGCGTTCGCGATGTTCTTGCGAGCGACTTCAACATGCTTGGGGTCAGCCTCCAAAGTGTCTAGGCGTCCTCCATTGGGTAGCGCACGACCGAGCCATCTCGTGCTGTAGGCGCCGAGAGTTCCGATCTCGAGAATGCGCCTGGCGCCCGCAAGCTGGTCGAAGAGTGCCAGCAGCTTGCCTTGGTTGGGCGCGACGTTGTGTTCGGTCAGCCCTGCGCGCTGACTTGCGGCGAGTGTCGCGTCGAGTACGGGGTCACTCGGCACGAGGGCATCGCACAAGTAGGCGTCGACGTCCTTCCACAGGCCTTCATTCATGTTGGGGCCTCGTGATGTCGCGCTAGAACTTCACCCATCTACACTTCAACAACAGGAACCACCGGAACCGCAGTCTGCGTTCCTTTGGCGAGCACGACGCCATCATCGTTTGTCATCACGGCTTCCGCGAAAATAATGCGGCGTCCCCGGCGCACGATGTTTCCCTGAACGGTCAATTGCTTGTCGAGTACGGGCCGCAAAATTTCGTATTGAAGGGAAGCCGTTGAAAGCGCGCCTTTGCCCGCCATGGCCATAGCCATGTCGAGCATCACGGCCACCATGCCTCCTTGCAAGACACCTGTTGGAATTGTGAATTCCGGTCTCACCTGAAAGCGGATCTTACTCTCGCCATCGTCCATGCTGACGAATTCGGGTTTCATGAGATCCATAATCGATTCGGCCAAGGTCTATCCTCATTCGCAGTGGAAGTGTGGCGGCGTCGCGATTCTATCAGAAAGCACACGGCGAGTTGCCGACGTGCTGCGCCGCCCCGAGCCAAACCGTTCTGTTCGCGCCCAAGAAACATTGTCGAGTAGAAAGAAATTTTTCGGGTTTTGCTGCATTAAATGCGCTCTTAAGGCGTCGTAAGGCAACCTCGCGCCGTAATCGATCCCAATTTGGGCCTCGTGATGAACCAGAAGCGAACCCTCGGCGGTACAGACGCCCCGGTTGTCTGCGATCTTCTAGTCCGTGCATCCATTGTGACTTACATTTGGAGGCGACCGAGTCGATTACACTGGGTGGGCGAGGCGAACCGCTGGCCCCCCAACACCTGTCGAGTGCCGCGGCAGACAACCAAGATGTGGTGGAGCGTTTGATGCAAGTTCAGGAACAAGACCATGAACAAGAACAAAGCGAAATCGACGCGCGCAAAGCATCGCGTGTTCTGATCTTTGTCGTGGCTTACCAGCACGAACGATTGATCGAGGGTTTGTTCGAGCGCGTTCCGGAACAGCTGTTCAACAACGACCGCATTCAGTTTCTCGTGATTGACGACGCCGGTGGTGACGCCACGGCCGAAGTGCTGCAGCGTTGGATCGAAGCGCACGAAATCCACAATGTCTCGGTCGCTCGAAACCCGGTCAACCAACGTTACGGCGGCAATCAGAAGCTCGGTTACCGCTACGCCCTCGAAGCGGGCTTCGACTTTACGATCTTGCTTCACGGCGACGCGCAATACGCGCCCGAAATGCTGCCCAACTTTATCGATATCTGGGAACGCACCGGAGCCGGGGTGGTGTTGGGGACGCGCATGGGTAGCGTCGAAAGTGCTCGCGCAGGGGGGATGCCCTTCTACAAGGTGGTCGCGAACAAAGGGCTCACCTTGTTTCAGAACCACCTCACCGGTTTGGACCTGACGGAATACCACACGGGCTACCGCGCATATTCGTCGGCGTTTTTGCGCCGGGTTCCGTTCGAGATCAACACGAACGAATATCACTTCGACACAGAGATGCTTTTGCAGGCGGCGAACATCGGCGCCCACATCGAAGAGTTCGACATTCCGACTCACTATGGAGACGAAGACTGCAACGTCGACGGTGTGCAGTACGGCAAGGACGTTTTGAAAGAAACGATTCGCTACCGCGCTCACCGCTTGGGGATGCTTTGTTCGCTCAAGTACCGAGACCTCGAAAAGGGGTCGGGCCATTACGCCGTACACGGACTCGACACCGCGCACGCCGGTGCGCTTCAGGTGATCGATGAAATGAAGCCTCGACGCATTGTCGACCTGGGTTGCGGTTCGGGCATTGTTGCAAGGGCTTGTCGTGAGAAGGGCATCGAAGTGACGGGCGTAGATCTTGTGGAACCCGATGCCGGTTCAGTCGATCAGTTCGAAAAAGCCGACCTCGGTCAACCGTTGCCCTTCGACGCACTTGATACCGACATGGTGTTGATGCTCGATGTCATTGAAGAGCTACCGAGTCCGGAGCAGTTGCTCCTCAACTTGCGAAATCACAGCCGTGCCCTGCGACCCGGAAAAGAATCTCCGATGGTTGTGGTCGTCACGCCCAATGTTGCTTTTATTTCGAACCGCATCGCGCTGCTCTTCGGTCGCTTCAACTACACGGATCGCGGCATCTTGGACATTCAGCACCGCCGCTTGTTTAACCGCGTGGCACTGCGCCGCACCCTTGGCGACTGCGGTTACGCGATCGAAAATATCGCGCCCGTGGCGATCCCATGGGAAGCCGTTGTCGGTGGAGGAATGGGGCGCTTCTTGCAGCGCGCCACGGGTTTGCTGGCGAAGCTCTGGCCTAGCGCGTTTGCGTTCCAGTTCATGGTGACGTGTCGCCCGATGCCAGGTGTCGAGCAGATCTTGAGAACGCGAGAGCAGCTGGGCACCAACGCCGAAATCGTCCCGATTCCGGAAAATGAGTTCGAAGCCTGATTTCTTGACGTTACGTTCACTTCGCGGCTTTATTGTGTGGTTGCTGGCGCTCCCTGCATTTTCGTGCGCATCCGTCGATGCGGCGCAGATGGCCCAGTGCGAGCCCTTGGAAAATCAAGCGGCTCTTGCCATCGCGAGTTGTTCCTCGAGCCCGGAGGCGGTGCGCTTTGAGCAGCAGCTGAGCGAAGCAATGGGGCGCGATCTAGGTTCGTTGCTCGTCCGCGTCACCCTCGACGAACAAGCGAGGCTTGGTGCCATGTGTGTCGAGGGTCGACCGGTTCCGGGTGGTTATCGCAAACGTGCGAACCTCGCTGCGCGATTTGAGGAGTTTGCCGCGATTGACGGAGCGCCCGCATGCTTGGCCGGACGTCGCATTGACCTCAATAGACGAAAAGCGATGCAAGCTGAAATCAAGCGCCGCACCAACCGGTGCCAGAGCGAGTTTAAAAGTGTTCGTGTCGTCCAGAGTGCTTTGACCGGCGCTCAAGTTGCGCAACATGAGTTCGAAGAGTGCTTGGACTATCGCGCGAACTGGATCACGTTCTATGCGATCGGTCGACAGCAGCCGTACATTTTCGGCAAACCCGAAGTCGCCGAGCCGGAGACCGCCGAAGCAAGTGAAACCCGGGTCAAGTGCAACAAGCGCCGTCGGCCGAAAGACATCGCTGCGTGTATTGAAGCCGATGGCTGGGAACTACTTGAGTAGGGGCGGATGGACGCTTCGCTCGTCTCGCTTCCTCTGCCGAATGTTGAGGCGAAGTTCTCTCTAGGCTGCGTACCGAGTTAAACGAGTCCCTCAAGGTAAGCGGCAATGTCGACGCGAATGGGCATGAAGTAAAGTCCCTCATCGTTCTCTCTCGCCCAGTCGATACATGTCTGCGCGAAGGCGCGGTTCCATTGGAGGGTCGGTTCGAATGAACCGGGGAAGAAGGCGCGGTTTTTTACTTCCCAGTAGCGTCGGGTCGATTCTCTCACGACCGGCGAGAGTCCCCAATACACTTCGACGCCGGGGAGTTGGTCGCGCCAAATTTCCATGTAGCGCAGGTCGAAAAGTGGTTGGGAAAACAAACCGACCGCGCCCGCTTCGAGTTTTTCCCGAACACCATCGAGCTCGGTCTGCATGCCCGCCCGGTACGGGTCGAGGGCTGCGTGGCAACGAATGTTGGGCGCGATCTGTTTGATACTGCGAATGAGGTCCGCAGCGGTTGTGGGGTGCACCCGACGACTCATGTCCTGGGGTGGGTCGCCGCGCACCACCAAAATTTCATCGAGCCCGCGCTCGGTGAGTTTGGCGCAGAGTCCCTCGGCGTTCTTCTGTGCGAAATCCATTGCGCGGATGTGGGGGATCGTGCGGGGTTGGGTCATTTGCGCGAGCTGACACGCGTCCCAACTGCGGACATCGAACCGCAGCAGATCGGGGATGTTCACCATTTCGATAGACGGGAATTGATCGCGTAGCATGCGCAAGTCTTCGGTTAGCGACTCGACGCTTCGAGGTACGAGTTCAATCGAGATCGGTTTCATGGAGTCGTCTCCCCTTGCAAAAAACAGCGGGCTTTCTCAGCGCGTCTCGACGCGACCTGACTAGAAGCCCTTGAAGGTTGCGAATTCGTCGACCGGCGAGCGGCCGGTATAAAGGTCGTTGATCGCCGCGTCGGAGGCCGCGTATCCAAGCGATATCCCGCAGAAGATCAGTTCGTCTTCCGGAATACCGGTGAATTCGCGAACCGACTTGCCCCACAGTGACCACGCTTCTTGCGGGCAGGTGTGTAGACCGCGTTCTCGTGCGAGCAACATGATGCTCTGGAGAAAGATTCCGAGATCCGAGAACTGCGGCGGCCCCATATTGCGCTCGATGCTGATGAACATCCCGACCGGCGCGTCGAAGAAAGAAAAATTCCTTCCCATCTGTCGAACTCGCCCAGCGGCATCGTCGCGTTCAATTCCCAGGAGGCCATACATGTCCTTGGCCACCTGGCCTCGTCGGCCGTGGTATGGCTCTTGCAAATCATGTGGATAGATGTCGTATTCAGGTCCCTCGCCGAATGGGGTCGTCAACATGCGCTCGGCGACGGCGCCCACGAGTGCGTCGCGCGCGGCGCCTGCCAGAACGCTCACCTTCCAGGGTTGTAGGTTCCCGCCGGAGGCGGAGCGGCTTGCGATTTCTAGGATCTCTCGCACGTCACTTTCTGCGACGGGGTCGGGAAGAAATGCCCGAACCGACCTTCGGGTTTGGATGGCATGGCTGACGCTGGGGCTGGCTTCGGTTGAAAAGCTTTCGGACAAGGTGTGGTTCTCCTCGAGGGGCGTGGGCGTAGGGTTGGGCGTGCGTTTGGTGCTGGCGAGAGTAAGAGGTCCGCGGCTCGCGTTCGGCTCAAAGGCTGTTGGGCCGAGCGCGCGGACAGCATAACATCGCAGGGCGCGAAAATGAGATCGCGTAAGCCCAACAAACCCGCCGTCGCGTACCCGACAGGAGCTTCGATGATCTTAGGTGTCCATCATCCCGCAATTTCTGTTCCGAACATGGAAGCGGCCAAGGCATTCTACTGCGGCGTTCTTGGCTTCGAACCCGTGATGGAAATCGAGCTTCCGGGGGGCATCGAAATGATGTCTCGCGCATTTGACCTCGATGAAGCTGGCTACAAAGTCTTGATGGTGAAGAAGGGAAATTCCTGCATCGAGCTGTTCGAATTTACCGGGGACAACGTGCCTGCGGGCGACGCGAAGCGTCGCGTCGACAAGCACGGCATCACACATATCTGTCTCGCCGCGAACGACTATCAGGCGGACTACGACACGCTTCAGGGGGCCGGTGTGGTGTTCAACACCGAACCCAACGGCGAATCCCCGAATCGCTGGGCGTACGGTCGTGATCCGTTTGGCAACGTGATCGAACTCTTGGAACACAATTCCGACAGCCCGAGCGCGTTGGCTTTCGGCTAGAAAACATGAAAGGATTTTTCCTATGAAGGTTGGCGTCTGTCTACCGTACATGGAACGTGAACTCGATCGCGACATCATGCTGTATTGGATGCGTGCGATCGACAACGGTCCGTTTGAGAGCCTCACCTGTGGCGAGCGCATCACGTCCTATACGGTCGAAATGCGCACGATCCTTGGAGCTGCGGCCGCAGTGACGGAGCGCGTGCGCATCGTCCCGTCTCTTTACGTGCTTCCGATGCACAATGCCGTGTGGGCCGCGAAAGAAATCGCGACTCTCGATGTCATGAGCAATGGACGTGTGACGCTATGTGTCGGCGTTGGTGGCCGACCGATGGATTATGAAGCGGTAGGCGCACCCTTCGAAAAGCGCCACGCTCGCATGGACGAACAAATCGCGGCCATGAAGAAGATCTGGCAGGGGGTCCCCCCGCTTGAAGGTGGCGACCCGGTGGGTCCGACGCCCGTACAAACAGGTGGCCCGCCGATCCTCGCTGGAACCATGGGACCGAAGGCAACACGTCGCGCGGCTGAATGGGCGGACGGGTTGTACATGTGGTCGGGCAACGGCCAAAAACAAGATATCGCCAATATGATCAAGCAAGCGGACGGGTGTTGGGAAGATGCGGGACGTGACACCAAGCCCACGCGCATCACCGGTTTTTGGGCATCTCTTGCCGACAACGCCGCAGAGCGCCTGCCCGCTTATGTGTACGACTATATAAAAGTGTTGAGCCCTGAATTCGCGGCAGCGATGTCGAAGGGCATGGATCGATGCACTCCCGACAGAATCAACGCGTCCCTCGACGCGATGGAAGAGTTGGGGTGCGAAGAAACCTATCTGGTGCCCGCAACTTGCGATCTCGCCGACATCGACCGCCTGAGTGAACTCGTGGCCAAGCGCTGAAAAAACTTCACCATTCCGCGCGGCCAATAAGAGGAAGTCTATGTTCAGAGCACTCGACATCACCACATCCCTGCTGACGTCCATCGGCAGGGCGGGGAGCGGGGCGGGCATTGCGAAGCTTGGCCCTCGCCCCGAGCAGATGCTCGAAATCTACGAGTTCGAAGCTTGTCCATTTTGCCGCAAGGTGCGCGAGGCGCTTACGATCCTCGACCTCAAGGTGAAGGTCCTACCCTGTCCGAAGGGGGGTGAGCGTTATCGCACTGGGCTCATCGAACGTGGGGGGAAGGCGATGTTCCCTTACCTCGTCGACCCGAATACCGGAGTCGAGATGTACGAATCCGACGACATCGTGAGGTATCTCTTTGATCAGTATGGTGACGGCACGGTTCCCATGATGCTTCGTATGGGTCCGCTGACAGACATCACCTCTGTCCTCGCAGGTTTGCCGCGGGGCACTGGGGGGTCGCGAGTGACACCCTCGAAAGCACCGGCGCAGCCCCTCGAACTCGCGAGCTACGAAGCGTCTCCTTTCTGTCGCATCGTGCGCGAAAAACTCAGCAGCCTCGAACTCCCGTATATCCTGCACAACGTGGGGAGCGGCAGTCCGTCGCGTGATGCCTTCGTCAAGCGATCGGGCAAGATGATGGTTCCGTGGCTGTCCGACCCAAACACGGGTAGCGAAATGTTCGAGTCCGCAGACATCGTGAAGTATCTCGTTGACGAGTACGCGCTTTAGGACGCTACACGCGATCGCGTAAGCACGAAACCATCACGGTGGTCAATCATCGGCGGCCTTGGAGCCAAAAGTACATCCGCGCACGAGACCTCATTTAGGCCCGTACGATCGGCATGTCCGAACCCTTTCGCAAGAAGGGAGGCTGGGTGTCACTGCCGCTACGAGGTCGTGACCTCGTGATGAATAGCTGGTGATGCCTGCGTGCTACTGCGCTGTAGGTCAGAGTCGTGAAAGCGTGCCTTGCTCGATCGCCAGCAACTTCTTCTTCTTGTCCACGCCCCCAGCAAACCCGGTCAGCTTTCCGTTTTGCCCGATCACACGATGACAGGGGAGCACGATCGCGATCCGGTTCTGTCCGTTTGCGGCACCCACCGCGCGTGAGGCTGCGGGGCGATTGATCCGTTTCGCGATCTCGCCGTATGTCGTCGTTTCCGCAAACGGAATCTTTGCGAGTTCTCTCCACACCTGCTTCTGGAAGTCGGTTCCGCGCAAGATCAAGGGCAAATCGAACTTCTTAAGCTTGCCTGCAAAGTAGTCATTCAGCTGGTCGATCGCTTTGCATTTGAGGTTGGCGTTGTAGGTCCAGTCGCTTTCGATTTGTGCGCCCTTGGGTTGGTCTGCAAAGCCGACGGAGACAAGACCTTCTTCGCACCAGGCAACCCAGATCGCTCCAACGGGCGTATCAAGTGTTTTGTATTCAACCTTCATGGTGTCTTGGTCTATGTGCATGGTGCGATGAAACCATGAAAGGTGTCTTGAGACGAGCCGGGAGGGGCGCCTTCTTTTGCTTTCGGGAGCCAGACCTTGAGAGAAGTTGCAAAGTGGATGCAATCCCACGATGTGCATTCGCCATCAACAACGTCACTTTTCTGATCGGGGAGTGGAGGTGCCTGCTCGTGCGCGGGTTCGTCCGGCAGGCCATAGACTTACGGTCGCTGGGTCGAGAAGAACAGAGGCGGGTACGAGCCTTCGCTCACGGTGACGTATGTCGACCCGTCGAGGGTCCAGGCGATCGCTTCACCCTGAGGTTCAGAATGTTTGAGGACCAAGCAGGCAGGCCCGGTCAAGGTTTCTGCGACTGTATTTCCGGGCTCGCGCTTCCACACGAGCACCTGTGAGTACGTTCTAAGGATGATTCGGTTCCGCTGTGGTGCAATGTCACCCCCTGTAAGTTGGTTGGCGCCTGGCAGCTTGTTCGTTCCGAACTTCGCACTTCCGACCTCTTCGAGAACGACGACCTTCGTTGGGTCTTGAGGGGCCGGATATCGAAAGATCTTGGATTCTCCGCGTCTTACTTTTGTGATGATGTAGAGGTCATACGTGTCCGGGTCGAGCAACAGGGTTTCAGAATTGTGTGCGATGCCACCGGGGAACTGCACGGTAAAGACGATGGCGCCCTTCAGCTCTTGCTTGCCCACCTCGCGATGCAAATCGACTGCGGGTTCCGGGATTCGAATGATGTCGACGGTCGAGCGTTCTCTGCTGTTGTCTCCAATGTCGCCGAAATAGATGAAGCTTCCTTCATGATCTGCGGCACCGCCGACCGCCATGTCTTCCCAATCGTCTGGGACAATGCCCTGTAACAGATAGCGGCCAAGGTCGCGTCCGTTTTCGTCGATCGCATAGAAGCGCGGGCGGTCACCCGAATCGTTGTGTACGTAGAAGACGCCCTTATTGCGATGGCTTGCTGCAATGCCAGAGGCTTCATCAATTTTCTTCGAAGCCAGTTTGCCGCGCACCGTAGGTGCGTCGAATTCCGGGCATTTGGCTGCCGCAGCCAGCGCAGGCATTCCCGCCCGGCTTGCCGCAGGCGTTGCGCCGAGCAACATGAGGATCGCGGCTCCCGTGGCGAGCTTCATTAACTTCATTTTTCATTTCCCTCTGCACTGGCTTGAGGCGCGGGCTGGACGAACCGGTCGAGTTTCCCGCTCAGCCAGTAGCCTGCATGCATCGCGGGTTCTTCTATGACGGTATAGACGACCGGAGCGATCGAATAAGTTGCCAAAAGACTTACAAAAACGAAGAGCGTGCCCTCAAAGAAGTTCAGTTGATGATCGACATAAGGTGTAAGCAAGATAATGACCGGCACGTGAATGAGATAGACGCTGTATGAAATGCGACCCAAGTAGCTGACGGGCCCTCGCGAGAGCAACTGGCGCACACTGGGCATGTGCACCGCGCACATCACGATCAGCGCCGCGCCCCCGCAGTACAGAACCAACGTTCGGATCGGCAACGCGGCATCGAGCATGAAATACGGAGGGCTCGTGAGAAGGGCAATGCCAGTCGCGAGCATCACGCCGCGCAGCCACGCTGGCATTTGTTCGAACAACACAGCGAGTCGGTCGCGTTCGCAATAAATCGCGATACCGAAACTGAAGTCGAGGGTAAAGCGCAGGAAGTCGTAAGTCGTACTCGCTTCGATCGCGAGGACTGGGATCGACAGCGCGATCAGCAGTAGCCAATGGGCCCGTACGGCGACGAGCATCAGGAAGGGCAAGAAAATCGAGAACAGGGCTTCGACCTTCAATGTCCAGCCGACGGGCAACTGAACGAATGCCTCTCCGGGGAATAGCAGCGATTGCTGTAAGACTCGCGGCGAAATGTGAATCCGGCGAAGGTCGATCCAGGACTGACTTAGTGCATCGGTGGGAGCGGAACGGTCGTACAGCCAGCCACTCAAGATCCACGAAATCATAAGACCTGCGACATAGGGTGGATGAATTCGCATGATGCGACGCAGGTAAAATTGAACGAGGGTTACGAGCGACCGAATTCGCGACGCGGGCCGCGAAAGGCAATAGCCGCTTAGAACAAAAAAGATATGAACGCCGCCGCCGCCGTTCGAAAGCAGAGACACCGGGCTTTCGTGCAGCGCCAAGACCGCAGATATGGGCTTCGCGAGGGCACTGATTGCGTGGGCGATGATCACCATCGATGCGGCAATGCCCCGCAATCCATCGAGTGCAAGGACGCGCTCTGAGTGGGTGTCGGTCGTCTCACCGGCAACCGCGCCGGCGACGAGCTTCGATGTTGTCGAGGTCGATACCAATGTCGATGGATCCGCGGGCAAGTTGCTTCTCGAGGGTGATTGCGGGGTTCATTCTAACTGAGCTACCCCGGTATTTCGCATGAGTTTGTAGCTTTGCGGGCGCGACGAACGTTTGCGGGGAACGAACGGCGATTTCTTCACTGGATCCTTTTCGAGGCCGGTCGAAACTCACTCGAACATTGGCGTTGCGACGCCTAGACTCGCTGCGAACTCAAAGGACCGAACACACCTCATGAGCGATCCAATTACCTGCTTTAAAGCCTACGACGTTCGCGGACGCATCCCGGACGAACTCAACGAAGAAATTGCCTACCGCATCGGGCGGGCCTATGCGTCCTTCCTTTCGCCATCCAAGGTGGTTGTCGGTCATGACATCAGGCTGACGAGCGAATCGATCAGCGAGGCGTTGGTCGAAGGTTTGCGTGCGAGCGGAGTCGATGTTCTCCACATTGGAACCTGCGGCACCGAAGAGGTCTACTTCGCGACGTTCCACTACGAAACTGACGGTGGCATCGTCGTTACCGCGAGCCACAATCCCAAGGACTACAACGGGATGAAGTTCGTGCGTACAGGGTCGCGACCGATCAGCGGTGACACGGGCTTGTTTGACATTCAAGCGCTGGCGGAAAAAAATGAGTTTGCGCCGACGACTACGCTTGGTGGGCTAAGCCCGCTTGACCATCGCGGCGCGTATATCGAACATCTCCTCGGTTACATCGATCCGAGTAAGTGCAGCCCCCTCAAAATCGTCGCGAACCCGGGCAATGGTGGCGCGGGTGCGGTGATGGATGCGCTTGTGCCTTCGCTTCCATTCGAATTTACCAAGGTGCATTACAACCCCGACGGCAACTTTCCCAACGGCGTACCGAACCCGTTGTTGATTGAGAACCGCCAGTCGACCATCGACCAGATCAAGGCAACCGGCGCCGACATGGGGATCGCGTGGGACGGGGACTTCGATCGCTGCTTCTTCTTCGATGAAAATGCCGCGTTCATCGAGGGCTATTACATCGTCGGCCTGTTGGCATCAGCATTCCTCGACAAGGTGCCTGGACAGAAGGTGGTCCACGATCCACGCCTCACGTGGAACACGATTGATATCGTTGGGGCTCGCGAAGGGACGGCGGTCCTGAGCAAGACCGGCCACGCGTTTATCAAAGAACGCATGCGGGCAGAAGACGCCGTTTACGGCGGCGAAATGAGTGCCCACCACTACTTCCGAGACTTCGCGTATTGCGATTCTGGGATGATCCCGTGGTTGTTGGTCAGCGAGTTGATGTCGGTGACGGGCAAACCTCTTTCTGAACTCGTTCGAGAGCGGATGGTGAAGTTCCCGGCGAGCGGCGAGATTAATCGAAGGCTCGAAGATCCGGTGTCGACGATCGCCGAAGTCCGCGCGGCGTTCGAACCTGACGCATTGAAAATCGACTTGACTGATGGGCTGAGTCTCGAATTTGAGCAATGGCGCTTCAACGTACGTTCGTCCAATACCGAGCCGGTCGTACGTCTCAACGTCGAGTCCCGGGCGAACCCGGCCTTGATGCAAGAGAAAACCGACGCCATCCTTGCGATGCTCGGCGGCGATCCGGCATAAGTCATTTCGCGCTGCCCCACTACGTTGCAGCACGAAACCATTTGAGAAGTTTGAGGTTGTGATGGCGAACGACATTGTGGTTGTCGGCAGTATGAACGTCGACATCACCATGCGTACTCCCGGGTTTCCTGAGCCTGGGGAAACGTTGCGTGCGAGCGATGTGACCCTTGGCCCCGGAGGCAAAGGGCTCAACCAAGCGATTGCTGCCGCGCGGTTGGGCGCGCGGGTGTGCATGGTGGGAAGTGTCGGAGATGACGCCCTTGCCGAAGTAGCGTTACGCGCTGCAATGGACGCAGGGGTTGATACGTCTCATGTCGCCCGGGCAAAAGACGCCACAACGGGTGCGGCCTCGATCGTCGTGGACGAAAACAGTGGCGAGAACGCGATCGTGGTTGCCGGTGGTGCAAACGGGCTTTTGTCGCCGGCCCACGTGCAGCTTGCAGAGGACATGTTTCGCAACGCAAAGGTGTTGCTCGTGCAACTCGAAGCGCCGGACGAAACGGTTGATGCTGCGCTCGACATGGCGACCCAGCACGGGCTCACAAAGGTTCTCGACCCGGCGCCGTTTCGAGTTCTTTCGGACGACATCTTGCGCAAGGTCGACGTCCTGACGCCAAACCAAAGCGAAGCGTCTCGCCTTGTGGGATTTGACGTGACCGACACCGAGAGTGCAGTGAGAGCAAGCCGCTCGTTGCTCTCTCGCGTAAATGGCAACGTTGTCATCACGCTCGGTGTGTTTGGTTGTTTATGGGCCAGCGCATCCGGCGAAATGCATTTTGAGGCACAGCTCGTCGAAAGCGTTGACTCCACAGGGGCAGGGGACGCATTCAATGGGGCGCTCGCGCAAGCCATCGCCAGTGACTGTTCGATGATCGACGCGCTCACCCAGGCCGTCACTGCAGGCACGCTTTCGACTCTTGGTCACGGGGCCGCGCCCAGTATGCCGACACGGTCCGAAGTCGATTCTCTGATCGATCGCTAGACGAAGTTCGCGGTCGCAGTTATGCGCGCAGGTTTTCGATGATGGCTTCGAGCGCTGAGCGATCCTGCATCAAGAACATGTGTCCGCCTTCGAAGTAGTCGAGGGTCGCGTTTGGAAAAGCGGCGAGTAGGGCCAGTTGATTCTTTGGGGGTGCCAAGCCATCGTATTTTCCCGCACAGATGTAGGTGGGAATCGTCACGTTCTTGATCCGCGCTGCGGTGTCGTGATGGGAACGTGCTTCCAACTGCCAGTGCTGCCCCCGGGCAATCTCTTCGCTGCGCGGTTGACCACGGCTCATGGTGAGTTCGATGAGCTTCTCCGCGACTTCGGGGTTGGCTTCGCGCCATTCCGCACCGAAGCGGGTATCCGAAATTCCGAGGAGGAGAGCGGCGCGCTCCTGCGCTTCAAGATCTTCAAGAGTGTGAAGCGGATAAGATGCGCCGGCTTCGCCTCCCGCCGATGTACAAGCGAGTACAAGCTTCGAGACCTTCTCCGGATACCGGCAAACCAGTTCCTGGGCGACCATGCCTCCGAAGGAAACCCCCATGACCGGGCATGATGTGAAGCCGAGGGCGTCCATCAACGCGGCGACATCTCTGGCATAGTCTTCCATCGAATACGGACCGTCGGGAACGTCGCTACGTCCAAGGCCACGTTGATCAAAAGACAACACTTCGAAGTGATCAACCAGTGGGCCATCGGAGACGCCGGGTTTGTCCCGGAGGTCGCCCCCGCTTCCACCTATAAAAACTAGGCGCGGGCCGGTCCCGTGGATCTCATAGTAAATGTTGATGTCGCGAAGACATATATGAGGCATGGCAGAAGCGTTCTCAATGGCACGTTGGGTTTTAGGGTCGACTTTAAAAAGCGAGCGATCTAGGGGGCCGTACCACTGTACGGCACTGCATAGCTGGGGAGCTGCGCGCAAATTGATCGCCATGACTCGAGCTTGCGCGCGAGCATTGTGACCAGCCGCTCTTCCTGCTTAGCGATGTCCTTTTGCTCTTCTGGGTCGCGTTCAATGTTGTAGAACTTGATTTCGTCGTCGGGAAAAGTACGGATAATTTTGTGGTTGCGCTGCAAGAACGACCTGCTCGTTCCGTCGAGGTCGCCAGCGGCGATCACCTCGAAGTCCCTCGGCTCACCGATCAGCATTTCAGCGAGGTCGCGCATCGAAAATGCGTTGGCGGTATGGGTGAAGCCGTAGGTAGAGGGCAATGGCACACCTCCGAACATCAAGGCCGTGGAGCCAATATCCATCAATCGAGCGAGTTGCGGAATGACGAGGCCGGCTTTGATCCGTGCGGGGAAGCGTGCGATCAGTGGAATACGCGTGGCCTGGGTTCGAAGCGAATGTCCGGTGGCGCCGTTTTCGAAATTGCCAAATTCGTGCCCGCGCAACGAAGTCACGATGACCAACGTGTTTTTGCTTATTCCCATTGTTTCGAGTGCGCCGAGGAGGGTGCCGACTTTTTCATCCGCTGCGCGAACGTTCGCGTCATATTCTGCAACAGTCGTCGCGGCAACGGATGCGAGTTGGACGTAAAGGAAAAAGGGGCGCATTCCGTCCTGGTTGTCCTGTCCACGAAGCCAATCACGAGCGGCGTCGACAACCCCTTGGCCTTGTTCGACGTACGAAGCGAACCCCTGCGCGAGACCGCGCTCTCTTGGAAAGCCAGCCCCCTCGACAAACGCAGCGGTCTCAAAGCCGTGTTCCGAAAGAAGCTCCGGGAAGGACACGGCTTCGTCGCTGAGCGCCAAGTCCGGACGCACCACTCTGTGTTGTTCTGGCGGGAGCGACGTGTGGAGGGTCACCACCGACGGGATGACCGAAGAACTCGGAGACACCGCATGTTCGAACCGCGCCCCGTCTCGCGCGAGAGCGTCAAGAACAGGAGTGGTGGACCCCGCGTAGCCGTAGCTCCCCACGTAGTCGGCGCGTAGGGAATCGATTGCGATCAATAAGATGCCCGGACGCTTCACCTGCTTGTGCGGTGTTTCCATTCCGCAGCCGACTACATTGAAGATGAAGACAACACTCACGAGAAGACACGCGAGCGTTCGCCGGTCGTTTCTGAAGGTTCTGAGTTCGCGCATGCGCTCGGGTAACGCTCCTACCGTTTGCGCCACAACTCTACGCGGTTTTGCTCACTCTTCCATGTGCTTTCGAAGTGCGCCGACAAAATGCGACGATCATCGGAGTTCGCGTCGATGCTGAGCAAGTTCGTAATGGGCAACTGGTGCCACTTCGTTTCCCAGGCGGCATTGATGTCGATATTCGGAAAACGCGCCTTCGCAGCTTCGGTGAATCGAAGTGGAAAGAAGGGAACCCGCGCCTGGTAGTTCGTCATCAGAACCCCCTGATCTCGCACGAACAGGCTCGAGACGTGGCGTAAGGGTTCGATCATTGAATCACTCTTGGGGTTTCGATCGAAGATCGCAGTCGCAATGGTGCCGGACACCGGATGCGCGCGTGCCGCTTTTGCGATCTCCGCTGCCAAGGAGGCATCGGGGGCTGCGCCAATGAGCGTCGAACCCAGGGATACGAATGCGATCGCAACAGGGATCCATTCGCGTTGGAGTCTGCCCGCAAAGGCCGGGCCGGTTTGCAGCAATGGCAACGTGACGAGCGGGATCCACCAGGCGAATCGCCCGGTCAGATAGCCCCCACCGCCAAGGCGGTCCGGCAGGGTCAAATGCAAAATTATTAACGCGACGCCCGCAAAGAATGAAAAGCGAGCGGCGTGATCTCGGGGCCCGGGTGTCGCGTTGGGCAGGCAAAGCAAGACCCATAGCGCCAAGACGAGCAAACACGTTAGGGCTTGGGAAGAAAATGAAAGCATGCCGAACGTTGCAAGTGTGGCGAACAGATAACTGGCTGCCGACCATTGCGGCGGACTTCCGTCCCCCCCGCCTAAAACTGCAAAGGCCACAATGATCAACCCAGGGATGGAAACCGCCGCCGCGCGGACGATACGTTCCATGCCGCCGCGATGCGGAGACGTAAGTTGAGTAAGCCCGACAAGCCCGGCAAATAGCGCCGCCGCAACCGCGTGAAACAAAACAATGCCCGCTGTTGCAATGAGACTCAGCGAGGCCAACGTCAAGAGGAGGGAATCTCTCTTGAGCCAAGCCAAGCACAACATCACCAACGCAATGTCGGCACCAAGCTGATAGCCATAGAACCCCATGAATAGGGACCACGGAAAGCAGAAACCAAGTCCAACCCACGCCGCAGGGAACGTCCGCCTCCCCGTATGGGTAAGCCACAACGTGGAGAAGAGTGCAATCAGAACAACGTGCAGCGAAAGCGCAAAACGTTCGACGGCCCACAGCGGCAAAACTTTGGCGATGGGAAGCGCCACCGCGAGAAACCCGAGATTGGTCACGGACTCAATCCGCAGCTCGTGCACGTTTGAACGGTAGGGACCATCTCCTAACAGGTCGGAAATGAGGGCGATGTTGTAGCGGTGGCTCGGACCGTCCTGGGTCGGAATTGCGGGAGCAAGCCACACCGCCACTACGATGCCTACGACGGCAGCCCAGTACCAGGCGGCCTGGTGGTCGCGCGTTTCGTGAGGGTCCGAGTCGCTTGGGGTTTGTCCTGACATCGGCTCAAGAATAGAAGAGCTATGCGAGTTTGGCTTTCACTCGCCTCAGGTGCCGAGGTGGATCAATTTTTCACGATCAGGTGATCGTGAAGTTCATTCACGTCGCCTTCAGCGAGCGGGAATTCGGTGGCGAGCAACGAACCACAGCGCTCGATCGCGGCGCACATCCCACCGGTGAGGTCGCCACGTTTCACTCCGTCAATCATGAGTGCCACGACCTCTTGCCAGACCTCTGCGTCGAGCTTTTCGGAAATGCCCTTGTCGGCAAGGATGACGGCGCGATGCTCCATCAACGAAACCATCAGTAGCACTCCGGTGCGCCCATCTGTTTGGCTTAGGTCGAGTTCGAAGAACTCAAGCTCCGCCCGCATGTCGACCTGGTGAACCTGGTCTGGCTGGGGCGTGAGTATCCGGTCGACGATGTCGAAACGGGATGCCACAAAACCGAGCGCCGCCGCAAGTAACCAACACAGGCCGGCACCAATCCATTCGTTTCCAGTCACGTCTGCGAGCAGGCCCGGGACGTCGAAAATGAAAGCGGTCAGCATTACGAACGCGAACGCCAAAATCGGCACATGCCCAACGGTGGATGAACGCCGCACGAGGAGCGGAACGATCTCTCCTGACGTCGTGTTTTCGGCTTTAGCAATTGCGACTTCGATGCGGTCGTACCCGTCGGCGCCAAGGGCCTGCTTGGCCCAGCTCGGCAGCGTATTCATCACCATCCTCCTGAGGCGCCGCCGCCACTAAAGCCGCCACCCCCGCCGCCGAAGCCACCGCCCAAACCCCCGCCGCCGCCGAACCCGCGGCTCGCCCCGAGTGCGCCCGCGCCCCAGAGGTAGGCTCCGCGTCGGCCAATGCCGCCTCGGTATCCAAAGCGCCCCATGCGGGACATCACGGTGATCGCGCCAAAAAGTAAAAACAGGAAAGCCGAAGCGGGGCTCGTTTGTCTGCGCTGGCCGCGACTTCCGCGCTGCGTGCCACCGCCTTCAAGCATCGCGGTCAAGTTCACTTCCGGGTTTGTCCTCTGCGCGATTTGGTAGACGCCAACAACGACTCCCGCATCGACGTCTCCCGTCCGAAACAGCGGTGTCATCGTTTCGTCGATGATTCGCTTGGAGTACGCATCCGTGAGGTCGCCTTCGCGGCCTTGTCCAACTTCAATGCGAATCTTGCGCTCGTCTCGGGCGATCATGAGCAGGACGCCGTCGTCTTCGTTCTTGCCGCCGAGCTTCCAGTCGTCGGTGACTTGAATCGAAGCTTGTTCGATCGTCATGCCTTCAAGGCTCTTGACCGTCAGTACGACGAGTTGCGTCCCGCCCTGGACTTTCAGTGCGCGCAGCGCGCGGTCGAGCCGCGCTTCGGTAGAGGCCGAAAGCATGCCGGCATGATCGACGACCGGGCCGGATAGCCTTGGCGCTGCGAACTCGGCCCAGGCCGGTGCTGCGAGCAGCAAGGCACTTAGTGTTGCCAATAGAAACCCGAGCCAAGGTCGCGAGCTGAAGCTCGCCGAGAGGCGCATCTAGAATGCGACCTCGGGTGCTTTTTCGGCCTGCTTCTGTTCGGCGGCATCCAGCGACCATTGGGGTCGCTTCTCATGGTGATAGAAAAAACTGTTGGTGAGACTCGTGGGCGGCACTGTGATCAGATCGTTGAACTGGCGGATGGCTTCGATGTGGCGCTGCCGCGCCACCGTGATTCGATTTTCCGTTCCCTCGAGCTGCGCCTGCAATTCACGAAAATTTCGATCGGCTTTGAGGTCCGGGTAACGCTCGGAGACCACCATCAAACGACCGAGTGCTTGAGAGAGCCCGCCTTGCGCAGCCTGGAACTGTTGGATCTGCTCGGCACTCGCATTCGACGGGTCGATCGTCATGCTCGTCGCTTTGGCGCGCGCCTCGGTGACACCGGTGAGCGTCTCCTGTTCGTGTGACGCATAGCCCTTCACGGTACTGACGAGATTCGGGATCAGGTCTGCCCTGCGCTTATATTGATTCGTGACTTCGGCTGTCGAAGCATCCAGTGCATTGAGGCTTTGAGGAATCGACTGCATCCCGCAACCACCGAGTACCAGTGCAGACACGGCGATGCTCAAGGCTGCAGTCAGCGAGGGGGTAGGGCGGGAGAAATGACGAAGCGAATTGCGCATGAAGATCCTCCTATGGCTCCGGCGTAAAACTTCGCCGGGTCATCTCGTTGCGTTCGGCGCAACGTTAGCAAGCCCATTGAAAAACCTTCGGCCGAACGAGTTCGGTCAGGGGGCAGCTGGCGAAATAAATGAAACGACGGCCGAGCACAAGTGCAGCGGCCATCGTTTGGAAGTACACGGACGTTCCTGGATTGAGTTGGGTCGGCTCGTTCTAGCAGCCTGCTAGTTGAACGCCTCAAAGTTCGAGAGGTTGTTGCTCCCTTCGATCCCGCCATCGGGGACTTCCCTGTTTTCGTGACCCGCTTCCGAGTCGCCACCCCAAAACTGCACAACGCGTACCAGGTGATAGAAGGCTGTAAGTGCTTGCCAGCCGACAATGGCGTAGAAGGCTTCGTGTCCGAGGCCGACCATGAGTGCCACGACGAACACAGCGAGGTTGATGTTGCGTCGCGAGGTGAATGTTCGAAGTTTGACGTCGATCGGACGGAAGTCTTGGATAGATCGCCCCGTGCAGATCTTGAACAGGCGTTCGAGGATGCGATCGAGAACATAGATCCCCATCATCCAAACGGATGCTTGGAAAACGCCCGAATAGGGGTCGCCGCCGCTCAGTCCCCAGGCCCAACCGAAATACCAGATGGGTGGGTGTATATAGTCGGTGCCGTGATCAAGAAAATCACCTTGGGGTGTCGATGTGTAGGTGAGACGTGCGAGCTTGCCGTCTACGGAGTCGAGCACGCTCATGATGAACGCCAACGTCATGCCGGGGACCCACGCACCGGCCGCGAACAGCGGCACTGCGGAAAACGTCGCGATGATCCCGATGATTGTCACGACGTTGGGATGGACTCGCCACCGGGCGAGAGGGTTGACCATGCGCCAGACCAACGGTGGATAGACGTGGCTGGTCATGAAGTCGGTCGCGCCCTTGTAGTTCGAGTCGAACAAGAAGCGTGCGATACGGTCGCGAACCTCTTCATTGGTAACTTTGAACAGGTAAGGGGCGTTGTAGCGTCGAAGCTTGGCGATGTAATCCTTAAACTCCGTAACGTCGACTTCCTGTGCGGCCCCTGCCTGGAGCATGGAGTCAGCGAGGGCTGCGAGATCGCCCGCAGACTCGTCGAAGTCGGGCACATCGCCTCGAATCCGAACTGTCGCGCATCGTTCGTCGCCTTCGCCGGACAAAAAGACACGGTTGTCTTGGCGCGTGGCAAGGTGAATCACCAGTCGGCCATCAATTTCGGTATCGGCCGAAAGGCAGATCACCGGTTCGCCTTTGGAGTCTTCGACGGCGGATTTGAGTCGCTCACCGAGGGGCTTCGCACTCCTCGACCAGCGCAGCGAAATGTGGCTCCCCAAAGTAATGCCAATGTCTGGGGTCGGTGCCCCTTCACGTAATTCGACGCGAATCTCACTCGCACGGTCGGGCACGGCGGCTCGCTTGAGCTCGGTTGCGAGATGCGGGGCAAGCTCCGAGATCTGGCCAATGGTGGCTTCCACCATCGCGTTCTGATCGCAGATGCGTTTCACGATGCGGATATGGCGTTCGAGCAGCGACAGTCCAAACAGTTCAGGGCTTTCGTGTTCTTGTGTCGCGTCAATCCAGAAAAGCATTTCCAACTCCCTACCCAACCGCGCAAGCGGCCGGGGGTCTATGCTTCATTTTCGGCGCCGAAACCTGTGTTTCGGCATGTCTCGTGCGGCGGGTCGGGCCCTTGCCCCACAGTTTTACTCGAAGAGACCCCTGTTTGTCATGATGGCCAGGGCCGCCGCGCAGGGTTTTCCAAGATAATGTCACCGGGGAGAGCGACGCTGCTAGACGATCGACAATGCTTTGCCCGTCGTCAAGTTACCCAAACGATGTCAGTCGGGTAAAACTCCTGTCTCATCGTGCTGTTTCGTGCCGATCGAAGCTGCTGCTGGGGTGTGTCACCGACTTTTCGCAACAATATCAATCGCGCCATCCAACACAGAGTCAGTTTCACCGACGACGAAGACCCCGAGGTGATCGATCGGGCCCACTGAGTTCGAAAGGTTTATTTAATTTTGGAACCGCGGGGCTCGGGGACGCTTGAAGATTAATTCTGCTCATTCTTTCGGCGCGGCTAGGGAAGCGTTGTCGATCCAGAAGTCATCGATCAGCGACGAATAGTCCCACGGCACCTGCGAGCCGCCCGTGGACGTCATGACCTCGTCGCGAACTCTCACGAGTAGCGTTCGAATGTCTTGATTTTTCAGATCAATATGGTTCAGGATGGCTTTGCTAAAGGGGCTGTGCTCGGCGGTTCCATCAAACGCCACGTGCCCGGGCGCGGTCGAAAACGCCACATACGTGCCGTCGCCCGCCGGAACCTCGGCAAGGCCCAGGCCAATCTGGAGGTATTCCGTCTGTCTACTGCGAGACGTGCGGTGGAATACGATCGCAAGTGGATTGTCGCGGCTGGCGTCCAGCAGGACGGCTATTTGCCCCGGCGCGGTGGCGAGCCGAGCGATCGTGTCGTTGATCGAGACTAGGTCGCGTTCGACAGTGGCCGACTGCGGCTCGAATTCGACCGGCATCAAGTAGTTCTCACCGTTGATCTGCAAACTGTGGCCGGTGTAGAAGAAGATCGCCTGGTCCGCGCGAGCAACCTTCTTTTCGAATGACGCGAGGGCTTCCTGTAGTTTGTCCCGAGGCAAGTCGATCGCGGTGCTCACTGCCCAGCCCTTGACTGCGAGCCGTTCCCCGATCGCACGGGCGTCGTTGGCTGGGTTGATGAGTGGGCTTGTGTGTTCGTACTCGCCGTTGCCAATCACCATTGCGACCCGGGGCGCGGGCGTGGCGCATCCCGAAATCGAAACGGTGATGAAGACGAAAGCCACCAGGAAATTGAATTTGAAGCGCATCAGCTGTCTATCCTTGTCCGTATTCGTTTTGCCATGCCTTGTCTCGGCTTGGGGGGCGGCAATATAGTCAGTCGACTTTGGGAGCGCTGGACCCAACCGCTCTTCTAGACTGGTTCTCTCGTAATGTGTCCGCGGCTAAACCGCTTTTGGAGGACCGCGCGGCGTGTTCCATCAACCAAACCCTGAACCCACCGAAATAATCTCGCGGCTTGACGAGACTCCAGAGGGTCGGCGCGTCCGAGATGTAGCCGCCGCATTGCGCGAATTGGGTGGACGGGCGGTGTTGGTTGGAGGAGCCGTTCGTGACGGCTTGCTTGGTCTCCCGGTCAAGGATCTAGACGTCGAAGTCTTTGGGATCGACTTGAGCACGCTGCGCAGTGTGCTCAATGATTACGGCAAAGTTTCATCCGTCGGGCAGTCCTTTGGCGTCTTGATGATCCATGGGCTCGACGTCGATTTTTCGTTGCCGCGCCGGGACAGTAAAGTTGCCGAGGGACATCGTGGGTTCGACATCGAATTTGATCCCTCGTTATCGTTCGAAGCGGCAGCACGCCGCCGGGACCTCACCGTCAACGCGATGGGAATCGACCTTGAAAGCCTCGAGTTCTTGGATCCATTTGGCGGTCGTGAAGATCTAGCGTCCGGACGCTTACAAGCGACCGATCCGTCGACCTTCGGTGAAGATCCACTGCGTGGTTTGCGGGTTGCGCAAATGGCCGGTCGCTTTTGCATGCGGGTTGATCCGGCGCTGAACAAATTGTGCGCGGGCCTCGATCTCTCTGAACTGCCCGGTGAACGTGTGCACGAAGAGTTTCGCAAGCTTCTGCTCAAGGGGCGCGAACCGTCACGCGGGTTTGCGTTTTTAAAAGAAAGCAGGTTGCTGCGCTTCTTTCCCGAACTCGCTGCCTTAGTCGACGTGCCTCAAGACGCGGTGTGGCACCCCGAAGGCGACGTATGGGTGCATACTTTGTTGTGCCTCGATGCAGCAGTCGCAATGCGCGACGGCGTGGGAGCGGACGCGGAAGCCTTGATGTTCGGTGTGCTTTGTCACGACTTTGGGAAACCTGTGACGACCGAAACCATCGACGGCCGCATCCGCTCGCTTGGACACGACCAAGCGGGAAGCCTGCTCACCCGGAGCTTTCTCGAAAACATGCGAGCATCCACCGCGTTGATCGAGCGAACCACCGCCTTGGTGGAACAACATCTCGCGCCCGCGTTACTCACCGAACAGGGAGCGAAACCAAAGGCCTATCGTCGTCTTGCGCGCAAACTTTCGTCGGCGGGTGTCACGATGCAATTGCTCGAGCGGGTCGCACGCGCGGATCACTTCGGGCGAACGACTGAAGATGCGGTCGCGCTTCAATTTCCTGCCGGCGATCAATTTCTCGAGCAGGCCGATGCGCTCGAAATTTCGACCGAAGGTCCAAGCGACGTTGTGCAGGGGCGGCATTTGATCGCTCGTGGCCACGAACCGTCGCCTCGGTTTGGCGAGATTCTCGACCGGTGCCGCGAAGTTCAGGACGAAACGGGCTTGCGTGATCCCGACGCGATTTTGGCGATCATCGACCCGAGATAGTTCGCGTCAGCCAAGGCCGCGACGCGTGATTCGATCGTGACGTCGTTGTGTTTGTCTATCCTCAGGGGGCGGGCATGCCAGCGGCAAGAAATTTCCCGAGCGCACGAGGCTCTCACACCGGGCGCCCCAGCATGGCCCTGTTCGATCTGCTGGGTCGACGCTGGACCCTGCGCATTCTCTGGGAACTCCGTGAGGTTTCATTGACTTTCAGAGAGTTGCGCACGCACTGCGACGAGATGTCGCCCAGCGTGCTGAACAAGCGTCTCGCCGAGTTCCGTGGAGCTGGCATCGTGTCGGGAGAGCGCGGCGTGGGGGATCAGCTCACCAAGGGCGGCGAAGATTTGCTCGCATTCCTCACGCCACTCCACAACACGGGGCTGCCGCCCGAGTGCGCCGTACTCAATCTTGGCGAATCTTCAAAGTTGCGGATCGACGCCAAGCGGGAGCGAGCTAACGTGCCGCCGTCAAATGACGCGACGCGCCGTGGTGCCAGCAGCTAAGCAAACCCGCAAGGAGACTCCATTGACGACCGAAGCCCAACCCCTCGAAGAATTCCGCCTCGAACTCCGCGAATGGCTCGAAGCCAATTGCCCGGCTTCGATGCGCGTCGTCGCCGACCCTTCTCTTTATGGGAAGGCGACCGAAGCGGAAAAGAAGCAGTGGCTCGACGCGATGGCGGGGCGAGGCTTCACGACGCCCACCTGGCCCAAAGAACACGGCGGTGGCGGCCTCGAAAAACCTGAGCTTCAGGTCTTGAACGAAGAACTGGGTCACGTCGGTGCTTACGCACCGATGGTCAGCTTCTTCGGTACTGCGATGCTCGGGCCGGTTCTTCTTGAGTTTGGCAACGACGCACAGAAGGACGAGCACCTGCGCAAGATCACGAACGGCGAAATCAACTGGTGCCAGGGCTACAGCGAGCCCGGCGCCGGTTCTGACCTCGCCAGTTTGCAGACGCGGGCTGTACTCGACGGTGACCATTACATCATTAATGGTTCAAAAATCTGGACCACCCAGGCAAACGTCGCCGACTGGATTTTCTGTCTTGTTCGCACGGACGCGACCGGCCCGAAGCACGACGGGATTAGCTTCATCCTCTTTGACTTGAAGAGCCCGGGTGTCACGATCTCGCCGATTCAGCTGATCAGTGGTTCTTCCGAGTTTTGCCAAGTCTTCTTTCAAGATGTGAAGGCAGACGCGAAGAACCTTGTCGGCCCGCTCAACGGCGGATGGACGATCGCCAAGCGCTTGCTCGAACATGAACGAAAGACGCTTTCGGGCGGCATGGGCGGCGCGGGAATGGCGGTGCCCGTCATAAAGAAGGACAAGAAGGCCGGCGAAAAAAAGAAAAAGGCGCCTCTGGTCGCGTCCGCGAGCTTGCTTGCAGAAAGCGCTCGCCCCTACATCCCGGGCGACGACAAGAAGCTTGGAGACGCAGACCTGCGCAGCAAGATCGCACAGTACGAACTCGACGCGCTCTGCTTCAGCTTTAGCATGCGACGCAGCGGCGAAGAAGGCAAAGCGGGCAAAGGTCCGGGCCCGGCGACTTCGATGTTCAAGCTCTACTCGAGCGAAATGAACAAGCGAAAGATGGAGCTGCAGATGAGTATCCGCGGCGCCAACGGCCTTGGTTGGGAAGGCGACGGTTTTGAGCCCGGCGAAATTTCAGAGACCCGCGGTTGGTTGCGCTCGAAAGGCAACTCGATCGAAGGCGGCACCTCCGAGGTGCAGCTCAACGTGATCGCCAAGCGCGTGCTCGGACTTCCGGACTAGCGCGCGTCGATTCGACGCACCTTCATTCATGGGCTTGTCTCTGCGTCGCCGCAGATCAAAGCCTTCGCAGATCTAGATGACTACAAGGAAACAAAGATGGCTCTCGTACTCTCTGAAGAACAAGAACTGCTCAAAGAATCCGCAGTCGACTTCCTGAACGACAAGTCCCCCGTCACGCACTTGCGCGAGCTTCGAGACAACGACGATGCGGATGGCTTCTCCCGCGCGCTTTGGAAGAACATGGCCGAGCTCGGTTGGACGGGCATCATCTTCCCCGAAGAACACGGTGGGGCGGACATGGGCTACGCCGAACTCGGAATCTTGTTCGAAGAAAGCGGCCGACGACTTTCGCCGTACCCATTGCTTTCAACCATCGTGCTCGGCGGCGGTGCGCTCATGGCCGGTGGTACCGACGAACAGCGCAATAAAGTTCTTCCCGGTGTTTGCAGCGGCGATACCCTGCTCGCGATGGCGGTTCAGGAAACAGCACGCTTCAGCCCGTATGCGATCGAGACGAGCGCAGCGGCAGACGGCGCGGGCTATAAGATCAACGGCAAAAAGGTCTTCGTCCTCGACGGTCATGTCGCCGACCAGCTGATTGTTGTTGCGCGCACCTCTGGTGGCGCAAATGATCGCGACGGCATCACGCTCTTCCTGGTTCCGGCAGAGCAGCAGGGCATTTCGATTGCGCGAACCAAGATGGTCGACAGCCGTAACGCGGCACAGATCAGCTTTGAAAATGTGTTCGTGAGTGCCGACCAAGTTGTCGGCACGGTTGGCGCGGGCGCCGACGTCCTCGACAATGTTTTCGATCGCGCCGCGGCGGTGCTCGCCAGCGAACTCGTTGGCATTAGCAACGAAGTGTTCGAACGAACGCTCGCCTACTTGAAGACTCGGGAGCAGTTCGGGGTGCTTATTGGCACCTTTCAGGGGCTCAAGCATCGTGCGGCAGACATGTTCTGCGAAATCGAGTTGTCCAAGTCGATCGCGCTTGGTGCGTTGCGCGCCATTGACGACGCCGACCCCGACGCCACCCGCGTCGTGAGTGCAGCAAAAGCGCGCACGTCCGACACGTCCGGGCTCGTGACTCGCGAAGGTGTGCAGATGCACGGCGGTATCGGGATGACGGACGAAGAAGAGCTCGGCCTGTTCCTGAAGCGCTCAAAGGCAGCTGAGCTTTCGTTTGGCGACGCGTCGTATCACCGCGATCGCTTTGCGACCTTGACGGGCTTTTAGCGTTCGATTCTGCGCAAGAGGTCCGCGTAGTCATGGGCCGGCCCGCGATACCGATGTTCGAGCGCGAAGCGACTTTCGAGGTATCGGAATAGTCGAGGGTACGCAGATTCGAATTTTTCAAGCCCCGGGTATTGCGCGCCGTACACGTTGAGTGCGAGCGCAACGTTGTCGCGTTCGAGCTGGGCAATGATCTCGTCTTCTGCTTCCGGTCCGGGAAATCCGGGCCCAAGTGCGACGAAACGCGACGGGTGATCGCGCCCGCTCAGGTAGTAGAACATCGGGAAGTAGGGCACGACGAAGATCTCTTCGTCGGAACCGATAGATGATTCGGTGTGGTCGAGCAGGTCGTTCCAGATCTGCGCGGTTGTCGCGTCGATCCAAACGGTGCCGCGAGCGGTGTGGACCGGCGCGCGATCGATTGCAAGATAGGCGTAGAGCGCGGTCGTTGACGCTGCGAGATAGACGACGACCGTAACCCGAGCCCCCCAACGCACCCCCGAACGGATCGCTCCCGGTGCAGCCTCACTTACGAGTTGCGTGCACGCGAAGGTCGAAAGCGCGATCAGGGGATATAGGGTTGGAGTGATGTAGTGCAGTGATGCAAATGAGATGTTGGTCAGCGCGAGGACTGCCCCAGTCAACCAGACCAGCAGCGCCGCCTCCCAACTTCTCGACCACGTACCCAAGTGCAGTCGTTGCACGAGTAGTCCCGCCGTCGCGAGGTACATGGCGACCGGTGCGTAGTAGAGCACGCGAACGAAAAAGTCGATCCAGCCCGTGTATAGAACCAGGTTGTGATAGAAGCGATCTCGACCGATCCCCTCGAACGCATTGATCAACATCCCTGGCAAAACCAAGCCCGAACTCAACCGTACCGAGTCGAGTTGACCAAAGAGCGGGAACAGGTTGGGAAACAGACCGGTGGGCGAGTCGCTGTAAATTTGAGTGATCTTGATCGCGCCGTCGATCATTTCGTCGAGAATCCCGATTGACGCGAGATAGACGACCATGGGGACACTCGCCACCGCAATCCCGGCCAGAGTTGCAGCTCCTTCTGACCACAGCTCCTTGATCCCTCGCGGTCGCGACACCGGGAGATTTAACGCAGTCCGTCCCCAGCCGGCCAGCCAGTAAAGAAGCGTGCCCGCGCCGATCGCAACGGGGAGATTCGGTTTCGTCCAAAGACCCGCCGCCAGCACTGCGCCGAACACAAAGGCACGTTTGCGTGTTGGGTTTTCTTCGATTGCCCACGCGGCTCGAATGGCGACGAGGCAAAGCAAAATGGTGAGCTGGTTGTAACTGAAGTATTGCGCGTGAGGCCAAGTCCATATTTGAAATGGGATTGCGAGCGCTCCCGCGAGTGCTGCGCCGCGCCCAGCCAAGAAACAGAGCGCCAGTGCAAAGACCATCACGACACAAAGCGCATTCACCGTGCAGATCAGTGCGCGCGAAACGAGGAAGTGGCTCCCGAAGAGCTTGAAGGCCAAGCCTTGGACGAGGTAGACGGTTGGGGTTAGCGGGATATTGGTGTCGACGAAAAGCAGGCGACCCTGGGCGACGTCGTCAGCGGCAACGAGGACAATGCCTTCGTCGGCGACGAACGCATCGAGGGTGATGAAGCTCGACTGAAACGCGATGCTCGCGACGAAGAGCATGATGCCGATTCGGAAATTTGGGCGCACTCACCTACTATAGAGCAGCGCTGGGAGCGCGGAACCCGCGGGCCGTCGTAGGTCGGCTATCAACGGCGATCAACGGCTGAACCGCTGAGACGGAGAGATCTGGGATCGATGCTTCGCAGCCATGTCATCGCCACCGGTTGGGTCACCATGATCGCGGCTTCAATCGCTTCTGCTTCGACCGACGAGGGGGCAGTGGAGGCGGAACGACTTCGCGCCGCGACGACCGCGCTCGAGGCTCCGCTCTCATTCGACGAACGCTTCCCGTCACTTCGCTTTTTGGCGTACCTCATCGCAGACGACGCTCGGCCCCATGCGCGGGCGATCGAAAGACTTGCGCTCAGTAAGAATCCGGATGCTGCACTGCCTTTGATCGCCGCATTGGCGGACCGCGAGTTTGCGTTTCGTTATGAAGCGGGTGTCGCGCTTCAGGAAGTTCCGAATCTCGTCGCGATCCCGGCGTTGTTGGCGTTGATCGCCGAAGAAGATCCTCGCCTGACCCACATGGCGGCACGAGTGCTTGGCATCGTGGCTGGTGCCCTTGGCGACGCGAATCGTTCAGCGCCCGACCCGATCATCACAAGCGCGATCGGCCACGCCCAAGCGGCGTTGATCGAGCTGGCATCGAATCACGAAAGCGAAGTGATTCGCGTCTCGGCGCTTACAGGCTTGATCTCGATCGGAGCCGAAGACGCTCTAAGCGCGGTTTATGAGATCGGCGCAAAGGATCCGAATGAAATGGTTCGATGTCGCGTTTTGTCGGCGAGTGGCGACTTCATATCGCAGCCCCGCGGTGCACGAGTGAGCCTGGCGCACGTTCGCACGCTCTTGCGAAAGAGTCTGAACCCAAAGTCAGTCGACGAACCGCTTGGTATCTATCGTCGTGCAATATTTGAATCCCTCTACTTTTCGAAAGTTGAACCGGAAGGGGAACGACGCAGTGATTGCGTCGATGTAAACGAAACCGCCATGTGGTGGCTCGGAAGCCTGAACGACCCCGAAGCCATCCCCCACTTGATTCGCGCTGCGCAGTCGAGCGATCCCGCGTTGCAGGCGGTCGCGGGGTGGGGACTTCCGCGTTTCAATCAGCCGGTCGCGCTCGAACAGGTTGAGGCGTTGCTCAAAAGCCCTTTGGCGGGTGTTCGATCTGCGGCGATCGAAGGCTTGGGTCGCTCGAAGCACCCCGGCTCAGATGCTCGCTTGATCCAAATATTGAAAGAAGATTCGAGACTCGATCGCCGCGAAGCTGCGAGAGCACTCGCAGGTTCTTTCGGCGCGTCGCTCGCGCTTATCGATGCGTTTTCCGACCAAGCGGTTGAAGTACGAGACGAAGCCGAATACGCGCTGCTGCGTAGCGACGCGGTTGTCGGAAAACTCGAAGACTCACTTGCAAACGCGGTGGCGGAGATCTCGGACGGCAGAGGCACGGCTGTGTTGAGCAGGCGTGTTCAGCGCATTCGTGACGGTCTCGAAAGGTGGCGCGGCGAACAGCGCGAGGCCGAGCAGGCGCTTGCACTCGGGCTTGGTGCAGATGATCGACGCATCCGCACGCGTTCGGCTCGTGTCTTGTCTCGATACAAGAACGCGAGCAGCTTGCGGCTGATGATCGAAGTCCTTGATGCGCGGAAATCGCTGAGCAGTGAATCGGCGGCGCTTGCCCTGGGACTCCGAGGGGACGCATCCGCGCGGGAAGCCCTTGAGCGTGCCGCCGGTAGCGACAGTGAAACTCTCTCGGTGGCCGCGATTCGAGCGCTTCAGGATCTCAACCTGAAGGCTTCGCTTCCGCTACTGCGTACGTTGCAGGCCAAAACTGACAACTCGCCTCGGAAGTCCGACGCGGTTCGCTACACGATCGCGATTCTCGAACAGGTCGAAACCGTCGACTAATACCAACCCGGTGCGGTTCGTGGCCATGGGTTGATGAGTTCGGCGATGCGCGCGAGACGCAGCGGGACCTCGTCGCAATGTCGGCGCGCGGTGACTTGCAGGCCGACAGGAAGACCTGCCCGGGTCAAGCCTGCCGGGATCGAGATGGCAGGGTTCCAGCACATATTGGCGAGCATGGTGAATGGCACTGTGAGTGCCGGGTCGACAGGCTCGTTGTCAATTTTAACATCACGTGGCGATCGCGCGTCAAATGCCGGCACCGCGGTTGTCGGTGTCAGGAGTACGTCGATGTCTCGGAACAACTCGGCAACTTCAAGTTCCAGTCGATGACGCCGTTTCATGAAGCGCGCGTAAACCGGCACGGGCAAAGACTCGGTCGCTTCGAAGTTCCGGCGCACGTGTCCCACCAGCTCATTTGCGCGATCGGGCCAGTCGTTGTTTTCAAGATGTAGCCAGATGTCGATGGCGCCGGTTCCGAGCCAGGCCTTCACCGGCTCGGTGAGTTCAATAGGACGATCAACATGTTCGAGCTTTGCAGCCCCCATCAAGCCAACCGCAGCGGCTTCGGCGATCTCCAACACTTCAGCGTCGACTCGTGCGTAACCCAAGTCGGGAGACCAAGCGGCGCGTAAGCCGCTCGTGTCGAGTTCTTCGATGGCGCGTTCGTAAACGATGCCGGACGCCGGCAGCGAAGTGCGATCGCGGTCGTCGGGGCCAGATGTGATGTCGAGATGGCGCGCCGAGTCGGCGACCGTTCGCGTGAGTGCGCCCCACACGGCTGTCTGCGATGTCGATGCTTCTTCGCGAGGAATTCGGCCGTAGCTGGGCTTCATGCCGAGTAGACCAGAGAACGCGGCCGGGATCCGTGTAGACCCGCCGCCGTCACCCGCGGTTGCAAACGGGACCGCGCCCGCCGCGACCGTTGCGCCCGACCCTCCGCTCGAACCGCCGGGCGTGAGATCAGTGTTCCAAGGGTTGCGTGTCGTGCCCCAGGCCTTGGTGTGGGTGAAGTGCACGGTTCCAAATTCACTGCACGAAGTCATCCCCACCGGGATGGCGCCCGCTCCGCGCAAGCGGGACACGTGGACGCTGTCGTGTTCTGCGGGCGCGTGGCCTTTGTGAATCAAAGAGCCGTAAGAGACAGGCATGCCTGCGCAGCTGTCCATGTCTTTGACACCAAAGGGGACGCCAGCCAACGCGCCGACTTGTTCGCCCCGTGCGATGGCGTCATCGACTTTGGCGGCCTCGCCCCGAGCCAGTTCGGGGTCGACGTGGACGAATGCGTTTAGTTTTTCATCAGACGATTCGATTCGATCAAGCGCACGGTCGACCATCTCCCTGGCGCTGACATCTTTGCGTTTGACCGCCGCGGCGATGCCGACGGCGGTTTCGAGTTCGGCGTCCTGCGCGCTGGAATCGTCGCTCAATTTGTTGTCCCCTTCGCGCCTCGCGCCGAAAGCTTGTACATGGGTTCACCGTTGATCACTCGCTCGTGCAGTTCTGGCCAGTCGTCCCATTCGGTGCCGAGTAGCCGGTCCATGAAGCTGCTGCCGAAACTATAGTGGTTGTTGAAGCGAGCATGGTGCAGTGCGTGATAGACGGTCGGATGACTGATCCATGAATTCATGCGTTTGTGCGCTGCGGCGGGAAAAAAGTCCATATTGGCGTGTCCGATGATGTTGCCCGGGACCTGGTAGAGCGCGTGGTAGAGCAAAAAACCCGTCAGGCTGAGGGGCGTCATGAGGGTGAGGAGGAACGGCACGGCGGTTAGGCCCAAGAGCCAACCCGCCGATTCCACCGTACTCATGGAATAACCGGTGAGCGGCGTCGTGACGCGAGAGTCGTGGTGGTAGCGGTGAAAGCGGTAGAAGGGAGGCAGGTGCATCGCGCGGTGCAGTCCCCAGTAGTAGACCTCAAAGCCGAACCAACAAAACCCAAATGTGATCGCGATAGAACTCGCACTTTCTTCGGCAAGGGGGACTGCTTGCAGTAAGGCGGCGAACGCGAACGCGCCCATCAAAAGGAAGCGGACATTGCCGATGAGTTCCCAGCGTAGCTGCCCATCTGCCAGGGGAATGGCCCAGACCCGCCGCGTGTCGCCGAATTTATGTTCGAGTAAAAAGCCAGCGGCAGCGAGGATAACCATCAAGCCGCCGAGCACTGCTCCGCAGGCGAGTACAAGAGCAAGGAACGAGAGCTGTTCGACCGTTTCCGCCATGATGGGGGCCCCTCTTGCTGTGAGGTTCAAGTGAAGGTTTAAGCGTAGAACTCCGACCTTGCAGTTTTGCGCAGCCAATGGTTGCGGCATTGACGGGAAATCGACACCTCGCGAAGCTACGCCTTCTCCGTAGTGTCGTGAAGCGATGGCACGCGTATTTGCCGCGCTCCTGCGGCAAATCTCAATAAAGATCCCCATGGCCAAAGCAAAAAGTAAACTTCTTACGATTCGTGCAGGTGAATCCGCGCGCTTCGTGTTGCGCGAGGAAGGCTTCGTGCCCGACATGTTCTCGACCATGGTCGGTGCATCGGGGGGACCCAAGTGGCTCGTGTTGAGTCAGCTCGACCGCGTGTTGGTCGAAGATTTCTTACGTCCTCGAACGGCACCTCTGGATCTGATCGGATCGTCGATTGGCTCCTTTCGTCACATCGGTCTCGCGCAGTCGGACCCCGTCGCGGCGATCGAACGCTTTGAAGAGGCGTATATCGGACAGGTCTACGAAGTTCGTCCAACCGGCGCAGACGTGAGCCGAGAGAGTGAGCGTATCCTCGACATACTGCTGGGCGAGAAGGGTGTAAGCGAAGTCGTGACACACGCCCAGTTTCGAAACCACATTATCGCTGCACGATTGCAGGGGCTGTTGGCTCAGGGCGAGGTGGGGCTCGGTTTGGCGCTCGGCATTGCCGCGATCGGAAACCTTGCAACGCGGCGCGCGCTTGGCTGGATGTTTGACCGCGCGCACTTCGCATCTTCGGAACTCGAGGCGTCACCCGGCCCTGGCATTTGCTTCGGCGACTACACCACACATTCGATCGCGCTGACAGAAGAGAACCTCGTTGGCGCGGTTCTGGCGAGTGGCACGATTCCATTCGTTATGAAGGGCGTCCAATCGATCTCGGGAGCGCCCGAAGGCCTCTACTTCGACGGAGGGCTACTCGACTATCACTTTGATTTTGAGTTTGAAACGCGTCCCGGGCTCATTATGTACCCGCACTTTTTTTCTGATGTCACACCCGGTTGGCTCGATAAGAATCTCGCATGGCGTCGGGTCGGCGCGAAACAGCTAGATCGCGTCTTGTTGATTTCACCCTCGAAGGCGTTCATCGAAACACTGCCCGGAGCGCGCGTTCCCGACCGCAGCGACTTCGAAACCCAGAGCACTGAAGAACGGCAGCGAAATTGGAATGGCGTCGTCGATGCCTGTCGCGCACTAGCGGACGAATTGCACGAGTTGATCGCGACGGGTTCTCTGGCTGACGCGATCGAACCCTTTTAGGAGAGCGACTGGCTACCGCGTGCGACGATCGCGCGCTTGTTACTGCGCACTTGTTACTGCGCACTTGTTACTGAAAGTGCCAAGCCCGCTCAGGCGAAGTTCCTTCGGCGTATTCGATGACCTGGACGTCGAACCAGATCGGCAGCAGGTACTTCACGTAGAACGCCCGAGTCGTGACGTTCTGGATCACAAGGTCTTCGTAGTCTTTGATTTTTACGCGTGAGTCTTGATCTTGCCATTTCCCGATCTTCTCGCGCAGTCCGTCGACGTCCTCCCGAGATTCAAGCAAGAAACCAAGGTGGTCAAAGCCAGGTGACTGCAAGTGTTTTTTCTGTTCCGTAATCAGGATGAACTGGCTGGTTTCGGGGTCGCTTCGGAGGAGCAGTCCGGTTTGCCCCAAGATCGGCACGTCCATGGCTTCCATGTCGAAGACGTCGCCATAAAACGCGCGGATTGGTTCGCGGAGTTTGTCGAGCTCGCCGATTGGCACCGTGAGTTCCATATGATTAAAGCGTAGTTTGGGCATGGGACCTCCGAAGTGATTCGCATCAAGAGGCTGGCATAGAACCAACCGGTGGGCGACGAAACGCGAGCGGCCGCTACTTCTCGCGCGCGAGGCTCATCATGAAAGACTGGAGATCTCGGTCGCCAGGGTGGAGTGCTAGTGCTTCGCTCACGACGCTGCGTGCGCGGTTGCTTTCGCCTTGCTGGTGGAGTGCCGCGGCGAACACATAGGCGTAGCGGGGGAGTTCGGGGCGCCCCGTACTGGCCCGCTCGAGTTCGGTGGTCGCTTCATCGACCCGGCCCAGCCGAATCAAGGTGAGGCCCAACGCATGACGCACATCGGGCTGGTCGCCGCTTTTTACGAGTGCCTGTCTCAATACCCGTTCGGCTTCTTCGTCCGCTCCCCGCACGCGATGCAGGTCAGCCAGATTGATGAACGCAGGAATGAAGCTCGAATTGCGTTCGAGGGCCCGGCGATATTCACTTTCGGCAAGGTCCAGATCGTTTTCTGCCAACGCGAGTTCGGCGAGACGCATATAGGGTTCGGGGCGGGAGCCGTCGCGCAATTGCGCGGCGCGGTACTCCGCGAGTTGGTTGTCAAAGTTCTTCGCGATCGCCCCTTTGAGTTGTCCGCGAGGTACCGACGCCAAGGCGCGCACCGCTTCCTGGCGTACCGAGCGCACCGGGTCGTCGAGCAGGTTAGCCGCCCACTCGAGACGCAACTCTTCGGGGAAGTTTCCAATCGCTTCGAGGGCGGAAGTTCGAACGAGGGCGCTCTCGTCATCGATCGCGATCGGAAACGCGGGAAGACTATTTTGGCTCGCGAATCGAGGCAGCAGACCGATTGCGGTTGCCCGCACGATCGGGGGCGTACCTGGCGTTGCGAGGAGGCCCACGAGCAGCCGTTCGGCATCGGTCGCGGCCCATTGGCCTGCATGGATGGCTTCGCCCCAGTGCCGCGTCGTGTGTCGACCGTTGGGGAACCAGGTCTTGAGCTTATCCGCAGCCCAACCTGAGGTCATGCTGCTGTGACAACCGTTGCATGCGTTCGGCGTGCCCAGCGATTCGGACAGATCAGGGCGTGGAATCCGTAGGCCGTGATCGCGTCGTTCGTCGACCCCCATGTACGTGGTGTTCGGCATATGGCATTCGACGCACTGGGCACCGGTTGAACCCACTTTGTGTTGATGATGTTTTGGCGAATCGTATGTCGCCTTGGTGTGGCATCGCGAGCAAAGATCGTTCCCGCTTGCCCGTAGCGTTGCAGTGTGTGGGTCGTGGCAATCGCTGCATGTCACGCCAGCGCCGTACATGGCGCTCTGAACGAACGAGCCGTAGACGTAGCTTTCTTCTTCTGGCCGCGGTTGACCGTCTGGGTGATAGATCGCCCCGTCGAGGGTCGAAACGCGATGCGTGTCCTGAATCGGCCTGCCGACTTCCGGCGCTTCGACAAGCGCGGAGCGTCTGGAATGGCAACGCGCGCACAACTCGACTTCGGTGTGTTCAGTGCGCGGTGGATTGCGCATGGGCATCGATGTCCTTGGATCGATCAACCAACTTGCGAGTCCAACG